>Ga0214472_10002589_pt1 | contig 19387 bp, 16 predicted proteins | sample RVTome_6_FD_207662 | JGI IMG/M metagenome (GOLD analysis project Ga0214472, IMG submission 207662) | Soil microbial communities from uranium-contaminated site in the Upper Colorado River Basin, Wyoming, United States - RVT140D175 | ecosystem: Environmental > Terrestrial > Soil > Contaminated >...
TTGTAGACTCAAGCATTATAGCGCTTGAGAGTGGCGTCCCATAGGGGGTTCGAACCCCTGTTACCGCCGTGAAAGGGCGGTGTCCTAGGCCACTAGACGAATGGGACGCAGCCTTGGAAAACGTTGTACCGGCATTTGGAGCGGGAAACGAGACTCGAACTCGCGACCCCGACCTTGGCAAGGTCGTGCTCTACCAACTGAGCTATTCCCGCACTATCCATAACTGGATCGTCACAAATAGATGGCGTCCCATAGGGGGTTCGAACCCCTGTTACCGCCGTGAAAGGGCGGTGTCCTAGGCCACTAGACGAATGGGACGCAGCCGTTACGCTTTCGCGTTCCTCGTTGAGGAGGCGCAAATAATACGTAGCCGCCCCTGCCTCGTCAACACCAAAAATCATTTTTTTAGCTTCGCCCTATCCGTAGCTGCACGCTAAGCTTTTGAAAAGATGATTGAATACTTTTCGACCAATGAAGCACGCCGGCAACCTCGGGCGGATACAGTCAAACACCCGGCGACGGGCCGCAAAACAGAGTGTAGAAAGAGAAGAAGGAGAAGATTTTGGAGCGGGAAACGAGACTCGAACTCGCGACCCCGACCTTGGCAAGGTCGTGCTCTACCAACTGAGCTATTCCCGCTTGTAGACTCAAGCATTATAGCGCTTGAGAGTGGCGTCCCATAGGGGGTTCGAACCCCTGTTACCGCCGTGAAAGGGCGGTGTCCTAGGCCACTAGACGAATGGGACGCTTAGGACGCAACCCACAGCAGCGGGATGCGGGGCGCATATTAATGAGGCCGACATGAACGGTCAAGAGTTTTTTGACGCTTTTTGCTATAGAATCAACCGCTTCAGGGTAGTAAACCGGTTCAGAGGATAGTTCATGAGTCCGACGCAGATAGGCATGCTGATACTCGGCGGCATCGGGGTAATCGCGGTTACCGCCTATATTATCCAGTCGATCGAAACCCAGCGACGGCAGCGCCGCATGAAGCTGCTGGCGCTCAAGGACCAGATCCGCCGAGCCGATCACCTGCTCGGCAGCCTGCCCTCTTTTTACGTGACCCCCGATATCCGCACCGTGCTGATCAAGTACATGGAGATGAAGTGGAGTCAGGTAGTGGAACTCGATGCCAACCCCGCCTACAGAAACGAGATGGAAAAACTGGCACAGCAGGCATCCGAGCCGTTCGATCCGGGCAACTACCCCTCCGGTTCCCTGACCTACTGTGACGACCGCGAAACCGCCCGCCGCTCACGCGCCCTGCTGCGCGAGTTGGCCCAGTTCCTTATCGAACTGCAGAAGCAACAGATGTTCTCCCAGCAAGCGCTAAACGGAATGGTCAGGCATATCAAGCAGAGCTACTCCCGACTGACCATCGAACTGGAACTGATGGACGGCCAGATGACCGAGGAGGTGTCGGGCCCGCAAGTGGCGCTGCACACCTACCGCAGCGCCCTGCGGCGGCTGGAGGGGTTCAACGACGCCTACCAGATCGATGTCCAGATCTTCGCCCTGACGCGCAAGATCGAGGAGTGCGAACGGGTGGCCGATGAGTTGCAACGTCAAGCCGAAGAGGAGTTGCGTAAAATCGACACGGAAGAGCGCAAGCGCCAACAACGTGCGCGGGAAGAGCGCGAACGCTTCGGCAACCGCCATTAGGCTGACATGAACGACCCGGATTAAACGCCGCCCAGCAGTTTCATCTTCAGTGTCACGTTGTTGCGCGAGTCGGCGTTGTGCAACACCTCCTCCTCGGAGATCTTGCCGGCACTGAACAGTTCGAGCAGATCCTCGTCGAAGGTGTGGCTATGCGGATCGCTGCTCTGCTCGATCGCCTCGCGAATGCGGTTGAACTCGGCTCGGCCGATCAACTCCGACACGAACGGCGTGTTCACCAGCACCTCGGTCGCAGGCAGGAAGCGCTTCTGGGTATCCCGTACCAGGCGCTGGGAAACAATGGCTTTCAGGTTCAGCGCCAGATCCTGACAGATCTTCTTCTGCTCGCTGTCCATGAAGAAGTTGGCGATATGCTCGATCGCCTGCACCGAGTTGTTGGCATGCAGCGTCGACAGGCAGAGATGCCCGGTCTCGGAGTAGCGGATCGCCTGCTCCATGGTCTGCCGATCGCGGATCTCGCCGATCAGGATCACGTCCGGCGCCTCGCGCAGGCCGTTCATCAGTGCATTCTCGTAGGAGAGGGTGTCGATACCGACTTCGCGCTGATTGATCAGCGAGCGCTTGTTGGTATGGATGAACTCGATCGGATCCTCGACGGTGAGGATATGCCCGCTCGCGCGCTGATTGCGATGCTCGATCATCGACGCCAGCGTGGTCGACTTGCCGGCGCCGGTGGCACCGACGACCAGCACCAGCCCGCTGCGCATCATCACGAACTCCTGCAGGCAGTCGGGCAGGTTGAGTTCTTTCAGTGACGGAATATCGCTGCGAATGTAGCGGATGACCAACGCGACATCGCCGCGCTGGCGGTATACGTTGACACGGAAGCGGCCTACGCCCTTGGGGTTGTGGGAGAAGTTCATCTCCATCTCGGCGGCGAACACCTCGCGCTGCTTGTCGGTCATCAGCGACTCGGCCAGTTCGCTGGTGATGCCCGGCTGCAGCGGCTTGTCGCCGATCGGTCGGACCACCCCTTCGATCTTGATCTGGACCGGAGAGTCGGTACTGAAAAACAGGTCGGATGCCCTCTTCTCCACCATCAAGCGAAGGTACTGGTTCAGATCGAGCATGTCTCCTCCCTGCGAAGATCGCGCAACGCACCGCACGCCGGCAACGCTTGTCATTGTAGCTCGTTATCCCACAGGGCAGGTTTCACATCAAGTCAGACGAATGTACCGTCCCGATAGTCGCGCAGCGCCTGTTCGATCTCCTCGGACGTGTTCATGACAAAGGGGCCGTACTGCACCACCGGCTCGCCGATCGGCTTGGCCGCCACCAACAGACACCGTGCCCCCTCGGCACCGGCCTGAAGGCTGATGCCATCTCCCGCGCCCAGCTCCACCGCGCTGTTGCCCGGAACCTCCTTGTCGCCGATGCTGACTCCGCCTTCGAACAGGTAGACAAAGGCGGCGAGCTCCGCCGCCAGCGGCAGTTCAAGGCTTGCATTCGGTACCAGTTGCAGGTCGACGAACAATGGCCGACGACTGACACCGCTCACCGGCCCCTCTATCGCCTGCCCGGCGAAGTCCAGTTCACCGGCCACCAGGTGGATCCGGTTGCCCTGTTCGTCCTCCGCTTCCGCCACCTGTTCCGGCTCGATATTCCGGTACGCGGCGGGCTTCATCTTCTCCGCCGCCGGCAGGTTGACCCAGAGCTGGAAGCCGCGCATCAGGCCCTGCTCCTGCTGCGGCATCTCCTCGTGGATCACCCCGCGCCCCGCCGTCATCCACTGCACGCCGCCGGCGCGCAGCAGACCTTCGTGTCCCATATGGTCACGGTGGCGCATCAGGCCGTCGAGCATATAGGTCACGGTCTCGAAGCCGCGGTGCGGATGGGCCGGAAATCCCGCGATATAGTCATCCGGACTGTCGGACGAGAATGCATCGAGCATCAGGAAGGGATCGATGCGCGCCCCCATGCTCTGGCCGATACTGCGCTTGAGGCGCACGCCGGCGCCGTCCGAGCTGTCGACCGCCCGGATCACCCGTTTAACGGTTCTATTACTCATATCCCAACTCCCCGCGCCCATGCGGCGCATCCAGGTCGAACTCGGGTCCGATCGGGATCACCCCGCTCGGGTTGATCCCCTTGTGGCTTCTATAATAGTGCTCGCGTATATGATCGAAGTGCGTCGTGGTGCGAAACGCCGGACGCTGATACAGGTCGCGTAGATAGCCGGACAGTGCCGGGTAATCCTGTATCCGATGCAGATTGCACTTGAAATGAGTGACATACACCGGATCGAAACGCACCAAGGTCGTGTACAGGCGGATATCCGCCTCGGTAAGCCGGTTCCCCACCAGGTAACGCCGGCGCGACAGATGGCGCTCCAGTTGATCCAGCACGTCGAACAGTTCGACGACCGCCTCGTCATAGGCGCTCTGGCTGGTGGCGAACCCGGCACGATAGACGCCGTTGTTGACCGAGCGGTAGATCAACGCGTTCCAGTCGTCGATCTCGGCCCTGAGTTCCGCCGGATAGTAGTCGCCCCTGTCCGCACCACAGCCGTCGAACGCGCTGTTGAGCATGCGAATGATCTCCGACGACTCGTTGCTGACGATCCGCTGCCGCTCCTTGTCCCACAGCAGCGGCACCGTAACCCGCCCGCTGACATCGGGCCGATCGCGGGTATAGAGCTGGTGCAGATAGTCGCTGCCGTACAGCGTATCGCCGGTGGTGCCGTCGAAGTCCCGCGCGAAGGTCCAGCCGTTTTCGAGCATCAGCGGATGCACCACGTCGACCCCGACCATCGACTCCAACCCCTTGAGCGCGCGCATGATCAGCGTGCGATGCGCCCAGGGGCAGGCGTAGGAGACGTACAGATGGTAGCGGCCGGGCGCGGCGGCGAAGCCCGCCTCGCCGGTTGGACCGGCCTCGCCGTCGGCGGTGATCCAGTTGCGGAACCGCGCCGTGTCGCGCTCGAAGCGACCGCCATGGGTCTTGGTGTCATACCACTGGTCATGCCAGCGGCCGTCGATCAGCAGTCCCATATTCTCCTCCGTTGCGTTTACCCTCTTTCGACTGTCATTTACTGCAGATGTTCGCCCAGTGCCTCTCGCGCACCGGCCAGAGTCCGGTCACGATGCTCATCCCCCATCGCCAGCCCCTCGGCGAAGACGACACGGCTGTCGTTGAGGCCGATAAAGGCGAAGAACTGGGACACGAACGGAATCTGGTAATCAACACCGGCGTCCCGATACAGGCCGCCGCGAGTGGCCAGCAGCAGCACCGGCTTGTCCTCCAGCAGGCCGACCGGACCTGTGTCGGTATATTTGAAGGTCACCCCGGCACGGGCGAGATGGTCGAACCAGGCCTTCATCTGCGACGGCACACCGAAGTTGTACATCGGCACCCCCACCACCAGCATATCGGCCTGACGAACTTCGTCGATCAGCCGATCGGACAGCTCCACCACCGCCTGCTGTGCGGCGCTGCGCGCCTCGGCCGGCGCCAGGAAGGCACCGAACCGGTCGCCGTCCAGATGGGGAATCGCCTCGGCGGACAGGTCGCGTACCACCACTTCGCCGTCGGGATTCCGGGACTTCCAGTTGTCGATCAGCGTCTGCGCCAGTTGGCTGGACTGCCCCTGATCACCAAAAATCGAGCTTTTTACATACAGTAGCTTGGACATGTGAACTCTCCTGTCGATTGGATATGTGTCCATTCTCATATCCAACCAGGCTATTAAAAAGAGCATAAAACAGCGCCATATGATCTAATCTATAGATAGATAACCGATCGGGTGGGCAAGATGCAGATAACGCTGGAGCAGTGGCAAACACTGGTATCGGTCGTCGACCAGGGGGGCTATGCCCGCGCGGCGGAAGCTCTGGGCAAGAGCCAGTCGGCGGTCAGTTATGCGATACAGCGGCTGGAGGAGCGCCTCGGCATCGCCGTGTTTCGCATCGAGGGGCGCAAGGCGACGCTGACCGAGGCGGGCAAGGCGCTCTACAACCAGGCCCAGAGCCTGCTCGAAAGCGCCCGCCTGACCGAGGAGCTGGCCCGGCACTACAGCAGCGGCGCGGAAGCCCGGATACGCCTGGCGGTGGACATCATCGTGCCCGAGCGCCCCATTCTCTGCGCGCTGTACCGCTATGCCGAAGCCTTTCCCTTCGTCCGCATCGAACTGCTGGAAACCGTACTCAGCGGTACCGACGAGGCGCTGCTCAGGGGCGAGGCGGAGATCGTGATCAGCGGCCGGGTACCGCCCGGCTTCAGCGGCGATCCGCTGATGCGGATGCGTTTCATCGCCGTCGCCCACCCCGACCACCCGCTGCACCAGCTCGGACGACCGCTCACGCACGACGACCTGCGCCGACACCGCCAACTGGTCATCCGCGACTCCGGCAGCCGCAAGCTCGACGCCGGCTGGCTCGGCGCCGAGCAGCGCTGGACCGTCAGCCATATCAGCACCTCGATCGACTGCGCCTGCCGCGGCCTGGGGTTTGCCTGGTATCCGGAAGCGAAGATCCGCACACAACTGGAGCAGGGCTTGCTCAAGCCCCTGCCGCTGGAGAGCGGGGCGGAGCGCTTTGTCGACCTCAATCTGATCCTGCGCGATGCCCATCTGGCCGGCCCGGGGGTCAGGCATCTGGCGGCGCTGATTCGCGAACAGGCGCGCCTGGAGATGGACAAGCACTGACCGCTATCGAGGCATCAGTGCATCTAACTGCTCGGGCGGCAGCGGGTGGCCGAACAGGTAGCCCTGCCCGAAGTCGCAGCCGAGCCGCGACAGCAGGCCCAGTTGGCTGTCACGCTCCACCCCGCCTGCCAGCACCTGCAGATCGAGCGAGCGCGCCAGCGCCACGATGGTGGATACCAACGGCTGCGCGGTCTCGTCCCGCTCGAGATCGCCGACGAAACTGCGCGAGATCTTCAGTGTATTGATATCGAACCGGCGCAGGCAGGAGAGCGACGAGTAGCCGTTGCCGAAGTCGTCGATGGAGAGCCTAACGCCCATCGCCTTGAGCCGGGCGATTCGGCCCTCGACCAGTTCGATACTGTCCATCAACCCGCTCTCGGTGATATCGAGCTCGATCATCGACGGTGCCAGGTCGTGTTCCCTGAGCGCGGCATCGACACTGTGCACCAAGCCCCGATGGCGGAACTGCATCGGCGACAGATTGATCGCCAGCGTCTCCAGCGCCAGGCCCCGGTCGAGCCACACCCGCATCTGCCGACAGGCTTCGCGCAGCACCCACTCGCCCAGCGGCACGATCAAGCCGGTCTCCTCGGCCAGCGGGATGAATCGGTCCGGCGGCAGCATGCCGATCTCCGGGTGGCGCCAGCGCAGCAGCGCCTCGACGCCGGTGATGGCCCGATCGCTCAACCGCACCAGCGGCTGATAGTGGAGCACGAACTCCTCGCGCTCCACGGCCTGACGCAACGACGCCTCCAGCGCCAGCTTTTCGCGCGCACTTTGGGTCAGCGCATCGGTATAGAAACGGTAGGTGTTGCGCCCGCCCGCCTTGGCCTGGTAAAGCGCGGAATCGGCGTATTGAAGAATATCGTCGGTCTGGTCGGCGTCCTCCGGAAACAGGCAGATCCCGATACTGAGCCCCAGCGACACGGATCGACCATCGCCGATCGCGAACACCTCGTCGAACAGCGCGATCAGGTCACGGGCAACCGAGGCCACGCTCTGCGGGTTGCACAGATCCTCCAGCAGCACGACGAACTCGTCGCCACCCAGCCGGGCCAGCGTATCCCCCTCGCGCAGGCGGCACTTCAGCCGTTTCGCGACCTCGCTCAACACCCGGTCGCCGGCGCTGTGGCCGTAGCTGTCGTTGACCGCCTTGAACCGGTCCAGATCCAGAAACATCACCGCACCGTGGGCGCCGCTGCGGTGCAGGCGTTCGACCGCATGTTCCAGACGGTCGCGTATCATGGCGCGGTTGGGCAGGCCGGTCAGCGGGTCGTGGTAGGCGAGGTGCTCCAACTGGTCCTGGGACTGCTTGATCACCGAGATATCGGAAAACACGCCGACGTAGTTGATCGCCTCGCGGCGCTCGTCGAACACGGTGCTGACCGTGAGCCATTCCGGATAGATCTCGCCGCTCTTGCGCCGATTCCAGATCTCGCCGTGCCAGAAGCCATGCTCATTGATGGAGTTCCACATCCGCTCGTAGAAGGCGGTGTCCTGACGACCGGATTGCAGGATACTCAGCCTGCTCCCCTTGATCTCCTTCTCGCTGTAACCGGTGATCGACGTGAAAGCCGGGTTGATCGCCTGCACCTCGCCCCTCAGGTCGGCGATCACAACCCCCTGGTGCGAACTGAGGAAGACCGTTGCCGCCTGGCGCAGTTTGGAGTTCGCCTCATGGCGCTCGGTCGTGCGCCGCTGTGCGAGTTCGCTGATCAGCAGGATGATCCCGGCGCCGCAGAACCAGAACGCCCCGCCGCCGAGATAGACCGGCTTCAGCGCCGCCTCCCGAGGCTGTTGAAACGACGCCGGCGACACCGGGCAGCTGTTGCTCAGCGACTCATACTCCACGAAGCCACCGAGAAAGAGCAACGACCAGACCACCAGCGCCAGCAAGGCGTAGCGCTGGATACCACGACACTCGCGTTTGATCTGATTCGACGTATCGGCCATGCCCCTCTCCCTGGCATCGACTTCACTCTACCCGGCCCGCGCTGACGGCAGAGGCCGACCTTTTATTGCAACCAGTCCTGCGGTAACTGCTCCGTTTCCCGGCTCGCCGGGGACATCGGTCGGCGCCACCGTTGGGGTACCGCGCGATAACCGTAAAACGTAGCAGCAATCCGGCCGCAGAGCGTAGCCGAAGAGTCGGAATCTTCCTGCGACTTGATCGTGAGCAAAACTTCGTCAAAAAAAGCGTCTCTCGATGAAAACAAACAAGGTGCGGTTAAACGGGGCTACTCCGAGTCGGACGGAGTCTCGTCACCCTCCTCGCGTTTGAGCGCCGTGGGATAGGTGGTATGCAGTTCGGCGTTCAGATCCGCCAGCATCCCCGCCATATTGATGATCGCCCTGGCCATACCGCGAACGAGATTGAGCAGCAGCAGACCGAAAGCGTCCGGATCCTGCTCGTGCAGCAGCAGAAACTGATCGGAACTGATCTCGACGACGGTCGACTCCTCCTCGGCGATGGTGCTGGCGGGGCGCTCGCAGAGCGCGATCATCGGCACGAACCCCATATCGTCGCCGGCCTGATGACAGCGCGCCAGCGCCCAGCCGCCATCCTTTCTCGGCATATAGCTGTGGACGGTGCCACTGAGGACGATAAAGAAGGAGTGGCTCGGCTCGCCCGCGGTATACAGCACCTCGCCGGCCTCGAGCCGAACCACCCGGCCCTCCTGTACCAGTCGTCGCACCACGGTTTCCGGCATGGCGCCAAAGGAGGAAAGCTCTTGAAAGTAGGCAGCCCTCTGCGACTGCCAGTACTCGTCCGAATCGATCAATTGCATCTGCGATCACTGACAGTTTCCAATCACACTGTCAGTGTAGCCCAGCATCGCACCCCTGCCGTCCCGACTCCGCGCTACGGCCGTCGACCCAGCTTCTGATACAGCGAGGCACGGGATATGCCCAACAGTCTGGCGGCTTCGCTGCGGTTGCCGCCGGTCACCTGCAGCGCCTCCTGAATCGCATGCCGCTCGGCGGCCCTGAGCCGCGACTTCAGCGTCAGCCCTGCCGTCGCCGCCTGAACGGGCTGGGGCGGCGCGGCGCTCCTCGCGGTTTCGCCCTCCCCGGGCGCCTCGGCCACGCCGGGCAGCAGCACGTTCAGCGCGGCGGCATCGATATAGGCGCTCTTCTCGTTCAGGATGCATGCCCGTTCGAGCACGTTGTACAGCTCGCGCACGTTACCGGGCCAGCCGTGCCGGGCCAGCAGCTCCAGCCCGTCGCCGGTCATCACCTTGGTGGATAGCCCCAGCCGGGCGCAGCACTCGTCCAGGATCCGCTCGCTCAACGCCTCCAGATCGCTCAGGCGGTCGCGCAGCGCCGGCAGGTGGATCGGCATGGCATTGATACGGTAGTAGAGGTCGGCGCGAAACTCGCCGCTCTCCACCATCGCCGACAGGTTGCGGCTGGTGGCGGCCACGATTCTGACATCGGTGCGCTGCACCTCGTTGGAGCCGACCCGCTCGAACTCCCGCTCCTGCAACACCCGCAACAGCTTGGCCTGCAGCGCCAACGGCATGTCGCCGATCTCGTCGAGGAACAGGGTGCCGTCGGCGGCGATCTCCAGCTTGCCGGGGCGCCCCTCCTTCTTGGCGCCGGTAAAGGCGCCGGGCGCCACACCGAAGAACTCCGCCTCGATCAGGGTTTCCGGTATCGCCGCCACGTTGATCGACACGAACGGCTTGTCGGCGCGCATGGACAGATCATGCAGGGCGTGGGCGAACAGCTCCTTGCCGGTGCCGGTTTCGCCGGTCAGCAGCACCGACACGTCGAAGCGGGCCGCCTGGCGGATCTGCTCCTTGACCAGCCGCATGGCGTCGCTCTGCCCGGCGATCTGCGACAGCTGGTAACGCGCAGTGCGGGTCTCGCGAAACCGACCGGCGTTGCGCACCTCGCGCTGCAGCAGGTTGTACTTCTCCAGCAGCGACTTCATGCCGGAGCGGTTGTCGGTGGCGACGAAGCCGAACGCGCCCTCGATCTCCCCCGCCTCGTTGTGCAGCGGGATGACGCTGACCAGCACCCACTGGTTACGGATCTGCAGAAGATCCAGCAGCACCGGCTCGCCGGTGGCCAGTACCTGGGGCAGATAACTGCCGGGGATCACGTCGGTGATGTGCTTGCCCAACGGCGGCTCGGCGAGGCCGAGAAAGCGGCAGTAATCGTCGCTGATCCACTTGATGATCCCCTGTCGGTCCACCGCGATGGTGTCCTGATAGAAGGTTTCGAACGAGCGCTGCAGATAGGAGAAGAAGCGTTCGCGCATCGCTTCCGAGGCGAAAAGCGTTGAAGGCATGATCGACGACCCGTGTGTTTATTTTTTTGGACAGATATCGTCAACAAATATAGACACCCTGTCCACAAAAATACACACACAAATCTTTGAAAAACCCACAACCCACACACAAATCATTTAGAAACAACAGGTTGAAAACATTGGCAAGCACTCTGCTTTATATGGGCTATACCTTAGGGGGCCGAGGCAAGACGCACACGGCACTCTGGAACGATTCATCGCCGCTCCTGCGCATCCATGCGCCCGCGGCATACCGCACATCCTGTACATAAAAACAACAAGGTCTCGATATGCAACACCCTCTCTGGACGCCGTCAGCGGCGCGCATCGCATCCACCCGTCTGCGGGATTTTATCCGGACTCTGAACCAGGATCTGCAGCTCGACCTCCAGGGCTACCCCGACCTCTGGCAATGGAGCGTCGACAACAACGAAACCTTCTGGAGCCGAATGTGGGACTACGCCGATATCCGGGCGCAGACCAAGGGGGTCAATGTACTGAAAGACGGCGACCTGATGCCGGGTGCCCGCTGGTTCCCCGAGGCCAGACTCAACTTCGCCGAGAACCTGCTGCGCCGACGGGACGACCACCCCGCCCTGGTGTTCTGCGGTGAGGATGGCCGCCGCGACGAACTCAGCTACGCCGAACTCTACCGCCGGGTGGCCGCGCTGGCCGCCGCGCTGCGTGCCCAGGGGATCAAGCCCGGCGATATCTGCGCCGGCTTCATGCCCAATGTGCCAGAAACGCTGATCGCCATGCTCGCCACCACCTCGATCGGCGCGCTCTGGAGCTCCTGCTCGCCCGACTTCGGCATCCACGGCGTCGTCGACCGTTTCGGTCAGGTGAAGCCCAGGGTGCTGTTCACCACCGACGGTTACATCTACAACGGCAAGCGCCTGAGCTCCATCGACAAGGTCGGCGGCATCGTCGGCCAGATCGACTCCATCGAGCAGGTCGTGGTGGTGCCCTTCCTGGAGCGGACACCCGACATCTCCGCCCTGCCCGGCGCACGGCTGCTCGACGACTACGCGGACGGCAGCGCGACCGAGATCGAGTTCGAGCAGTTGCCGTTCGACCACCCGCTCTACGTGATGTACTCCTCCGGCACCACCGGCGTGCCCAAGTGCATCGTGCACAGCGCCGGCGGCACGCTGATCCAGCACCTCAAGGAGCTGATCCTGCACACCGATATCGGCAGCGACGACCGTTTCTTCTACTACACCACCTGCGGCTGGATGATGTGGAACTGGATGGCGTCGGGGCTGGCCACCGGCTGCACCCTGGTGCTGTTCGACGGCTCCCCCTTCGCGCCGAAACCGAATGTGCTCTGGGACATGTCCGAGCGCGAGAAGATCAGCGTGTTCGGCACCAGCGCCAAGTACCTCGCCGCGCTGGAGAAGGCCGGCATAAGGCCCGGTGAAAGCCACGACCTGAGCGCACTGAAGGCGGTGCTCTCCACCGGCTCGCCGCTGTCCCACGAGAGCTTCGAGTATGTCTACCGCGATATCAAGGCGGACCTGCAGCTCTCCTCCATCTCCGGCGGCACCGATATCGTCTCCTGCTTCGCGCTGGGCTGCCCGATCCTGCCGGTCTGGGCCGGCGAGCTGCAGTGTCGCGGCCTCGGCATGGCGGTGGATATCTTCGACGACGAGGGCCGCTCGCTGGTGGAGCGGAAGGGCGAACTGGTCTGCACCCAGCCCTTCCCCAGCATGCCGATCAAGTTCTGGAACGACCCGGAGGGACGGCGCTTCCACGATGCCTACTTCGCCCGGTTCGACAACATCTGGGCCCACGGCGACTACGGCGAGATAACCGCACACGGCGGCGTGATCATCCACGGCCGCTCCGATGCCGTGCTCAACCCCGGCGGCGTGCGCATTGGTACCGCCGAGATCTACCGTCAGGTGGAGAAGGTGGAGGAGGTGCTGGAAAGCCTCTGCATCGGCCAGCCGTGGCAGGACGATGTCCGTGTGGTGCTGTTCGTGCGCCTGCGCGAGGGGATCGGCCTGGACGACGAACTGATCAAGCGGATCAAGAACACGATTCGCGCCAACACCACGCCGCGCCACGTGCCGGCGGTGATCGTCCAGGTCGCCGATATCCCGCGCACCATCAGCGGCAAGATCGTCGAGCTGGCGGTTCGCCAGGTGGTGATGGGCGAAACCGTGAAGAACAAGGACGCGCTCGCCAACCCGGAAGCGCTCGAGCTTTTCCGCGATCTGCCCGAGCTTGCCGGCTGAGTCTTCGGGCCAACCGAAGCCGGGCTCGATAACGACTGAACTATAAAAAGCGAGGATACACGCGATGAGTGTTCGCAAACTGGCGCTGGTCACCGGATCGACCAGCGGGATAGGTCTTGCCATAGCCGAGGTGTTCGCCGGCCACGGGATCGAGGTGATCCTGCACGGGCTGGAATCGGTCGCCGAGGGCGAGGAGTTGACCCAGCGCTTCGAAAAGGACTACGGCGTGCGCCCGCACTACTTCCAATGCGATGTCGGCAAACCGGCCGAGATCGAAAGGATGATCGCCCGCATCGAGGCCGAAGTGGGCCGGATCACGGTGCTGGTCAACAACGCCGGGATCCAGTTCACCTCGCCGTTGCAGGAATTTCCGCCGGACAAGTGGGACAAGATCATCGCCATCAACCTGAGCGCGGCCTACCACGCCATGCGCCTCGCCCTGCCCGGCATGCAGGAGCAGGGTTGGGGGCGGATCATCAACATCTCCTCGGTGCACGGCCTGGTCGCGTCGGTGCACAAGGCGGCTTATTGCGCGGCCAAACACGGCCTGGTGGGGCTGACCCGCGTCACCGCACTGGAAACAGCGGCGCAGGGGATCACCGCCAACTGCATCTGTCCGGGCTGGACCGACACACCCTTGCTGAACGATCAACTGATGGAGTTCGCCCGCGAGCACAACACCAGTTTCGAAGAGGCCAAACAGGGCCTGATCAGCGCCAAGGCGCCCTATCCCGACTTCGTTGCCCCCAGCGAGATCGGCGAACTGGCGCTGTTTCTCTGCTCCGACGCCGCCAGGGCGATCACGGGCACCGCACTACCAATCGATGGAGGATGGACCGCTCACTGAGATCTTCGCTACTCACCGACTCACATAACGACCAATGGATAAGAATAAAAGGGGTAAAACGATGAAAAAAGCACTTCAAGCCACCGCACTGACCGTCACGCTCGCCGCCTCCAGCGCCGCCATGGCCGAATTCGACCGGATTCGCTGGCAGGTGCCGATGGGCTTCCCCTCCACCCTGACCGCGCTGGGCGACACCATGCCCGAAGTGGCCAAGATGGTGAAGGATATCTCCGGCGGCCGCGTCACCCTGCAGACCTTCGAGCCGGGCAAGCTGATCCCGTCGCTGGGCGTGTTCGAGAACGTCAGCAACGGCAACCTGCCGGCCGGCTACTCCTGGATGGGCTACGAGTGGGGGCAGATTCCGGCCTCGGCACTGTTCGGTGCCACCCCGTTCGGCCTGGAGTCCCAGGAGTTCCTCGCCTGGATGTACCACAAGGACGGCGACAAGCTGCTCAAGGAGCTGTTCGAGCCCTACAACGTCTACCCGATCCTGTGCGGCACCATCAGTCCAGAGGCCGCCGGCTGGTTCCGCGAGGAGATGGACAGCGTAGATAAGTTCAAGGGTCTGAAGTTCCGCGCCGCCGGTGTCGGTGGCGAGATCATGTCCGAGTTCGGCATGTCGGTCACCCTGCTGCCGGGCGGCGAGCTGTACCAGGCGCTGGAAACCGGCGTACTCGATGCCACCGAGTTCTCCCTGCCCACGGTAGATGAGCAGCTCGGCTTCTATCAGGTCGCCAAGCACTACTACCTGCCGGGCTGGCATCAGCCCTCCACCAACCAGTTCCTCTACATCAATCTGGATGAGTGGAAGAAGCTGAACGGCGAAACCCAGGCGCTGCTGGAAACCAGCTGCAAGGCGGCCAACACCATCGCGCTGGCCAAGGCGGAAGCGCTGCAGGGTGCGGTACTCCAGCGTTTCAAGGAGAAAGGCGTGCAGTTGCACCAGTACAAGCCGGAGATCCTGCAGGCGTTCGAGGAAGCTACCGATCGGGTGATGAAGAAACACTCCGACGCCGACCCGATGTTCGCCAAGATCTACGACTCGATGAAGGCGTTCCAGGCCGAACATGCCGCGTGGAAGAAGTACGGCTACCTGCCGCGCGACTGGGGCATGGACAACGAGTAACTTTCACTCCACCGGATTAACGGATATTCGCCATGGCTGAATATAACGTGGATCTGGACCGGATCGAGGAGGTGGTCGTCCATCGGACGGCTGCCTACCCTCGTACCAAGGTCTCCGATCTGTTTGAAGGGATCGTCGAGTTTTTCGGCAAGTATTCCTCCTATATCTGGGTGGTGCTGATGCTGCTGATCGTCGGCAACGTCGTGATGCGCTATCTGCTCGGCACCAATTTCATCGCCCTTGAAGAGCTGCAGTGGCACCTGTTCGCGATCGGCTTCATGCTCGCCCTCTCCTACTGCATCGTGCACGACGACCATGTCCGCGTCGATGTGCTGGCGGAGAACCTGAGCCGCCGTAAACGTGCCGTCATCGAGATTCTCGGTATCACACTGTTCTTCCTGCCGTTCTGCGGCTTCATCCTGACCTACGCCTGGCCCTTCGTGATGCGCGCCTACGAGATCGGCGAAGTGTCCGCCGCGCCCGGCGGACTGCCGGCACGCTGGCTGATCAAGTCGGTGATCCTGTTCGCCTTCGGGCTGATGATCCTGGCAGCGATCGCGCGCCTGCTGCGCGTGCTCTCCTTCCTCTGTGGTTGGCCGCGCCCCCGGCCGGAAAGGGGCAGCGAGTGACGCGACACGACAATAACAATCGAGCCCGAGCGGGAGCGCTCGCGGTTCATGCTGCAAAAAGGTGGATGGCGTAATGGCAAGCTACGAATTGATCGTCATCGCGATGCTGGTCAGCTTTATCCTGCTGATCTTCACCGGTTTTCCGGTGGCCTGGGTGCTGGCCGGCGTGTCGGTGGTATTCAGCGTGTTCTCGGTTATCGCGAGCCAGTATTTCGATGTGGATACCTACTTCCTGACCGACTGGCGAATCTTCGGCGTCATGGTGCAGCGTGTCTACGCACAGATGTCGAACTGGGTGCTGGTGGCCCTGCCGATGTTCATCTTCATGGGCTTGATGCTCGACCGCTCCGGCGTGGCGGAAAAGCTGATGAAGAACTTCGTCAACCTGTTCGGCCGCTTCCACGGCGGTCTGGGGGTGGCGGTGGTACTGATCGGCATCCTGCTGGCCGCCTCCACCGGCATCGTCGGCGCCTCGGTGGTGCTGCTCTCGATGCTGTCGCTGCCGGCGATGCTGGAGCAGAAATACTCCCGCGCCTTCGCCAGCGGCATCGTTGCCTCCTCCGGCACGCTGGGGATCCTGATCCCGCCCAGCATCATGCTGATCATCATGGCGGACCAGCTCTCGCTCGCCGTCGGCGACCTGTTCATGGGCGCGCTGATCCCCGGCGTCATGCTCGGTCTGATGTATATGGTCTATGTGGTGGTGATCTCCACGCTGATGCCGTCGATCACCAACCCGCCCAAGGATCTGCCGCCGATCACCGCCCGGATGATCGTCGATACGCTGAAAGCGGTGGTGCCCTCGCTGGGCCTGATCCTCGCCGTGCTAGGCTCGATCTTCTTCGGCATCGCCACACCGACCGAAGCGGCCGGCGTCGGCGCGCTCGGCGCGACGCTGCTGGCCTGGATGAACGGCAATCTGAACACGGCGGTGCTGAAGGATGTCAGCATGAAAACCAGCCTGACCACCGCCTTCGTATTCGGCATCTTCCTCGGCGCTACCTCCTTTGCCGTGGTGCTGCGCTCGCTCGGCGGCGACGAGTTCATCGGCGGCCTGCTGCACGCGATCCCGCTCTCGCCGGGCGGCATCGTGGTGGTGATCCTGCTGATCGCCTTTATCGCCGGCTTCTTCCTCGACTGGCTCGAGATCAGCCTGATTCTGCTGCCGCTGGTGGGTCCGGTGGTCGCGGCGCTGGGTTTCGATCTGACCTGGTTCGTGGTGCTGTTCGCGCTGGCGTTGCAGACCTCCTTCCTGACGCCGCCGGTGGGCTTCTCGCTGTTCTACCTCAAGGGGGTGGCACCGCCGGAGATCCGCACCGTGGATATCTACAAGGGGGTAATCCCGTTCATCCTGATCCAGCTCACCGCGGTGGCACTGGTGTTCTGGTGGGAGGATCTGGTGCTCTGGTTGCCCTCGGTACGCTACGGCTCGGGCGGCTAGCAGCACATCTCCCGTCCATCCCTGTTTGCACCCTTCACGGGTACGCCCCCCCTGGCGCGTACCCGTGCTTTTATTCGGAAACCGATCCTACATGCCGCTGCTTTCCAGCAGCATCCGCATCGCCTGAGCCAACTTGCGTTCGGCGTCCGCGTGGTTGCCGCTGTCATGCAGCTTCATCCCCTCGTCGCGCAGCGACTGTACTTCGGCCTTCAGATCGTCGCTCAGCTCCATACCGGCAAGCGCGGTATCTATCGCCTTGGCATCCTTCGGACAGTGGCCGGCGAGCGCCGGGGTCGACAGAAGCAGCGCACACGCCGCGGCAGCCAGTGTCGTCTTGAACTTGAACATAAGAACCCCTCCTGTATTCCAGTGGGTCTGTGGGTCGGGTTCTAAGTATAGATGCACTTGTCGAACCTCGAACCTGTAGGTCAACGGAACGCCTACCGTCCCGAGTACCGGCCGACCGAAAATGTCACTCCACTTGAACGATTCTTTCACCAGCCCAGCTCCCGCCATCCAGACGAATCAATACCCACTGCCAATTTTTGCCACCGAAACTGGCAGCTTTTGTTATTGGCGACTCGCGCCCCATGAACCATGCTTAATCCCATAGTGAGCGCCAATCAGGCGGTGATAACAATTAGAGAGGAATGAGCTATGCCGGAGTACAAGGCACCTCAACGCGATATCCAGTTCGTGCTGAACGATCTGCTGCAGATGGAGCAGCACTACCAGTCACTGCCCGGCTGCGAAGACGCCACGCCGGATATGGTCGGCGCCATCATCGAAGAGGGTGCCCGCTTTGCCGAGCGTGTGCTGTCGCCGCTGAACCGTATCGGCGATCAGCAGGGCTGCACCTTCAAGGATGGCGAAGTGACCACGCCGGAGGGGTTCCGCGACGCCTACCAACAGTTCGTCGAAGGCGGCTGGCCCTCTCTCGCGCACGATCCGGAATGGGGCGGCCAGGGGCTGCCGGAGTCGATCGGCATCGTCCTCAACGAGATGGTCGGCAGCGCCAACTGGTCCTGGGCGATGTATCCGGGGCTGAGCCACGGCGCCATGAACACGATCGAAGCACACGGCACCAATGAGCAGAAGCAGACCTACCTGACCAAACTGGTTTCCGGCGAATGGACCGGCACCATGTGCCTGACCGAACCGCACTGCGGTACCGACCTCGGCCTGCTGCGCACCAAGGCGGAACCGAACGCGGACGGCAGCTATGCGATCAGCGGCACCAAGATCTTCATCTCCGCCGGCGAACACGACATGGCAGACAACATCATCCATATCGTGCTCGCCCGCCTGCCCGACGCCCCGGCCGGGGTGAAGGGGATCTCGCTGTTTATCGTGCCCAAGTTCATGCCCACCACCGCGGGCGATGCGGGCGAGCGCAACGCGGTTGCCTGCGGCTCCATCGAACACAAGATGGGCATACACGGCAACTCCACCTGCGTGATGAACTTCGACGGCGCCACCGGCTACTTGATCGGCCCGCCCAACAAGGGCCTGAACTGCATGTTCACCTTCATGAACACCGCCCGCCTGGGCACCGCCATTCAGGGTCTGGCCCATGCAGAGTGGGGGTTCCAGAACTCGCTGACCTACGCCCGCGAGCGCCTGCAGATGCGGGCGCTGAACGGCCCTGCGGCACCGGACAAGCCCGCCGACCCAATCATCGTGCACCCGGAGGTGCGCAAGATGCTGCTGACGCAGAAGGCGATTGCAGAAGGCGGCCGTGCGCTGATCTACCACTGCGCCCAACTGGTGGACAAGACCAAGCTGGCCGGCGACGAAGAGAAGGAACTGGCCGATACCCAACTGGCGCTGCTGACCCCGATCGCCAAGGCGTTCCTGACCGAACTGGGCTTCGAGAGCGCCAACCACGGCATGCAGATCTACGGCGGTCACGGCTATATCAGCGAGTGGGGTATGGAGCAGAACGTGCGCGACAGCCGCATCTCCATGCTCTACGAGGGCACCACCCAGATCCAGGCGCTGGACCTGCTCGGCCGCAAGGTACTGATGAGCCAGGGCAAAACGCTGATGAGCTTCACCAAGGTGATCCACAAGTTCTGCCAGGCGGCATCGGAAGAGCCGAAGATGCGCGCCTTTGTCGGCCCGCTGGAGAAACACAACAAGGAGTGGGGCGAGATCACCCAGCAACTGGGCATGAAGGCGATGATGAACCGCGACGAGGTCGGCGCAGCATCGGTGGACTACCTGATGTACTCCGGCTACGTCACCCTGGCCTACTTCTGGGCCCGCATGGCGCAGGTAGCCCAGCAGAAACTGGCCGAAGGCACTGGCGAGGCGGCGTTCTACCGCGCCAAGCTGACCACCGCCCGCTTCTACTTCGAGCGCATCCTGCCGCGCACCCGCTCGCTGGTGGAGACGATGCTGTCCGGGTCGGATAACCTGATGGCATTGAGCGAGGAGCACTTCGCTTTCTAAAGCCTTGGAGCCGGCACAAGCCGGAGCGGGG
>Ga0214472_10002590_pt1 | contig 19380 bp, 16 predicted proteins | sample RVTome_6_FD_207662 | JGI IMG/M metagenome (GOLD analysis project Ga0214472, IMG submission 207662) | Soil microbial communities from uranium-contaminated site in the Upper Colorado River Basin, Wyoming, United States - RVT140D175 | ecosystem: Environmental > Terrestrial > Soil > Contaminated >...
ATCCTCCATCCCTATCCCAACGTGAGGTTTGCATGTCAACATCCACGGTAAGAACCGTATGCGGTAGTTCCGCACGTACGGATCTGTGCGGGGGGCCACTGGCAACAGTGGTCCCTACCGCGATCTAGTTTTTCAATCACGATAAAGCCAGCCTCGACATCTTCTGGATCAGAGACGAAAGCCTGGAAGAATCCGACAATCTTCCCGATCCCGGCGTTCTCGCTCAAAAAATCGGCGAGGATCTCGAAGCCGCCCTCGAACAAGTCCGCTTTAATATCCACGCTCCCAGTCTATGACAATTTCCAACGGCAGGCCTTCCAGGTAACGAGGTTGTCAGTTATCCGCGTCGGGCTCTAATAAGCAAATTCCTATCATTTAACATTGAGTAAATTTACTCACTGTCGGAGCTGGATCGAAGCCTTACTTGCGGGGATTTCGGCGCCTGCGCCCTGATTTGGCCGGTGACTCAGCGATGTCGATGCCGAAGATCTCGGACAGGTCGTTGCTCTCGAGAACTTTTGCGGCGGCCGGTCCTTTCCTCTTCGTCGCCATGCCTTTGCCGGCACGGGCGATAAGGTCCCGCTGGTCCACGTTTCGCAGCGCGAATAAAAGTTCGGGCCTTTCGTCCAGTCGCGCGCCGATTCCGTAGAGCACCGCGGCGACGTGTTTGCACATCGCCGCCCAGTCTGGGCAACTGCATTTGAACTTGATTTCCGCCGGCCGCGGAAACAGTCCGGTCTTCTCCTGGCAAAGTCGTGCCATGACCGCCTTGGAGAAACGCCCGTCCAGCAGTTCGACTACAGAATCGATCGCACCCGCGCAGTCCGTGCAGACGGCGTTCCAGTGAGCCTTCGGAACAGCGGTCACCTTCACTGCAACGTGATAAAGACTAGAGCCGCTTACCAGCGCGGTCACTGCGCCGGGCGAGATCTGCAGATCGACCACGGAGCCATTGCGAACGTAGGTGCGGCCGCGAGGGAGCCGGTTGGCGTAGTCGCTGTAGTGTTCGAGATTATCGCACCAGGCTTTGCCCCAAAACGTATTCGCGATCTTCGAGCCCTTGATAACGACCGGCGAAACCGTCCGGCCTTTCTTCGCCAGATTGGCAGTTTCGCGCTCCGCCTGACGCCTTCGTTCGGCAACCGGCACGTAGGGTTTCCAACCATAATCATAGTCGTATCTGCGCATGTGTCACTCCAGTGAGGCGGCGTGAATGTCCAGCGCGACGAGCTTCAGTAGTTCGTCGTCCTTCATCTCGGTCAGCAGCAGATCAGCTCCGCCCTCCAGCAGATCCTGCGAAAGTTGTCGTTTCGAGTCAATGAGCGCGTCGATTTTCTCCTCCACTGTTCCCCGGCACAAGAACTTCTGGACGAGCACGTTCTTGGTTTGACCGATGCGGAAGGCGCGATCCGTCGCTTGGTTTTCGACCGCCGGATTCCACCAACGATCGAAATGAACGACGTGCGATGCCGCAGTCAAATTGAGCCCGGTTCCGCCCGCCTTGAGCGACAGCACGAAGAACGGCACTGCTTCGTCTTCCTGAAACTGCCGCACAAGAGACTGGCGCTTCTTCACGTCGGTTTCGCCGTGCAGCACAAGTCCGGGACGTCCAAACACCGAGCCCAGAAACGCCGCGAGCGGCGCAGTGACTTCGCGGAATTGCGTAAAGACCAAAACCTTTTCCTGCCTCGCGGCAATAACGTCGACGATCTCGCGCAGGCGCGCGAGCTTGCCGCTGTCCCCTTCGGCCCACGCGCCGTCGCCGAGCCACTGCGATGGGTGATTGCAGATTTGTTTGAAACGCATCAGGAACGCGAGGATCATGCCGCGACGCTCGATTCCGTGCGTCTTTTCGAGTCGTTCAGATAATTCCGTCACGGCTTCCTGATACAGCGCGGCCTGCTTGCGTGTGAGTTGGCAGAACGCCTTCACCTCGGTCTTATCCGGCAAATCCGCGATGACGCTTTTGTCCGTCTTCAATCGCCTCAGGATGTATGGGCGCACCAACTCGCGCAGGGGCGCGTAAGGATTATGCAGCCTTTCGGCGAGGCGTTTGGTGAATGTTGTGAATTCCCTGCTCGATCCGAGCAGGCCCGGATTGATGAAGTCGAAGATGGACCAAAGATCTCCGAGCCGGTTTTCCACCGGCGTGCCGGTGAGCGCGATCCGCGCTTGCGCATCGATCTGCTTGGCGGCCCGTGTCTGCCGGGCGCCGGGATTCTTGATGGCCTGCGCTTCGTCCAGCACGGACAGTCGCCATTGGATTTTCAATAGTTCGGGAACGCGCAAGAGCGTTCCGTAGCTCGTGATGACCAGATCGACGCCGGCGAGGCGGTTCGCATCGAGACTTCGCAATTCGGCGGCTGGCATCGCCGATGGATGCGCGACGATCGCCTTCAGACTTGGCGCGAAGCGTTCGATTTCCGATGCCCAGTTTGCGAGTAATGACGCGGGCGCGACGAGAAGGCTCGGCCGCCTTGGACCGGCGCCGTCGCGCCGCAGCACGAGCATCAGCGCCAGAACCTGCATCGTCTTGCCCAGTCCCATATCGTCGGCCAGGCAGGCGCCCAGACCGAGCATGGACAGGAGGTGGAGCCAGCGAAGACCGGCCTGCTGATACGGACGCAGTGTCGTTTTCAGCTCATCCCCGGGTTTTAAGCGCGCGAGTGCTTGCGGATGCCGGAGCTCTTCCAGAGTTTTGGCAAACCACGGACCCGCGACAATGCGCGACCAGTCGAGCGCTGCCGAATCCGTGAGACCACCGTCAGAGACGTTCGCGCCCGCGAGCATGCGCATCGCGTCGGCGAAGGTCACTCCGGTCTCAGCCGCCGCTTTTTCAACGGCCCGAAATTGGTCCAGCATTTTGGCGAGCTTCTCTCTATCCACTTCGACCCAGCGGCCGCGCACGAGATGAAGGCCATTGGAGTCTGCGAGCAGCTTCGATATCTCGGTTTCGCTTAATCGCTCGCCATCGAGCGTGACTTCCATCCGGAAGTCCAGTAGCGCGTCCGTCCCGATTCCCGATGGCGGCTTGCCGCCCACGGTCGCGGTCACTTGAGGCCGCGATGGACGATTCGCCCTCCAAGCGCTTGGCACGCGAACGATCACACCAGCCGCTTCGAGGAGCGATAGATCCTTCAGCAGTTGAAAAGCCTCCGCGGGTGTCCAGCGCAGCGGGTGAAAGACCTCGCCGGAATCGACCATCGTCTTAAGCCAGGGGCACTGCTCCGCAGCGCGCTGCACCGGCAACAGCAGGGACAGAAGCCGCGACTTGTTCGCCGCGCCTGCATACTCGCTGAGCGCTCTGCCGAGCGGCAGGTGTTGAGCCTTCGCATGCGCCGACAAGCGCGTCGTGTACGTGGCCAGGAATGCGAACGGCGCTTCCTCATCTTTGCGGTTCTCGGCGAGATTGAAATGGACCCGTCCAACCACGTTCCATGCGGGGTTCTTGCGCTTGAGGAAGTCCTGGACTGATAACTTCGACTGCGACAGTTCCAACCGAAACGCCGCATCGACGTCGGTCCAGACCGTTTCGAGAACGGAAGCGGTCAGATATTCCGCTCCGGTCATCGACGGCGCCGCCGAAGCGAATGAGTCGAGATCCTCGCGCGCGGGCGGCGGTATCGGTGGCAACGCGCGGCCAGCTTCGACGTCTGGAAGCGCGCAGAGAGCCACGACGTAACGCCCGGAAAACTCGCGCCAGTACATGAACACGGGTGGCATCGCCGTCTGAACCTCGGCGGCGCCGAGCTGCAGAAGACCGTGACCGTGGCCCCGTGTAAACGCTTCTTGCAGTCTCTCCGCGAGATCCGGGGAGAGTGGCGGCGCATCTTCAACGTGCGCGAGCAACAAACGGCCGTGTGGCGTGAGGACCGGCGCCAGGAATGTCGTCAGCGTATTGGAACTGTGAACCATGACAGTGATATACCAGCCTGCTCTCGGGCATGAGTGCCGCAGACATGGACGGGTTTCTGGACTACTTTAAGGAAGCTTGGACAACAACTCTGCCGGAACTCGGCTGCGAAGCTCGGGAGAGACTTCAATGTTGCGCGCAATATCGGCGAGAGCCTTTTGTTTTTTGCTTTGCCGTCGATCCGCATCCAAGGCGTCCAAGCCCAAAGACAAAACCGAGATTAGCGAGATCGACGCCGCGCCGTTATCCAAGGAACTTTCTCAAACCAAGGTCGCGCCAGGTGAAGTTTTCGATCTCTACTTCGCCCCTTCGACTCGGGCTCCGGCCTTGGCCGGGGGCTCTTGCTCAGGATTCCGTCCCACGAACTTGCCCGTGGGGCTTCACTTATATTCCGGAGCCTTCTCCAATTGCTCAAAGCCGCAAGCGCGGTCGACGCCCGTGGTCGCCGCAAGATTCGGCTCCGCGGCGATCAGCAAGGCGACTGCGCTGTCGCTTGCGTTAAAATGCTGGAAGACGACGCCGTCGGGTTTGATCGGCAACTGGAACAGATCGCTCTTTTTCCAATCGTAGCGTTGCTCGTCGATGACCGTGTATCCGGCGCCCTCGATCACAACGAAAACCACGCCGCCTTGGCAGCGCTGCTTGCCGCTGCTGCTCCCGGGCGGAATTTCCTGCGTATAGAACATGATGAATTTATGCGCCGTGGAATCGATGTTGGGATGCATGTACCACTTCATCACGCCTTGGGGATTGATTTCCCAGGGCAGCTCGCCGCCCTTGACGCAGACGCTCGCGCCGGCGATGCGTTGGCGTTCCTTATCCCTGAGCTCGATCAGCTCGTCGTAGCGGGTCAGGTCGCTGAGCCGCGTTGAATGATCAGTCATCGTTTTCACCTCGTAATTTTGCCGCATGGCCGGGGGCCACGTCGATCTGCTTGAGGTGCAGTGCGACGTGATTTGCCAATGGAATATAGACAAAGGCCATCCATCGGCTCGGCCCATCCGGATTAGTGTTAAAATGCTGGTGCTCGACGCCGCCGGGCTTCACCGGCAGCGTCAAGAGATCGCCTTGTTCCCAATCGTATCTCTTGCCGTCGGCGACCGTGTAGCCCTTGCCCTCCAAGATGTAGATCGAAACACCGCCCTGATGGCGGTGCTTGCCCGACTGCGTCCGAATCTCTTGAGAGAATACCCTCCACTCCTGCAAGGCCGTGTCCGAATACATGGCCGCATTGAGAAAATAGCGGATTCTTCCCTGGCGGGTATTTTCCCACGGCCGATCTTCATCCCGGATCACGATCTTTCCAGTGCGCCCGCGCTCCAGGACGCGGTCCTGGTACTGAATCGCGGCCTCGTAGGCGTTTTCCGGAACTTCGTTACTGCTTTTGTCCGCCATAAAGCTTCTCCACGAATCCTGAACGTTCGATCTTTTGCAACAGGGAATGATCGACAAATTGCTCCGGCTTGGCCTTCAGGGCCGCCGGCTGCGATTCGCCGATGGTTTGCAGGACCGTTTGCACTGCTTTCGGATCGACATAGGGAATCCTCTGGATCTGCGTGATGTACTCGTCATAGGAATCCTGCAGCGCTTCCCGGTCATCGGTCCTGAAATACTTTTGAAAGATTTTCAGCGTCTCGCGAGGGCGGGTCTTGAGAAAGTGAATGCCTTCGAGCACCGCTCGGGCGAAATTATTGAGCAGGTCCGCTTGCTGGGCCATCACTTCATCGCGTGTGATCACCGCGGAGTGCAAGAACGGAATCCCCAGTTGCGCGAGGTCGGCGAGGACGTTGAATCCCACCTTCTTCGCCAAAAGCTGCTGCGGCGACGTCAGCAGCGTTCCCTGCACCGCGTTGCTTTGCATCGCCGCGAGCCGTTCAGCGCCGCCGCCGATCTGCAGCAGAGCCACGTCCCGGCCGGGCTCGATGTTGAACCGGCGCAGCGCGTAAACCGCCGCCGCGTGTCCCGAAGAGCCGAAGCGGCTGATTCCGATTCTCTTGCCTTTGAGTTGCTCGATCTGGGTAATCCCTTTGGCGGCGACAAGATAATAGGGAAAAACGTTCAACAGACCCATGATCGTTTTTACCTTGGCGCCGCCGAGGGCGGCGGATACGCCGGGGTTGCCGGCGGAGAACAGAATCGGCGTTTCTCCCGCCAGCAGCGCGCTCATCGCCCTGGAGCCGGAGGAGACGTAAACGAGTTGGACATTCAGTCCATGCTTCTGGTAGATGCCCGCTTCCTGCGCCACCCAGGCGACCGATTGACTGGCGGTGATCGATGAGTAAACGATGCGGATGTCCTTGGCCGAGGCAAGCTGCGGCGTCGGCCAGATCAGAGAAAACAGGAAGAACATCCAAACGCCGCCGCCGCGTGTTATTTCCATCTTCGATCTAAGTTTCACCTTGGTGCCTCTCAGTCTTGCCCTGCAACGGTTATTTCTTGGATATTCAAGCTTCTGTGTGGCTAACCTGGCCAACGCGATTTCAGAGCAAGGACTCGGAGATTGCACCGCGGAGGCGCTGAGGTCGCGGAGATGGGGAAGTAGAAAGTAAGCTCTGTGAACTCTGCGTCTCTGTGGTGAATAGTCTTTCACAGTAATCCCGGAAGACCCTATTTTTTCTTCGCCAATGCGCGAAGGTAGTCGACGCCCGCTTGATAATCCTCGAACAGTTTCTTGAGCGAATCTTTGACCACCCGGTCCGCCTTCTCCCCGATCAATAGATCCGGAGGCTCACCGAGGGTGCTTTCAAATTCTTTTCGGAAAGCCGCGTCCTGCGTCATCTGTTCCAGGGCGCGGTTCAGAATGGCAATTCGGTCAGCGGGCACGCCCGGTGTCGTTGTCATCAAATACTGAAAAGTTTGCGGAACAACGGCGGCCTTCCATGCTACCCATGCGGGCCCCTTCTTTTTTTCCTTTGGCAGGATTTCGCCCAAGGTCGGCACCTGCGGCAGGAGATCGGAGCGCTTGAAAACCTCATCTGAAGTCAGAATCCCGGTTTGCCACAGGACCGCTACACTTCCTTGTTTTTCTCTCGGTTGAATGTTGTTTTTGTATCCGTCCTGGGGATCTTCGAAGAGATGGATTTCGCCTTTTTCCAGCGCCAACAAAAGATCCGAAGAACCCTGATAGCCGGTGACCAACGTGTGGTCTACTCCGAATGCTTCCAAGGCCAGCTTCGGCCTGAGAGTCCTCAAGCTGCTAAGCCCGGAACCGCCGGCCCGCAACGGAACCGTGGTGCGCAAAAGATCTTCGGCTCTTTTTACCTGTGCCGCTTTGGGGTTGACCACGGTCACCCAACTGTCGGCGCTGACCCAAAGCACCGCCACCCGCCTGACCTCATACTGGACGCTCTCGGGAGCGAGAAAGGCATTCATGATCGGTCCGGTGGGAGACTGAAGCAGCGTCAGCCCGTCGGGCTTGGCCACCCCATAGGTGTAATTGGCGGCGACTTGACCGCCGGCGCCGGTCATCGTCTGCACGATAACCGTGGGATTCCCCGAAATGTATTTGGGCAGGTAACGCGCGAACAGCCGCGCGCTCAAGTCGATGGTACCGCCGGCCGCGAAGCCCGAAATGATGCGAACAGTCTTGCCCGCGTAAAACGGCTGCTCCGCCGCATGCACCCATTGGGTTGCGTGAATCGAGAGCAGCGCCAACGCCAGCAGCGCGTAAACGACCGTGAGGCGATGATATGTTCTTTTCACCGCCGACTCCCTATGAAATTCGATCCAGCCCGTATTCGCGCCAGCGCTTCTCCACTTCGAGCACTTGCTCCTTCGGCGGAAAGGCGATCGGAGGAAACTCGTGTTTTTTGGTGGCGTCGATGCCGACCTTGGAGCCGAGGGCGCGCCGGTGATCGGACACGGGGCCTTCCAACACGACCGAGGGATCCAGCGGAACGCTCAGCGTGTTGGCCTCGATGAAGATATCGCGCGCCGGCTGGACGCGAAAACTCATCGCCCAGTCGACGGCGAAGGAATCGCGCACGTCGATGTCGTCGTCGACGACGACGGTGAACTTGGCGAAGCGCGGCAGTACCGCCCAGGCGCCCCACATCGCCTGCTTGGGCTGGCCGTCGTTTTCTTTCTTCATCGAGATAACGAGATAGGCGGTGCTTCCGCCCGCGGTCTTGAAGTGCAAGTCCGTGATCGGCAAGCCGAGATCGTATTTAAGCTTCTTGTAGATCGGCACGCCGAATCCGTAGCCCCGGATGCAACTGCTCTCGCTCGGCGGCATCTGACTCACGAAGGCCTGAAAAATCGGATTGCGGCGCGTGGTCATACTTTTTAATTCGAACACGAAGGAGGGGCCGCCCTGGCTCATATAGCCGGGATATTCTCCGAAGGGCCCTTCCTCCTCGCGCACGCCCGCGGGGATTTCTCCTTCCAAGACGATCTCCGCCGTCGCGGGCACCTCCAGATCGTTGCTCTTGCACTTAACGACCTCCACCGGCTTGCCGCGCAGCCCGCCGGCGACCGCCAGCTCGTCGAGGCCGAAGGGAACCTTGGAAACCGAAGTGAGGCCGATGACCGGATCGGTGCCGAGCACCACCGCCACCGGTGTCGGGCGTTTCTGTTTTTCGTTTTTATCGATGATGCGCCGCAGGTCCTGAAGGTTGTTGCCGAAATAAACTCCAGTCTTGCGCTTGCCCTTGAGCTGCATCCGGTAGGTGCCGACGTTACGCGCGCCGGTCTCCGGGTCCCGCGCGATCACGTAGGGAGAAGTGAAGTAGGGGGCCGGATCATGGGGAACGGTCCAGACGGGGACGGGCAGCTTGTGAAGATCGACTTCGTCGCCGCGATAAACAACTTCCTGGCATGGACCGCTTGCGACGGTAACGGGCGGAATGGGATTTGTCTGGGCCTTGCTCCAGCAGCGAAAAATTTCCTCGAAGTTCAATTCGCTCTCCAGCGCCAGCGCGTACACTTCGCGCGAAGCGCCGAGCACGCCGGTTACCACCGGAAGGGAAAATCCTTTCACGTTCTCGAACAGCAGCGCCGGCCTGCGCTCGTCCGGAATCTTGCGGAACACCAGCTTGGCGACGGCGGAAAGCTCCCAGTCCTTGTCTACTTCCTTGGATATGCGGAAGAGTTTCCCTTTTTCTTCGAGCACGCGCAAAAAATGTCTCAAGTCTTCGTATGGCATCCGGGTGTTTCCTTGCAGTTTGCGATTAAGAGCTCAGATAGTTCATCGCGGAGACGCAGAGGCCGCGGAGAAAAAATTTTGGAAACGTAAAACTCTGCGTACTCTGCGCCTCTGTGGTGAGTCCTTCTTGTTTGTTTGCGGCGTGGGCCGTTCGTTCTCACTACAAGAACTCCCGCGGGTCGGCGATCACGCCCTTTACGGCGGTGGCGGCGGCCACCGCGGGGCTGCCGAGGTAGATCTCCGCCTTGTAACTTCCCATGCGTCCCTGAAAGTTTCGGTTCGCGGTGGACAGCGTGACCTCGCCGTCGGCCATGACGCCGCCGTCGCCGGCGCAGGCGCTGCAGCCGGGGTTGGTGATCAGCGCGCCGGCGTCGAGCAGGATCATGTAGATCCCGTCCTTGACGATGCGCGCCACGATCTCTTTGGAGGCCGGACTCACGAGCAGTCTTACGCCGTTGGCGATCTTCCGGCCCTTGAGGATCTTTGCCGCTTCGACCAGGTCTTCGTACTTGGCGTTGGCGCATGAGCCTATGAAGACTTGATTCACCTTGGTGCCGGCGACTTGTTCGATGGGCTTAACGTTGTCGACCGTGTGAGGGCAGGCGATCTGCGGAACCAGGCTGCGGCCGTCCATCGTCACGCTCTTCACATAGACCGCGTCGGGGTCCGGGTGAAGCTCGCCGTACTGGTCCGGCGCCACGCCGCGCCCGGCGAGATAGCTTCTGGTGATTTCATCCGGGCGCACGAAACCGTTTTTGGCGCCGAGCTCCATGGCGAGATTGCAGAGCGTCATGCGATCGGAAACGGAGAGCCCTTCGATGTAACTGCCGTGAAATTCAACCGACATATAGGTCGCGCCGTCGGCGCTCAACTCGCCGATCAGCTTGAGCATGACGTCTTTCGAGCTTGAGCCGCGCGCCAGCGGGCCTTCGATGACGACCTTGAGGGACTGCGGCACTTTCATCCAGATCTTGCCTGTCACCCAGGCGGCCGTCAGCTCGCTGAAGCCGACGCCCGTTCCGAACGCGCCAAGGGAGCCATAGATCGTCGTGTGCGAGTCGCTGCCGATCACGACCATGCCAGGCCTGATATGGCCTTCTTCGGACAGCACCAGGTGCGCGATGCCGGCGTTGACGTCGTAGAACTTCTTGATTCCCTTGCGCGCCGCATACTCCCGGCAAACCCGCTGGTCGTCGGCAGTCTTGGCGGTCTGCGCCGGCGCGATGTGATCCATGACCATGGCGATGCGGTCGACGTTGTAGATCTGATCGGTGCCGAGCTTTTCCATGGTGCGGATGCAGCGCCAGCTTGCCATCGGACTCATGTACAGGTCGGGATAAACGTCGAGCACCTGGCCCGGAGTTGCTTCGGTCACGCCGGCGGCCCTTGCGAGCACTTTTTCAGCGAAGGTTTTTCCCATAACGATTTATCCTTTTGCCGCGCGCTGCTGAGGCAACACATACTTGGCCAGGTAAGGGATCAGGCCGCCGGCGTCGAGAAGCTGCTTGAGACTTTCGGGAAAGGCGGCGAAGCGAAAAATTTTTCCCTGAACCTCGGCAATCCCGGCGTCTAAATCGAGCCAGAGCTCACCGCCGTCCAATGCGCCTTCCGCGGCCTCGGTACATTCAACCGCCGGCAGGCCGGTATTGATGCAGTTGCGAAAAAACACTCGGGAAAACGACTTGGCAACCACCGCCTTGATGCCGGCGCCGATCAGGCTGCTAGCCGCCTGCTCGCGCGCGCTGCCGCAGCCGAAATTGCTGCCGCCGACGACGATTTGGGAGGCCCACAGACGCTTTTGCACCTCGGGGCCCAGAGGCTCGAAGGCGTGCTTGGCGAGTTCCTGCGGATCGATGCTTACCAGGTAGCGGCCCGGAATAATGACGTCGGTGTTGACGTTGTTGCCGAACTTGATGACTTTGCCGCCGATTTTTTCCGTCATGGCGTGGTCTCCTCGACAAACCATTCCGTTGGTACCTCTCGCCCCAATCCTTTCGCTTCCGCCAACTCCAGGGTGCGTGCGCCGACCGCGGCGAACTGAATTCCCATCCCCGTATTGTTGGCGAACAGCGTGATCTGGTCTTTGCAGCTGCGTCCGGGAAAACGGCCAATCAAGAGGTCGCCCAGCTCGCCGATCTCGTCCCAGGTCTTCAAGCCTTTTTGCACCGGCTCCATCAGATCGATCTGGCGGTCGTATTCGATCTGTTCCTTCGAAAGCACGACCATGACATCGGCTCGCTCCAGGGTCGTGCCGTCCAACTCGCGCCGCACCGTGGTTCTATCGGGAGAGGTGATCGCGGTCACATGGGTTCCCGGCTCCAGCCAATTGCCGTCGAAGCAGGCGTCCATGGTGGCAGTGGCGCAGGTGACAATCTGGCAACCTTCCACCGCGTCTTTAGGATGGTCCACCGCGATGATCCGCTTGCCCAGCTTATCGCTCCATTCCCTGGCGAACGATTTGCGGTGTGCTGGTGTCGGGCTATAAACGCGCACCTCCTCGATTTGCGGCTGCACCATCACGAGATAGCGAAGGTGCGCCTCGGCCTGCCAGCCCGAGCCGAAAAGGCCCGAGACCCGGGCGCCGGGATTCGCGAGCTCGCGGATGCCCATCGCCGAGGTGGCGCCGACTCTGAGTTTCTGGATGTAGCTGTCGTGCAGAACCGCGAGCGGTTCGAGGGTCTCGAGACTGTAAAGCGTAACGAGACCGACAAAGGTGTTGCCCCGGGCCGCCGGGATCAGCCGGCGCCGCTTGGTGCCGTCGGCAAGGGTTTCCACTCCCGCCATGTCGGAGGTGATGCGCAGGGCCCAGACTCCGGAAGAAAGATTACCGCCTTCTTGCGACTTGAATCTGAAATGAAAGCCGGGGTAGCGCTTGTCTTCCACGGGAAACATGGTGTGGTTGCGCGGGCGGTTCCCGCCTTTACCCAAGGCATGCTCTTTGTAGGCGACTTCCAAAACCTCCATGCAGTCCTCAAGAGTGAGGACTTGCTCGATTTCGCTGTTATTAAGAATTCGCATGGCCGTCCTTCGTCAACTCAATCCGGTCTTCAGATTTCGATCCATCTCACCGCAGAGGCGCTGAGGTCGCGGAGGAAAGAGTTTTCGATTATAAAATACTCCGAACTCTGCGAACTCTGTACTGCTATGAACTCTGTGTCTCCGTGGTGGATACTCCTACTCAGTAAACCCGTAAGCGCCAATAAATTATCCTTCGCCGGCGAGACGATCCGCCATCGCGATCAACCCGCCGGCCTTCAGCATGTCGAGGAGAAAGGGCGGCGTGGGGCGCGCCTGAAGCTTGGCGCCGGTGGTCTCGTTGACGATCTTGCCGCTTTCAATATCGACGGTCAGAATATCGCCGTCGCTCACCTGGGCGGTGATGCCGGGGCATTCCAGTATCGGCATGCCGATCTCAAAGCCGTTGCGGTAGAAAGTGCGGGCGAATCCCTCCGCGATGATGCAACCGATCTTGGTATTCTTCATCGCTTTGGCGGCGATAGCGCGGCCCGAGGACTGGCCGAAGTGTTTTCCGGTGACGACGATGTCACCGGGCTTTACGTTGGCCGGGAACTCCGGATTGCAGGTCTCCAGAACATGTTTGAGGATCTCCGGCCAGGGTTTAAAAATCAGATCGGTTCTAACGATCCTGTCCGTCGGGATGTTATCGCCGAACTTCCAACAGCGGCCGCGTGCTTGCACGAGTTCCTCCTTAAAAAATCGTTCCAGACGTTTCAGTCGTTCGAATCGTTCCAACCCCCTCCTTCATCCTCCCCCGCGTCGCGGGGGAGGAAAGCATGTCCTGAGCCGCGTCGAAGGAAGGTGGGGGCTTGAACGGGTTGCACGTTTTGAGCGATTTGAACGTCCTCTCATAGATACTCTCTCGGGTCCGCGATCTTGCCGGCCACCGCCGAGGCGGCCACCGTCAAAGCGGAAGCGAGATACATCTTCGCTTCCGGGTTGCCGTTGCGGCCGGGGAAGTTCCGCGCGTGCGTGGAAATCATCGTTTCCTGCGCCGTCATCGCGCCCATGTTGTACGCCTGATTCGACCCCGTGCTCGGCGGAAACCAGGTGGCGCCGCACTCGTGCAGTAGCTCGACTAATCCCTCGCGCACGGCTTGCGTGAAGACGGCGCGGCTGGACGGGACCAGATTGAACCGGCTGTCGCGATGCACATGTCGTCCTTTTAAAATCTGCGCCGCCAGGCGAAAGTCTTCGATCCGTCCGCCGCCGTGGCCGCCCAGCTCCGCCCACTGCACCGGGGCGCCCGCGACCTCGCTTACGGTCTTGACGTTTCCCACCGTCGGCGGGCAGGCCAATTGCGGTTCGAGAGCGGCGAAGTCCCATTCCCAGGTCGCTTCGAATTTGCGATCCGCATCGCCGCGCACCGCGTCGAAGGGTTTGTCCGTGACGGTGCGCACGAAGGCGAGAGTTTTTTCGTCCGGCTCGATGTAGCCGCACTTGGCCCCGAGGTCGACGACGATATGCGGGAAGAGCCAGCGGTCCCAGAAATCAAGCTGCTCGATATACGGCCCGGCAAACTCCAGTGACTTATAGATCGCGCCGCCTTCGCCGATCTGGGCAGTGAGCCAAAGGGCCGCGTCGCGCGCCGTGACCCCGGGTTTGTGCATGCCGCTGAGCCGAACCTCAATCGTGTCGGGGACTTTGAACCAGGCTTTGCCGAAGGGCATAACGGTCCCGGCGTGGGAATCGTTGCCGAGGCCGGTGGCAAAGCAGCCGAGGGTGCCATGGATGGGCGTGTGGCTGTCCGAGCCGACGATCACGGAGCCGGGCCGGATGAAACCGTTTCGCACCGCGACATGGTGCGTGTTGCCGTTGCCGCAGTCGAATAAGTTAATCCCGTGGCGCCGCGCGAAGGCGCGGTTCTCCTGCAAGACCAACGCTCCTTCTTCGCTCGGCGGGCAGAAATGGTGATCGAAGATCATCACCACGCGCTCGGGATAGCGCATCGGCCGGCGCACCTCTTTGTCAAAAACCCTGCCGGTCAAATAGCCGCTGAGATCGTGCAAGAGCAGGCAATCGACATTGGCGACCACGACTTCGCCCGGCTCCACCGCCTTGCGGCCGCTCGCGCGCGCGAGAATCTTCTCGATCATGTTCATACGACTGACCTTTACCTCAACTCGATAAGAATTGCCAACTTGCTTGGGGCCATGAGGAATGGCGCCGGATACTAAAAGGCTTGCAATACGCACGCATTACGCACAGGCCATGCCAATGATTTCCATGCGCAAAATTCAGTTGAGATGGGCGAGAGAATTCCTTAATCTTGGAAAAATTTGCGGTGAGATTCTTAAAACCCGTAGAGGCCTTTCCAAAAGATGCTTTGAAGTGATGATTGATGTGGGATCGCGTCTACTCAACCGGCCATCGCTTAAGCCTCTAAAGCGGGACGCCTTCGACCTAGGTCTGGCGCGCTTTGGAGCGCGCGTAGGAGCAGCTTCTGCGATAGCCCGTGACGCAGACTTCCTGCTTCTGAACAAAGGATTCTGGACGCTCCTTATTGCCTTGCTTTTGATTTCTGCGTGGAGTATAGGGCCTATGGATTGATTGAAGGGCCCCAGATCGGAGTTTCGTTGGGATTTCGGACACGAGCTTGCCCTAGGCACTCGGTGTAACCAAAGACTCGGCTAAAACTACCAATGGATACAGAATTACACGGGCCAGGGAAACCGCAGCACCCTGCGGTGGAGCTAATTCCTGGATTGACCCACGAAATCCGGAACAGCCTCCAGATGATTATCGGAGAAATCGAAATTCTAAATCTGACTGCGACCGCCTCATCCGAGTACCTGGTGATTCTCAATAAAGTAGGCGAGATCGATAGATTACTGCGGGAAGCGAGTGAATATTTCTCTCCGGTCACTGCGCCGTTGACTGTTGAGGATCCATGGGCTCTTTTAAAAGATTTACAACGGGATGTCGAGACAGACCTTGCCGGTCATGGAATTCACGTCGCCATGGATTGCAAAGACACTCTTCCCAGGGTCCTAGTCGCCCCGAAAAAATTTCGCGAGGCCGTCAGGCAGGTTATTGATTTTTCTCTCGTTCTTCTGCCAAATGGCGGAGAGGTTTTTCTTAACGCCAGGCAAAAGACAGTCAGCGGCAGCAAATTCGTTGAACTAAGCGTCACTATTAAATCCGAATGCACCTTGGCTTGTGAGGAACAGGATGTATTTCAACCTTTCCTCCGAGTGAACAACCAACGCGTTGGCCTGAGCATGGCGGTGGCTCAGGAGGTTCTTCGACGTCAACATGGAAGTATTATCTTTCGAAAAGAGAGCCAACACCGAGGCGTATTCTCTATTTTGATGGAGGCATGCTCGCATTAGGGTGAGCTCCGAGTGGAAGGCAAACTCGATACTCTGCACTGCTATAGTGTCTCTGCGGTGAATGCTCTTTCACAGTAATCCCGGAAGAGCCATTTTTTTAAGCGACATTACTCGGACGCGATTCTAGAGCCTGCTTGGCGCAATTGACTAACGCGTACGCGCCGGGGTCAGGCACGCCAGTCGAATTAATCGAGGGTAAACCTCCAGCTTTGCTGGGGGACTCACAATGTTTGACATTTACGGCAACCGAGAGAAAGCCTCCAATTCGTGAACCGCTTAGGGCTCAACTTTCGTAGCGGTGGATCATCGGGGGGTCTCTATGAGCGGTGAACCGTTAATAAAGCAATTGGCAAACTGGGTCGTCGCATTTGACGCCGCCAGAATCCCAGCGGCTGTGGCGATGCAAGCAAAACTTTTGCTGCTCGACACCCTTGGTTGCGCGCTGGCGGCTCAGGATGAGGAAGCTTTCGCAGCCGCGTTCGCGGCGGTGAAAGAAATGGGCGGAGCACAGCAGTGCAGGGTCATTGGCACGCGTGAGCGTACTTCACTCGCGCACGCGGTGTTGCTCAACGGCACGCTGATCCGCTGCCTCGATCTCAATGATATCTACGTCGGCCCGCGGCAAAACGGCCATCCCAGCGATAACATCGCCGTGGCCTTGTCCTTCGGCGAGTCGGCGGGCAGCACCGGAGCCGAACTGATCACCGCGATCGTCTTGGGGTACGAGATCTACGGCCGATTCGACGATCTCGCCGATCCCGGCAGTCCCTGGGACCATGTCACTGTTTCGAGCGTGGTCGCGCCGGCGATGGCCGGCCGCCTATTGAAGCTAAGAGCCGAGCCGTTGGCGCATGCGATGGCGATCTCGGCCGCGCACGGCAATACTCTGTCTGCGGTTCGCTTCGGCCAGCTTTCCGGCGCCAAGAATCTTGCCAACGCGATCGTCGCCTCAAATGGCGCGCTCGCCATCCTTTTGGCCAAGCACGGGCTTACGGGTCCCGCGGAAATTCTCGAAAGCCCGCGCGGTTTGGCGCAAGCGGTATTTTCCGGCGCCGATCTCCGCCCGCTGGTTCGCCCTGTGGTGGAGCCCTATCGCATCATGGACGTGAGCATCAAAGCCTATCCCTGCATCGGTACGGCGCAGACCGCCGTCGCCGCGGCGGTGCAGGCGCGCTCGTTGATCAACGACCCATTCAAAGAAATTCAGTCGATCTCGATCCGCATGGCCGACATTCCGTTTGTCACGCGACAACTGGAGGACATCGAGCGCAGATATCCGCGCACCCGTGAGACCGCCGATCATAGTTTTTACTATTTGACCGCAGCCGGGATTTTGGATGGTGACGTTTCCGTCGAGGGATTTAAGAAAGAGCGCTGGGCGGATGCCGACATGAAGGCGATGATGGAGCGCATCGCTATCGCCGCCGATGATCGCCTGAACGTTCACGTCCCGGGAACTTATCCTTGCGTGTTGGAAATTACGACGCGGACCGGTGAGAAACGAACCGTGGAAATGATTCACGCGCCGGGTTCGGTCAAGAATAGAATGACCCAGGCGCAGGTCGAAGCGAAGTTTCGTGACAGTTGCGGCGCGGCACTGCCAAAGGCCCGGCAAGACGAAGCCATCGGGCAAGTGATGAATCTGGAGCGCCTGGACTCGGTGGCTGCGCTGATGAAAAGCCTTCAGCCATAGTCTCCGGCGGGAGTCGCAGGAAAGGCTAGCCAAAGATATTTGAAATTTTCGTTTGGATTTGGCTTACGAAATCGGAAAAAGATGCTTCGCGCAAAGACGCAAAGGACGCCAAGCATAAACAAAATTACAAATTCGAAGCTCGAAATCCGAAATTCGAAACAAATCTAAATGATCAAAAAGCACAAAATTCCAAACCGGGTCGTTTCGGATTTCGTAATTGGGTTTTACATCTATGGATTTGTTTCGGATTTCGATTTTTGGATTTCGGATTTTATTTTGGCGGTGTCTTGGCGCGATAATTTTGTTGAAGTGGTTCTGTTTACCATTTCAAAGGTAAGAATCTAGCATTATGTGGAGCGATAAGTGGAACGATAAAACCATCGGCATGGCGCTCGACGGGGCGGCGCTAAAATACGGCGATAAAGTTGCCATGGTGTTTCAAAACGGCGCGGCGACGTATCACCAGCTCGAACAGACATCGGATATGATCGCCGGCGGCTTCCTCAGTTTAGGCATCGGCAAAGGCGACAAAGTTGCCATCTGGATGGCGGGCTATGCTGAGTGGGCCTATGTCTACTTCGCCCTGGCGCGCATCGGCGCCATCATGGTGCCGGTCAACACCCGCTACCGGCCCGAAGAAGTCGAGTACGTACTCAACAAATCGAAGGCGTCAATTCTTGTTCTCAAAGAGGAGCCCAACAAGAACTACAACGGTCTGCTCAGGGAATTGTGTCCCGGCGTGGGTGAAGTCTCGGATTCTTTACCGAACGAGAAACTGCCTTTCCTCAAGAGAATCATCGTTTCATCCGACCGGCGACTGAAAGGTTGTCTGTCCTTCCACGATCTCGCCAAGCTCGGTGCCGCGAATCCGCAGGAGACGTTAAAGCGAGCGGTAAGCAAAGTCGGCAGCGAAGACATCGCGATGATTCAGTTCACTTCCGGCACCACGGCGATGCCCAAAGGGGCCATGCTTTTTCACGTTGCGATGCTGCGCGGCGCCCAGTGCGGCTGTCAGGCGCTGAAACTTACCGCAGCCGATCGCTTTTTTAGTCCGCAGCCGTTTTTTCATGTCGGCGGCTCGATCCAGGTCATGCTCACGCCCATCGTCTCCGGTTGCACGATGATCGTCCAACCGTACTTCGACGCCGGCGAGGCGTTGGAAACAATGGAACGTCACCGCTGCAACGTCCTCATGGGCCATCAGCCGCACTACATCGAGTATCTCAATCACCCGGATTTGAAGAAGCGTAAGCTCGTTCTTGAGAAAGGCATGATCTTCGCGGGCCCCGAAGTGAATCAGCGAGTCTACGAGGAAATGGGCATCAAGAAACTGATCAGCCCGTACGGACTCACGGAAACCCACATCGGCGGCACGGCGTGCGAGATGGACGATCCGCTGGAACTGAGAATGACCACCGTCGGGCGTCCGATGCCCGGGGTTGAGATCGGCATTCGACAGCCGGAGGGTAAACACTTTTTGCCAGCGGGAGAGCCAGGAGAAGTCTGCTTCAAAGGATGGTGTATCACCAAAGGTTATTTCGACGATCCGGAGAAAACCGCCGAGGCGATCGATGAAGACGGGTGGTTCCGCACCGGCGACGTGGGCGTCATCGGTAACGACGGCTGTGTGCGGCTCATCGGCCGCATCAAAGACATGATCCGGGTCGGCGGCGAGAACGTCGCCGCCGCAGGCGTGGAGACGGTGTTGTTGAGACACGGAGCGGTGAAGCAAGCGGTAGCGGTGGGTATGGCCGAGGCTCGGTTGGCGGAAGTCGTGGCGGCGTTTGTGGAGCTTAAAACCGGCAAGCTGTCCACCGAGCAAGAGATCATCGAGTACTGCCGCCAACACCTCGCCAGCTTCAAGGTCCCCCGCAAAGTGATCTTCGTTGCGGAGTGGCCCATGACCGGCGCGGGAAAAATTCAACGCTATCTCTTAAAAGAGTCCCTCGCCGAAGGCCGAGCGAACCGATGAAATTGTTTTGGGAGCGGCATGGGTTTGATTGCCGTGGCCAGCGTTAACACCAATCGCATTCACGAGCGCGGCCGGCTCGAAAGAAAATAGCAGATTGAGAACCTATTTAAAGTGAGCACCAACTTCCTTCAAACCTCCCGTTTCCCGCAGTCAAATCCGTTCAACCCGGATTCCACAGCGGGAAAGTGACGCTGTGAGCGAGGGGCAAACCTTGCGCAACGAAGACAATGCTTTTCTACCCCTGAGATCAGGACAGATTTCGCTGCTGTGCGAACTTTGTCAGAGTAAAATAAGGCGTTGTGCCAAGCG
>Ga0214472_10002591_pt1 | contig 19378 bp, 16 predicted proteins | sample RVTome_6_FD_207662 | JGI IMG/M metagenome (GOLD analysis project Ga0214472, IMG submission 207662) | Soil microbial communities from uranium-contaminated site in the Upper Colorado River Basin, Wyoming, United States - RVT140D175 | ecosystem: Environmental > Terrestrial > Soil > Contaminated >...
TCCGCAGCAAAAAATCGTTCACTGCGATCAGTAACCTGATCTTCCGGAAATAACGCAGCAGCAACAGGAAGATTATTAATAATAGCCGACTCTAATTCTTCAAGACCTGTGCCCTTGGTGGCAGAAACAGGGATCACTTCTTTAAAATCGAGTTGTTTAGAGATTATGCTAATAAATGATAACAAATCATTTTTATCTGAAATTTTATCTACTTTATTTAGCACGAGAAATATTTGTGCTGCCGATGATTTCTTTAATAAATTAATAACATTTTCATCAAGCTCATTCCATTTTAATGCATCCACTACAAACAAAATAATATCGATATAGTTCAGCGTATTCGACACTGCCCTGTTCATATGTTGATTTAAAGCAAGCTTTGGTTCTTTTTGTAAGCCCGGAGTATCAATAAATATTATCTGTGCATCAGAAGTTGTTTTTATGCCAAGTAAATTCCAGCGTGTCGTTTGAGGTTTCCTTGAAACGATACTCAACTTTTGCTCGACTAAATGATTTAACAAAGTCGACTTACCTACGTTCGGCCTGCCAATAATGCTGACGTATCCGGTTTTAAATTGATTCATGCTAGATTTCTTGGAATGTTAATTCGGTTTTATGCCTAATATTGACATGACTTTTTTTGCTGCTGCTTGTTCAGCTCTTCGTTTGCTCGTTCCTTTCGCAATAATAGGTTCATCTAATAGATTAGTTTTACATGAGACCGTAAATTCCGGTTGGTGCGATGTTCCAGACTCATCAACAGTTTCATATATTGGCACGTCTTGATTTCGTGACTGAAGATATTCCTGTAGTTGTGACTTTGGATCTTTCTTAATATCAGAAGGATCAATGTCTTCAAGATGATGTTGATATAAATCAAGTATGAAAATACGGCATGATTCAATATCAGAATCCAGATAGACCGCGCCTATTAATGCTTCAATAGTATTAGCCAGGATAGAGTCTCTTCGCCAACCACCACTTTTTAATTCGCCTGTACCTAATTTTAATTTGTCCGAAAGTTGAATCTCTCTGCCTATTTTTGCAAGCTTTTCTCCTTTAACCAGGGATGATCTAAGCCTTGTTAACTCGCCTTCTGATGAGCTAGGGAATTTATGATAAATGTATTCTGCAATAACAAAACCTAGTATCGCATCTCCCAAATATTCGAGTCGTTCATTATTATTATTTCCAAGGCTTCTATGAGTTAAAGCCTGTTCTAATAAATCATTATTATTGAAATAATAATTAATGAATTTACTTATTTCGGGACACTCCCGGTTAATTCCATTGTTTCATCAACATCCATCATAAGGAAAATATTTTTAAAAAGTTTATTAGTTGCCTGGTATTTTACATTCAGAAATTTTTGCTTCCCGTCTTTAGATTTTTTCACGAAAACCATCTCTTTAATATTATAGTCAGTAAACCGATCTAGTCCGTTTATTTCCACATTTCTTAGAAAATATTTTTGAATATCCTTTGTCGTCTTCCTTTTTGCCGGTGGCAAATTAACCGTTGACTCCATAGAACTCTTTACACTCAAATATTCGTTATATAAGGGGAATACAGTTAGACCAAACAAAACGAAGCAAGCTAAAACACCTAATAATAAGAAAATACCAAGTGCAGTCATTCCATCTTGGCGTCGTGAAATATGTTTCATAAATATACCCTCTATTTGAATACGTTATTTAATCATTGTACCAATTCTTTTGAAATCGATGCCACCATTCTCGCTATCCCAATTCATCCATATCATAAAAGCCCGGCCGACAAGGTTCTCATCAGGTACAAAACCCCAAAATCGACTGTCTTTACTGTTATCTCTATTATCTCCCAAAACAAAATAATGACCTTCCGGCACGATGGTTTCAAGCTCTTGAGATCGTCGATTTGGCGAAATCAGTATTTCATGATCAATATTATCCAGATTTTCGATTCTTAATGAGGCACCATCCATCATAAACCCGGAACCATAAGCATTATAACGTCCATTTAGCACTTGCGTCACTGATATATCATTGATAAATAAGGTTTTGTCATGGTAAGAAATTTTATCTCCGGGTAAGCCGACGATACGTTTAATAAAAGGGATACTGGGATCTTCAGGATAACGAAATACAACAATATCGCCTCTTTCGGGTATCTTATTTTCGATTATTTTGGTATGTAATACAGGTAAACGAAGCCCATAATCATATTTGTTGACCAAAATGAAATCGCCAATCAGTAATGTTGGCATCATTGAGCCTGAGGGGATTTTGAATGGTTCGAAAATAAATGAGCGAAGTATTAAAACAATAAAAAATATAGGAAAAAATGACTTTGCATATTCAACTATGAGAGGCAATTTTAATTCTTCAGTCTCTATTGTTTCATTTTTATTACGTTTTGGCGCAAAAAAGAGACTATCAATCAGCCAGATTAATCCACTGGCAAAGGTCAAAAACACTAATAACGCTGAAAAATCGAAATTCATTTATCTTTCCCTACGTGAAGAATGGCCATGAAAGCAGCTTGAGGTATTTCGACAGAACCGAATTGTTTCATTCTTTTTTTACCTGCTTTTTGTTTTTCCAGTAATTTACGTTTACGAGAGATATCACCACCATAACATTTGGCGGTCACATTCTTCCTCATCGCTTTCACAGTTTGTCGCGCTAAAATTTTTGAACCTATTGCAGCCTGAATTGCTACTTCATACATCTGTCGTGGAATAAATTCTTTCATCTTTTCAGTTAAATCTCGCCCTCTATTTTGCGATAAATCCTGGTGGACAATACTGGAAAGCGCATCTACTTTTTCATTATTAATAAGAATATCGAGTTTAACTAATTTAGCCGGTTCATAACGATTAAAACTGTAATCAAATGATGCAAAACCTCGACTAACTGACTTAAGTCGATCAAAAAAATCCAATACAACTTCACTCATAGGCATTTCAAACGTGAGCGATATTTGTTTACCTGAATAATGCAATTTTTTCTGAACGCCTCGTTTTTCTATACACAAACCAATCACATTACCAAGATACTCTTGTGGCACAAGTATATCAGCCGTAATTATTGGCTCACGAATCTCTGTAATTTTATTAAGCGGTGGAAGTTTAGACGGATTATCAATCCTAATAATTTCATTATTAGTTGTTAATACTTCATAGATTACTGTTGGTGCTGTTGTTATTAAATCCAGGTTATATTCTCGTTCCAATCGTTCTTGAATGATTTCCATATGTAACATTCCAAGAAAACCACAACGAAATCCAAAACCAAGCGCCTGAGATGTTTCTGGCTCATAATGTAATGCGGCATCATTTAAACGAAGTTTCCCTAAAGCTTCTCTGAAAGATTCATAATCAGCTGAATCCACCGGAAACAAACCTGAAAACACGCGCGGTTGAACCATCTTAAATCCAGGTAGCGGTTCTATTGAAAGATCGTCAACAAGCGTTAAAGTATCGCCTACCGGTGCACCATCGATTTCTTTTATGCCGGCAACAACATAACCGACTTCACCTGTCACTAATGACTTTGCAGGAGTACGTTTGGGTGTAAATGTGCCGACCTGGTCAACAAGAAAACTTCTGCCTGTCGACATGATTCTAATTTTCTTGCCTACATCCAGTTGTCCATCAACAATTCTGACTAAAGAAACAACACCGAGATAATTATCAAACCATGAGTCGATAATAAGTGCTTTAAGTGGCGCTTCAGGATTACCTTTAGGGGGAGGAATAACTCTCACGATTTCCTCTAATAATTCTTTAACGCCCTCGCCCGTTTTGGCGCTTACTCGCAAAGCTTGTTGTGCTTCAATACCAATTATATCTTCAATTTCAGCTACAACACGTTCCGGTTCAGCCGAAGGCAAATCAATTTTGTTCAATACAGGTAATACTTCAAGATCATAATTAATAGCCGTCAGGCAATTAGCTACACTTTGAGCTTCGACTCCCTGTGCTGCATCAACGATAAGCAAAGCACCTTCACATGCAGACAATGATCTTGATACCTCATAACTAAAATCAACATGTCCCGGCGTATCGATGATGTTTAATTGATAACGCTCTCCATCATCTGCATCATAATATAGTGTTACGCTTTGAGCCTTGATAGTAATTCCACGTTCACGTTCTATATCCATAGAATCCAATACCTGTTCGGCCATCTCGCGTTCAGTCAAGGCGCCACACATTTGTATAAAGCGATCAGCCAGGGTCGATTTTCCATGATCGATATGAGCAATAATAGAGAAATTACGTATGTGCTGCATTGTAAGTTATAGAGGTTATCTGCAAAAAGGCGGGATTCTATATGATCTTACCCACGCTATAAATGGAATAATTAAGATATACCCAAGATACCTGAAGATACAGGTTTATAGCACGTCTGTTTTCATCCAGAGCTTCGTTGCTCCTCCTTACAGGGAGCGGCCATGCGCGTCGTCACGCCTCGCTCTGAATAAAAACAAAAGCACTCTAAATCCCGCATCTTCAGGTATCTTGGGTATATTAATAGACTAATCGGGTCTACTTTTCATTTTCAAAAAATTGCAAGAATGCCGTTTCATCAAAATGATATTCACAAATTTCGATGTCATCCATAGCCAGTAAAGGTATACGAGCAGCAAAACGCGCTATTAATGATGTATCCTGATCAATATTGATCATTTGCACTTTAAAATTAAAACGATTTTGCCATTTTTTTAAAGCAGCTAACATCTCTTCACACAAATGACATTCTGCTCTGGAATAAATTGTAAAAACCAGTTCAGCGTCACTCATCAATTTTAAGCGCAAGAAATATAGGGCCGCCTTGTCGTTGAATTAATACTGGAATAGATCGTCCTTTAGGCAAATCCTTTATTAACGTATCAAAATGAGAAACGTCTTTAATTTTAATGTTATTAATCATCAAAATAACATCTCCCTGGCGTATTCCTGCTTTTTGAGCTGAACCAACATGAACTTCTTCAATTAAAACACCCTGATCATCTATATCGAGTTCTTTTTTCTGCTGTTTAGTTAAATCCCTAGCAATGACATTTAAACGATTTGTAGCTGAATCGGGGATTTCATTCTCATTTTTGGCGACAATATTATCGTCAGCAGGAAGCTCGGAAATTTTAACCTGAATAGTTTTATGTTTTGAACGACGGATTATCTCAACGGGCACAGTTCTATTTACAGGTGTACCACCGACCAACGGAGGCAAATCAGAAGAAAAACTTACTTTCTCGCCATTAAATTTGACAATAATATCGCCCACTTCCAGACCAGATTTCTCTGCCGGCCCATCTGGCAATACTTTTGCTACCAATGCACCATGAGGATGAGGCATTTCAAAAGATTCAGCCAATTCACGTGTAACATCCTGAATCAAAACACCTAACCAACCTCTCGCTACACGTCCATTTTCACGTAGTTGTTGATAAACATTTTTTACAACATTTACAGGTACAGCAAAAGACAGGCCCATAAAACCACCTGTACGACTGTATATTTGAGAATTTACGCCGATAACTTCTCCATCAAGATTAAACAGGGGACCACCTGAATTACCGGGATTAATCGCAACATCAGTTTGAATAAAAGGCACATAATTTTCATTTGGCAAACTACGACCAATCGCACTGATAATTCCGGCTGTCACTGAATGATCAAAACCAAACGGCGAGCCGATTGCTAAAACCCATTCGCCCACATTTAAATTCGATGAATCTCCAAGTTTTAACACAGGTAAATTTGTTGCCTCTATTTTTAATACGGCAATATCACTGCGTTTATCTGTACCAATCAGCTCGGCAGTAAACTCACGCCGATCATTTAATCTAACAACAATCTCTTCCGCATTACTGACGACATGATTATTAGTAATAACATAGCCATCATCTGAAATAATAAAGCCGGAACCTAAAGATGAACGCTCTTGCGCAGGAGGTGGTCCATACCCTTTGGGAATTTCGTCAAAATATTTTTTAAAAAAATCATAAAAAGGGCTGTCCTCTGGAATATCAGGCATATTAAAGTCGGGCGGCATTCCGCTTGTTTCAGACTTCTTCATGCTAGTGCTGATATTTACTACTGCTGCGGCATTCTTATTAACAAGATCGGTAAAATCTGGCAAACCCTGCGCCTGAGTCAGATTGATAGATATCAGGGCAATTAAAATCGCTTTAAATATTTTCGTATACATTTTTATGTTCCATTACAGATAGCTAACTACAAAGATAGCATTAAGAAAAATTAATGAAATGATTTTACTGAATTAGCCATTAACTGAACAGTCGCCATAGGCACCTCACCCACTGCTGTAACTTGATATCCTTCAATATGTGTAGAGTACGTATTGACTCCACCAAAACTGGATAATCCTGCCTGATAATTAGCTTCCTGCTCCAGTAGTTTCTCCACATAGACCGAGATCATTGCCAGACCATCAGTATAGATAAAATGCTCAACAGGCATATGACTATTCATCATTGCCTCTTTTTCCTGTTTACTCATGAAAAAACCAACCGGCATTGACGTCACTTGCCATTGTTTATCACTATCATCTTTAAAACTGACATGTTTCACATTGTTATACCAGGTAAAATCTTTGCCTGATATTGATGGTTGTAATAAAGCATCATCAATATCATCTAATATGTTTAGTTGCGTAAACATAATTTGCTCAAGCGTTACACCTAATTGATTTTTAAGTTCTGATTTAAGTAATAAATGAGAGTTTTTTTCTATCCATAGTTGATAACCATATCGATATTTATCATTTGGTCGGATATTTACAACCCAGGCATCCATTCCAGCAATGCGATCTTCTCCGGCAACCTCAAAGTTATAAAATGCAGAAATCGAATCAACAGGATTAGGTAAATAAGTTGACACTAATTTTCCTAAACGGCTTTTATCAACAACTACTTTTTTGTCTTCAGGATAAAAACACTGCACCTTATCCTTGTTCCTGATGACTTCTCTTGCATTACCAGTTAGCGAAATCAATCGTTCATAAATACCATCTTCACCTGCTTTATGAATAATTCTCATCGTATCCATTTGTTTACCCAAATGATAAACGAAAACACCGTCGTAATTTAAATCACGACTTGCTTTCGACATTTCATCAATTAATATTTTGGGATCAAGTCCGCTGCTATCTGCATGTGCAAAATTAATGCTTCCAAAAAGAAGTACGCTTAAGACGAAAAAGTATTTCAATCTAAAATTATTCCTGTGACTCAATCGTAACCATCCTTGCATAAGGTAAAATGCCGTTCACACCAACATTACTTCGGTATTCATTATGATTCATTAAATAATTATTAAGACGCTGATTTGCTATTGACTCAGGAGTATCCGATTCTTTTACTGCCGCAGGTAAAACTTGTGGTTCAGAAAAATTAAATGTTTCCGGCTGTGCCACTGTTGTTGCCGCTATAACTGGCGCAGCACTGGATGACGAATCGATTTCATTGCCGCTTTGAATACTGAGTACTGCCAACATAGCAACTGACGCTGCGATAGCGAAACCCGCAAGCGGTTTTATACTAAACCGTTTTGTTACTGGAGCAAGTATAGTAGGTTCGTTTCGGAGAATATGGCTAACGTTGGTTGAAATTTGATTGGAAATTTTTTCTGGTACATTATCGCGTAGACAATCACCGATTAAATGATAACGCGACCAGGTTGCTTTCATGTCTTCATCATGAATTAACTTATCCAGCATATATTCGCCGTCGTGTTCACCATCGATAAATGCGGAAAGCTGTTCTTTGTTTAATTCGTTCATAATATTTGGCCTGTATCTCAATTTTCCAATAACGGTTTCATTTCACTCTCAATAGCTTCACGTGCTCGAAATATCCTGGATCTTACTGTCCCAATAGGACATTCCATAACACTCGCTATTTCTTCATAACTTAAGCCTTCAATTTCCCGGAGCATTATTGCCGTTTTCAAATCTTCAGGTAAGTCTTCTATTGCTTTTAATACTGTCGCTTGCAATTCATCTCTGAGCAACAAACTTTCCGGTGTTGCCTGTTCTTTTAGAGCATCAGCACCTTCAATTTGTTCAATTTCGGAGACATCATAGTTATTACCTGATGGTCTTCGAGATTGCACAGCAAGATGATTCTTGGCTGTGTTAACTGCAATTCGGTACAACCATGTATAAAAAGCACTTTCGCCACGAAAATTAGGTAAGGCTCGATATGCTTTTATAAAAGCTTCTTGTGTGACATCCAAAGCATCACTTTGGTTCCTGACAAAACGGGATACAAGATTAACAATACGCTGTTGATATTTAAGCACGAGCAAATCATAAGCCGCCTTTTCGCCTTTTTTAACGCGCTCAATTAATTGCTTATCTGTAACCTTATCGGCCATCTGGCCTTTCCCCTTGTGCTATTATTTTGTTATTGCAGTGCGCAATTCTTTTTATGAATTGCATATAAAGACATTATGAAATAGTTTAATATTCTACAATCAAAGAGTTAGAATAAAAAAACGCTATACTACCTTAAGCAAGATGCATGACCAACAACAACATGACGTATTAATCATTGGCAGTGGAGCCGCCGGGCTCAGTCTCGCCATAAAGCTGGCAGATTATGCCAATGTTGCCGTTTTATCAAAAGAAGCGTTAATTGAAGGTGCGACCTTATATGCTCAAGGCGGTGTTTCAGCTGTGCTTGATGAACATGACTCGATTGAATCTCATGTTGAAGATACTTTAGCGGCAGGTGCAGGACTTTGTGATCCCGATATTGTTCATTTTGTTGTTGAACGCGCGCATAAAAGTGTTAACTGGCTTGTTGATCAAGGTGTCGATTTCACTCGATCAAATGAAGCAACCGGCTCAAATTCACCATTCCATCTACATAAAGAAGGGGGCCATAGTCACAGACGGATCATCCATGCCGCTGATGCAACCGGTAAAGCAATAGAAACAACACTTGAATCACGTGTCCGGGCTCATCCAAATATCGATTTATTCGAACATCACATTGCTGTTGATTTAATCACGGCACAAAAATTAGGCAAGCCGGGAAATCGCTGCCTCGGCGCATATGTGCTCGATGTCGTTAATAATAAGGTCGAAGTTTTTAGTGCGCGAAATGTTATTCTAGCAACAGGAGGTGCTGGCAAAGTCTATCTCTATACCAGTAATCCAGACAGTTGTACCGGTGATGGTATTGCCATGGCCTGGCGCGCCGGTTGCCATATTGCCAATATGGAATTTGTACAATTTCATCCAACTTGTCTATATCACCCCTTGGCAAAATCATTTCTTATCTCTGAAGCGTTGAGAGGTGAAGGTGCAAAATTGATTTTAGCCGATGGCGAACGCTTTATGCATCGATATGACTCACGTGAAGAACTGGCACCCAGAGATGTCGTTGCCCGTGCCATTGACTACGAAATGAAACGTTTAGGTCTTGATTGCGTTTATCTGGATATTTCACATAAATCGAAAAAATTTATTGAACAACACTTTCCTACTATTAATCAACGTTGCCTGGATTTTGGTATTGATATGGCCTCTGAGCCTATCCCGGTAGTTCCAGCAGCGCATTACACCTGTGGCGGTGTAATGATTAATCAAAATGGTCAGACAGATATACCAGGCTTATATGCTATTGGCGAGGTCAGTTGTTCCGGTTTGCATGGCGCAAATCGTATGGCAAGCAACTCTCTATTGGAATGTATTGTCTTCGCTCATGCGGCATTCAAAAACATCCGGCAAACTTTGTCCGCCACGAAAATGCCGGCAAAATTACCCGAATGGGACGAAAGCCGTGTCACAGATTCTGATGAAGAAGTCGTTGTAACCCACAATTGGCAAGAAATTCGGCGTTTTATGTGGGATTATGTTGGCATTGTTAGAACGACAAAACGACTACAAAGAGCACAACATAGGATCAAGCTGCTAAAGTCGGAAGTAACTGATTACTATGGAAATTTTAGAATAAGCAAGGATTTGGTCGAGCTGCGGAATTTACTTGTTGTAGCCGAATTAATTGTCGAATCAGCACTTATGCGGAAAGAAAGCCGTGGACTTCATTATACGGTCGATTATCCGGTGGCAGATACCTCGGATAAGGCCATAAATACCATTATTGAACCAAAATCCTCAAAAAATGGGCATGTAGCTGCTTAAATAAAATTATAAATTACAATATCTTAAATCAATTTATTGATGTTTTAGGAAATTATTCCTATATATTCATTTGAAGATAAAAGATATTTACAGTTATTTTTCTTGGCATTTTTATTGCATTTGTAATACAAGTAAACTATGACCATGAACCATTAAATTATGAAGACTTCAACTGAATCTATGGCAGACATTACAGACATTAGCGACTCACCAGGCGTACAAAACTCACGCCTGATGGTTTCCTATCCTGAAAATATGACCGATGTGACCAATATGTCTATTCATGTAATGGGAGTATTGCAAAGCACCCTGGAACTGGAAAAATTAATCGAGCTGTTCGATGATGAAATGGCGGCGGTCGTCCCCCATGAACACCTTAGCTATGAAAATCAGGATGAAGCTATCAAATACGATATTGGTAAACCTGCGATACACAGATCGACATACAGTCTGGTTCTATTTGGAAAAAAAATGGGTGAAATCATCATTTCTCGAAACAGTAAATTTGTTGATGTCGAAATTAATAAAATAGAAAGTTTGATCTCAGCATTAATTTATCCATTAAGGAATGCTTTGCTCTACAAACAAGCAGTAGAAAAAGCCTATAGCGATCCATTAACAGGTTTAAATAATCGTGCTGCCTTTGATAAATCAATTGAACAGGAAATTGATCTGGCGACACGTCATGGCCACACACTGTCATTGATGATGCTGGATCTGGATAGATTCAAACAAATTAATGATAACTATGGCCATATAGTAGGTGACGCTGTATTAAAAAGTTCTGCCGACTGTCTCCTGGAATGTATGCGTCGTAGTGACATCGTCTTTCGATATGGCGGCGAAGAATTCGTTATCTTACTCAGAAATACTAAAATCGCAGGTGCTCAACTATTAGCTGAACGCATGAGAAAAAAAGTCGAAGAAATGAAATTTGATTATAACAATATCAAACTGAATATTTCTGTATCGATTGGTTTAGCTGAATTAAAAGAAGGTGAAGACAAACTCAATTTAATTGAACGTGCTGATGCCCTACTTTATAAAGCTAAAGAAAATGGTCGTAATCGGGTAGAAGTAGAAAAGTAAAATTTCATATTTATTCGTTGATTAAATTCAGTAGTTCATCTTCATTTAAGGTTTTTACTCCTAGTTGCATTGCCTTTTCGTATTTACTTCCTGGTGAATCACCATAAACAACATAGCTTGTCTTTTTGGAAACACTGCCGCTGACTTTCGCCCCTAAGGTCATTAATTTTTGTTTGGCCTCGTCACGCCCCATACTCGATAACGTTCCCGTGATAACAAATGTCATTCCTTTTAATTTTGTTGACTGACTGGATTCGACGGTTTCCCAATGAATATATTTTTTTAGTTTATCAATTATTTCTTTATTGTGTTCCTGTTGAAAAAAACTATGAATATTGTGTGCAACGACGGGACCTATATCGGAGATTTTTTCAAGTTCTTCTATTGACGCATTTTCGACAGGCACTAATTGTTTAAAGTGTCGTGCTAATGAACGTGCTGTTGCTTCCCCTACTTCACGAATTCCGAGCGCGTAGATAAATCGTTCCAGCGTTGTTTCTTTGCTTTTCTCTAGTGCTTCAATCAAATTGTCAGCAGACTTTTTCCCCATTCGCTCCAGGCCAGCGAGTTGCTCTCGTTTATCTAACAGCGAATAAAGATCAGCAACAGTATTAACCAGTCCTGCCTCTATTAATTGAATGATTATTTTTTCACCAAGCCCATCAATGTTCATGGCTTTACGCGAAACAAAATGAATAATCGCTTGAATGTTTTGCGCTGAACAGGAAATACCCCCCATGCATCTAAAGACAGCTTCCCCTTCCTGTCTTTCAACATCTGCACCACAAACAGGACAAACATCGGGCATGATAAATTCCCTGATATCATTTTTCCTGGCATCACCACGCTTCTCCTTAATAACACGTACAACCTCCGGGATAACATCTCCAGCGCGTCTAATGTAAACCCAATCCCCTATTCTGACGTCTTTGCGTTTAATCTCATCAAGATTATGCAAAGTAGCATTAGTAATCGTAACGCCACCGACAAATACCGGCTCAAGTCTTGCCACAGGTGTAATTGCACCGGTACGACCGACCTGAACTTCTATGTCGACGATTCTTGTTATCTCTTCTATAGGAGGAAATTTATAAGCAATCGCCCAGCGTGGCGATCGCGAAACAAAACCCAAGGCTTGTTGTTGTAATAGATCGTTAACTTTAAAAACAACACCATCTATCTCATAAGCTAAACTCGTTCGCCTTTCCCCTATGTCTTTATAATATTCCAGACAAGTTTGCAGGTTTTTCATTTCTTTTGTTTCCGGAGAAACCGGAATACCCCATTGCTTAAGTTGTTTTAATATCTGCGTATGACTTTTAAATTTAACGTTGCCTTTATATTCACCAATGCCATAGGCAAAGAATGATAATGTTCTTTGTGCAGTTATTTTTGGATCTAATTGACGCAAGGAACCTGCCGCCGCATTACGTGGATTAGCAAATAACTTTTCACCTTTTTCGCGCTGCCTGTTATTTAATTCTTCAAAGCTTTTATGCGTCATAAAAACTTCACCCCTGACTTCTAATAATTCAGGAATATCGTCCCCTCTTAAACTTAACGGAATTGAAGCTATCGTTTTAATATTGTGCGTCACATTCTCGCCAGTATAACCATCACCTCTGGTGGCAGCCGTTTTCAAGAGGGCATTTTTATAAAGAATGCTCACAGCCAAACCATCCAGTTTTGTTTCTGCTGAGAAAATCACCATTTCTGTTTCCAAACGGTCATTGATTCTTTTTTCAAATGCCAGCATTTCATCTTCATTAAACGCGTTAGCCAGTGATAACATAGGCACAGTATGTTTAACTTGTTCAAACTCTGATAACGGCGTAGCACCAACACGTTGTGTTGGCGAATTAGGGATAATTAGTTCAGGGAACTCAGCTTCAATTTCTATCAATTCTCGTAATAATCTATCGTATTCCGAATCAGGAATAAGAGGATCATCCAATACATAGTATTGATAGTTATGTTGATTAATTGTTTCGCAAAGAGCGTCAGCTTTCTTACGGGCTTGCTGCAAAGTCATTTTATTCAAGTTCTATTATTAATCGACTGAAAACGATTCAGCTTTTTTTCGAAGCGCACTAATAGAGGCATTATTCAAAACTTCATTGTCTGTGGTGCGTACTGTTCCGCCGAGAAGTTTAGCCATACGTTGTGTCGTATTTAAAAATAATTCAAAGACCACGCTGGCATCGATTGAAGCAGGCGAATACATAAACATCGCAAGGCCTTTTGTTTTTAAATAGGCCATACGCCCAAGATCAAATGAACCCGGTTCATGCATATTTGCAAGACTAAATAAAGGTTGTCCGGAATGGAGTTTTCCAGGGCCGAAATGGTGAAAAATATTCATATGCCCATAGATCATACCAACTTCATCGGCAGCTTTACTGATGGATAGGCCATTAAAGGAAATATGCGGTGGACTTGTTATGTAAAGAACTAATAAATCTTCACTGCTTTTATTACTTTCCGGAATTTCAGCTTCTTCCTGCTCTTCAGAGTAATTACTCTCTTCATCCATGATTTCCTTATCCTGGATATCTTCTTCAATTGCCGCAAAAATATCCGAATCATAATTTTCTGCTATGCTAGCTTCATAATCTTTGACACTCATTTCAAGTGGCAAAGCTTTCTCGACTTCTTCATCAATTCTGTCCATTGTTTCCGAGATATGAAATGGTTCAGGCGTATCATCAATATCGATGTTCCTGTTTCGTGATCGTGCTAATAAACTACCAAGATCGGCTAATGCCTCATCATCAGAATAATTATCGAAAGCTACTTCATTAGAATGGTTTGGAGAAATGAAACTATCTGGCGTTTCATCGACAGCGTTAAGTATGTCTGTCCTTTTTTTTGGTGTTGCTTTATAAAATACTTCCCATAAATAGATGCCCATAACAATAAAGCATCCAATAATGAGTAATATGAGGCGCAAGTTATCCATGGCGCTTTTGTCTCGTATTTATAATAGTTAATAAAATAACAACACTATAACAGACAGACAAAGCCTGAGAAAAAACATTAATAATAATCTTTAGGCGGTCGCCGCCATTTCGACAGCTTCATGCATGTCCACAGAGACAAGGCGTGACACGCCAGCTTCGTGCATCGTTACACCGAGAAGCTGGTTAGCGATTTCCATCGTAATTTTGTTATGTGTGATGAAAATAAACTGGACTTCATCTGACATTGATTTGACCAACTCACTAAAGCGCCCGACATTAGTATCGTCAAGCGGTGCATCAACTTCGTCAAGAATACAGAAAGGGGCAGGATTTAGCTTAAATATTGAAAAAACAAGTGCAACAGCGGTTAGCGCTTTTTCACCACCCGATAACAAGTGGATATTGCTGTTTTTCTTACCTGGTGGGCGCGCCATTATAGCAACACCTGTCTGCAATAAATCGTCACCGGTTAATTCGAGGTAAGCATGGCCGCCGCCAAACAATTTTGGAAACATTTCTTTAATATTGGTGTTTAGCTCATCAAATGTTTCTTTAAAACGGGTTCGGGTTTCTTTATCAATTTTATTAATCGCATTTTCCAGCGTTGTTAATGCATCAATTAAATCTTTATGCTGGCTATCAAGATAAGTTTTGCGTTCTGAATTTTGAGTGTATTCATCAATAGCGGCGAGGTTAATCGGACCAAGTCGCTGGATCTTTCGATCTATCGCTTCTAACTGAGCCATCCAGTCTTCCTGATTAGCCCCTGCTTCCATAGTTTCCAGTAATTCTTTAGCATTATGCTGTTCAGCAGATAATTTTTCTTCGACTGTTTCAAGTCTGACCTGACAACTGTTAACGCCTAATCGTGCTTTTTCCAACTCAGCGCGTAAGCCTTCCAGTTCTTCTTCAAACTTATGCCTGTTTTGTTCAAGCCCTCTCATGTTCGCTTCGATCGCCTGAACATTCGTACGCGCGTCTCCGAGATTTTTTTCTGCATCAACTTTATCTTTCAAACAGACTTCAATTTTTTCCTGAATCTCTTTAACCGGAGATTGATTTTCGGATAAATTTTTCTCAAGTTCAGATAGTCGATTGGCAAGATGAGAAACCTGAAGATCGTTTCGCTTAATCGCCTGTTCATAAGATGCACGTCTTGAGCTATATGATTCAAGTTGTAAGGCAATACCATGACTTTCATTATGTGTTTCTTGCCATGAAGCCCTTGCTGCATTCAAAGACTCACGGTGTTTTTCTCTAACATTAGATAACTCTTCCCGTTGCTGCTGGAATTGTTTGTTATCTTCTTCAACTGACTCAAGGCGTTGTTTAATCGAATCAATTTCTGATTTATCTGATTCAGATTGTTCTTGATTTTCACTCAGCTCTTCAAGATATTCTTGATGTCGTATGGATAGCTGTTCTGATTCAGCCTGGATTGAGGCCAGTTTCGCTCGAATATCAGAAATACCTTGTTGCTGTTGCGTTGTTAAAGACTGCTGATCATTTAGTGTAGCTTCAACCTGCTCAAGATTCTCTTCTGTCGTTTTTAATTCCGACTCAATGGCCTGAATCTCGTCTTCCCTTTTGGCGATATCTAATTTAAGCGAACTAATTTCTTCTTCCCGATTTAAAACACTGTCATTTGTGTCGCCAGGATTATTAACAATAACCCAATCATGACTAAGCCATATTCCTTTTTCAGTAACAATGCTTTGTCCCGCAGACAAATCTGGCAACATACTCATCGCTTGTTCGAGAGAATCGGCTAAATGAATATTTTCTAAAATAGAAGGAACTCGTATGTCTGTTGTAATTTGTTCAATCAGTCGTGGAAATAGCTTCGCTTCCTGCGAATGATTTGAACTGCTTGTATTCATTAAGCCAAACTTACCCGGTGCGCTTTCTAATTTACTAATATAATTACCAAGATCATCTATACAAATATCATGAAGGTGAGTGCCAATCACCGTTTCAAGAGCATGCGTCCATCTAGGATTAACTTTGATGGATTGAGAAAGACGTTGTTTTTGGTCAAGATTATTTTCTTTCAACCAATCACTTAATTCCTGATTATTTTCAATTACCGACTGCTGTAAAGTTTCCAGCGATGCTAAACGACCTTTTAAGCTTTGGAATTCCTGTCTAGCTGAATTAAGTTTCGATGAGAGTGTTCTAACTTTCTCTCTATAATCCTTAACAATAATTTGTTTTTCAGCATAATCTTTTGTCAAAATACGCTTTTTTTCTTCTTCGCTTGCCAGGGATTTAGATAAGGTTTCGATTGTATTATTGAGATCAGATTGCTCAAATTTTGTAATTTCCTGTTCTAATTGAATTCGACGTTCTGCAAGCTCACCTAAACCAAATTCAAGATGCTCAAGGCGCGTTTTATCAACTTGTCCCTGACGTGTGAACTCAGAATAAGATTCATTAAAAGTATCCCATTCAGACTGCCAACTTTGCATTGCCTCTTCGGCATGATTCAGTATTTCATAAGCCTTATTACTTTCATCTCTTGAACCACTCAATTTTGGCTCAAGATTAGTCAACTCGTTTAGAAGCTTTTCATATTCGGTTTTGTCTTGCTCATGTTGTTTGACTGTATCGGCATGTGTCTGCCTTACTTTTCCAAGCTCTGATTCTATCGTTGCAATTTTTTCGCGCGTATGTTGCAGCTTTTGTTCGTAGCTGGAAATGTCACTACCCACTTTATAAAAGTCAGATTGTTTATTATTAAAGTGTTGATTCGCTTCGCTTAATGCTTCACGTTGTTTTTCAATCTCCGCTTCCGTTTCACGCACTCTGGCAATTGCCGCTTCAACAGCATTCTCGCGTTTACCCGCACCTTCTTTTAACACGCTCATTTCCTTATTTAGATCGCGCCAGTTTAATGCGAGCAATTCGGAACTGACTTGACGTTGTTCTTGTTTCAAATTTTTATAGCGTTCGGCTGCTTTAGCCTGACGCTGTAAATGATTTAACTGTTTTTCCAGTTCTTCACGAATATCTGTGAGTCGTTCAATATTTTCTTTCGTATGTTTAATACGATTTTCTGTTTCACGGCGACGTTCACGATATTTTGAGATGCCTGCCGCTTCTTCGATATAGGTTCTTAATTCCTCAGGCTTGGCATCAATCAATCTGGAAATCATGCCCTGTTCAATAATGGCATAACTACGAGGCCCCAAACCGGTGCCGAGAAAAATAGCGGTAATATCACGACGACGACATCGCGTACCGTTTAGATAATAAGTTGAAACAGCATCACGATTAATCTGACGCTTTACTGAAATTTCATTGTAGCTGGCATACTGACCACCGAGTTTTTTCTCAGTATTATCAAAAACCAGTTCAACCGAAGCCTGACCGACAGGTTGACGAGCGCTGGAACCGCTGAAAATTACATCAGTCATTGATTCACCGCGAAGGTGTTTTGCCGAGCTTTCTCCCATGACCCAGGTCACGGCATCGATGATGTTAGATTTACCACAACCATTAGGTCCGACCACGCCTACAAGGCTACCGGGGATGATAAGGTTGGTTGGATCTACGAACGATTTAAAGCCTGAAAGTTTTATATTGCATAGACGCATGGGGCGTAACAATACTAGAGATTTAGCTCTCTGTCCAAGCGTAAATTATATCTATATTTTACATTAATATAATAATATAAATATTTGTTTTTATTATAATTTATTAATGCATAAAAAAAAGAGGATATGACTTGCTAGAACATTGTCAATGTTCTATCTTATCGCATCATTACGCTGTAAATATAGAGAAAAATGAATGTCTAGCCAAGTTACTGATGCACTTGAAACATTTACAAACCCAACACCGGAACGCGACTACACAATTAAAATCGACGTACCGGAGTTTACTTGTTTATGCCCAAAAACAGGACAACCTGACTTCGCCGTACTTGAGATTGAGTACGTTCCTGACCAACTTTGTGTTGAGCTTAAGGCATTGAAACTTTATATCTGTTCATATCGTGATCAAGGTGCATTTCATGAGGCTGTCACCAATAAGATTCTGGATGATTTAGTTGCCGCAAGCTCTCCACGTTTCATGCGACTGACAGCAATCTTCAACGTTCGTGGTGGAATTTATACCAGTGTTGTTGCTGAACACCGAATGGATGACTGGATGCCCTCACCTGTTGTTTCTCTACCATAGACTAAAGCAATATTAATGACTCAATTCAGTCAGGGTTTTAAATTTTTACTATCAGGATTTAAATTAATCCTCAAACCGGGCGTTCGTCTTTACGTGGTTGTCCCTTTACTGATCAATTCACTGCTGTTTGCCGGAGCGATTATTTATGGTGCCAGCACACTTAGTAGTTTGATAGACAAACTTCTTGTGCAATGGCAATGGTTAGAATGGTTAACATGGCTGCTTTGGCCAATTTTTGTAGTTGTCGCGCTCACTATTGTTTTCTTTTGCTTTTCAATCATTGCTAATCTAATTGGCGCTCCTTTCAATGGTTTTTTAGCTGATGCTGTTGAAAGACACATTACGGGGCAACCCCAAACAGATAATAATCAATCAATACTGCAAATTATCGTTATCTCAATTAAATCTGAATTTCAGAAATTACTGTATTTTACTATCCGGGCATTACCGCTTTTAATATTATTTATCGTTCCCATGGTCAATTTTGCAGCACCCCTAATCTGGTTTTTATTTACTGCCTGGATGCTTACACTTGAATATGGTGATTACCCCATGGGAAACCACGATATTGTATTTAAACAGCAACGTGAAATATTTGCTTCAAATCGTCAGCTCGCCTTTGGTTTTGGTTCAGGTGTTATGTTATTAACAATGATCCCTATTGTTAATTTTTTGGCTATGCCAGTGGCTGTCGCGGGTGCTACTCGGATGTATGTCGAGCACTCAGGGCTGAAATCATGGCATTATTAATTAATTCAGAATTGCTTCGACTGAACCTTTCTGGTATAGATGCACGCTGATTTTTATAAGGCGGAGACAGGGCAATGGCTGCCAAGAAGAAAACAACTAAAAAAACTGCAAAAAAGAAAGTAATTAAAAAGAAGGTACCTTTGAAAAAGAAAAAGGTTGCCAAGAAAAAAGTCACGCCTAAAAAAGTGTCAAAGAAAAAAGCGACCACTAAAAAGAAAGTCGCCAAGAAAAAGACAC
>Ga0214472_10002593_pt1 | contig 19369 bp, 16 predicted proteins | sample RVTome_6_FD_207662 | JGI IMG/M metagenome (GOLD analysis project Ga0214472, IMG submission 207662) | Soil microbial communities from uranium-contaminated site in the Upper Colorado River Basin, Wyoming, United States - RVT140D175 | ecosystem: Environmental > Terrestrial > Soil > Contaminated >...
CGGCGCCCTTTGCCAGGGCTGCCTCCTTTCAGGAATGTGTCCCGCAGGACACTGCGCTCTCGGTTCGCGCGTGAGCCGTCCGCTGTAGAGTCTGTCGGTTCAGCGAAAGGTGGATTCCTGCAGCCGGTAGAGTTTCAGGAGGAACGAGTCCTGGGGAACCTCGACCCGGCTCCAGCGGATCGCCCCTCCCGTCTTCACCGGCTCCTCGAGGCGCGCGCCGTAGGCAAAGCCGAAGGACAACAGCCCCTCGGCCCCGACGAGGCCGACCCGGATCGGGTTCCCGTCCTTCGCCCGTTGTGCCAGCGCGCGTCGAAACATCGTTGGCTCTCTCGGTCCTTTGCTACAACGGTGGCCCTAAGAAAGCGCACCGGCCACCAATGGCAAGCGAATATCGCTCGGTCGATCGACGGCCGCCGGGCGAAAGGACGCGTCGCGCTCCGTCACGGGGCGGTCAATTGCCTCTCGATCCCTGAGGAGCAGGCGGAGCCGCATCACCTCTTCCCGCCAGTCCTCTGGAGGTAGACGGTTCAGGACCGCCTCCGGATCCGTGGTGAGAAGGGCCATGAGCCGGCTCACCTTCCCGAAGAACCAGTCGACCCGCTTCTGCATGATGCCTTTCACGAGGGGGCGGAAGAGGCGGGCAAGGGGGTCGAGCAGCGCGGCGTCCACCCGGACGTAGGCGGAAAGGGTGTTATCCACATAGAAAGTTTCCCCGTCCCTCCCCTCGGACGAGCGTATCACGAGGGCGAAGCGGCCGGGGATGCGGAGGAGCCCTTTCCGGTATGTCCCCTCGGCATACAGGACCAGGTCTCCGTCCACAATCCGGAGCAACTCGAGGCGGCCGGCGAGTCCCTTGTGGTCGTCCGCCCAATACTGCGCCGGCCCCTGGCGCGTGACAGTGTATTTCAGGATCCCCGCCTCCCGCGCCAGGCGCGCGGCAAAGTCCGGGTGGCTCATGAGATGCTGAAAGACCGTCCGTCGGCCCGGCACCCGGAGACCACCGAACTGGCGATGGAGCGTGGAGTCCTCCACCACCTCCTTCAGCGATTGCCGTTCCTCGCCCGTGAGGAGATCGGGGGGAAACGAGAGGGGTGTCCCTGCGGCGCCGGAGACTGTCAGCGCGCACAGGACGACAATGAACGCCTGTTTCCCCGTCAGCATCCGTTCCTCCTCGATCCCTACCATACCAGAGGGGGCGGCGGGGGATCAATGGCGGCCGCCGTTTGACAGAGGCGATGTTTCGTGATAGCGTCAACGGTCCGAGTCGGCATCTGGAGGCCACTGAGAGCCATTCTGCGGAGACGTGGGTGCGATGCGACGCGAGAAGGATGTACGAGAGATCGGCGAGATCAAGGCCTTCCTCGGTGAGGGGACCGAGTTCAAGGGCGTTCTCTCCTTTCAAGGGACCGTGCGGATCGACGGTCAGCTCGAGGGCGAGGTGGTCGGAGACGAGTTGCTCATCGTAGGAGAGGGCGGGGTCCTCCGGGCGAACGTGGATGTGGGAAGCCTCATTTCCAACGGCAGGATCGAGGGGACGATCCGGGCCAAGAAGCGCGTGGAGCTCTTGGCCTCGAGCAGGGTGATCGGAAAGATCAGCACCCCGTGTCTCGTGGTGACGGAGGGCGCTGCGCTCAACGGGACCTGTGATATGGGGGCCCTGGACGAGTCAACGCCTCCGCCCGGTGGCGACGCCGCGGGGACGACGTAGCCCTCCCCCGCCGCGGGAGCGCGAAGGAAGTCACCATGGGTGCGCGGGCGGTCGTGGCGATGAGCGGCGGGGTGGACAGCGCCGTCGCCGCCGCCCTCCTGCAAGAGGAAGGATTCGACGTCATCGGGGTGACCCTCAAGGTCTGGGGTTCCGCGACCGAGTCCCCCGTCCCCCATCTCCCCCATAGCTGCTGCACACCCGAAGCCTACGAGGATGCGCGCCTGGTGGCCGCCCACCTCGGGGTCCCGCATTACGTGCTGAACGTCGAAGAGGAATTCGAGGCGCAGGTCGTCACGCCGTTCCTCCGCGAGTATGCCAACGGGCGGACCCCGCTTCCCTGCGCCGTCTGCAACACCGCCATCAAATTCGGCTCGCTCCTTCGCCGTGCCCTCGCGTGGGGGGCCGCGTTCCTCGCCACGGGCCATTACGCGCGGACTGCCGTCGATCCGACGACCGGCCGGGTCCTCCTCAAGCGGGGGGTCGATGCCGAGAAGGATCAGAGCTATTTCCTGTACGGGCTGACCCAAGAGCAGCTCGCCCACATCCGTTTCCCGTTGGGGGCCATGCGGAAGAGCGAGGTCCGGGCGTGGGCCGAGCGGCGCGGGCTGCGCGTGGCGAGGAAGCCGGACAGTCAAGAGCTGTGCTTCCTCCCCACCGGCGACTACCGTGGGCTGCTCCGGGATCGGTGCCCCGACGCGCTCCGCCCCGGTCTCGTTCGGGATCGGAGCGGTCAGGTGCTCGGCACGCACGAGGGCGTTCCGCTCTTCACCATCGGGCAGCGCCGGGGGCTCGGGATCGGCGGACGCGGGCCGCATTACGTGGTCGCCGTGAATCCGGCGGCAAACGAAGTCGTGGTGGGCTCGGAGGAGGAGTTATTCGCCGATACGTTGATTGCGGATCGGGTAAACCTGATCGCCGCTGAGCGGCTCACCGAGCGCCAGCCGGTGCTGGCGACGGTCCGGTACCGGCATCCTGCGCAGGAGGCGACGATCACGCGGCTGGCGGATGGACGGGTGCGCGTTCATTTCAGTCGGCCGGTGCGCGCTATCACCCCAGGCCAGGCGGTGGTTGTGTATGATCGGGAGAAGCCGGATCTGGTTGTGGGTGGTGGAACGATCCGCGAAGTCTGCCGCCGGATGTCGCCTGAGGCCGTTGACTGATGTCGTGCCCGGAGGTGTGTGTGGAGTCAGTCCGAGCCATTCAGGTCCGGATCGCCTCCCTCGCCCGGAGGGTCCGATGGCACCGGGGGATCACCTGGGGCACCCGCGGCCTGCTGTGTAGTCTCCTCACGGCTCTTCCGCTCCTCGTGGCCCGATCCGCCTTGCCCGGACCGACGGCGCTGTGGCTCGTCGGGTTGCTCCTCGTCGGGGCCGGCGGCGGGCTCTGCTACGGACTCGTGCAGCCGGTCCCGCTTCGCGACCTCGCCCGCCTGGTCGAGGAGCGATTGCACCTCAACACGCGTCTCTCCACCGCCGTGGAATGCGCCGAGCGAGGAGACCGATCCCCCTTCGCATGCGCGCTGTACGCGGATGCGCTGCGGACACTCCCCCGCTTCACCGGCACGGATGTCCTTCCCATGCGGCTCCCCCGCGAAGGGTGGGGCCTAATCCCGACAGCCGCGATGGCGTTGCTGCTCTGGACGGCTCCGCCCCTGCGGGTGCACGGCGTGGGCCTGCTCGAGCACGCGACGCGAGATGCGCGGACACGGGAAGAGGGCGCCGCCCCGAAGGCCGACGACGAGACGGCACAGCCGGCGACCCTGGAGGTCCCCGAGTTTCGTGATCGCCGATGGCAGGCGGGCAGAGCGCCATCCTCTCGTCTCGCCCGGGAGATGGACGCGGTCTTCCAGGATAGTCCGTTGGCGAAGGACCGTCCCGACTTCTCGAGCTTCGTGCTCGGTGGGGATGAGCGCATGCGATTTCTCGGCCGGCCGCAGGCGATTCCCGATCTCAAAGGGGAGGACCTGCGGAGCCCTTACCAGATCGTCGTCCAGAAGATGCAGGAGCTGAGCGAGGGCGGAACGCGGAAACTCACCCCCGACGAGATGCGGCGGCTGCTCGACGAGATGCGGCGGCTGGGGAAGAAGGGGGGTCTGCCTGGGCTCGCCGGCTCTCCGGGGTCGGAGGAGCTCATGGATGCGGCGGGCGAGGCGGGCCGGGAGGCGCTGGAGCGCGCCTTGGAAGGCCTGCGGAAGCAGGACGAGGCCCGGCTGAAGGGGTCCCAGGTGCTTCCGGAGACGGGGCGCGGCCCCCGCGCTGCGCAGGGCGCGCCGGGCGGCGAAGAGGCGGCCGAGGAGGAGCGCGGACGCGACGATGCGTTCGGCACCTTCGCCGGGCGGGGGAAGTCCGAGGGGCTTCGGGGCGAGCCGACTCCCCGCATCGAGACGACGCCCCGTACCATCGGCCTGCAGGGTGAGGCGGGGGCGGGGGCGTCCCAGGTGTATAACACGAACCTGTTGGGGGCGGGTCAAGGGGGGAAGGCAACGCTTCCTCGCGCCGACATCCTGACGCGGTATCGCCAGATGATGGAAGAAGCGTTGAGCCGCGATCGGATTCCGCCCGATTATCGCGAGCAGGTCAAGACGTACTTCGACTCGCTGAGCACGGGGAAGGGAGAGCCCGTCCGATGAGGGGAGCCCTCTACGATCCCGCCTTCTTGCAGCGGCTCGAACATCTCAGCCTCACGGCCCGGCGCGTCCTGGGAGGGAAGGTGCGCGGGGAGCGGCGGGGGCCGCGCCGGGGGGTCGGGGTCGAGTTCCGGGATTTCCGTGCGTACGTGTCCGGGGATGATATCCGCTATCTCGACTGGAATGTCTATCGTCGGCTCGAGCGGCTGGTCCTCAAGCTCTTCGTCGAGGAGGAGGATCTCTCCCTGCACCTGCTCCTCGATGGAAGTGCCTCCATGGGCGTCGGCGTCCCGGCGAAGTTCGACTACGCCGTCCGCGCAGCAGCGGCGCTGGCCTACATCGCCCTCAGCAGCCACGAGCGGGTGAGTATCGCCCTCTTCAACGGGGGGATCGCGCAGAGCGTCGGGCCGGTCCGCGGGCGAAATCGGATCTTCCCCGTCCTCGACTTCTTAGGCGGGCTGTCGTGTCGGGGCGACACCTGCTTTGCGGCGGCGGTGCGCGCCCACCTGGCGCGGATCCGGACGGCGGATCTCGTCATGGTGATGAGCGACTTCCTGAGCCCGGAGGGATTCGAGGAGGGGCTGGATCTCCTGTGGGGTCGGCGGTGCGACCCGGTCCTCCTGCATCTTGTCACCCCGGAGGAGCTCGACCCTCCGATCGGCGGTGCCGTGATCCTCCAGGATGCGGAGACCGGAGCGGTCCGCGAGATTCCCGGCGCATCCGCGCTCGGCGCCTACCGGCGGAACCTCCGGGCCTTCTTCGACCGCGTGGAAGGGTTCTGCCGCCGACGCGGCATTGATTATCTCCGGTTGAGCACCACCGTGCCGCTGGAGGATCTGATCCTGCGTCATCTCCGCGCGGGGGGTATTCTCGGATGACCTTTGCCAATCCGGTGGCCCTCCTCACGCTCCTCACCATCCCCCTGCTCCTCTTGCTCCGGAGTGTGCGGCAGCCGCGGCAAAAATATCTGGTGTCGAGCCTCCTCCTCTGGGAATCCGGCGCTCCTCCGCGGCCGTCCTGGGCTTTTCTGCGCCGGCTTCCCGTCGATCTCCTCTTGCTGCTGCAGATCCTCTTCCTCCTCTGTGCCGGTCTCGCGCTGGCCCGGCCGGAACTGACCTGGTCGCAGCGGGGCGTCCAGCGGGTGGCGTTCGTCCTGGACACGTCGGCCAGCATGCAGGCGACGGATGCGTATCCGTCGCGATTTCACGTCGCCATTGCGGAGGCACTGGCCGTCCTCGATGGCCTGCAGCCCGGGCGGGAGGCGCTCGTGATGGAGGCGGGCGTGCGGCCGGTGGTGCATCAGCCCTTTACGGCGGACAGGGAACGGGTGCGCACGGCGCTCGCGCGTCTGACGGCGCAGGACGGGCGAGGAACGCCTGCCGAGGCCCTCGCGCTGCTCGACACGATCGTCAGGGGGGCGCCGGTCGAGGTGCACCTCTTCACCGATGGCGCCTATGACCGTCTCCCCTGGATCCCGCAGGAGTCTCAGGTCGTCGTCAGCCACCGGGTGGGGACGCGGAGCCGGAACGTCGGGATCACTGCCTTTCGGATCCGGCAGAGCTACTACGCCCCCTCGCGATACGAGCTCTTCATCGCCATGGTCAACACGGCGGCGGAGACGATGAACTTTCCACTCACCCTCACGGGCGCGGGGACGCTACTTCATACGGAGCACGTGTCCCTGCCGGCCCGCACCCGCCGGGGCCTCGTGATCCCCCTCTTCCATCAGGGAGGCGGCGTGATTGAGGGGCGGCTCGAAACCGAAGACGACCTCGACGCGGATAATCGCGTCTGGGCGGTGATTCCACCCCCGCGCACACTCAAGGTCCTCCTGGTGAGTCACGGCAATCTCTTTCTGGAGAAGGCGCTCACGGCCGATCCGCATCTGGAGGTGACCGCGGTGGAGCCCGAGGCGTTCCCGGCGGCGCGGGCGGGCCATGACGTGGTGGTCCTCGACAATTACTCGCCCAGCTCCATTCCGCCGGGCCGGTATCTCTTGGTCCGATCGGTCCCGGGCAACGTCCCGATCGAGGTGCTGGGGGCGGTGCGGGGGCCGCGCATCGTGGACTGGGACCGCGCCCATCCCGTGATGCGCTATCTGGATTTCTCCCAGGTGGTCATTGAGGCGGCGCTCAGAGTGCGTCCGATGGCCGGGAGCCATACGCTGCTCGAGTCACCGCTCACCCCGCTCGCGGTGGCCATCCACGAAGGGGGATACCGTCTGATCTTTCTGGGTTTCGATCCGGTGAAATCCGATTTGCCGTTACGGGCCGCGTTCCCCCTCTTCGTTTCGAATGCGCTGCGGTGGCTCTACCCGACCCGCATTGACGATGTGGCGCTCGGGGGGGCAGTGGGGACCCCGCTCAGGGTGACGGTGGACCCGACCCTCGAGCAGGTCACGCTGAGGAGTGTCGAGGGGGAGGAGCGTCCGGTCCCGATCCTCGACGGTCGCGCCTACCTGCCCACGCTCGCCCGGGCCGGCGTCTATGAGATGCGGGGGGGGAGCTGGCGCGGGCAGATCGCGCTGAACGTGATGGATGAGGCGGAGTCGGATCTCACGCCGCGGGCCTCACTCCCGGCGCAGGAGGCCCGCGATGCGGCCGAGGCCTTTGCGGCCACATGGGCCCTGTGGCACCTGCTGCTCGTCCTGGCGCTGTCGATGCTGGGACTCGAGTGCGTTCTGGCTTATCGGCGGGGAGAACGGGGGCCGGCCTTCATGGCCTGGAGAGGGGTGGGCCTGCTCTGCCTCGGATGGGCGCTCGCGAATCCGTCATGGTCATGGGCCGTCGATCGCCTCAACGTCCTCTTCGTCTGGGATCGGTCGGACAGCATCCCCTTTACCGAGCAACTCCGGGGGTGGGAATTCATGCAGGAGGCGGCCAAGTCCCGGGGCAGGCGGGACACGGCGGGACTCATCACCTTCGCCGGCCGGTCGCGGATCGACATCCCGCCGAGTCGAAACGCGAGCTTCGCGGACCGCCCGGAGGCGCCGTCCGGACGAGACGCCACGTCCCTGTCTGGCGCCCTGCAGGCAGCGCTGACCGCGCTGCCTCGGGACGGGCGACCCCGGATCGCCCTCCTCACCGACGGCCACGAGACCACCGGGAGGGTTCTCGAGGAAGTCATGGCGGCCCGGGAGGAGGGGGTGGAGATCCACGTCCTGCCGCTTGGCGCTCGGCGGGAAGGCGAGGTCCTGCTCGAGCGGATGACGCTTCCGCGCGAGGTCAAGGAGGGGGAGTCCTTTATCCTCCGGCTCGTGGTGATGAGCGCCGTCGAGGGCACGGGCCGCCTCACCCTCTGGCGGAACGGCGAGTCGCTCGGTGCCCAGACGGTCCGGTTCGTCCCGGGGAAGAACGTCTTTGCGTACCGGCAGAGCCTGCGGAAAACCGGGTTCCACGTCTACCAGGCGTCGGTCGAGGCGCCCGGCGACGTGGTCGGGGTCAATAACCGCGCGCTGGGTGCGGTGGCGGTGCGCGGCCGCCCGCGCGTCCTCTACGCCGAGAAGGATCGGGAGCAGGCCCGGCACCTCCTCAGGATTCTCCAGAACCAGGGGATCGACGTGGATCTGGTGGGGCCGCAGGAGATTCCCCGGGAGCTCGCCCCGCTCCTCCGGTACGACACGGTGATCGTGAGCGACGTCTCGGCCCTGCAGCTGAGCCGCGCCCAGATGGAGCTGCTTCGCGGGTACGTGCGCGACCATGGGGGCGGCCTCATCATGCTCGGGGGCGAGGAGAGTTTCGGCCTCGGGGGCTACTACTACACCCCCGTGGAAGAGGCGCTCCCCGTGACCATGGAGGCCCGACAGCGCATCGAGGTTCCGTCCTTGGCGGTGGTCCTCGTCATCGATCGGTCGGGGAGCATGGATACCGGCGCCGGCCGATTCACGAAGCTCGAGTTGGCCAAGGAGGCGGCGCAGCTCGTGGTGGAGCTCCTGGATCGCCGGAGCGAAGTAGGGATCTTGGCGTTCGACACGGCCCCCGCCTGGATCGTGCCGATCCAGCCGGTGCAGGACAAGGAGCGGATCCGCCACGACGTGGCGAGCATCCGGAGCGGGGGGGGAACGGATATCTTTCCCGCCCTCAAGGAGGCGTACCAGGAGCTGTTTCAGATGAAGGCGCGTCTCAAGCATCTGATCCTCCTCTCGGACGGGCAATCGGCCGCCGGAGACTTTGCGTCGCTCTCCCGGCGAATCGCGCGGGACCGGATCACCGTCTCCACGGTGGCCATCGGCACCGATGCCGATACGCGCCTGTTGCGTGACATCAGCCGATGGGGTCGCGGGCGCTACTATTACACCGAAGACGCCGAGAGCCTCCCCCGCATCTTCTCCCTCGAGGCGCAGCTGGCGAGCAAGTCGGCGCTGGTGGAGGAGCCGTTCCTTCCCGTCGTGACCGCGCCGCTGCACGAAATCCTGCAGCAGATCGAGTGGCGAACGGCGCCCCCGCTGGCGGGATACGTCGCCACGACACCGCGGCCCACCGCCGAACTCCTGTTGAGCTCACCGCAGGGCGATCCGCTGCTCGCCGTCTGGCGCTACGGCCTCGGTCGGTCCGGGGTCTTCACCTCGGACGCGAAGGCCCGGTGGGGAGTCCTGTGGCTGAAGTGGGACGGTTTCCCCCGACTCTTTGCGCAGCTGACCCGATGGACGCTGCGCAGGGGGCAGCCGCAGGAGCTGATCGCCGAGCTCGACGAGGGCCAGGACCGGGGCGTGATCACGGTGGATGCGGTGAGCCCCGGCGGCGAGTTTCTCAACTTCCTCGAGGCGCGGGTGGGGGTGATTGCGGCGGATAAGAAGCGGATGGTCGTCGATCTTGCGCAGGTGGCGCCGGGCCGCTACGAGGGGGCGTTTCCGCTCGAGGGGGAAGGGGTCTATCTGGTCGGCGTGATCGAGCGGCAGGGAGCGAAGACCCTCCACTCGGAGTTGGGCAGCATGGTGGTCCCGTACCCCGCCGAGTACCGGACCGTGGGCGTGAATCTCCCGCTCCTCAATGAGATCGTCCACCTGACGGGGGGACGGATGCTGCAGAGGGCCGACGAGGTCTTCGGAGCGGGTCGCCGGCGCTCCCCCGTGGCCATGGCGCTCTGGCCGCCGCTCGTCGGGGTGAGCCTGCTCCTCTTCTTTGCCGAGGTCCTCGGCCGCCGGTTCCGGCGATCGGAGGCTCCTCCCGTCCGCGGGGGCGGGGCGCACGGCGCCGATCCTGCGTTCCGACTCATCAAGGGGAGGCGGCGGTGGTGAGCAGTGTGGGTCTGGCTTGGCGGCGCGCGGCACGGCTGTGTCTCGCGCTGGGCCTGTTGCTGTTCCTTCACCGGACGGGCGAAGCCCAGGAGGTCCGGCGCGGCGTGCGCCTGTTACTCCCCCCCTTCTGGGGGCCGGCCGGCCTGGCGTCGGGTGCCGGGCTCGAGGATCTTTTCCAGTTCTGCATCAGTCGGGCGGGTCGGGTGCGCGTGGTCGACGGCCGCAGCGTGCACGCGTCCCTGCCGGAGGAGGCCCGCTGGCGCGGTCTGGTGGTCGGAGAGGCGACAGAGCTCGGGCGGCGTCACGGGGCGCACGTCGTCCTGATCGTCCAGTATGCCATCCGTGACGGTCGGCTCGCCTATCAGGTCTCGCTGGGTGATCTGCGCGGGAAGACCCACTGGAGACAGCTGACCCTGCCGGACCAGCCCTGGGCGGAGGCGCATCGGCTGCATCGCGCCCTGGCTCACGAAGTCCTCCGCCTGCTCGATCCGCCGGCGGTCGCGCCCGAGGAGCGTCGGGTGATGGCAGCGTGCAACCAGCCGTTCCCTTCCTGGGAAGCCGTGGTGCTGCACGGGCAGGCCCGCCTGAGGGAGTGGGAGGGGGAGGGAGAGGCCGCCGCGGCGATGTACGCCCAGGCCGGCGACGTCGCGGCCGGATTTGCCCTTCCCCTTTTCCGGCAGGGGGAGCTGTTCGAGGTCCTGGGGAGTCGATGGCGGGCGGCCGGCGCGTATCGGCGGGCGATCCAGGCGGATGGAAAGGTTGTCGAGGCGCACGCGCGGTTGGGGGATCTCCTCGCCGAGAGTCCGCGGCGCCTCTTCGAACAGGCCCTGGTCGCCTACCGCAAGGCGGTCGAGATCGATCCGGATTACGCCGAAGCGCATGTGGGGTTGGCCGACACGCTTGCGGCGTTGGGCCAGGTGGACGATGCGATGCGGGCCTATCGGCAGAGCTTCCGCATCGACCCGTGGAACGTGCGCGCGCATCTCGGTCTCGCGCATCTGTACTATGCCGAGAAGGACCTCTTCCACGAGGCGGTGGCCGAGTACGAGCGGGCCCTGGAGCTGGACCCCAGCTTCCTGGAGGCGCATTTCGGCCTCGGGGATATGCTGGAGGACAAGGGCTTGTATCAGGAGGCGATCGCGAGGTATCGGCGGGTGCTGGCCCTGGAGCCCACGCACACCGGCGCGCTCTTCGCCATTGCGCGCGCCTATGAGAAGGTCGACGTGAAAGAAGCGATTGCCGGCTGGGCGCGCTACCTCGAGGTGGCGGCGACCATCCCCTCCGAGCGGGAGTGGCTGGACATCGCGCGCGGGCATCTCGAGAGACTGCAGCGGTTCGCGGAGGAGCCCCAGGCGCCGGGGCGATAGGAGGACGGGAGCGATGCAGGAGAGCGGCGAAGCCAGGGCGGCACTCTTCCGCGAGCGGTTCCGAGGCATCACCGAAGAGATCGGGCGGGTCATCGTGGGACACCGCGACGTGATCCAGGAGGTCCTCCTGTCTCTTGTCTGCGGGGGGCATGCCCTGTTGGAGGGTGTGCCGGGACTCGGCAAGACCTTGTTGGTCAAGACGTTGAGTCGGTGTCTCGATCTGAAGTTTTCCCGGATCCAGTTCACCCCGGACCTCATGCCGGCCGACATTCTCGGGACCACGGTGGTCATGGAGGACCGCGAGGGACGAAAGCACTTCCAATTCCAACGGGGGCCCCTGTTCGGTCAGATCATCCTCGCGGACGAGGTCAATCGCGCCACTCCCAAGACCCAGTCCGCCCTCCTCGAGGCGATGCAGGAGTTCTCGGTGACCGTGGGGACGACACAGCATGCGCTGGAGCGTCCCTTCCTCGTCCTGGCCACCCAGAATCCCATCGAAATGGAAGGGACCTATCCTCTCCCCGAGGCCCAGCTCGACCGCTTCTTCTTCAAGATCCGCGTCAGCACCCCTGATCTCACCGACCTGATCGGCATCATCGATCGGACGACGGCAGGGGCCGATGAGCCGGTTGTCCGGATCATCGGGGGACCGGAAGTCGAGGCGATGAAGGGGTGGATCCGCGAGGTGCCGATCGCCACCCATCTGAAGGAGGCGGTCGCGCGGGTCGTCATGAACACCCACCCGGAGGCCCCGGCCGCGCCCGAGGCGGTCAAACGCTACGTCCGTTACGGCTCCAGCCCCCGGGGCGCCCAGGCGCTGGTGCTGGGCGGCAAGGCGATGGCCCTGCTCGCCGGGCGGTTCAACGTGAGCTGGGAGGACGTGGCGCGCGTGGCACTGCCGGCGCTCCGGCACCGGCTCATCCTCAACTTCGAAGGGGAGGCGGAAGGTGTGACGCCGGACAGCCTGGTCCCCGCGGTCCTCGAGCGCACCTTCGCCGAGATCGGATTCAGGGTTCACGTCTGACGCGCGCGGCGCCTTTCTCACGACATGATGACCGGTCCACGAGGGCGGCGGAGGGCTTGACACTTCATGAAAGGCCGTGCTAGGGTATGGCGCCCTTGGGCAAGCCAAGCCCCCAGCGGGGGGACGGGTGGGCAGAGCGATCCTGAAGCGCTCGGCCAGAGACTGCACGGCGCCGCCCTTATCCTCATTGGGGGCGGTTTCCTTTTTTGTCTGCTGCTCGGGGGGTGGCGCTGGGCCCTCGGGTACGCGGTGGGGGGCGCCATCTCGGTGACGAACCTGGAGCTCATGCGCCGCGCGGTGGCCCGGGGGTTCGCCGGCGAGACGCGAAAGACCCCCGCTCGCCTCGTGGGCAGTTCGCTCCTCAGATTGCTCGGGATCGGTATCGTGCTCTTCCTTGTTCTCACGTGGCTTCCGGTACAGGTCATCGCTGTGGCGCTGGGACTTCTGGTCGGGCCGGTCGCCATTGCGGCGGTCGGCGCCGCCGGTGGGGATGCCGGGGGGGGAGAGGCGTGAAGGCTGCGCGAATGCATCCCGCGGATGCCGCAACGGGCGGGAAGGGAAAACCGCGCGGAGGCGGGTGGCGGTGGGTCGGGAGCGGGATCTCGGGTCTCGTGCTGGGGGCGCTCCCCGTCGCGGGCCTGGCCGCCGAGGCCGAGAAGGAGCATGCCCCCGGGATCGTGAATGTCGACATCACGTTGCTCCTGCAGGCGGGGAATTTCCTCATCCTGGCCTTCATCCTCTACCGGTTCCTCTTCAAGCCCGTGGTCGCCTTTATGGACAAGCGCGCCGAGGGAATCCGGCAGTCCCTGGAGGAGGCCAAGCGGGCCCGGGACGAGGTGGTCCGTGCCCGGGCCGAGTACGAGGAGTCGCTCAAGGCGGCGCGCCAGGAAGCGGCGGCACTGAGGCAGCGGATGGATCGGGAGATGGCCGAGGAGCGCGAACGCCTCTTGCAGCAGTCGCGGGAGGAGGCGCAGCGCCTCCTCACCCAGGCCCGCTCCGAGATCGAGCACGAGGTTGGGCGGGCCAAGGCCGACCTCCGTCGTGAAGCGGTCACTCTGTCGCTCGCGGCGGCGGAGCGCCTCCTCAAGCGGTCGCTGACGGACGAGGATCACCGCCGGATCGCGGAACAGACCATCCAGGAACTGGGGAGGACCTCGTGACCGGGGGTGCGGTGGCCAAGCGCTACGCCAAGGCCCTCGTCGACGTCGCGGCGGAGGCGAATGCCCTGGAAGCGATCGGAGCGGAGCTCGAGCAACTGGCGACGCTGTGGCAGGAAGAGCCGGCCATGGCCGCGTTCTTCGGAAATCCCGCCATCCTCCTCGCGGACAAAGCGCGGGCCCTCAAGCGCCTCGCCGCCCGGATGAAGGTGTCTCCTCTCCTCGCGCGCTTTGTCGATGTGCTCCTGTCCCGGCACCGGATGGGGGCCCTGCCGGACGTGGCGCGGACCTATCGGGACCTCATGAACCGGCGGCTCGGGCGGGTCCGGGCGGCCGTCACGACGGCGGTCCCGCTCGGTCCCAAGTTGCAGGAGGGGCTTCGACGGAGGTTGGCCGAGGTCCTGGCACAGACGGTCCTCCTGGAGCCCCTGGTGGATCCGGCGATCCTGGGCGGGATGGTGGTGCAGGTCGACAGCACGGTGTACGACGGCAGCCTGCGGACGCAACTCCAGCAGCTTCAGGAACATCTCCTCAGGGAGTGACGAGCGATGGCACAGATTCGCGCCGACGAGATCAGTCAACTCATCAAGGAGCAGCTCAAGGGATTCGACGCCGGCGTCGAGGTCGCCGAGGTCGGTATGGTCACCGAGGTCGGGGACGGGATCGCCCGGATCTACGGGCTGGAAAAGGTGATGGCGGGTGAGTTGCTCGAGCTGCCCCACGACGTCACCGGCATGGTCCTCAACCTGGAAGAGGATAACGTCGGAGCGATCCTCCTCGGCGAGGTCATGATGATCAAAGAGGGGGACGTGGTCAAGCGCACCGGCCGGATCGCGCAGGTCCCGGTGGGCGAGGCGATGATCGGCCGCGTCGTGAACGCCCTGGGGCACCCCATCGACGGCAAGGGGCCCATCGAGGCGCAGGAGCATCGGCCGATCGAGCGATTGGCGCCCGGGGTGGTGGACCGTCGGCCGGTGAAGGAGCCGCTCCAGACCGGCATCAAGGCCGTCGATTCCATGATCCCCATCGGGCGCGGGCAGCGGGAGCTCATCATCGGCGATCGGCAGACCGGAAAGACCGCCCTGGTGGTGGATACCATCCTGAACCAGAAGGGGCAGGACGTCTTCTGCATCTACGTCGCGGTGGGGCAGAAACGCTCGACGGTGGCCCAGGTGGTGAAGGTCCTCGAGGACAACGACGCCCTGGCGTACACCTCCGTGGTCGCGGCCACTGCCTCGGAGCCGGCGCCGCTGCAGTACATCGCGCCGTACGCCGGCTGTACGATGGGGGAATACTTCCGGGACCATGGGAAGCACGCCCTGGTCATCTACGACGATCTCTCCAAGCACGCCCAGTCCTATCGCCAGCTGTCGCTCCTGCTGCGGCGGCCCCCCGGGCGCGAAGCGTACCCGGGGGACGTCTTTTACCTGCACTCGCGGCTGCTCGAACGGGCGGCCAAGCTCAACGACGAGCTGGGCGGCGGCTCGCTCACGGCGCTGCCCATCATCGAGACGCAGCTCGGCGATGTCTCCGCCTACATCCCGACCAACGTGATTTCCATTACCGATGGGCAGATCTACCTCGAGACCGACCTTTTTTACGCCGGGATCCGGCCGGCGGTCAACGTGGGGCTGTCGGTCTCCCGGGTGGGCGGCAGCGCCCAGATCAAGGCGATGCGGCAGGTGGCCGGGCGCCTGCGCCTCGACCTCGCCCAGTACCGGGAGCTGGCCGCCTTCGCCCAGTTCGGATCCGAGCTGGATAAGGCGACGCAGGCGCAGCTCAGCCGGGGCGAGCGGATGGTGGAGATCCTGAAGCAGGAGCAATACGTTCCCCTCCCCGTGGAACAGCAAATCCTGATGATCTTCGCCGGCGTGCACGGCCATGTCGACGATCTGCCGGTCGGCGCGATCCGCGCGTTCGAGCAGGGGCTCTACCGGTTCGTCCAGACGCGCTATCCGGAGATCACCCAGGACCTGCGGCAGAAGAAAGAGATCACGGAGGAGCTCCGCCGAAAGATGGAGCAGGGGATCCGCGAGTTCAAGGAGGAGTTCAAGGCGCAGAAACCCTCCGGCTAGGGCGGCGGTGTGGTGGCTGGTGATCAGTGATCGGTGATTGGTGGAAGACACCAGACACCAACCACTAGCCACCCGTCACTTTCGGTTGATGGATTATGGCGACGCTCCGGGACATCCGGCGACGGATCAACAGCGTCAAGAGCACGCAGCAGATCACCAAGGCGATGAAGATGGTGGCAGCGGCGAAGCTCCGCCGTGCCCAGCAGCGGATCGTGGAGGCGCGTCCGTACGCCTACAAGCTGCAGGAGGTCATCGCCTCGTTGGCGCTCAGGACTGCCCCGGAGCAACACCCCTTGCTCGCCAGGCGGGAAACGGGACGGAAGGGATTGGTGGTCGTCACCGCCGACAAGGGACTCTGCGGGGCCTTCAATGGCAATATCCTCCGGAAGACGTTCGAGTACCTCCGGCAGGCGGGAGACGCCGAGGTGCACATCACGCTCCTCGTGGTGGGGCGAAAAGCGCGGGATTTCTTCCGCCGGCGGCAAATCGAGCGACAGGGGGAGTGGATCAATATCTTTGACCGGTTGGCGTACACCCACGCGGCCGAGATCGGGAGCCAGCTGGCGCGGGGGTACATTGATGCGGAGCTGAACGAAGTCCATCTCCTCTATAACGAGTTCAAATCTGCCGGCGTCCAGCGCGTCGTGATGGAGCAACTCCTCCCGATCACCGCGCTCGCGGTCGAGACCGAGGCGCTGCAGCCGGTGGAGTTCATCTTTGAGCCGTCCCCCGCAGCGATTCTGGGCGAGCTGCTGCCTCGGCACGTGGAGGTGCAGGTCTATCGGGCCCTCCTGGAATCGGCCGCGGCCGAGCAAGGGGCGCGGATGACCGCGATGGAGGCGGCGACGAAGAACGCGGCCGAGATGATCGAGCGCCTGTCGCTCGTGTTCAACAAGGCGCGGCAGGAGCGGATCACGAAGGAGCTGATGGATATCGTGGGCGGGGCCGAAGCCCTGCGCCAGGCCGGTACCGCGTAGGAAATCAGCTATCAGCCGTCAGCGGTCAGCAATCGGCACAGTCCGATCCAGTTCGTGCTTGCAGCTGACAGCGGACTGCTGACCCCTAACGAGGAGGAGAAGACCGATGAGCGAGGGATGGATCACGCAGGTGATCGGGCCGGTGGTGGACTGCGAGTTCCCCCCCGGGCATCTGCCGGCGATCTACAACGCCGTTCAAGTGCCCGGGGTGGCGTATACCGACATTTTCTCGTACACCAAGCAGCTGACCCTGGAGGTGGCCCAGCACCTGGGGGAGAACAAGGTCCGCTGCATCGCGCTCGCCGGGACCGACGGGCTCGTCCGGGGACAGAAGGTGATCGATACCGGTGGGCCCATCATGATTCCCGTCGGGCGGGCCACCCTCGGACGGATCCTGAACGTGATCGGGGAACCGGTGGACAAGTTGGGTCCGGTAAACGCCGAAAAGTTTTATCCGATCCATCGCGATCCCCCCTCCTTCGGGGAGCAGGCGACCGAGGTCTCCATGATGGAGACGGGAATCAAGGTGATCGATCTCCTGGAACCTTACACCCGGGGGGGAAAGACCGGCCTCTTCGGAGGGGCGGGCGTCGGCAAGACGGTCCTTATCATGGAGCTCATCCGCAATATCGCCATGGAGCATGGGGGCATCTCGGTCTTCGGCGGGGTCGGGGAGCGGACCCGGGAGGGGAATGACCTGTGGCTCGAGATGAAGGCGAGCAAGGTCATCGACAAGACCGCCCTGATCTACGGGCAAATGACCGAGCCGCCCGGCGCGCGGCTGCGGGTCGGGCTCACCGGCCTCACGGCGGCCGAGTACTTCCGCGACGAGGAGGGGCAGGACGTCCTCCTCTTCATCGACAACATATTCCGCTTTACCCAGGCCGGCTCCGAGGTCTCGGCCCTGCTCGGCCGGATGCCGTCCGCCGTCGGCTATCAGCCGACCCTCGGGACCGAGATGGGGGAGCTGCAGGAGCGGATCACCTCCACGAAGCGGGGCTCCATCACCTCGGTGCAGGCGATTTATGTCCCGGCCGACGACATCACCGATCCGGCGCCGGCCACGACCTTCGCCCACCTCGATGCGACCACCGTGCTGTCGCGGCAGATCGTCGAGTTGGGGATCTATCCCGCCGTGGATCCGCTCGCCTCGACGTCACGGATCCTCGATCCGCGCACCCTGGGCGAGGAGCACTATCAAACCGCGCGCGGGGTCCAGCGGGTGCTCCAGCGGTACAAAGACCTCCAGGACATCATCGCCATTCTGGGGATGGAGGAACTCAGCGAGGAGGATAAGCTGGTCGTGTCGCGGGCGCGGAAGATCCAGCGGTTCTTCTCACAACCCTTCTTCGTGGCGGAGGAGTTCACCGGCACGCCCGGGAAATACGTCCGCTTGGCGGAGACGATCAAGGGATTCAAAGCCGTCCTCGAGGGTCAGTGCGACACCTGGCCCGAGCAGGCCTTCTACATGGTCGGGACCATCGAGGAGGCGGAGGAGAAGGCACAGCAGCTTGCGGACAAGTGACGCGCTTCGCGCCGATGACCGGTGGCTAGTGACTGGTGGCTGGTGGTTTTCACCAATCACCTACCACCAATCACCAACCACCATTACCTGAACCATAAACGGGCCCGACGGGCAAGACCATGGCGAGACAGGAAGGCATTGCGAAGACGCTGACGCTTGAGGTGGTGACGCCGACTCGCATGGTGGTGCGCGAGGAGGTAGAGGAGGTCGTCGCCCCCGGGAGCGCCGGATACTTCGGTGTCCTGGCTGGCCATCTTCCCTTCATGTCCACGCTCAAGACGGGAGAGCTCGCCTACCGAAGGGACGGGAGGTGGCGCTACCTGGCGGTGAGCTGGGGGCATGCCGAGGTGCGTCCCGAAGCGGTGATCGTCTTGGCGGAGGTGGCGGAGAAGGCGGAAGAGATCGATGTGGCCCGGGCGCAGCGGGCGCGGGACCGGGCCGCGGAACGACTGGGCCGGCCGGGCGACGAGTCCGTCGATGTGCTGCGGGCCCAGGGCGCGCTGACCCGGGCCCTGGTCCGAATCGAGGTGGCCGGGAAGACCTGATCGCCGCTCTTTACCCCTCGCTCCACTGCCCCCGCGTGTAGATGATGCCCATCGGGGTGCCCGGCGGGATTTTCGTGTCAAAGAGCGTATCGTAGGTCCACGGCCGCTTCGGCGGGGTCCGGTACGTCACCCCGTCGGGCCGGGCGAAGGGGGCCTTCGCCTGCTGGCTGTGCCACAGGGAGACGATGGAGCCGTTGTAGGTGAAGGTATACTTCGCATCCGGGTTGGGGACCCCCGCGCGCCAGTCCTCCAAAAAGCGGAAGATGTTCTCGAAGTAGCCGTTGCCGTTGGGCACCCCCAGCTGTGATTCGGCGTGGGGCCCGAGCATGACGGCGGCATTCACCGTCGTGTCCGCGGCCGGCCGTTGGGTGTACGGATCCTTGCCCTTCTTGTCGTAACCGTTCTTCTCCCAGCTGTTGGAGAGGATGTAGATCGCATCGCCCATGACGGCGGCGGGGGCTTTGTTGACCGTGTTGTAGTCCCCCATGACGTAGACGGGGTTCTCCGAGGCCACGGTGAGCCCGCCGTTGGGGTTGGTCGGGGTCGGGCCGGGCAGCTCGATGCCGTTCTTCAGGCGGATGCCTTTGATCGCCCCGTCCCCATAGGCATAGAGGATCCCGTTGGCCGGCATCACCCCGCATGCGTTCATCATCCCAATGTCCACCTCGATGACCGTCATGTTCTGCTGCTCCCGGGGGTCGTAGAACGTCTTGGTGGTGATGGTATTCTTATCACAGCCTTTGGCGTTCAGGTTGATGGCGTTCCCACTCTTATCCTTGACGCCGCCGTTTTCGATCCTGATGTCGGCCTTGTAATACATCTTGGCGTCCTTCAGCGCCGGCGTATCACCGGCCGCGCCCTTCTCGATCAACTGATGGGAGGAGACATCCGGCTTGCTCGGATCGTAGGCGGCTGAGGGGATCGGGGGCATGATCTCCTGGACCCCCATGGCGCTGTCCTGCAGGCGGCCGCCGAACTTGCTCAACGCGGCTTTCATCCAGTCGCTCTCGGCCCATTTGTTCTGGAAATCGTAGTCGTACTCATGGTCAAAGTTGAGCTCCTGGTACACCCCGTTGGCATCCTTGATTTCCACATTCTGTCCCCGGACGGCGGGGTAGGGCTTGAGGTA
>Ga0214472_10002594_pt1 | contig 19369 bp, 18 predicted proteins | sample RVTome_6_FD_207662 | JGI IMG/M metagenome (GOLD analysis project Ga0214472, IMG submission 207662) | Soil microbial communities from uranium-contaminated site in the Upper Colorado River Basin, Wyoming, United States - RVT140D175 | ecosystem: Environmental > Terrestrial > Soil > Contaminated >...
AAGTGCTCGAGCTGTCCGCGAACCAGTCGGTCTACATACCGCTCGGCGCCAAGCATCGTCTCGAGAACCCGGCGGGCGTGCCGCTGCAGGTGATCGAGGTCCAATCGGGGGACTACCTGGGCGAGGATGACATCGAGCGGTTCGAGGACCGCTACGACCGCAGCTGAGCGCATGGGCGGGGACGCCGTCGCCTTGTCGGTGGTCAGCCATGCGCAGAACTGGCTCGTCAACCAGCTGCTGGTCGATCTCGCGCAATTCCACCCGGCGGGTCTCTCGATCATCGTCACGCAGAACGTTCCGGATCCGGACACGCTGGCGGCGCGGCACGGCGCCGAGGTCATCGTGAACGACCGGCCGCAGGGGTTCGGCGCAAACCATAACGCCGCTTTTCGGCGCTGCAATGCGCCGTACTTCTGCGTAGTGAATCCGGACATCCGGCTGAACATGGATCCCTTCCCCGCCCTCGTGCAGGCGCTGCAGTCCGTGAACGGCGCGGTCGCCGGCCCGCGGGTCTGCGATCCCGAGGGGCGCACGGAGGACAGCGCGCGGCGCTTTCCCACCGTGGCCCGCTTGCTGGGGAAGCTCTTTTCCGGCGCCGCGGGTCCAGACTACCCCGTGGACCGGGGCCCGCTCGAGGCCGACTGGGTGGCGGGCATGTTCATGCTGTTCCGCAGCGACGCGTACCGTGAAGTGGGGGGGTTCGATGAGCGTTTCTTCCTTTATTACGAGGACGTGGACATCTGCCGGCGCCTGCTGGCCCGCGGCCAGCGCTGCGTCTTCGAGCCGGAAGCGTCGGTCATCCACGATGCGCGCCGCGCGAGCCGCCGCGACTTGCGGTTGATGGGCATTCATGCCGCCAGCGCGCTTCGCTACTTGACCCGCCGCTACCGGTAGCTCCTGATTTGATTTTCCAAGGAATTCAATGTCTAATGCATGCTTCGTTCAGCCACTGAACATATGATTCAGGCCGCCATATCGTGCTCACCGACGAGTACCGGTACCGCATCCTCAAGCTCCTCGAGGCCGACCCGCACGCCAGCCAGCGGCGTATCGCCGACGAGCTCGGCATCAGCCTCGGCTGGGTTAACTACTGCATAAAGGCTTTGATCGACAAAGGACTGGTCAAGGTCAACAACTTCCGCAACAACGCCAATAAGCGCACCTACCTCTACCTCCTGACCCCGAAGGGCATCGAGGAGAAGAGCCGGGTCACCCTGCAGTTCCTGAAGGTCAAGCTCGGCGAATACGAGACCTTGAAGCGAGAGCTGGAGGAGCTGCAACGCGAGGCGGTCAGGCTGAACTCGGAAACGGAACAAAAGCATGCTGAATGACAAGTCGATCCTCGTGACCGGGGGGACCGGCTCCTTCGGGCACCAGTTCGTGCGAACCGTGCTGAAGCGCTACAAGCCGCGGCGCCTTGTCATCTATTCCCGCGACGAGCTGAAGCAGTACGAAATGCAGCAGTCGATCGATTCCCCTCTCATGCGCTACTTCATCGGCGACGTCCGGGATGCCGAGCGCCTGAAGTACGCCATGGAAGGGATCGAGTACGTGGTCCATGCCGCGGCCCTCAAGCAGGTGCCGGCGGCGGAATACAACCCCATGGAGTGCATCAAGACCAACATCCATGGCGCAGAAAACGTGATTTGGGCCGCGCTCGAATGCGAAGTAGACAAGGTCATCGCGCTTTCTACCGACAAGGCCGCCAATCCCATCAACCTGTATGGCGCAACCAAGCTCGCCTCCGACAAGCTCTTCGTCGCGGCGAACAACACTGCCGGCGCGCGTCGGACCCGGTTCTCGGTCGTGCGATATGGCAACGTGATCGGATCGCGCGGCTCAGTGGTACCGCTCTTCAGGCAGCTCTTGCGCGACGGCGCCAGCGCACTTCCCGTCACCGATCCGCGGATGACACGCTTCTGGATCACGCTCGAGCATGGGGTGGAGTTCGTCATCAAGAATTTCGCCCGCATGCACGGCGGCGAGATCTTCGTGCCGAAGATTCCATCCATGCGGATCACGGAGCTGGTCGAAGCCATGGCCCCGGGCATGAAGACGAAGCCCATCGGCATCCGGCCAGGGGAAAAGCTGCACGAGATCATGTGCCCGGCGGACGACTCGCACCTCACGTTGGAGTTCGAAGACCACTTCGTCATCAGACCCACGATACAGTTCAACCGGCCGAACGACTACGCAAGAAATGCGCTCAACGAGCTGGGCAGTCCGGTCCCAGAAGGCTTCGAGTACAACTCCGGCAGCAACTCCACTTTCCTCTCGGTGGCCCAGCTTCGCGCTTTGAATAACGCATGACGCACATTCCCTACGGCCGACAGGACGTAACCGAGGGCGACATAGCGGCGGTCAACGCCGTGCTCCGGTCGGACTGGCTGACGCAAGGACCCGCCGTCGAGCAGTTCGAGCAGTCAGTCAAGAGCTGCTGCGGGGCGCAACATGCCGTAGCGGTCAACAGTGCCACGTCCGCCCTGCATATTGCCTGCCTGGCGCTCGACCTCGGCCCCGGGGATCAGATGTGGACATCGCCGAACACGTTCGTCGCTTCGGCAAACGCTGCGCTTTACTGCGGCGCGGATGTCGATTTCGTGGACATCGACGAGCGCACCTACAACATGTCAGTGCCTGCACTCGCGCAGAAGCTCGCTGCGGCACGTGAGGGCGGCAAGCTGCCCAAGGTGGTAATGCCGGTGCATTTCGCCGGTCAGTCTTGCGACATGCGGGCGATCGGCAAGCTTGCGGCGGAGTACGGTTTTTCCATCATAGAGGATGCCTCACACGCGATCGGCGGCCGCTATCTCAGCAAGCCGGTCGGAAGCTGCAAATACTCCTCGATTACGGTCTTCAGTTTCCATCCGGTGAAGATCGTTACCACCGCCGAAGGCGGCATGGCGGTGACCAACTATGCCGCGGTCGCGGAGCGCATGAGGCTGTTGCGCAGCCACGGCGTGACGCGCGACGCGAAGCACATGCGCGGCAGCCCGCACGGCCCCTGGTACTACGAGCAGGTGGACCTGGGCTTCAACTACCGGATGCCGGACATGCAGGCGGCCCTGGGCTCGAGCCAGATGACACGGATCGACGCTTACGTCCAGAGGCGGCACGCGATCGCCAGGCGCTATGGGGAGACGCTTGCGGACCTGCCGCTGATTCTGCCCTGGCAGAATCCCGACAGCTATTCCGCCTACCACCTTTACCCCGTACAGATCGACCCGAGGCGGTCGCCCCGGGGGCGCAAGGAGGTTTTTGAGGAGTTGCGCGGGCAAGGCATCGGGGTCAACGTGCACTACATCCCGGTGCACACGCAGCCGTACTACCAGTCGCTGGGCTTTGAAGGCAGGTCTTTCCCTGCCGCGGAGCGCTACTACGCGAACGCCATCTCGCTGCCGCTCTACCCCGGCCTCGACAAGACCCTGCAAGACCGGGTGGTGGCGTCGCTCCGCGAGGCCTTCGCATGAAGGTCGTCGCCATCATTCAGGCGCGCATGGGTTCGACACGGCTTCCCGGCAAGGTGCTGCGCGTGCTTGGAGGATCCACGGTCCTCGCGCACGTCGTACGGCGCACGCAGAGCACGCCCGGGATCGATGAAACCGTGGTCGCTACCACCGAGTCGCCGCGGGATGCCGCCATCGTCGAGCAAGCCCTGCGGCTGGAGACGAGCGTATTTCGGGGCAGCGAGGAGGACGTGCTGTCGCGCTATCGCCACGCCGCCGAGCGGGCGCGGGCCGACGCGATCGTGCGCGTAACCTCCGACTGCCCGCTGCTCGATTCCGAAGTGTTGGCGGCGATGGTCGCAAGATTCGTGGAACTGCAGCGCAGCGGCACGCCGGTGGACTACTTGAGCAATACGCTGGAGCGCACGTACCCGCGAGGCCTGGACATCGAGATCTTTACATTCGCCGCGCTGGTGCGGGCGGATCGCGAAGCGCGCAGTCCGGCGGAACGCGAGCACGTAACGCCGTACCTATACCGGCATCCCGAGGCGTTTCGCGTTGCACAGTTCCGGGGCGACAGGGACCTGTCGGCGTACCGCTGGACCCTGGACACGGAGGAGGACTGGGAACTCCTCGAAGGCATCTTCCGTCGCCTTGACCGGCCGGGCCGCGGCATCCGGACATCCGACGTGCTCGACCTCCTCGCCCGGGATCCGGGTCTCGCGGCGACCAACGCCAGCGTCATCCAGAAGGCCATGGGGCACTGAGATGAACGTGCTGATACGGACCGACGCTTCGCCCAGGATCGGATCCGGGCATCTCATGCGTTGCGCCGCGCTTGGAGATTCGCTGCGGCATAAGGGGGCCAACGTCACCTTCGTAATGCGCGAGGCCACGCCCGCAATGGAGGAGCTGCTGCAAACCCTGGGACACGGTACCGTCAGACTGCCGGACGCGGGCTTGCGGCGGGTTTCGGGCTGGCGTGCCGCGCCTTGGGAGACGGACGCCTCGCAGACACTCGAGGTGCTTGTCGCCCAGGGCGAGGTCGCCTGGCTGATCGTCGATCACTATGGGATCGACGATCGCTGGGAGGAGCGGATCAGGCGGGCCGGCTGCAAGCTGCTGGTCATCGACGACCTTGCGGCATCAAGGCATAGCTGCGACGCGCTGCTCAATCAAAACCTGCTCGCGGACGCCGAGGACCGGTACCGGTCGCTCGTGTCCCGGGATTGCCGCCTGCTGCTGGGACCGAGATTCGCCTTGCTGCGCGAAGAGTTTCGCGCCGCGCGCTCGCGCCTGCACAGGGATGCGCGACGCGTGCGCAAGCTGCTGGTGTTTCTTGGCGGCGGGGACCCGGACGGCGTGACACTGCAAGTACTTACGGTCATTGCAATGGTCAGGCCGGATGACCTGGAGGTCGATGTCGTGGTCGGCGCCGGCAACCCGCACCGCGCTGAGATCGAGAAGCACTGCGCGTACAAGAAGGGCTACCGTGTCATCCCGCAATCGTCGGACATGGCAGGTTTGATGCTGGATGCCGATCTCGCTGTCGGCGCGGGCGGCGTTTCGACGTGGGAGCGGTGTTGCCTCGGCCTGCCAGCGGTGGTAGTGGCAATCGCGGAGAACCAGGAGGAAGTCAGCCGCGCCGCAGCTGAGGCTGGCGTCTGTATCTACCTCGGCCCATCCCGCGAGGTCACGCCCGAGATGTTTGCCGCAGCGTTTCGGCTGGTCATTGGCAATGCTGGCATGCGCAAGCTGCTTTCGGAAGCGGGCACGAAGCTGGTGGATGGGATGGGTAGCGAACGCGTGGCGCGCATCCTGCTACAGCGTCCGGTCCGCGTACGTCCGGCCCGGTCGGAGGATGGAGAGCGACTGTTCGGCTGGCGGAACGCCGAGGCGACCCGCTGCCATTCCCACGATTCTGCGCCCCTGAATCTCAAGAGCCATCTTCAGTGGCTGCGTGATTGTCTGGAAGGCGATAGCCGCGCACTCCTGGTCGGCGAGGATGAAGGCACACCAGTGGGCGCGCTGCGCTATGACCTCGGGCGCGGCGTGGCCACAGTGTCGATCTATCTCGATCCTGCGTTGCAGGGCCGCGGATACGGCCCTCGTCTTCTCCTTGCCGGCGAGGCATGGCTGAGGACAGCGAAGCCCGAATTCCGAAGCGTGCGAGCGGAGATCACTGCTGCCAACGACGCGTCGCGACGCGCTTTCGAGGAAGCGGGCTTCCGGATGAGCGGATACCTGTTCGGGAAACGCCTCGATACCGAACCCGCCAACGGTGGCCACAAAGACACGAGCGCGCAATGACTTCTCACATTGCCGGCAGCCGACGCTGGCGTCCGCGGTTGACCGAGGAGCTGCAACGGGGCACCGGCCGGGTGTTCTACTCGATATCCAAACCCGAGGAGCTGAGCGCGGTCAGACTGGCTCGGCGCGAGCGCCAGCTACAGCGCCGGCGAGGCGGTCTTGCTTGCCCGCAACGGAGTTTCTGGAGAAGCGAATGAATGACATTCGAATCGGCGACCGGACCATAGGAGCCGATCGTCCGCCGCTGCTCATCGCGGAAATGTCGGGGAACCATAACCAGTCCCTCGACCGGGCAATGAAGATCGTGGAGGCCGCGGCCGCCGCCGGCGCCCATGCATTGAAGTTGCAGACATACACGGCGGAAACGATGACGCTCGATGTGCGCGAGCGCGAGTTCTACATCTCCGATCCGAAAAGCCTGTGGAAGGGCAACTCGCTGTATGAACTGTACGAGAAAGCGCATACGCCGTGGGAGTGGCACGAACGCATCTTCAGGCGCTGCCGCGAGCTGGGCATGGCGGCCTTCAGCACGCCGTTCGACGCTACTGCCGTCGACTTTCTGGAGTCGCTCGGCGTGCCCTGCTACAAAATCGCGTCGTTCGAGAACTGCGACCTGCCGCTCATCTGCAAGGCCGCTTCCACCGGCAAGCCCCTGATCATTTCGACCGGAATGGCGTCGCTCGCGGAGTTGAGCGAAGCGGTCGAAGCGGCAAGAAGCGCAGGGTGCAAGGATCTTGTCCTGCTCAAGTGCACCAGCAACTACCCGGCGACCCCGTCGACGAGCAACCTGCTGACCATCCCACATATGCGTGAGCTTTTTGGGTGCCACGTCGGCTTGTCTGACCATACCCTGGGAATCGGCGCGGCCGTGGCGAGCGTCGCCCTTGGCGCGGTGGCGATCGAGAAGCACGTGACGCTCTCCAGGGAAGAAGGCGGAGTGGATGCGGACTTCTCCCTGGAGCCCAGCGAGCTGCGCAGGCTGGTAGACGAAAGCGCGACCGCATGGAAAGCACTAGGCCGCGTTCACTACGGCCTTCTGGACGAAGAGCGCAGCTCGACGGTATTTCGCCGCTCGCTCTACGTCGCAGCGGATATGCGGAAGGGCGAGGTTTTTACCAAAGACAACCTGCGGGCAGTACGGCCGGGTCTCGGGCTATCGCCAAAGTATTTGGAAAGATTGCTCGGAAAGCGGATCACGCGGGACGCGAAGAAAGGCACGGCGTTGAGCTGGGATCTCATCGGTTAGGCCGGCGTGAAAATCCTTTTCTTCGCTCCGCACTCGGCAATCTGGGTACACGCCTTTCCCGAGGCGTTGGTCGCCGAAGCGCTCGCCCAGTCCGGGCACGAGGTCGTCTATGTCACTTGCGGCGAGTCCCTGCAGGCGGATTGTGTCGCCATGCGGGCGTCGGGACTGGACTACCGCGCCTCGATTGAGCAGCGGCAGGCGGTATGCAGCCGCTGCAATGCCAATGCCGGCATTCTGCGAAAGCGCGTGGGCCTGGCGGGCTACGACATGGCGGCGATGCTGCGCGCCGAGGACAAATCTCGAGTCGAAGAAATCGTGTCCGGCATAGGGGATGCGGATTTTCTGGGATTGGAGATTGACGGCGTCCCAGTGGGCCGGTATGCGCTCTACGAGTTGCTCCTGCACCGCAAGAAAGGCGATTTGCGGCTGACCGCCGACGAGTGGCCCGAATACAGGGCCGCGCTCAAGAGCGCGCTGACCGCGCTCTTCGCCGGCCGGCGCATCCTCGACTCGGAGCAACCCGACCGCCTCGTGACCTACAACTCGCTGTATGCAGTGAATCGCGTGCTGTCCCGCCTGGCCGAGTTGCGCAACATCGCGCCGTATTTTCTTCACGCGGGCGGCAACCTCTCGCGGCGCTTGCAGAGCTTGATGATCGGCCGGGACTACACGTTCCGGTTCGTGAAGAGCCTCGTGGCCGAATGGCCGCGCTTTAGGCATCGGCCCTGTCCGCCGGAGCTCATCGAGCAGATCACGGCTCACTTCCTAGTGCTGTTCAGCGGGCAAAGCGTATTTGGCTATTCGTCGGCTGCGGATAGCGGCAACGTCGATCTGAAGGCGAAGTACGGCATACGAGAGGATCAACGCCTCCTCGTCGCCACCATGAGCAGTCCGGACGAGCGCTTTGCAGCCCAGACCATCGGCGCCCTCCCTCCCGACGAAGGGCTGCTCTTCCCGACGCAGCTCGAGTGGATCCAGGCCCTCGTCACTTTCGTTTCCTCGCGTCCCGACCTGTTCCTCCTGATACGGGTCCATCCACGCGAATTTCCCAACAAGCGTGAAGGCGTTCGTTCCCAGCACGCCGAACTGCTGACGCGCGCCTTCGCAATGCTGCCTGCCAACACCAGGGTCAACTGGCCGTCGGATGGTGTGGCGCTATACGACCTGGCGAACTACACCGACGTGTTCCTTAATTCGTGGTCGAGCGCCGGGAAGGAGATGGCGCTTCTTGGCATTCCGGTAGTCGCCTACGCTCCCGATCTGATGTTCTATCCCTCGGATCTGAACTATGTCGGTACCACCGAGGCCCAGTTCTTCGCCACGATCGATCGGGCGCTCAAGGACGGCTGGAGTATTGAACGCAGTCGCGCGGTGTACCGGTGGCTTGCCGTCGAATACGCCTACGGCTTAGTGGACATCTCCGAGAGCTATCGGCAGATCGAGCAAAGTCGGCCGACAGTCGCAGGCAGATTCCTGAACAGATTGCAGGCATGGGCCGATCCGAACTTCGCGCAAAAGCGCGATTGCCGTAGGCGGGCAGCGACGTTGAAGGAGCGGCGCAGGATTGAGCAAACCTTACTGCTGGCGGCAGCGTCGACGCCTCTGGACGAGCGCCTGGCGTGGGGTTTCCCTGCGTGCGATGCCGCTGAGGAGGAAGTGGCGGTGCGCGCATCCTTGGTACGCATCGGACAAGCCTTGTTCGGAAGCACGCCTTCGTCAGCGCATTCCGGGCCGTTGGCGAAGCACTTGGCGGCACTAAGACAGATGAAGCGAGCGGCATGACTCCGATACTTCGAAATTGGCTCGGTAAGGCTCGCATCCTGATAGTGGACATGCTCATGCTTGCTGTCGGAGCAGTTTCCTATGCTTCAACTGGACGGACGCCCGACCGCGCGTATCAAGCGATGATTCGCTTCTTCTGCCGCACGGGCGGCCGCTCCAACGACCTCATGACGCGTGCCATTCGCATCACGGGGCGACGCGCGGCGCTACCAGAGCCTCGGGGAGAGCTCGGCGTATCAGGCCAACGGGATGTCGAGCGGATCTCGAACGTCATCAGCCGCAACGGCTACTTTGTTTTCGAACAAACACTCTCTGCCGATGTGTGCGACCGCCTCCTGCACTTCGCCATCAGCACTCCGGCCCGGGTGCGGCCAATGGCTGGCGAGCACCGCGTCGCACTTTCCGAGCGCCGGGCGGTCTACGAGCGAAGAAAACCGCTAGCGGTGCGCTACGACTTCGACCCCGGCGATGTGCTTGCTCAACCGGAGGTGCAGGCGCTGCTCGCTAACCCCGCGATCCTGAGCGTTGCGCAAAGCTATCTCGGCTCCACGCCGATCGCGGATGTGGTGACCATGTGGTGGCATACGGCGTTCACTGATCAGCCCGACGAGGAGGCGGCGCAGTTCTTCCATTTCGATATGGACCGGATCAAGTGGCTGAAATTCTTCATCTACTTGACCGACGTCGGACCGGAGAACGGCCCCCACAGTTTCGTGCGCGGCTCGCACCGCACCGGGGGAATCCCCGCCGCGCTGCTGTCCAAGGGATACGCCCGCCTCGCCGATGAAGAGGTCGCTCGGCACTACGCCAGCGGGGATGTGGTGGAGTTCCACGCGCGACGCGGGACCGTGTTGGCGGAGGACACCAGGGGCTTGCACAAGGGTCTCGCCGTGCATAGCGGCGACAGGCTGATGCTGCAGCTCCAGTTCAGCAATAGCTTGTTCGGCGGCTACTACTCGCCTGCAAGCTTTCGAACGATGACGCAGCCGCTGCGCGAGATGGTGGCAGCTCACCCTGCCATCTACGCGAACTACTCGGACCATGGCCGCCGATAGCCTGGTGGTCCTGCCCTGCCCGCTCTGCGGCGCACGGGACGGCCACCTGCCGCTGCGCATCACGGGCGTGGACCTGCACGTCCGCAAGTACGGCGCCTTTTACGGCGACCGGAAGTTGAGCGAATGGAAGGCATGCGGCCAGTGTGGGTTCGTACATCAGAATCCGCGGCCCTCAAGCGAGGCGCTCGCACAGTTCTACTTGAACGGCGAATACCATGAGCCGGAGATGCCGGCTAGCGTCGCCGACTACCGCAGCTTTGCGCAATGGTATTTCGAGGAGAAAGTGGCGTATGCCGCCCGCAAGAGCGGGCTGCGCATTGGTCGCGTCCTCGAGATCGGATGCGGGCTTGGCGGCGCGCTTCAGCAGTTCGCCAGCCGGGGGTGGGCAGCTTTGGGAGTGGAACCCGATCCCGCGCAGGCGCGCTTCGCGAAGGACCAGCTTGGCCTTGCCGGCGTAAGGCAAGGGCTGCTTGACGACGCTTTCCGATTGGATTCCCCAGTCGATCTCGCGTTCTCCAACCATGCCTTCGAGCACCTCGCCGACCTGGACTCGGTAATGCGCGCGCTGGCCCGCTCCGTGAAGCCGGGAGGATATGTCTTCACTGCGGTGCCGACCTACTTCAGCAACAGGTCGCAACTGTCGAAGCAGTGGATGAACAGCTCACATTACTCGCTCTTCACCCACCAGAGCCTCAACCAGCTCCACGCGCGGTACGGGTTCGAGGAGATTTGCCATACGTATCGGGGTTGGCGCAAGGAAATCGATGATCTTTGGCACGTCGCAAAGTTCACCGGCAAAGCGATGCGACCGGCGGCCTTCTTCGAAGATGCACGAAGCGTCCAAAGGTACGTGAATGTCATCAATCCGCTGCGGTCTGTACTTTTCGCGCCTGTCTACTCGAACTATGCGGCGCGGGTTCAAGCGGCCGCTTGGGCCGCGCGCCTTTGGGCTTCTGCCCGGCGTTCTCCAGTTGAATTCTTGTGGAAGGCCCTCAAGCGGTGCGCTCGAGCGGTCACCAGCAGACACTAGCAATGTCGACAATTGCGGCGGAACGCACCAAGTATCTCTCCAGGCTGCTTCGTTTCGCCCTGCGCGAGCATCCGGTCATGCTGGCGAACCTCGGGCTCGCATTCCTCTCGGTACTGCTAGAGCTTGCTGCCGTCGTCAGCATCTTGCCGCTTTCGATCCTCGCAGCCGGCGGCACCGTCCCCGCCGACAGCCGATGGGTGGCGCTATTCGGCGCATTCGGCGTCACGCCGACGTTCTCCTCGCTGCTATTGTATTTCGTCGTTCTCTTTGCCGCGAGACTGATCACCAACTTCCTCAACCAGGCTACATCGGTCTACCTGGGGAAACGCGTTCAGGCTGACCTGTCTGCGCGCGCCTTCGAAACGCTAGTAACCGAAATGAGCCTGCGCGATATCGATGCGAAGCCGGCGGGACACTTCATCAGCCTCGCCGGCGACGAGACCGCGCGCGCGGGGGCCATCGTCACTTCCTTCAACCAGATACTTGCCTCCACCCTTCTCGCACTCGTATACCTGGCGGCCATCTTCTACTTCTCTGCTGCGCTCGGCGCAGGGGTCGTGCTATTCCTTCTGGTCGCGCTGCTCAGCTTGCGGGGCACCCTGCGCCGCTCCCAGAGCTTGAGCACGCGTCAGCTTGGTGAAGCCAAGGTCGCGCACTCGGTGTTTCTTGATGCCCTCAACGGTCTGCGTTCCGTACGGGCACTCTCGGCTGAAGCGTTCGTCACGTCGAAATACCGCGACATCATCCGCCGGTACACACTGACGCACTTTGCGATAGACACGCTGGGATTCGCCGCGCGGCTCGTTCCCGCACTGACGATTCTGGTCTGCGTCGGCGCGTTCGCAGCAGCCGGACGGCTCAGCGTCGCGGGCCCCGAGCAGCTCGCGTTCGTCGTCACGGCGCTCGCGTTCCTGCTGCGATTCTTTCCCGCGTCGGGCCAGGTCCTCGCACTCCTCATGAGGCTGCTCGCGGACCTCAGGGCGGCGGCCGACGTGACCCACCTGCTCCCGGGAGGTCGCGCTGGCAAAGAGGCGCCACGGCCGGATATCGCCCGGCACGGGGTGCGTGAGATCGAGCTTCGACAGGTCACGTTCGGCTACAAGCCGGACAAGCCCGTGCTTCGAGAACTCAATGCGACGTTCCGCCGCGGACGCACGTATGCCCTCATGGGCCCTTCGGGAAGCGGCAAGAGCACCATCTTCGACCTGCTGCTCGCCTTCTACGCGCCAGACAGCGGAAGCATCCTGGTGAACGGCAGGCCGGTAGACCTCGCCGACAGCCGCGAACTGCGCAGACATATGGTTCTCGTAGGCCAGCAGGTCGCGATCCTGAACGACACAGTCGCGAACAACATTCGTTTCGGCAGCGTGGCCGACCATGCAAGAGTGAGGCGCGCCTGCGAGGCGGTATGCCTGGACTCCTACGTCGATGCCCTGCCCCAGGGGTACGAGACCGTCCTTCATTTTCAAGGAAGTAATCTATCCGGTGGTCAGCGGCAACGAATAGCCGTGGCGAGAGCGCTGTTGCGCGACCCGGAAGTACTTCTGTTGGACGAGAGCACCTCCGGCCTGGATGTGGAAACACGCGATGCCGTCGTGCGCAACATCATGAGAGCGTATCGGGACCGTATCGTCGTCTTCGCCACGCACGATAAGGATCTTGCCTCCCGTGTTGACGAGGTGGTCACCATGCCGGCCCATGTGGAGATCTCCGAGCAGGACGATCTGCAAGCCGGCACCCCCACCGAAAGAAAGGCGTGGGCGCAATGAGGTCCCCGCGCCAACTCATGGCCCATGCAGCGGGCGTCCTGGCACGACGTCTGGACGGAGACTTATCTGCTTCGTACGCACAAGAAGGAGAGGACCTCGTGCTGCGCCGGCTACTAGAAGGCAAGGGCGCCAGCTCGGGCTTCTATGTGGATGTCGGCGCACACCACCCGATCAGGTTCTCTAACACGTACTACTTCTACGAAAGGGGCTGGCGTGGCATCAACGTCGAACCGGCCCCTAATGCTATTGCGCAGTTCGACAGGATCCGGCCGCGCGATGTGAACGTCGCGCTCGGTGTTGCGGAAGCCCCTGGCAGGATGACGTATTACGTGTTCGACGAGCAAGCGCTCAATACTTTCGATGCTGCGCTGGCGCGCGATCGGGAGGCGAGCACCCCTTACCACGTGGTTCGCACCGAGACGGTAGCCGTCGAGCGGCTGGAAGCGATCCTGCGCGACAAGCTGCCGCCGGGGCAAGCGATCGACTTCATGAGCATCGACGTCGAAGGCCTGGATCTGCAAGTGCTGCGTTCGAATGATTGGGCCGCATACCGGCCGCAGTTCGTTCTCGCGGAAGCCCTGGGCTTCCGGCTGGAGCAGGCGGCCCAGCATCCGCTGCACCAGTTCATGCACGACGTGGGCTACGAACTGGTCGCGAAGACGCTCAACACCCTGTTCTACCAGCGCCTTACTCAATGACCTCGACGCGCTTCGCCCCGATCGCCCTGTTCGCTTACAACCGGCCTGACCATCTGGTGCGGGTAGTGCAGGCGCTGACCCATAACCCCGAGGCCGCTGCGTCGCCGCTGTTCGTGTTTTCCGACGCCCCCAAGAGCGAATCGACCGCCAATGCGGTAACCGAGGTCCGCGCGCTGGCGCACCGCATGAGGGGCTTCGCCTCGGTCGACGTGGTGGAGCAGCCATCCAACCAGGGCGTAGCGCGCTCGATCACCGGTGGCGTGGCGCAGCTCACTGCCGAGTTCGGCCGCGCCATCGTCCTAGAGGACGACCTCCTCCCCTCGCCGCATTTCCTGCGCTACATGAACGACGGGCTGAGCGCATATGCGGATGACGAGCGCGTGATCAGTATTCACGCGTACTCGTATCCGGTCGCCGGAAGATTGCCGGATACATTCTTCCTGCGTGGGGCCGACTGCTGGGGCTGGGCGACCTGGAAGCGCGGCTGGGACCTGTTCGAGGCCGACGGGCGCAGACTGCTGCGCGACCTGGAGCAGCGGAACCTGCTACCCGAGTTCGATTTCGGCGGCACCTACCCGTACAGCCGCATGCTGCGTGACGCGATCGAGGGCCGCAACGACTCCTGGGCGATCCGCTGGTACGCCTCCGCGTTCCTGCAGGGCAAGCTCACCCTGTACCCGGGCTCTTCCCAAGTGCAGAACATCGGCGCCGACGGCAGCGGCATTCACGTCGGCAGCACCAGCCGGTTCCAGCACGCCGCCTGGGGCGCCGACCTGGACGTGGGCAACATCCCGGTGGAGGAGTCGCGCGAGGCGCGTCAGGCCTTCGCCGGCTACCTCGCGGGCCTGCGGCCCTCCATGGCCGCGCGGGTGCTGCGCGGCCTCCGGCGCCTGGTCACCGCATGACGCTGCGCGAAACCCTCCGCGACCTCACCCCGCCGCTCCTGCAGCGCACGGTGCGCAAGGTGCTCGGACGCGGGCTGCGATTCGAAGGCGACTACGCGAGCTGGGCTGAGGCGAGCGCGGCCTCCGGCGGTTACGACACCGAGGACATCGTGCGCCGCGTGAACGACGCGGAAATGAAGGTCGCGCGTGGCGAGGCGGTCGATGCGCGCGACGGCGTGCTCTTCGACACGATGCAGTTCTGCTTGCCCGTGATGGCGGCGCTCATGCGCGCCGCCGCGCGCCGCGGCGGTGCCCTGAGGGTTGTCGACTTCGGCGGCGCCTTCGGCGGACTCTTCCGCCAGTACAAGGCCCTCGGGGTCCCGGGAGCAATCGACTGGACGGTAGTGGAACAGCCTAAGTTCGCCGCCATGGGCGCAGCCCAATTCCAGAACGCGGAGTTGCGATTTGCCGCGTCCCTCGACGAAGCCCTTGCCGCCAATCCGCCGGACGTGATCCTCCTTTCGAGTGTGATCCAGTATTTGCCGGAGCCGCATTCCCTCATTCGCCGCCTCGTCGAGGCAGGCGCTGCGCACATGATCATCGATCGGACGCCCTGCTCGGAGCTGGAGCGGGACGTGCTCACGGTGCAAACCGTACCGCCTTCCATCTACCCGGCGAGCTATCCCTGCTGGATCTTCGCCCGACACAGGTTGGTCGGGAGCTTTGCCCCGGGTTACCGGCTCTGGGCCCAGTTCACGGACAGCACCGGCCAGTGGTCCGCAACGGCAACCCGCTTCGAGCTTGCCGGCTTCATCTTCGACCAGCAGTCGGCGTCTTAACCATGCTGAGAGGATTGAAGGCGTATTACATGAGCCAGATGATGCGGCCCGGCGTGGTCGGCATCCTCGTCAACCCATTCTACTTCGCCCGGCGCGAGCTCTTCAAGGCGATGAAGGCGCTCGCGCCGGGCATCCACGGCCGGGTCCTCGACGTGGGATGCGGCAACCGGCCCTATCAGTCGCTGATCGACGCAAGCGAGTACATCGGCCTAGAGCTGGATACCCCGGAGAACCGCGCGAGCAAGGCTGCGGACGCCTTCTACGACGGTCGCACGTTCCCGTTTCCCGACCGCTCATTCGACGCGGTCATCTGCAATCAGGTGCTGGAACACGTCTTCGAGCCGGACGCGTTCGTCGGCGAGATCGCGCGCGTGCTGAAGGATGGCGGCAAGTTGCTGCTCACCGTGCCCTTCGTGTGGGACGAGCACGAGCAGCCGCGAGACTACGGGCGGTATTCGTCCTTCGGCCTCGCTTCCCTGCTGGAGCGTCATGGATTCAGGCTCCTTCATCACCGCAAGACCGCAGACAACGTCAAGGCGCTTTTCCAGCTGATCAATGGCTATCTCTACAAGGCGACCGTTACACGCAGCGCCTACGCCAACCTGGTGCTGACCTTGTTTCTGATGGCGCCGTTCAACCTCTTGGGCACGCTGCTCGTCTGGATCACCCCCCGGAACCCGGACCTCTTCCTCGACAACGTGGTGCTCGCGGAGCTGCGGCGATGAATGCAGACGCCGCCTTTTCCGGAAAGAAGGCACTCATTACCGGCGGCCTGGGCTTCATCGGCTCGAACCTCGCACGGCGCCTTGTCGGTGCCGGCGCGGAGGTGACCATCGTCGACAGCCTTATCCCCCAATACGGCGGCAACCGGTTCAACGTCCACGACATCCGCGAACGGCTCTCCGTCAACATCACCGATGTGCGCGATCCGCACGCGATGGCGCAGCTCATCAGGGGCCAGGATCTGCTGTTCAACCTAGCAGGCCAGACCAGCCATGTGGATTCCATGCAGGATCCTGCGACCGACCTCGAGATCAACGCCGCGGCGCAGCTCTCGATCCTCGAGGCGTGCAAGAAGCACAATCGGGGCATCAAGCTGGTCTTCGCCAGCACGCGGCAGCTCTACGGGCGGCCGCAGTACCTGCCGGTGGACGAGAAGCACCCGATCCATCCGGTGGACGTCAACGGCATCAACAAGCTCGCGGGCGAGTGGTATCACCTGCTCTACAACGACGTCTACGGAATCCGTGCCTGCGCGCTGCGCCTGACGAACACGTACGGGCCGGGAATGCGCGTGCGGGACGCACGGCAGACCTTCCTCGGTATCTGGATCCGCAACGCCATCCAGGGCAAGCCGATCCTGGTGTACGGAGACGGCTCGCAGCTGAGGGATTTCAACTACGTGGACGATGCGGTGGACGCGCTCCTCGCGGCCGCGACCGGCGCGCAGGCCGAAGGGCAGGTTTTCAATCTCGGCTCCGAAGAAGTGATCAGCCTGCGGGCCCTGGCGGAAAAACTGATCGCGCTGAACGGCTCCGGCCGCTATGAGATCGTGCCGTTTCCGGCGGAGCGCAAGGCGATCGACATCGGCGATTACTACTCCGACTTCGGCAAGATCCGCGCCGCCCTCGGCTGGTCGCCGAAGGTATCCCTGGAGGAGGGCCTGAGGCGCACTCTGGATTTCTATGGCCGCCATGGCAGGCACTACTGGGACGAGCCATGATCCTGATGAACGGATTCCTGCGCGAGCCGGAGGACCTGCGGGATCGGGAGCTGCAGGCAGTCGCACGGGTACTGCGCTCCGGCTGGTACGTCCTCGGGAAGGAGGTCGAGGCGTTCGAGACCGAGTGGGCCCGCGCCACCGGGACGGCGCACGCGGTGGGCGTAGGCAACGGCATGGATGCCATAGAGATCGGCCTCAGGGCGCTCGGCATCGGGCCGGGCGACGAGGTCATCTCCACGCCAATGACGGCTTTCGCCACGGTCCTCGCGGTGCTGCGCGCGGGCGCGCAGCCGGTGCTGGCGGACATCGACGCATCCACGGCGCTGCTCAGCATGAACAGCGTACGCCGCTGCCTCACACCGCGGACGCGCGCCGTCCTTCTGGTGCACCTCTACGGACACGCAGTGGCGCTGCAGCCCTGGCGCAGGTTCTGCGACGAATCGGGCGTGCTGCTCGTTGAAGATTGCGCGCAGGCCCACCTCGCTTCGTCGGACGGGGTGCGCGCCGGGGCTGCCGGCGCGGTCGGTGCCTTCAGTTTCTACCCGACCAAGAATCTGGGCGCCGCCGGGGACGGTGGAGCGTTGACGACCGGCGACGACGCGGTCGCGGCGAAGGCTCGCCAATTGCGCAACTATGGGCAATCGGTGCGCTACCACCACCCGGAACTGGGCATGAACAGCCGCCTTGACGAACTGCAGGCGGCCATCCTGCGTGTGCGGCTCGGCGTGCTCGAGTCGTTCACTGAGCGCAAGAAGGCGATTGCGCGAGCATATCGGCAGGGTATCGAGAACCCGCGCGTCCGACTCCTCGCCGCGCCGACGCAGCCGCAAAGCCACGTCTACCACCTGTTCGTCGTCCTCTGCGAGGAGCGCGACCGGCTTTCTGAGCATCTCAAGGCGCGCGGCATCGAAACGCTCATCCATTATCCCTTGCCGGTGCACCGGCAACCGCCTTGCAGAGACCTGCCGCGCGACCCGTTGGGGCTGCCCTTCGCGGAGAAGCACGGCGACACCTGCCTGTCCATCCCGTGCCACCCGCAACTCACCGACGGCGAGGTGAGCACCGTCATCCAGGCGCTGAATGACTTCCGCTGAAACGGCAGAGCACTTCGTCACCCTCTTCGACAGCCACTACCTGCCGCAGGGCTTGTGTCTGTATCGCTCGCTCGAAGAGCAGAGCGAGCCCTTCCATCTGTGGATCGTGGCGATGGACGATGCATGCGCGGATGCGCTCGGGAGTCTTTCGCTTCGCCATGCCACCGTGGTGAGGCTCGGCGAGCTCGAGACGGAAGCGCTGCGTTCCGTGAAGCCGGGCCGATCCATTGCGGAGTACTGCTGGACGCTGACGCCGTTCCTGGCAAGTTACGTGTTCCAACGTGCGCCCGGCGTGCCGCGCGTAACCTACGTGGATGCGGATGTCTTTTTCTTTCAACCCCCAACCCTGCTCATCCAGGAGCTGGTCCAGTCCGGAAAGGAGGTGCTCATCACCGAGCACGCATTCGCACCGGAATACGCTGCCGCCGCCCGCTATGGCCGGTTCTGCGTGCAGTTCGTGACCTTCCGCAATACCGAAGGCGGCCGGCGCGTATTGCGGTGGTGGCAGGAGCGCTGCATCGAGTGGTGCTACGCGCGCGAGGAGGACGGTAAGTTCGGCGACCAGAAGTACCTCGACGAGTGGCCCGAGCTGTTTGCTGCAGAGGTCCATGTGCTCTCGCGCGTCGATCGCACGCTCGCACCCTGGAACGTCGAGTACCGCAGCCGCGACGGCGCGCCGGTACGGCCTGTGCTCTACCATTTCCACGGGCTCAAGATCGTCTCCCGCAGGCGAGTGGTGCTGTATTTCATGTACTACATCGGCAGGCAGAACCGGTGGATCTACGAGCGCTACCTCGAGGCGATGCGCGGCGCGGCGAGAGACATGCGGCGCCTTCGTATCCCGGTCGTGGGGCGCCCGCTGCGCGGTGGGGAGGTGCGTCCCTGGACCTTTGCGCGGGCTTTGCTAATGGGGCAGGCGGATTGGGCGATCATCTGACTGGGCAGCGCCCGCTGGTGTCGGTGGTCGTATCCGTGCTCAACGGCGCGAAAACGCTGCAGCGCTGCCTGGATAGCATCGCCCGCCAGACGTACCCCGCGCGGGAGCTGATCGTGATCGACGGCGGCTCCACCGACGGTACGCAGGAAATCCTGCAGCGCAAAGCTGCTGAGCTCGCGTACTGGATCTCCGAGCCCGACCGCGGCATCTACCATGCGTGGAACAAGGGCCTCGCCCATGCTCGCGGCGAATGGATCTGCTTTCTCGGCGCCGACGACTACCTGTGGGCGCCCAATACGCTGGAGCGCCTGGCTCCAGTGCTGGCGCGCGCGTACCCGCCGGTACGCGTCGTATACGGCCAGGCAGCACTGGTGAACGAGCAGGGCGGAGAAATGCAGCGCGTGGGCGAAGGCTGGAGCCACGCAAGCAAGCGCTTCACGGAGATAATGTGCCTGCCTCATACCGGCCTCATGCAGCACCGCACGCTGTTCGAGGCGCATGGCACGTTCGACGAGTCGTTCCGGGTCGGCGGAGACTACGAGATGCTGCTGCGCGA
>Ga0214472_10002595_pt1 | contig 19364 bp, 16 predicted proteins | sample RVTome_6_FD_207662 | JGI IMG/M metagenome (GOLD analysis project Ga0214472, IMG submission 207662) | Soil microbial communities from uranium-contaminated site in the Upper Colorado River Basin, Wyoming, United States - RVT140D175 | ecosystem: Environmental > Terrestrial > Soil > Contaminated >...
CCGCCGCACGGGCCGAAACGGTGCTCACCGTCGTGCCGCACTCGAACCTCGCGATCCTGGATCCGATCTGGACCACCGCGTACATGAGCCGCAATCACGGCTACATGATCTACGACACGCTGTTCGGCACCGACGAAGCGAGCAGGATCCAGCCGCAGATGGTGGAGAAGTGGACCGTGTCCAAGGACAAGAAGGTGTACGACTTCAAGCTGCGGCCCGGGCTCGAGTTCCACGACGGCGCGCCCGTCACCGGCGAGGACGTCGTCGCCTCGCTCGCGCGCTGGGGCGCGCGCGACGCGATGGGCGGCGCGCTGATGAGCTTCGTCGACAAGATGGAGGCGACCGGCGCAGACGCGTTCCGCATCACGCTGAAGGAGCCGTGCGGCTTCGTGCTGGAGGCGCTCGGCAAACCCTCCTCCAACGTGCCGTTCATCATGCCGAAGCGCATCGCCGAGACGCCGCCCGACAAGCAGATTACCGAGTACGTCGGCTCGGGGCCCTACATGCTGGTGAAGGACGAGTTCAAGCCCGGCGACAAGGCGGTCTACGTCAAGAACCCGAAGTACCGGCCGCGCAAGGAGAAGACCTCGGGTACGGCCGGCGGCAAGAACGTGTACGTCGACAAGGTAGTGTGGAACCTCGCGTTGCGCGACCCGCAGGCGCAAGTGAACGCGCTCGTCAACAACGAAGTGGACATCATCGAGTCGCTGGCGTTCGATCACTTCGAGACCGTATCGAAGGAAAAGGGCGTCACCGTGTACAAGCCGAAGATCGGCCTGCAGTACATGTGCCGCTTCAACCACCTGCATGCGCCGTTCGACAACGCCAAGGTGCGCCGCGCGGTGCTCGCGGCCTTCGACCAGCGGCCGTTCCTCAAGGCGCAGGTCGGCGTCGACGGCCTGTACAAGCCCTGCGCATCGATATTCACGTGCGGCACGCCGTACGGCGTGTCCACCGGCAGCGAGATCCAGTCCAAGTCCAACATGAAGAAGGCGCAGGGACTGGTGAAGGCCTCCGGCTATGACGGCACGCCGGTAGTGCTCATGAAGCCCACCGACCTGCACGCGATCGGCAAGCTCCCGGACGTGGCGGCGCAGCTCATGCGCCAGGCGGGCCTCAAGGTCGATCTGCAGGCGATGGACTGGCAGACGCTCGTATCGCGGCGCGCGAAGAAGGATGCGCCGAAAGACGGCGGCTGGAACATGTTCTGCACCGCCTGGGTGTCGCCCGACATCTGGAACCCGGTCAACAACGCGGCGCTTCCCGCGCGCGGCGCGGCGACACCGTGGTTCGGCTGGCCCGAGGACGCCAGGCTCGAGGAGCTGCGCGCGGCATTCATGCGCGAGACCGACGACAAGAAGAAGATCGCGCTCGCCGGCGAGGTGCAAAAGCGCGCCTTCGAGGTCGCCACGCACGCCCCGCTCGGCGAGTACACCCAGCCGGCGGCCGCGCGCAAGAGCGTAAGCGGCTTCGCCGCCGCGGCGCACGGCCTGGCCAATACGTACTGGGGTATCGGGAAGAAATAGGCGCAAATCCGGATGCCGGCCGAGTCCGGCGGCGCCGGTTCACGATGCTTCAGTTCATCGCGAGACGGCTGCTCGCAATCGTCCCGGTCCTCGCGATCGTGGCGGTGCTGGTGTTCCTGCTGCTGCGCCTCACGCCCGGCGACCCCGCCGCGATCCTCGCCGGCGATGCCGCGAGCAGCGAGCAGATCGAGGCGATCCGGCGCACGCTCGGCCTGGAAAGGCCCCTTCCCGTGCAGTTCGGCATCTGGCTCGGCCAGATGCTGCAGGGCGACCTCGGCGAGTCCTACTACTACAAGGTTCGCGTCACCGAGCTGATCGCGCAGCGCCTCGAGCCCACCTTCTCGCTCGCCGCACTGACGATCGTGATCGCGGTCCTCGTTTCGGTGCCGCTCGGCACGCTCGCCGCGTGGCGCTTCGGCGGCTGGTTCGACCGCCTGCTGATGGCATTCTCGGTCTTCGGCTTCTCGGTGCCCGTGTTCGTGCTCGGCTACGTGCTGGTGTGGCTCGTGTCGCTCAAGCTCGGCTGGCTGCCGGTGCAGGGCTACAAGCGCCTCGGAGACGGCTTCTGGCCCTACCTGGAGCACCTCGTCCTGCCGGCCCTGACGCTCTCGGTGATCTACATCGCGCTGCTCGCGCGCGTGACGCGCGCCTCGGTGCTGGAAGCGCTGGGCGAGGACTACATCCGCACGGCGCGCGCCAAGGGCCTGGGCGAATCCCGCGTGCTCGTCTTCCATGCGCTCGCCAACGCTGCCGTCCCGATCGCCACCGTGATCGGCATCGGCATTGCGCTGCTGGTCGGCGGCGTCGTGGTGACCGAGTCCGTGTACGCGATCCCGGGACTCGGCAGGTTGACGGTCGACGCGGTGCTCGCGCGCGACTTTCCCACGATCCAGGGGCTGATCCTGTTCTTCTCGCTGGTGTACGTGGCGGTGAACCTCGTGGTCGACCTTTCCTACGTGTTCTTCGATCCGCGCATCCGCTACTGACATGGGCTCCACCGACGCGGACAAGCTGGCAGCCCTGTCGGTCGAAGCGGCCGCGGTGCGGCCGCGCGAGACGACGTGGCAGCGCGTGCACGGCAACTGGTCCGTACGCCTCGGCGCCGGCGCGCTGGCGTTGCTGCTCGCCGTTGCCGCCGCGGCGCCCTGGCTCGGCACCGTCGATCCCACCATGTTCGACGCCGGCAGTCGCGACCTGCTGCCGGGGAAGGCCGGCGAGATGACGACGCTGGAAGGAGAAACGATCCGGCATACGTTCTGGTTCGGCTCGGACTCGTTCGGCCGCGACAACTACAGCCGCGTGCTTTACGGCACGCGCGTGTCGCTCATCGTCGGGGTCATCACCGCGCTCGTGGCGCTCGCCTTCGGCGTGGTGTGCGGGTTGACGGCCGGGTATCTGCGCTGGCTCGACGGGATTCTCATGCGGGTGATGGACGGCATCATGGCGGTGCCGGCCATCCTGATCGCGATCGCGCTGGTGGCCATGTGGCGGGCGAGCCTCACCACGGTGATCATCGCCATCGCCATCCCCGAGATTCCGCGCGTCACCCGGCTGGTGCGCTCGCTCGTGCTCACCATCCGCGAGGAGCCCTTTGTCGAGGCGGCGGTGTCGCTCGGTACGCCGACCTGGAAGATCATGTTCGGCCACATCCTGCCCAACACGATTGCGCCGCTCATCGTGCAGGGCACGTTCATCAGCGCCTCGGCCATACTCACCGAGGCGATCCTTTCGTTCCTCGGCGTGGGGCTGCCGTCCGACATCCCCACCTGGGGCAACATCATGGCCGAGGGACGCATCCAGTTCGTGCAATTCCCGCACAACGTCTTCATCCCGGGCATCTTCCTGACGCTCACCGTGCTCGCGGTGAACATCCTCGGCGACGGCATGCGCGACACGCTCGACCCGAAGATGGCGAAGAAGGTATGAGCGTCCTCGAGGTGCGCGACCTGACGATCGCGCTGCCGGCCGGCGGCGACCGGCGCGAGGCGGCCGCGCGCGTCTCGTTCACGGTGGACCGCGGCGAGATCGTCTGCCTGGTGGGCGAGTCCGGCTCCGGCAAGTCGGTGATCGCGCAGAGCGTGATGGGCCTGCTGCCGAAGGGCCTGCCGGTCACCGGCGGCGCGATCCGGCTCGAAGGCGAGGACATCACGCGCGCACCCCGGCAGCGCCTGCGCGAGCTGCGCTGCACGCGCATGTCGATGGTGTTCCAGGAGCCGATGACCGCGCTCAACCCGGTGATGAGCTGCGGCGACCAGCTCGACGAGGTGCTGCGCGAGCACACGCAGCTTGCCGCGGCCGAGCGCCGGCGCAAGATCCTGGACGTCGTGCGCGAGGTCAAGCTGCCGGACGCGGAGCGCATGGTCGGATCCTATCCGCACCAGCTCTCGGGCGGGCAGCGCCAGCGCATCATGATCGCCATGGCGCTGGCGCTCGAGCCGGCGCTGCTGATCGCGGACGAGCCGACCACCGCGCTCGACGTCACCACCCAGGCGCAGATCCTCAAGCTCATCCAGGACCTGCAGGCGCGCCACGGCACGGGAGTGCTCTTCATCACGCACGATTTCGGCGTGGTGGCTGACATCGCGCATCGCGTGGCCGTGCTGCGCCTGGGCGAGCTGGTCGAGCTCGGACCCAAGGACGAGGTGCTGCGGCGCCCACGCCACGACTACACGCGCATGCTGATCGGCGCCGTGCCAACGCTCAAGCCACAGGTCCGCGCCACCGACGGCCAGGCGCCGGTCGTGCTGGCCACGCGCGGCCTGTCGAAGACCTACCGCGACCGCGGCTGGTTCGCCCCGCGCCGCGAGGTGCGCGCCGCCGAGGATGTGACGCTCGAAGTGCGCAAGGGCCAGACCCTGGGCATCGTCGGCGAGTCGGGCTCGGGCAAGTCCACGGTGGCGCGCTGCATCGTGCGCCTCATCGATCCGAGCGGCGGCGAGATCCTGCTCGGCGGCGAGGATATCGCCACCATGCCGGCGGGCCGGCTGCGGCCGCTGCGCCGGCGCGTGCAGATCGTGTTCCAGGACCCGTATCGCTCGCTCAATCCGCGCCGCACCGTGCTCGAGGCGATCATCGAAGGCCCGCTCAACTACGGCGTGCCGCGCGTAGCGGCCATCGACCGCGCGCGCCGGCTGATGGAGCTGGTGCGCATGGACCCCGACTCGCTCTCGCGCTACCCGCACCAGTTCTCGGGCGGCCAGCGCCAGAGGATCTGCGTCGCGCGCGCGATCGCCGTGGAGCCGGAGTTGCTGGTCGCCGACGAGGCGGTGTCGGCGCTCGACGTCTCGGTGCAGGCGCAGGTGCTGGCGCTGCTCGAGGAGATCCGCGAGCGCCTGCACCTGGCGATGCTCTTCATCACGCACGACCTGCGCGTCGCCGCGCAGATCTGCGACCACGTGGCGGTCATGTCACAGGGCCGCGTCGTCGAGTACGGCCCGGCGGCCGAGGTGTTCGGCGCGCCGCGCCACGAATACACCCGGGCGCTGTTCGACGCCGCCCCGGGGCGCGATTTCGCCTTCGGCGCGGCGTAAACCGTACACTAGCGCCGATGGATCGGCTCAATGCAGGCGCCATAGGCGTCCCGGGCGTCGAGGTGCGCGTTCTCGAGCGCTGCGCTTCGACCAACTCGGTGCTGCTCGGCGAGGTGCTCGAGCGGCCCGTGCTGCTGGCCGCCGACGAGCAAAGCGCCGGCCGCGGCCGCCGCGGCCGGCGCTGGCACAGCCCCGCCGGCTGCGGCGCGCTCTTTTCGCTCGGGCTGCCGCTGGCGCAGCCCGCGGGCAAGCTGTCCGGCCTGTCGATCGTCGCCGGCGTCGCTGCGGTGCGCGCGCTGCGCGCGCTCGGCGCCACGGAGGCCGCGCTGAAATGGCCCAACGACCTTCTGCTGCGCGGCGCCAAGCTGGGCGGTATCCTGGTGCAGACGCGCGCCCGCGGCGCGGGCAGCGCGGCGGTGGTCGGCATCGGCGTGAACCACCGCAAGGCGCCTGGCCTGGCGGCACGGCTGCGTCGGGAGGTCGCCGCGCTTGAGGATTGCATGCAGCCGCTGCCGTCGCGCAACGCCGTGATCGGCGCGCTGGCGCGCGAAGTGCTCGCCGCGCTGCGCGCGTTCGACACCGCCGGCTTCGAGTCCTTTCGCAGCGATTGGGACGCGCTGCACGCGTACGCGGGCAAGGCGCTGCGGGTGCGGCTGGCAGATGGACGCGTGCTTGCCGGCGTGGCCGCCGGCCTCGCCGCCGATGGCGCGCTGCAGCTGCGCACGCGCGGCGGCCTGCGTACCGTGCGCAACGGCCGCGTGGCGCTCGCATGATCCTCGCCATCGACGCCGGCAACTCGCGCGTCAAATGGGGCTGGCACGACGCTCACGGCTGGTCGAGCCTCGCCACCGTATCGCTGATCGAATTCGCGGCCGCCAACCACGACATCAATCCGTTCGCCGCGACGCACGAGAATCCCGAGCGCATCGTCATCTCCAACGTCGCGGGCGAAGGCGCGCATCAGCTGATCGTCAACTGGACCAGCATCTTCGACGCCGAGCCGTTCTGGCTGCAGGGCGAGGCGCAGCGCTGCGGCGTCACGAGCCGCTACGAGCGCCCGGGGCAGCTCGGCGCCGACCGCTGGGCGGCACTGGTGGCGGCGCGCGCGCTGCATTCCGGCCCGTGCCTGGTGGTGCAGGCGGGCACTGCCACGACTGCCGACCTGCTGTCGGCGGACGGCGAGTTTCTCGGCGGCCTGATCCTGCCCGGCGTGGACCTCATGCGTTTCGTGCTGCACGAGCACACCGGGCGCCTGCCGCTGCAGGAGGGGCGCTTCGTGCGCACGCCGCGCAATACCGTGGATGCCATCGAAACCGGCTGCCGGCACGCGCAGGCCGGCGCCGTCGAGCGCATGTATCGCGTGGCGGGCCCCGGGGCGCAATGCCTGGTGTCGGGCGGCGCCGGCCAGTCCCTCATCGAGCAGCTCGACATCCCCTGCCGCTACGTGGAGAACCTGGTGCTGGAGGGCCTGGCGAGGATCGCCTGGTCGTGAGGCTGCTGTTTCTCCTGCTGCTGGCCGCGAATCTCGGCTTCTTTGCCTGGACGCGCTTTCTCGCGCCGCCGGATCCGACGGTGGACCGCCAGCCGCTCACGCAGCAGCTGGAGCCGCACAAGCTGCGCATCGTCACCGAGCGCGAGCTCGCCAAGGCGCCGGCGCCGCAGCCGGCAAGACCCAAGCCGGCTGCGCCCGCGCCCGAGCCCGTGCGCATCGCCTGCCTGGAATGGGGCAGCTTCAGCGCGGCCGATGCCACGCGCGCCGCGCAGCGCCTCGAGCCGCTCGCGCTCGGCGCGCGGCTCGCGCAGTATCGCGGCGAAGAAACCGCGAGCTGGTGGGTGCACATGCCGCCGCAGGGCAGCCGCGCCGCCGCGCTGCGCAAGGCGGCCGAGCTGAAGCAGCTCGGCGTGGAGGACTACTTCATCCTGCAGGACGCGGGCCCCCTGCGCTGGGCCCTGTCGCTCGGCGTATTCAGCACCGAAGACGCGGCCAAGGCCCACCTGCAGGCGCTGCGCGAGAAAGGCGTGCGCACCGCGATCATCGACCGCCGCGACACGCGCGTGCCCAAGGCCTGGTTCCAGGTGCGCGGCGTCGATGCGCCGCTGCAGGAGAAGCTGCGGGCGATCGCCCAGGACTTCGAAGGCGCGACGCTGCACGAGTGCGCGCCGCGCGGCTGAGCCGTCGGCGCGCTCAGCCGATGGGAATCGCGCCGCCCGGCACGTGCTGCGCCACCAGCGACAGCAGGCGGTCGGAGCGCACGGGCTTCGTGATGTAGCCGACCGCGCCGAGCTCGCGCCCGCGCGCATCGCCGTCCTCCACCGAAGTGAGGAAGATCACCGGAATGCGCGGCAACGTGGTATCGGCCTTCAATGCCGCCACGAACTCGAACCCGTCCATGTGCGGCATGGTGACGTCGGTGATGATCAGATCGGGGGGCGACTTGAGGACCCGGTAGCCCGCGACGATGGCGTCGGCGGCGACCTCCACCTCGTATCCCGCGGACGTCAGATGGAGGCGCAGCAGGTCGCGGATGTTCTCGTCGTCGTCCACTACCAGGATGCGCGCAGCCATCGGGTGCCTTCTTGGTGCTGGTGGCCCGACTCGAACGGGCGACCTACTGATTACGAATCAGTTGCTCTACCAGCTGAGCTACACCAGCGATCCGCTTCAACGTGGCGCGCATTATACGACACGGCGTCGCCGCAGGGCCGCAGTGTGACGCAGTTCACGCCATGCTGCGGGGCGCCACGCCGTCCGCAGCCGCTTTCCGGCCGTTGGTCGACAGTTTTTGCCGCGCCGCGCGGCCACGCCTAGCATCCTCTGCACAGACCGGAGGAATCATGCGTTTCGCAAGGGGATTCACGCTCATCGAACTGATGATCACGGTGGTGATCATCGGCATACTTGCGGCCATAGCCTACCCGTCTTACCAGAGCTATATGGCGCGCTCGCGGCGCTCCGAAGCGCAGCAGTTCATGCAGACCATGGACTCCCGCCAGAAGCAGATACTCGTCGAGCAACGCGCCTATGCCACGGCGCCCAACGCGCTCAATGTATCCATGTCCGGCTGGACCTGCAGTGCCGCGCAATGCGAGAACCCGTATTACACGATCACGTTCAATCCCGCGGTCGACAATACCGATACGCCGCCGAGTTATACGATCTGCGCCTCTCCCAAGGCCGGAACCAATCAAGTCAACGATGGCAGTCTGACCCTGACGCATAACGGATCCAAGCAGAGATTGACGGGTACCACCGGATGCAGCGGCGGCACCGCCGTCAGCTGGTGACACGCATGCGCCGCGCCGCCGCCGGTTTCACGATCATCGAATTGCTCATTGTGCTTATCATCGTCGGCATACTTGCAACGGTGGCCGCGCCGAATCTGCGTGACTTCGTGGTCCGTAATCGCCTGAAGACCGCGGCCTCCGATCTGCACTTCGCCCTGGCTTTTGCGCGCAGCGAGGCCATCAAGCGCAACGCCGCCGTCACCGTCGAGCACAATGGCGGCGATTGGACCCAAGGCTGGTTGGTGAAGGCGGGCCCGGACACCCTCAGCGCACAGGATCCGTACGCGCAGATCGTCATCACGACCAGGAATGCCGCGTACGGCTCGAAAACGTTCAGCGCCATCACGTTTTCCGGCACCGGGCGGGAAGGCTCGAGCGACGGCGTCGCATTCATCATCGCGACCGCGGAATACCCGATGATTCCCGCGCGCTGCGTGGTGCTCGATCCGAGCGGCCGGCCCACGGTACGTCAGGACAAGAACGGAAACTCCTCCGACGGATGCAATATATGAACACCGATTCCACGACGCGGCGCTCGCGCGAACGCGGCTTCACGCTGCTCGAAGTGCTCGTGTCATTGTTGATACTGGTCATCGGGCTGCTGGGGCTCCTGGGGATGCAGGCGCAAGCGCAAATCGCGACGTTCGAGTCGTACCAGCGGGGCCAGGCGCTGATTCTGGTGCAGGACATGGCCGATCGTATCGCCACCAACCGCGGCGCCGCGGGTTGTTACGCAGTGACGACCGACACGACGAACGGCGCGCCCTTTCTCGGCACGGGCTATTCCGGCACGCCGACGTGCACTGCCGCCGTCGGTACCGCGGTCACCCGGGCCGTCGCCGATGCCGACCTGCAGGCGTGGAACGACGCACTGCAGGGGGCGGCGGAGGTCTCCGGCATCGACCAGGTCGGCGGCGTTCTCGGTGCGCGCGGTTGCGTGAGCCACGACGCCGCCACCAACAGCTTCCGCGTCGCCATCGCATGGCAGGGTTCCGCGCCCACCGTGGCGCCGACGGCGGGTGACGCAGCCGCCACCTGCGGCAAGGATCTTTACGGACCGGATACGCAACGGCGCGAAGTCAGCGTGACCGTGCGCATCGCCACTTTGACATGATCGCCATGCCGCGCCTGCCGCAGCCCCGACGTAGCCGCGCCTCCCAGGCCGGACTTTCGCTTATGGAACTGATGGTGGCGCTGGCCATCGGCCTGTTCATTCTCGTGGGTCTGGTCTACGTGTTCAGCGCCTCGAATCGCACGTATCTTGAAATGAATCGCGTGTCGCAGCAGATCGAAAACGGGCGCTTTGCCGTGCAAACGCTGACGGACGACGTTTCCCTGGCCGGCTTCTGGGGACGCACCTCCTCGGCACTCCCGGCCCCGGGCGTACTGCCGGATCCTTGCGAGAAGACCGACATGGCGGCGCTGCGTGCCGCGACGGCGCTGCCGCTGCAAGGCTATGACGCGCCCGCGGCATCCCCGCTGGCCTGCATTCCTGCCGCGAACCACGTACCAGGCACCGATATCCTGGTCGTGCGCCGCACCGATTCGCAGATGGCGGCAGGCAACAGCGCGACAATTCCCGGCGGCTCGCTGGTTGCCGCCCAGGTGTACCTGCAGGCGAACGCCGATCCCAACAATGGCCTGAATCCGTTGATCGCTGTCGCGACGGGCTCTCCGGAACCTGTATTTGCGCTGAAAAACAAGGATGGGACAAATTTCGCGCCGATCCGCAAGTATCGCGTGCACATCTATTACGTTGCGCCGTGCAGCATTCCCGCCGGCGGGGGTACCGACTGCACCGGCGCCAATGACGATGGCGGCGCCCCGATCCCCACGCTGAAGCGGCTCGAGCTCACGGTCGACTCCACGGGCGCGAACCTCGACATGTACCAGGTGCCGCTCGTGGAAGGCATCGACAACTTCCAGGTCGACTACGGCATCGACACCGACACCGACGGTGCGCCGAACGGCGCCTACGTGACGGCGCCTGCGGCGGTGGCCGATTGGCCCAATGTGGTGGCGGTTCGCATCAACGTGCTGGCGAGAAATACGGAATCCACGCCCGGCTACGTGGACGCCAAGAGCTACAACATGGGCGTCGCGGGAGCGTTGACGCCGGGCGGGCCCTACAAGCGCCACGTCTACAACGCGGTCATCCGCGTCGTCAATCCGAGCGCACGGAGGGAATCATGAGTCGCCAGGGTGGCGCCACCTTGCTCGTCGTTCTGGTCATGCTGGTCGTCATGACGCTGCTCGGCATTGCCTCCATCCGCATGAGCAGCACGAGCCTGCTGATCGTCGGCAACATGCAGGCGCGCCGGTTCGTCGAGAACCAGGCACAGCTCGCGGTCGAGCAGGTCCTGAGCAGCATCGACCCGTTCAACAATCCCACGTCGGTGCCCGTGATTGCCGCGCCCGCGGGGCTCACGGTGACGGTCGGCAATCGCGCCTGCGTGCACTCGTCGCCCGCCGCCGGCTACAGCGCGGTCGCTCCGATTTCGCCCGAAGACAACACCTGGGAGTTCGACGTGAATGTCACGGACTCGTTTACCAGCGCGAAGGCGCGCATGGTGCAGGGCACCAGGATTCGCCAGCTTTCCGGGTCGTGCAGCTGAGCTGCCGCCCCTGCAAGGAGTAATCCCATGAACTCATCCACATTCCTGCGCGCCGCCTTGACCGCAACTGTCCTTGCGGTCACGCCTCTGGGCTGGGCGGCGTTCGACCCGGTCAACGACGACACCGACATCTTCCTCGCCAACCCGCAGTTCGCGGCGACGCGGCCCAATGTCCTGATCTTCGTCGACAACACCGCCAACTGGAGCCAGTCCTCGAGCGGCGTGACCAAGTACGCCGGCGTGCGCGCCGGCCTGACCTCGGTGATCACCAACGTCGTCACCGACAACTACAACGTCGGCCTGGGGATGTTCGTCGAAACGGGAAGTCCCAACAACAGCGTCGACGGCGGTTACATGCGCTTCGGCATCCGGCGGATGACCGGCACGGCGGGCGACAACACCACCAACAAGGGCAAGCTGATCTCGATGATCAACGCCCTGAGCGAAAACGGCGACAAGGGCAACGGCGCAGTGTATTCGCTCGCCATGGCGGAGATGTTCAAGTACTTCGCCGGCCTCACCTCGACCGCGGGCCACGGCAAGCAGAAGTCCGATGCGGGGGACACCGTCTACTTCTCCACCGGGCGCGAAGCCATGGCCGGCAGCCCGCTGCCCGCCGCCGCGCTGCCGAGCACGTCCGCCGCGTCGGCCTACACCAGCCCGATCATCGACGCCTGCCAGAAGAACTTCATCATCTTCATCTCCAACGGCGAAGCGAACGACAATACGAGCGCCATCGCCGCCGCGGAAGCAATGTTTGCCGCGGACACGGGCTCGACACCTACGCAAATCGCGCTGAGCCCCTCGGGTTCGGAAGGCATCGTGGCCGACGAGTACGCGCGGTACATGGCGAACGGCGACTGCAACCCCGGCATCGCCGGGGTGCAAAACGTCTTTACCTACACCATCGACGTGCTGCCGAGGACCACGGGCCAGGGCCCCGCGCACACGGCGCTGCTGATGAGCATGGCCTCCAACGGCAAGGGCAAGTATTTCGCGATCAACGACATCACCACCACGACCGAGATCGAGACGGCGCTCAACAACATCTTCCAGGAAGTGCAGGCGGTGAACAGCGTATTCGCCTCCACCACCCTGCCGGTGAGCGTCAACGTGCGCGGCACCAACCTCAACCAGGTGTACATCGGCGTCTTCCGCCCGGACTCGAACAAGAGCCCGCGCTGGTTCGGCAACCTCAAGCTCTACCGCCTCGGTGTCAACACGGCGACGGAGGAGCTGTTTCTCGCCGATTCCACCGGCGCGCCGGCGGAAAACGCGAGCACCGGATTCATCTCGGGCAGCGCGCGCAGCTTCTGGACCGTGGACGAAAGCGTCGATTTCTGGCAATTCCGCGATCCCGCGGTGAACGGCGTGGGCGGAGCCTCCGATCTCCCGGATGGCGACCTGGTCGAGAAAGGCGGCGCCGCGCAGCAGCTGCGCATCGCCTACCCGAGCGACCAGTCGAGTCGCAGCGTCTACACCTGCACCAACGCAAGCACGGGGACCTGCGACGGAACCTCGAATCTCCTCTCGAGCACGCCGTTCAACACCACGAACGTGACCCCGGCGGACGTAGGGGCGTACCCGGCCGTGGGTGTGAGTTCCATGTCTGCGGCCGAGGACCTTCCTTCGAATCCGGGCACGTCGATCGTCTCGGTGATTACCGGCGCCGTGCACGGGCTGAACGCGGGCAACACGGTGCGCATCGAAGGCGCTTCGCCCGACCCCTACAACGGCGACTTTGCGGTGCTGTCCACCCCTGCGCCGACCGCGACGACGTTCGCCTACCGCATCAATGTCGTTCTGCCGAGCGACAAGGCGCGCGCGGTGAGCGGCGACCACGGCATGAACAGCGGCGACCTGCTGTTCCTCGACACGGCGCCAAACGCATACGACGCGCCCCTGCCCGGGTCCGCTGTCACGCGCATCGACGCCAACACCTTCGACTACGTGACGGCGGCGTCGCCGGTGACCCCCCATACCGGGCCTCTCGCGAGCCAGCCGCGAAGCCGCAAGCCCGTCAGCTCCCTCAGCGCGGTGGAAGGCACGGGCACGCCGGCGCGCGCCACCGTGGCGGGGCATAACTACGGGACCATCGGCTCGGTCGTCGTGGCGCCCGGCGTGACGATCACGGGAGCGGCCGAGACGGCATTCAACTGCACGCCGGGCTCGATCACGATCCTGACCGCCGATTCGTTCGAGTACACGACCTGCGGCACCGTCAGCGGCACCAGCAGCGCTGCCCAGGCCAGCGTGCCCGCGCACACGTTCTCCACCGGCCAGTCCATCCGTCTCCGGGGGACGACCCAGGCGGCCTACAACGGTGTCAGCTTCTCGATCACGAAGATCGACAACAACACCTTCACCTTTCCGATCGCCTCCGGTCCCAGCGCCACGGGCGGTGTCGCGGGCATTCTCATCTCAGGCATCAATCAGCCGAACAACAACGACACGGCGACGGTGACCACGGCCTCGGCCCACGGCTTTGCGCCCGGGAACTCAATCCGCATCGTCGGCACCGCCGGCCTGTTCACCAATTCCGGCACGTGCAACGGCCACGACACCGGCGGCGACAAGGTCAGCTGGAACGTGGAGAGCACGCCAAGCGCCACGACTTTCACGATTGCCGCCCGCAGGCAGTGCGCGAGCTACACCGGCACGCCGGCGGGCGCCGTCGCGGGATTCCCGATCACCGCCATCGTGCCGGTGATCAGCGCCACGGGAACGATCTACGCGGAGAAGACCCTCTCCATCATCTCCATCTCGCCGCTCGGCACCGCCACCGGCAACATCACCGCCGGCAATCCGGCGCTCGGCGATGCCACGGCCCGCGACCAGATCGTCGCCTGGGTACGCGGCGAGGACAACAGCGAGAACGAGAACCAGGATTGCACGATCTCGCCCTTCTGGCCTTGCAGTGCAACCAACTTCATGCCCCGCACGACCGACATCCGCGCCTCGATCCACGGCGACGTGCTGCACTCGCGGCCGGCGGTCGTCAACTACAACCGCTACGGCGACGACAACGACATCTACGCCTTCTACGGGTCGAACGACGGCCTGCTGCGGGCGCTGAAGGGCGGCACGGCCCTCCACGCCAGCGGACCGGACGCAGCACGCAAGCCGGGAACGGAACGCTGGGCGTTCGTGATCAAGGAGTTCCTTGGCAAGCTGAAGCGGCAGCGCAGCCAGGTTCCTTCCGTCTCCGCCTCGACGCCCAAGGACTATTTCTTCGACGGCTCGATCGGGGTCTACCAGAAGGATGCCAGGGGCAATGGCGACGCCGTCAGCGCGCCTCTCAACTGCGACCCGGCGGACACGTCGGGCTGCAGCGCGGCGACCGTAACCGGCGTCATTGGGGACAACATCCACGCTACGCGGGGTGACAAGGTTCACATCTATCTGGCCATGCGGCGCGGCGGGGAGTTCGTGTACGCGCTCGATGTCACCAACCCGGGGAATCCGAAGTTGCTGTGGCGCAAGGCGCGCGGCGACGCGGGCTGGGAAGAGCTCGGGCAGAGCTGGTCGGAGCCGCGCATCGCGCGCCTGCAAGCAAGCCTTGGCAATGCGAACAACCCGGATAACGTGGTGCTGATCTTCGGTACCGGATACGATCCGGCGGTCGACGATCTGAATCCCTGCCTGATGGAGCAGTGGAGCACGACGAACGTCGTACGGAAAGCCATCGGGGGCGGATCCGTCACCTACACCGCGACGGGGTCGTGCACGATTTCCGGCGCCACGGGCGGCACCACCACGATCAACCGCACCAAGGGCCGCGGCATCCTGGTCGTCGACGCCTTCAGCGGCGGGGTCGTGTGGCAGGCGGGCGGGGGCCTTGCCACCTCCGGCACGCCGGGCGCACGCAAGCTCAACGTACCGGGAATGACTTGCGCCATCCCTTCGGACACGACGGTGCTCGACAAGAACCGGGACGGATTTGCCGACCGCATCTACGTTGGCGACACCTGTGGCCAGGTCTGGAGAGTGGACATCGCCACGCCCGACATGGACGAGTGGACCGTCACGCGCATCGCGGGACTCTCGTCGGGCGGCGCCACCGACATCGTCAACAAGCGCAAGTTCCTGTTCCCGCCGGACCTCGTGTTCGGCACCGACGGCGTGGGCAACTATACGGCGGTGCTCCTCGGCACGGGCGATCGCGAGCATCCGTTCGACGCCAACGTGCTGAACGCGTTCTACATGCTCAAGGACCGCGACACGAGCGATCCGGGCAATCCGCAGGCCGGCGCGACCAACAGCACGTCGGTGAAGATCTCCGGCTTCGCGACCTCGCCGACTGGAGACCCGATCACCCATGACAATGCGGGCACCACCGGGGTGTTCGACGCCACCAGCGCGGAGGGCTCGAACGACCGCGGCTGGAAGATCCACCTGGGATCGGGCGAAAAGGTGGTCTCGAGTGCCGTCACGATTTCCGGCACGACCTTCTTCAACACCAACCAGCCGAGCTCCACGGCGGGCGGCGGCGCGTGCGGCTCGAACCTGGGCATCGCGCGCGAATACCTGGTCGGGTTCGCGGACGCGGCCGCGACCGTCGACCTGAATGCGTCCGGGACCATCTCCGTCGCCGACCGCTCCACGATCCATGCCGGCGGCGGCTACCTGCCTTCGCCCGTGCCGGTGGTCGTCGAAATCGACGGCAAGCGGTATCAGGCGGTCATTTCCGGAACGTCGGTCCAGTCGCCGCCGGGCCTGACGCTCGAAAAGCGCACCCGGGTGTACTGGTACAGGGAAGTGGACTGACCGCGCCGGAGCATGCGGCAAGTCGTTATGCGCGAATGGCAGCGGGTATTGCCGCTCGCGCTTGTCGTCTCGGCAGGGTTGCACCTGGGGGCGGCAATCCTCGTGGAGGTGCCGCCACTGGGCGGAGGCGGCGGGATCCAGTCAGAATTGCGCGTGCTGCTGCACCGACCCGATGCTGCCGACACGTCCTCGTCCGCTGCGCGCAATGCGGCGGCGCGATCGCGGCCGGCGCGGGTCGAGCGCTATTTCGTCAAAGCCGAGGTTGACGTTGCCGCCAGGCCCCTATCGCGCACGCCCCTCGTTATCCCGGAGCATGCATACCACTCGCGCCTGACGGGCACCGTCCGTGCCCGCATACTTATCGGCGCCGACGGCAGCGTCGATCGGGTCGTCATCCTGCACGCCGGACCCGTGCGTGGCGTGTTCGAGAATGCTGCCATGGACGCGTTGCGCGCCATGCGCTTTCAACCCGCGCTGATCTCCGGACGCGCCGTCAGGAGCCAGAAGGTGGTGGATGTCGTGTTCGACCCTCGTATGGACACTCCGGACGGGCGGTAGCGCTGCGCCCGACTCAGCGCCGCGCCAGCTCGCGCGGCAGCGTGAACACCACGTGCTCTGTGATGCCGTCGAGCTGCCGCACGCTCGCGGCGCCCAGCGCCTTCAGGCGCGCCACGACTTCGTCCACCAGCACTTCGGGCGCCGAGGCGCCGGCGGTGACGCCGACGCGGTGCCGACCGGCGATCCATTCCGCGCGCAGATCCGCCGCCGTGTCCACCATGTAGGCGCTGGCGCCCATATTTTCGGCCACCTCGCGCAGGCGGTTGGAGTTCGAGCTGTTGGGCGAGCCCACCACGATCACCACCTCGCACTTCGGTGTCATGAATTTCACCGCATCCTGGCGGTTCTGCGTGGCGTAGCAGATGTCGTCCTTCCTCGGCCCGCGGATCTGCGGGTAGCGCGCCTTGAGCGCGGCGACGATGGCGCGCGCGTCATCCACCGAAAGCGTGGTCTGCGTCACGTAGGCGAGCTTCGCGCCCGCGCGCACCTCCAGGCGCGCAGCGTCGTCCAGGGTCTCGACCAGATGCATGCCGCGGGCCGCCTGCCCCATCGTGCCCTCGGCCTCGGGATGGCCGCGATGGCCGATCATGACGATGTCGTAGCCCTCGCGCAGCATCTTGGCCACTTCGACGTGCACCTTCGTGACCAGAGGGCAGGTGGCGTCGAACACCTTTAGGCCCCGGCTCTCGGCATCGGCGCGCACCGCCTTGGACACGCCGTGCGCGCTGAACACGACCGTGGCCCCCGCCGGAATCTCGTCCAGCTCCTCGACGAACACCGCGCCCTTGGCGCGCAGGTCGTCCACCACGTATCTGTTGTGCACGATCTCGTGACGCACATAGATCGGCGCGCCGAACTGCTGCAGCGCGCGCTCCACGATGTCGATGGCGCGCTCCACGCCGGCGCAGAATCCCCGCGGGTTGGCAAGCAGGACTTCCACGGGCGTCATTCTAATCCTTGTGCACGAAGCCTTCGACGATCAGGATCGCCGCGCCCACGGTGATCGCGGAGTCGGCGACGTTGAACGCCGGCCAGTGCCAGCCGAACGCGTGGAAGTCGAGGAAATCGGCGACCGCGCCCCAGGCGAGGCGATCCCACAGGTTGCCGAGCGCGCCGCCGAGGACGAGGGCGAGGCCGCTGCATAGGAGCGTGCGCGCTGGATGGCGCCACAGCATCCAGCTCACCACCGCGGCGGCGACGATCGCCACGGCGGCGAACAACGGCGTCTGCCAGCCCGGCGCGTCGGCAAGGAAGCTGAACGCGGCGCCGCGGTTGTAGACGAGCACCAGGTTGAAAAACCCGGTCACCTCGTGGGATTCGCCGGGGCGCAGCCAGCCGAGGATCAGCCACTTGGTCAGGCGATCTGCGAGCACGATGCCCGCCGCCGCCAGGAACCAGGGCCACACCCTAGGCGTGCCGGCGCGATTCACCGTCGCCATGCAGGTTGGACTCGCAGCGAGCGCACAGGCCCTCGCCGTTCACGTCCGGGCGGTAGTGCCAGCAGCGGTCGCATTTGGCGTGCGCGCTCGGCGCGACCTCGATGCGCAGCTCGCCGTCGCCCCGGTGCACGCGCGCGGCCGAGGTCAGCAGCACGAAGCGCAGGTCCTCGCCCAGGCTCGCCAGCAGCTCGTGATCGGCGCCATTGACGTGCAGGTCCGCTTCCGCCTGCAGCGAGGAGCCGACCTTGCCCGCGGCCCTGAGGTCCTCGATGCTTTTCAGCACGGGCGCGCGCAAGGCGCGCAGCCGGTCCCACTTGGCGAGGAGCGCCGTGGCGCCTTCCGGCTGCGCCAGTTCATGCAGCGTGTGGAAGAAGACGCTGTCGTCGGCGACGCGCATGAACGCCTGCCACAGCTCTTCGGCGGTGAACGACAGGATTGGCGCCATCAGCCGCACCAGGGCGTGGGTCACGTGCCACAGGGCGGTCTGCGCCGAGCGGCGCGCGGCGGAATGCGCGGCGCAGGTGTACAGGCGGTCCTTGAGGATGTCGAGGTAGAACGCGCCCAGGTCCTCGGCGCAGAATCCCTGGAGCTTCTGCGCCACGAGGTGGAACTGGTAGCGCGCATAGTCCTCGGCCACCTCCTGCTGCAGCCGCCCCGTCATGGCGAGGGCGTAGCGGTCGATCTCCACCATCTGCGCAACGGGTACGGCGTCGGTCGCGGCATCGAAGTCCGAGGTGTTGGCGAGCAGGAACCGGAGCGTGTTGCGGATGCGCCGATAGCTCTCCACCACGCGCTTCAGGATCTCGTTCGAGATCGAGAGCTCCCCGGAATAGTCCGTCGAGGCGACCCAAAGACGCAGGATCTCCGCGCCGAGCGTGTTGGAGACTTCCTGCGGCGCCACGGTGTTGCCTTTGGACTTCGACATCTTGCGGCCTTCGCCGTCGACGACGAAGCCGTGCGTGAGCAGCGACTTGTACGGCGGCACGCCGTTCAGCATGCAGGACACGAGAAGCGAGCTGTGGAACCAGCCGCGGTGCTGGTCCGAGCCTTCGAGGTACATGTCAGCCGGAAAGCCGAGGGTCGCATGCGAGCCGCGCAGCACGGTCTGATGCGTAGAGCCGGAATCGAACCAGACGTCGAGCGTGTCGCGCCCCTTCTCGTACTGGGAGGCCTCGGCACCGAGCAGCTCCTCGGCCTTCAGCGTGTGCCAGGCCTCGATGCCGCCCTGCTCCACGCGCTTCGCGACCGCCTCGAACAGCTCGAGCGTGCGCGGATGCGGCTCGCCCGTCTCCTTGTGCAGGAAGAACGGCATCGGCGTGCCCCAGTGCCGCTGTCGCGACAGCGTCCAGTCGGGTCGGTTGGCGATCATGCCGTGCAGGCGCGCCTGGCCCCAGGCGGGGAAGAACTGCGTCGCCTCGACGCCGCGCAGTGCGGTGGCGCGCAGGGTTTGCACGGGCTTTGCGCCGCCGTAACCGGGCACCGCGTCCATGCCGGCGAACCACTGCGTGGTGGCGCGAAGGATCACCGGCGTCTTGTGCCGCCAGCAGTGCATGTAGCTGTGCGTGTAGCTCTCCTTCGCCAGCAGCGCGCCGCGCTCGGCAAGCGTCCTGACGATGGCGCCGTTCGCGTCCCAGATCGATTGCC
>Ga0214472_10002596_pt1 | contig 19363 bp, 20 predicted proteins | sample RVTome_6_FD_207662 | JGI IMG/M metagenome (GOLD analysis project Ga0214472, IMG submission 207662) | Soil microbial communities from uranium-contaminated site in the Upper Colorado River Basin, Wyoming, United States - RVT140D175 | ecosystem: Environmental > Terrestrial > Soil > Contaminated >...
CCTCCTCACAGTCCTGGTGGAACTGCTGGATTCCGGTCACGACCGAGGTCTGGGTTGCCCTTAGACCGACGATCTCGACCTTCTCTCCCATCTTGACCACGCCACGCTCGATCTTGCCGGTAGCGACGGTGCCACGCCCCGGGATCGTGCAGACGCCTTCGATCTGCATCAGGAACGGCTTCTCCTTGTCCCGAGGTGGAGTCGGGATGTAGGAGTCGACCGACGCCATGAGCCCTCTGACCGCGTCGAGAGCCTCCTCGTCACCGTTCTTGGCCTTGAGGCCGGAGACTCGGTGGAAGGGGATCTCCTCGCCGGGGAACCCGTAGGCGCTGAGCACCTCGCGGACCTCCTCTTCGATCAGTTCCACGATCTCCATGTCGTCGGCCATGTCGATCATGTTGACCGCCACGACGATGGCTGGGACGCCAACCTGACGAGCGAGCAGAATGTGCTCACGGGTCTGCTCCATGAGACCGTCGACAGCCGAGACGACGAGGATGGCCCCGTCCATCTGAGCCGCACCGGTAATCATGTTCTTGATGTAGTCGGCGTGGCCTGGGCAGTCGACATGAGCGTAGTGACGGCTATCGGTCTCGTACTGGACGTGGTCGGCGGTGACCGTGGCGATTCGCTCCTTACGAACGATGCCTCGCTTGCCGGCGATGTCCTCGTAGGTGACCTGACCGGCTTCGCCGCCGAGCGCACGGGTGATCGCGCTGGTGAGCGTGGTCTTCCCGTGAGCAACGTGACCGATGGTCCCGATGTTGATGTGCGTCTTGGTCCTGTCGAACGTCTTCGTGCTCATGGCACTCCTCGAATCCTCTGCCCACTCGTTGGGGCTTCAACCCACCCACCGGAATGGCGAGTGGTATATCGAGTCGCTTACTCTTCAGCCTGCCAGTCACGCGCCGAAGCCGTGACACCACCTTGCGGTGACATGATCCAGACAGGATTCGCACCTGTGACCTTTCGGTTCGTAGCCGAATGCTCTATCTGCTGAGCTACTGGATCGTCTTGTTGGTCTAGACGGGGAACTGCTTCCCGCCTGTCATGTCTTCAAATCGTGAGGGTCGAGAATTCTCATTGCCACCTCTCGCTTGAGTTGCTCGTTGATGGCGCCACCGCTGCTCTCCTTATAGGGAGCCTGCGCCGCCTTCTCTTGCTTGTTGATCGTCTTTCAGGAACTTGTCGATGATCTCCCGCAGGACGCAACGCCAGTTGCATCCTGAACAGGGTCGACCAGCCCCACAGATCACCTCGTGTGCTCCGCAGCACTCACCATCGATAGGCTGCTCGGATTTCGACATCCCATCCGAGGGCTTCACCCCTCGATAATACCTCCAGAAGGAATTGCACCCTCAACTCAGCATCCGTAGTACTGTGTGATGTCTGTTTCACTATGGAGGCAAGAATGTGGCAGGAGGATTTGCACCCCCGCACCGGTTTCACCCGGCTTCGATCTCCCCGATACCACTCCAGTAGAAGGAGCGACCTTCTACCAGATGCGCCTTCTCCCACCGCTTCAGTCGCTAGCTACACGACATCCACTAGGGCGGCTGCCCACTCTCCTTCACCGGAGCTAACCGGTTTGGGGAGAGCTAATGACCTTAGGAGGACTCCCAATCCCAACCCCAACCTTGGCATCCGTAGTGCCGCGCGCTAGTAGTTGAGTTACAAGGCCGAATGATCCGGGGGGATTTGCACCCCCGACGATCTACTACTCCCGGTAGGAGTTGCACCTACGACCGTCGCTTTCGAGGAGCGCCGCTACTGTCTACTGAGCTACGGGAGCTTGTTTTTCTGACGCCTAGCGTGTGTCCTCAGGCGATGGCACACAGCACAGACCACTTCGCACTTAGCGATCTCCACCAGCAGTCTCGCCTCAGACCCGCCCGATGTAACCCCACACCCCACATTGAACAGCTTACGCCCACGAACATGGTCGTAATCCATCGCGCACGAGTCGAACTGTCGATCGCAGTCAGTGCATGGCTTCTGTTTGCCCTCGCGAATGATTTGCGAGAAGCGTTGCTTGGTGGCCTTTCTCTGCTCCGCCTGCTTTCTACGGTAGTAGTCGCGGTTACGCTCGAAGTGCTTCTTCACCATCGCTCGTGTGCAGATTCGACACCGTGTATTTCGTCCATCCTTGTTCTGCGTTTTCTTGACGAAGTCGGTAATCGGTTTCGTCGAAAGACACCCCGTACAAGTCTTAGTCATGCCAAGAGTATAGCGAACTAGCTTCGAAACACCAACTGGCGTTCGAAGCGCCCTGCTCTATCTGCTGAGCTACCGGACCGAATACTCGCACAGGGATTTGCACCCCGATCTTTCCCTTAGGAGGGGAATGTCCTATCTGTTGGACGATGCGAGCAAGATACTCCCACCAGGAATCGCACCTGGATCTTCACCTTCGGAGAGTGACGTCCTGTCTGTTGGACTATGGGAGCAAGGGTGGAAGAAGCGTCCTTCTTCCTATGCAAAGGCCGAAGCCTCGCGACCAGCCTACGAAGAAACTGGGGGGATATACCAGGGACAGGGCTTGCACCTGCTACGGCGTGTTCCACAAACACGCGCCTATCTACTTCGGCCTCCCTGGCTTAATCCCAAGTCGAGGACTTGCACCTCGGTCTCATCGTCCACAGCGATGCGCTCTAACTACCTGAGCTAACTTGGGGTAATCTTCTTAATTCGTTCTTTCAAGCCGCCGGAGCGAGATCTTCCACTGGAAGTGAACGTAGTGCTCTTCGTCTTTCGGTGAGCAGGGAAACTTGCCGATGTGCTTAGGGTCTAATCGCACCGTCACCATGCCGTGCTCGACGATTGGATTTTCGGGGTTCTCGTAGTCGACTTCGATGATGGTTCCCGTCATGCCCATGTGGTAAGCGATGTCCTCGACCCGATCTCCAACGTTCAGCTTCATAGCAGTTGCTCCATGTTGAGGAACTGAAGTTCGTCGAGCTTCATACGATCCTCTTTTGTTTTTGCGAAAACTCGCAAAAGCAAGAATCCATCGTGGATCTCGATCACTCGTCCAAGTCCGGGGTTCCGAACTTGTGGACGATCCTGTAACGACCGGTCAACATGTTCCTCACCACGTCCCATCTGTGTGGGACATAGTGTTCGCGGCCTCCGTAGCGCTTCTTGCGGCGCCGCTCGTGAGGCTCGACCTGCTTGACCTTCTCGTGGGGCTCGCGGAGTCGGCGGCCCTTTCGGCTGCCGTCCCGGTGAGTCCTCATCGTCTTCCGCTTGCTGTTCTCGCCTCCCCATCGGTGTCCCCACTTATGATGCGACTTGAAGAGACCTTTGGCGAAATCAGAGCCGCAGAAACGATCGATTCCGCCACTTCCCCAAAGCCCGCATTTGAGACCAGTGTTGCTGTGCCACCACTGGTCATCGTAGATCTGTTGGATCTCCTCCCACTCGGTAAGGATCTCGTCCCGCTCTTGATTGCGGATACGAATACCCATACGAGCGCAGAGGTGGACAAAACGCTCCTTAGCCTCAGGGTCGCCCAAAGCATAAGGGTCGCCCAAGGCATAGTAGTCGCGTTCCGCTCGTCGAAACTGATCGTCCATAACAGGTCTCCTAGCTATCTAGTAGCCAAATGTCGACTTGTCATGTCTTCTCCTTTCGCTGAAGCGGCTGACGGGAGTTGCACCCGTGATTAGACCTTGGGAGGGTCTCGTGTTGCTGCTACACCACAGCCGCGTTGCTACTCACCTATACCCGTGAGCGTGGGTCGACTGTCACTTGATTAGCATTGTCGTACCGTCGAACTTGCGCAAGGTGAACCCTGCGAAGTTCTGGTTTTCTCGAACGTAGGTGGCGGCGAGATCCTGGAGAAAGCAGATTCCGACCTGCTCACCGAGGTTCATGCCGATATCGCCGTCAGCGCGATAGTGGACACCTGCCCAGTCACGCCCGACGGCGATGTTTGCCGCGAGCTTGTTGAGTTCGGTGTTCACGGTCATGCCCGCCGTTGAGCCTCCATAGGCTGCTGTGGTTGCTCCATCGATTGAGTGCTCCACGGTGAACAGCGACGTGATGTCCGTTGTGCCCTCGAAAAGAGCCTTGAGGACGGTCGCGCAGGCCCCGGCGAAGGTCGCATGGCCCGCCGGATAGCTTGGGTGAGCCGGGGAGCCTTCGGGATACTGGAGTGGCAGCAGCGCCAGCCCAGAGGCGTTGAATGCCTTGACTGCCGTGATCGTCGATGAGCCCATGAGTGTCGCGTCAATCGAGTAGTCCGTGTCGGCGATGTCCTGGTGATGAACGCGGCAAGCGAACACCTCAGGGCGTAGGCGCCGGTGGTAGTGCCACTTCTGTGCCCAGGCCGCCTTAAGGGCTCCACGAGCCACCGAGGTGGCTGCGTGCAGGATCTCTGCGACTCCGTGGACCACGAAGGCTTCCTCGCGGACAGCGCTCGTAAGGGGGTTGCCGGCGTCCAGAGCCGCTCCGTTGCCCATCAGGATCAGGGCTGCGTTCAAGAAGCTCTGGAACACCGCGTCGCGATGGACGTAAGAGCCCAGCATGCGAGGCGTGTGAATGTAATTGAAGGTCCCCGAAAGATCCACATCCGGGTCGAAGACCACGCCGTTCTGGATGTCCAGGTAGTTCGCCAGGACTGTGCCATGCGGAGTGCCGACCTCTTCGTTGTATTTCTGCGCCACGACGCCAGCCCCGTAGGGGACGTCTTGGATAAGAAACTGCGAGAGGTAAGGACCAAGTTCACACCCCTGAGCGATCCCGCGGAAGAGTGTCTTGCGAGTGACGACACCGCCCGCCTTCTTGCCCTTGAAGTCGACGCCGAAGGCGTTGAGGTTCGCGACGGCTCGATCGGCGTCTGTGTCCGGTGTTCCGCTGTCCTCGATCAACGCGAAGGTCGCGTCGCGGTTGAGCGCGTGCTCGTAGACCTCGCACATTTCAGCGCCCGCCTCGGCGCTGGTGAATGTCGGAGGTGAGGGCATCACGAAGCCGAAGTGATCGCGTCCGACCTCGATGAAGGTTCGGGTCGCTCGTGGGTTCACAAGCTTGCGGGGGCCGCCCGGTAGCGCGTCGAAGGCTTCCACTGTTCCAGCGTCGATAGCCGCGACCATGGCGTCGTAGTCGGCCTTATCGACCTCGCCGCGAGCGTTGTGCGGAAGGGTCTTCGAGAAAACCGCGTACTTGTGGTCTGTCCCAGCCCGGTCAATCTCCAGTGCTTCATCACCGTTGGTCGTCTGACCACCATCGAAGTCGGTGAAGTTGACGTAGCCACGGTTGTAGCGATACGAGATGCCTTCGAAGTCAGGCTGGCTCTTGCTCAGGCAGATCGGGAATGGCTTGATCGTCATACGGTTACCCCATTGGTTTAGTGGCATTTTCGCATGACGAGAGGCTTTCGCCGAAAGCGGTTACAGGGATTTGCGCCCTTCTCTAAGCAGTCAAACCCACCATGTGATTCAAGTGTTTTTCTATGAGCAGCAGGGGGATTGCACCCCATCCCCAATCAACCCAACCAAGCTAGGGACCAGCACCGTTAACTCTGCTAGGGTCTACCCTAGATCACCGCTCTCGTGTCAAGCGTTCGACTACGGCTTGAACTTGAATCCGACGCGATGGCCGGTCTTGGGGTGCTGCCACAGGTGGATCACGACCTTCTTGCCGGAACCTGTTTTGAGCACAGCCATGTGCTTGTGATAGCCGCGCCAGTCCTTGAACTTCGGGTCTGGGTGCTCGCCAAACTCGATTGGCTTCTTGGTGGACTTGTCGGTAATTGGGCGAGTCGGTGATGCGCCGGACTTGACCGACTGCATGAACAGCTTCTCGCCAAGCGTGTGTGGCTCGGAGCGCATTTCAATGTGCTCTCCACCTGTCTTCACCATTCGCGCGTGCGCGTCATCGAGAAGCCGCTTGTGGTGCTCTGTGTGTGCGCGTCGTTCCTCATCCGAGTGCTCAGGCAAATTCAGTGAGACCTTATGAGTGTCTCGGTCGTGTGGGGCAACGCTTGCTGTTCCCTCGCCATGCAACTGATCCATAGCGCCGGCGAAACGATGAGCATGCTCAGTGCGATCTTTCTCCTCTCCAGAGAAGTGTATCGTGTTTCCTGATCGAGCAACACCGACCTTGTCGTGACGAGCGACTTGAATCCGAGCAAGTTGATGAGCGTGCTCACCATGATCTTGGTAGGACTGCCGGGGATAGGCGCTCGGCAAATCTGAGCCTTTGGTTCGAGCTATGCGTTCGACGCGTCGCTCCTGATGCTTCCGATTGCGCTCTGCATGCGGCAGGATGCTTTGACGATGCTTTGCTTGAGCCGAGCGAAGGTCGAAGACCGCGTGGGTCAACGGCTCCTCTTGGGTCTGGTGCTTGACCTTGGCCTCTGACAAGAAGACACGGTCATAGAAAGTAAGCAGCGTCACTCAGGTCGTCTCTCGTCGATCACCTTGCGAAGACGATATTCTACGACGGCACGCCGGTTAAGCACATCGAAGTTGGAGAAGCGAAGCGTCTTTGCGCCCAAATCCTTAGCCATGACCTTGGCGCGGTGGGCGTCATAGCGCTGAGCAGCCTCCGTCAGATGTGAGGCCCCGTCAATCTCGATGACCAACTTTAGCTTGGGGCACCAGAAGTCCGCAACGTAGCCGCAGAGGACGATTTGACGCCAGAAGAAGATCTTCTCCTCCCGTAGTTGCTGGCAGATGGTCCAGAACTCACGTTCAGCCCGTGTCGTTCTACGACGGAGCTTCTTGGCAAACTTTCGCTTGCGCTTGGTGGCGTGTTTGTGGATCGACATAACCCCATGATATTCATGGGATTGAGTTTCTGCTAGCAGATACGGTCAGTAAGACCCAGGACAGACTCGAACTGCCACCCGACTTCGACCATTACAGCCGACGCCTCTATAGATTGGGTTCGCCCAGGCGTTACCGCCTTGCGACAAGATCAAGTTCCAACGACGAGTAGGTTCGAGAAAGGGCATGCCTTTCGGCGTCTGGCGCTCTACTTACTGAGCTACACCCGCCCGGTCCGAAGACCGTTGGTAGCGGGGACAGGAATTGCACCTGCGACATCCAGAATGAAGATGTACTTCCTCTGAGCATTCGTTGGAAAGGCGACCTAGGGATCGAACCTAGAAATCCAGACGGAATCAAACCGTCACGAGATATCTCCCGCGCATCATGCATCGCCTATGACCTGTCCGGAACTTGCGCCCGGTTTCTCTCGATATTGACGTTGATGGGATTCGCACCCACGTTTGCCTCATTGAAAGTGAGGAGTCCTAGACTGCTAGACGACAACGCCATAAGAAGCCGAATCAAGAATCACCCTGCCCCTGCGTAAAATCTCGCTTCTTACTACATAGAGGAACAGGCCGAAGATGACTGGGCCTTTTGGCCCAGTCGGGGGCGCTCTGGTTTCCCTTTGCGCTTCCACCATTGAGTCCAAAGACTCAAAGCACTGCCTGGGAGTTGCACCCAGCCCTGCGGGTTTGCAATCCGCCATATTCCTACGCTTACTCGCAGTGCATGCATTGTTTAGTTGTTCTCATCAAGCGTTTCAGCCTCGTTCAGTGCCCTTAGCGTTAGACTCAAGGCTCGAATCGAAATCGAGGATCGGCGCCCGGAGGACTTGCACCCCAACCCCTTGCGAGGTCCCACTACTTTCAAGGCAGGTTCGATACTTCATCGATTCAGACGCCTAAATTGGTTAGACCGTACAGATCGTCCCCTGGACTTTATTTTGGCACCTTACCAAGGGAATGCTTCTGATTCCAGAATGCGGTATTCCACTTGCCAACCGTTCTCAGGAATGGGACCCAGGTTAACCAGGAGCGCATGAATGCCGTTGATGAGGTTATCGCGTCGTTCGCGCCACTTCAAGAATTTGACTTCGTCTTCTGGCGGCTCCGGAAGATCAATGCCGAGGATTGTGATATCGGCGCCGCCACCGCCGCCTTCGTTGATCTCGATTCGTAACATGGTTTGTTCTTGTATATGGAGCTATCGGGAGTTGCACCCAAGGTTCGCGAGTAAGACGGAAGGCGGAGGACTTGCACCCCAAACCCTCTCGGGCTCCCACTGGTTTCGAACCAGGTCTCAGACTCTCTGAGTTCGCGTTCCATGGCGTCCGGAGATCATCCGGTCGGGCATATTCTAGATTCTAGAATCTAGAATATGGAGCTATCCGGAGTTGCACCGGAGACTCGACGTTGCGAAGGTCGTGTGATCCTACTTCACCATAGCCCCAAATACCGACGACGAGTAGGTAGAAGAATCGTTTTACGCGCCTTGTCCACTAGGCCACCTGCCCCATTTGGGCAGGGTGAGATTCGAACTCACGTCTCGATCTCCATAAGATGTAGATCCCTCAAAGGCATTCGTCGGATGGTCCATGAGGGTTTCGCACCCCCGGCCTCTTCGATGTGAACGAAGCGCTCTACTCCTGAGCTAATGGACCGTGTCTTCGTCGAGCTTGGTAATAGGACGGGAGTCACCAGGTCTCACTGTCCTTAAAACCACCTCGTATTCCTTATCGTCTACATGCACATAAACGCAGTGACCAAGCGGCTGAACTTTGTCAAAGCCTTCGCTCGCTCTCAGCGCGTCTGCGACAATCTTTCTAACTTCGAGGATATTCATGCCTACATGATAGTAGGTTGTCATAAACCTTGCGAGGGAGAATAGGCCCGGTGGGATTTGCACCCACGGTGGATTACTTGCATGTAAGGCAAGCCCCTTCGACTACTCGGGCACGGACCTAGGTTTATCAGACTGCCTCGCCAGGACTCGCACCTGGCCCCCAACGCTTCAAAGGCGCGGATGCTGCTCTACACCACGAGGCAAAAGTTCCAGCGACGAGTGATAGATGAATCGTTTCGCGCTCTACCTACTGAGCTACCCGTCCACGATCGGACGGGGTGGGACTTGAACCCACGACCACGCACTTGATAGGTGTAGATCCTTCAAAGCATTCACTGGATGATCCGCCGAGGATTTGCACCCCGCACTCCTGGGCTTAAACCAGACGTCTTTGCTAACTAGACTAGCGGATCGGAACTGCCCATCGAGGTATCGCACCCCGGCAAGCACAGACTGTCTTGGATTTGCACCAAGGTCTCCTGGGTCAGAGCCAGGTATCCATACTACTGGACCAACAGTCTAAGATTCTGCGACGAGAGTTGAGAGACGGCATGCCTTTCGGCGCGGGAGTGTCTGCCAGTTCCACCATCTCCTGGTGAACCAAGAGGGCTAGGCACCTCTTAGCGAACCAAGAGAGCAGGACTCGAACCTGCAATTGCTCTTTCGAGCACCCGATTTCAAATGTAGTCCCTGCGGCATTCGCAGAATTGTGTTCTAGAGACGATCAGCAGGCTGGCCAGGAGAATCGTTTGTGAACTTCGGCTTGACGCGTCGTCCGTCCGGATGCTCCCAGTAGTGAACTGAGATTGAGCGACCTTCGTAGTCGCCCTTCTCTTGCTGCTGATTGGCCATCTGTCGCTCCTTCTTAGGGAGCTTCTTGATGGCCTCCTTGCGTCGTGTTTCGGCGTCCTTGACGCCTGATCGGAAGACAGCCGCGTGTTTGACGAAGCCCTCCTTCTCTAACGCCTTGAACTCTGGCCTCTTGGCCTTGAAGTCTGAGAGCTTCTCGACCTCGGCATGCTTGCCGAGTGGTCTACCACTCTTCACGGCCCCCAACACCAACTTCTCGGGAAGATCAAAAGGACTCTCTCGATACTCGTCGGTTTCGTTTAGGACGTTGCTGAGGACACGATCAAAGAGCGTGGTCTCAACGACTGACACAGCCAGACGATTATAGAGGTTCACGATGTTCTCCTAACTATAGGAGTCTACCAACGAGAGCGACTAGTGTTCGTCGTGGGAAGATTCGTAGAGTTCCTTGTCGGCCTCTTTCTCTTCCTTGCGGCGCTCAGCCTCAGACTCCTTTTTGTCCTTCTTCTGCTGGCGTTCACGGATGCCACGGATCTTGTCTCGCAAGATGCCCTTCTCGTCTCGCGTCTTCGGATCCGTCACCTTGACACCAAGCTTCAGTGCTCGAAAGACCGTGTTGCTGACGTAGTGTTTCGCCTGACCTGAGGCGATCAGTTGCTCAGCGACATCACCTGGGACACGACGGGCAGATCCATCCTTCATGAGAACGGATTTTAACGATTGCTTACGCACTTCTATTCCTCCATGCGTTGAAATTGACTCACCAGAAGGGATTTGCACCCCCGACCCTCAGGTTAACGGGAGACGACTCCTTCGGCAGGGATTGCACCTGCGACCTTGGGTTTAACAAACCCCTGCTCTAACTACTGAGCTACGAAGGAAAAAGATTCTGCTGTGAACTCGTGCTCATGCGCCCAACGCACTCCCCGAGTCTGGTTGTTTTTACTCAGTCCCTCGGATTTGCACCGAGACCTACTCCGGTAACAGCGGAGTGCGCTCCTATTACACCAAGACTGACGACCCTCCTGGGGGTTGCACCCAGATTTCGGAGCTAAATTCTCCGAGAGCCGATAACCGATAGCTGATAGCCCCGGAGGGATTCGCACCCCCAACCCACCGCTTAAGAGGCGGCTGCTCTAACTGTTGAGCTACGGAGCCTTGATTATTGACTTCTTACGAAGTCGATATTGGTGTTGAGTCTCTCTGCGGGCGGCTCTACATCTATCACATCGACACCCTTGATTTGTGTAAGCCCCGGTCGTCCCATGCTTGATGGAACTCCTCTGTCGACCGCTTACCATCCCAACGCACTGCTTGGAGCAGAACGTCTTCTCTTCGTCAGCAACTCGACTCTTCAGTCGCTCGAAGCTTTTTCCACAGGTAAAACACAGCAACTCCGTTGTCTTTGCTATTATACCACAATTGGACCCGCAGGGAGTTGCACCCTGTGCCTCCAGATTAAGAGTCTGGTGCCTCACTTGGTCGGCCTCGGATCCAGGTTTCAGCGACGAGAAGTAGGCGAGAGGGTTTTCGGCACCAGCGACCCGTCGAATCGGGTCCTCGGGAATTGAACCCGAGCGTCTTCTACTTAATCAGAGTGGATGTACTCCCAACCAAAGCATTCGCTGAAAGCTCCCACCCAGAGTTGCACTGGGTTCTCCTGATTACGAAACAGGCACATCACTCTTTATGCTTTGGGAGCATTGAAGCGGCCACGGGGATTTGCACCCCGACTTAGACGTTGGCAACGTCTCGTGCTGCTGTTGAACACTATGGCCGCACTGGAAGCGGGTGAAGGGATTCGCACCCTCGACATCTTGCTTGGCAAGCAAGTGCTCTACTGCTGAGCTACACCCGCAAAAACCCCTCTGACCGGATTTGCACCGACGATCCACCGCTCGATGGTGTCAGAAGCAACGCCCCTGATGGGAGTTGCACCCATAACCTTCGGCTCGACAGGCCGCTATTCTGCTACACGAACTCCAGGGGCAATGCGGGCATGTTAACTACTACACCACAGAGGGAAAACTAATCGCGTTGGGAATCGCACCCAATCCTCCGGTTCCAATGCAAATGCTTACCGGCGTGCTGCTGTTACACCACAGATCAACTCTTTTGTTCGACGCTACTGCACTACGCTACTGGGTCTGTTTCGACCGAAGGGCCTTGTCAGGCATTGAACCTGCTCGATGTTTCTAGAGCCTTTGCATTTGATACCCAAAGGATTCCACAGACTTTCCACGTAGCTTTTTACGAAGAGCTACTTGATGACCCTACAGGGATTCGCACCCTGGTTTTTGCCGTGAGAGGGCAATGTCCTAGTCTGACTAGACGATAGGGCCAATGTCTTTTCGATTTGTGAAAGAGCGTCAAGCGCTCCCAACGGGAGAGCAATCTGCCCCTGTGGCACACCGAAATGTGCCGGGTTGATTCGTACGAGCGAACCGCCGACTTCCTCAATCACTTCCTCCGACCGTTCTCGGATAGAGGGGATCTCGATCCCCGCGCCACACTCGATCACTACTACGTTCTTCGATCGACTGGCTGTCAGCCATTCGTAGAAAAAATCAAGTTGTATGTCGGTCCGCCTCTTGTCCCAGTAGGGATCGCCGAACATCTGAATGTTCGGGCGATCGGCTCCACCACAGCTTGGGCAGGTGGGGAGATCACCCACTGCTCGCATCGACGCAGTATCGATGGTGACCGTTTCCGGCCCTGCCGGTGTTATACCGACACCACAGATGTTCACGCACTGATTCCACTCGACGGTCCCGTGCGTCTCGACGATGCGCTCGGGATCGAAGCCAGCCTTGAGGAAGGCTGCATCGACGTTCGAGGTGACGACATAAACGTCGTCAGACAGCCCTTTCAGGATCCGGTAGCCGTTGTGCGGCTCGGTTGTCCTGTAGAGATTTCTCCTGTGACCGTAGAAGCCCCAGGCGAATGCTGGGTCCGTCTTGAACCAGTTTGGGGTGGAGATCTCCAAGAAGTCGAGATTCAGCGCCTTGTAGGGTGGATACGCGTTCCAAAAGCCCTGCCCCCCTCGGAAGTCAGGGAGACCGGAGTCAACCCCCATTCCTGCACCTGCGGTAATGAGGATCGCGTCGGCGCTGTGGATCAGGTCCGCAGCGCGTTCAATCAGCTTATCCATGAGATCTCAATTGGGTATTGGGTCAGCTTTCGAGAAAGCATAAGCCGACTGAGTCTTTCAAACGACCATGAGGGGTTTCGCACCCCCGACCTTTCGCGTGACAGGCGAATGCTCTGACTATCTGAGCTACATGGCCAAGTTCCCAACGACGAGAGTTAGCAAGAGGGTTTGACTAGCGCCTTGCTCCACGCCTTACGACGTGGCCTGGGATTCGAACCCAGATCGCCCGATGAAAATTCGGATGTACTCCTACAGAGCATTCGTTGGAATCGGCTCGCCAGGAATCGCACCTGGTTCTTCACGTTATCAGCGTGACGTGCTCACTTTTCTACTACGAGCCGGAATAGGATCGGAGGGATTTGCACCCCCGGCCAACTGCATATCAGGCAGTCACTCTACTACTGAGTTACGATCCTATGTTTCGTCGACGAGAGGGCGGCAAGACGTATAACCCACCGATCTACAGTGAAATCGGTGTCCCCTCCACGGGGCTAGCCTCCAAAGAGGCCGATTGGGATCGAACCAAAGTCTCGTCATCTTGAGGAACACTCCCGCGAGCAGAAGAGTCCTCTTTTGTTTATCTTGAGTCGATAGCGATAGGTGTAACCAGGTAGTGAGAACTCGGTTTCGCACCCAACGCACTTGATACCGTCTACGTGACTTGCCTTTCCTCTAGGACGTGAGGCAGCGCATGACCGAGAGCAGAAATCACCCGTCTCGTTCCTTGGTCGGTAGGGATTTCTCAAGAACTCCTCGCCGCACGCACTGCACGTCAACTCATCGTCAGGTTTCGGATCAGACCGTTCGATCCAAGTCCTAATGCGGTGACAGTTGGAGCAGACCAGATCGCACTTCTCGATCTCCTCTTGGAGGATCTTCATTGAGTAGTGTCCTCGGATCATCTCACTGATATTCGCAACCTTCTTCTCACCTGGACGATGATCAAAATCCATCGCGCAGACTGGATACTCGACTCCGCAGTCGAGGCAAGGCTCTGTCTTTAGCTCCTCGACGAGTTTCTGCTTCTTGCCCCAAACCTGTCGGTTGCGAAACAAGTAACACGACTTGTTCTCTGCGTAGTGTGCGCGTGATCGCGCACGCTGGCACGGTTTGCAGTAAGAAATGAAGTTACGCGGATCGTCTTGAGGAATGCTCTTGCGTCCCCTACACGAGAACTCAGAGAGCCTTTTTGCTTCACCGCAGTTCTTGCACGTCTTCGTCACTACATGAGTCTAGTCAGATGGAATCGAACGCGCAATCGTTGACGATGTAGTCCTACCAAGCATTCGACAAATGGAACCTCCCAGACTTGCACTGAGATCTTCGGTTCTTCACACCGGCGCTCTTCTACTTGAGCTAAGGTTCCTTGCGTTGGAAGCCACTAGGGCCGACCAGCACCTTGGCTGATCGCTTGCGTTCCAATGGATCGAGAGGGATTTGCACCCCCAACTCCTCAGTCTTCAGCCGAGTACTCTACTATTGAGCTACCGATCCAAAATTCGATTGACGAGTGTTGACAAGTCATATTCCCTATCTGAGTCGGGGTTACGGCCGGGCCATATCGGGCTGCTTCGAGACAGCTACCGACGGTACCCACGCGCTCTGATTCTCAGTCGAAGGTGTTCGAAGTTGGGCGTCAGAAGCCTCTGCGCTTAAAGCGCCACCTTCAGTCGAGAGCCAGGGTCTAACAGTCCGAAGACCACACAACCCCGTCGCTTTCGCTAAGTCCCTCACGGGTTTCGCTACCTTAGGACCGTCATAATGTAGACCTAGACGGCATTCAATCGAATCGGAGTGACAGGATTTGCACCTGCGGCCTCGTGTTCCCCGAACACGCGCGCTACTAAACTGCGCCACACTCCGCTATGTCTCTTCAATCAATGGATCTGCTCGGACTTGCACCGATTACTACGCTGATGCCGTCGTAGAGAGTCGCACTCTATTCCGTAGGCTTATGACGCCCAGGCCCCACTCCGGGTCGACGGCTTGTTTTCTTCCTGACTCGTTCAGCTTACACGCCAAGTGTATTCTGGTCGGGGAGTGGCAACTCCCCTTAACATGCGCTCGAACCTAGCGCCGACCCAAGCTCCCACCCAGAATTGCACTGGGGCCTCATCCGTACCAAGGATGTACTCTGCTGACTAAGCTATAGGAGCATGAATGGAGCCGAGGGGAGTTGCACCCCTGACCTCTTGCGTGCCACGCAAGCGCTCTCCTAACTGAGCTACGGCCCCTTGTTTTAGCGGAGGCAGGATTCGAACCTGCGTGCGACTTTCATCGCCCAGGGTTATGAGCCCTAGAACATTGACCTGACTAGTTGACTCCGCGTCGTTAGCGTCCCTTGGATTCGCACCAAGATCCTCTCAGGTTATGAGCCTGGCGAGCTACTCTTGCTCTAGGACGCGTCGTTATATGGTGACCGACGAGGTTGATCGTGACGTGTGCTGGGTTCCCCCAGCGCTCTTTGGTAAAAAGGTGTAGTCACAATCGGCATTCGGTCGATGGTCCTGACAGGAGTTGCACCTGCACGCCCTTTCGAGCACAACACCCTACAAGGGCTCAAGATTCTTGCGTATCCTGCGGCGTCGTTGACGAAACGATTCTGCTGTTTTGCTACTGAGAGGATTTGCACCTCCACTCCCCGAAGGGAACCAGGCCCTCAACCTGGCGCGTCTGCTATTCCGCCACAGTAGCGTGGTCTCTGATCAATGTTGCGTGTCTGCTGTTTCACCACAGGACCGTGGTATGCCGTCGAGAGGATTTGCACCTCCAACCTTCTGGGTCTGAGCCAGACGCCTCTGCTAGTTGGGCTACGACGGCATGTTGGCTGACGAGTAGTCGCTGCGACGGGACATGTTTTGGAAATGTAGTCGCAACAGGCATTCAGCCGTATGAGTCGATACTTGGCGCTCAGCGCACGAGACCAAAGCCTCGCTAAAACGGACGTACAGTCCGCCAGCAATTATCTATTATGTCTCTCCCGGGATTTGCACCCGGACGCCCTTGCGGGCACGAGGGTTTGAACCTCGCGCGTCTACTGTTCCGCCAGAGAGACAAGCACCGAATTGTGAAAGACTGCTGAGTCCGGAAGATTGACGTTCCACAGGGCTCGACGCTGTCACGAGTGTTCAGCGCCTAGATGTGAATCCGCTTTCTTTTCCTTCTTCAATCAGGCCGCCAGGGAATCGCACCCTGCGAGCCGAGTTTTGGAGACTCAGCCGAACCTAGTTCGCGACCTAGGTTTTGTCATATCCGCCTGCAAGGTATCGCACCTCGTTGCCCCGGAGAGAGTGGGGTTACAGCCCACCACGACCACTTGGTCGACCCCAGACGGTTGTTTGTGTTCTGCCCCCTATTACCTAGAAGCCATAGGTGGCTGTCATTGTCGTTTGTTTTTTTCCTTTCTTGTTGTCCTGATTAGCTTTATGCACGAAGAAAGCCGCGAGCACGTTGGGGCTGCGGCTTTTCGAAGTTCCTGTTGTGAGGTTCCTCTAGAGCCGCGAGCGCCTGTGCGTATTCGCCGACCATCCAAGCCGGGGATACGCACAGGTATCCATCGGCTTGGCGTCAGCAATGTGACCAAAGGGAAGCAGCAGGGAATCCGCCGCAGACACACCCTGGCCGCGGGCGCCGGATAGGCGCCGCAAGCGTTCAGGTTGGATCTGGGTGGTGTTGGACACTTGAAGATGTCTCTCCTACTGGAAACCTAAGCGTAGCCCCACGATGTGGCGCTGTCTAGTCTGCTGCCCGAAATTCTTTCGAACGAAAGCCGCCGGGGAGATTTGCACTCCCAACACGAAGCGTACAAAGCCAGTGTTCTCTAGAGCAGCGGCAGATTAGGACGGGAGGGATTTCACCTCCTCGCCCCTTATTTGAAGATGGCGGCGTTTTAGCCGGCACCTCCAGAGAGTCCCTTTTTAAGGGCCTCACGCTCACGAGCACGCTTCTTCGCTAGCTCGATCTTTCGCTCCTTAGACGATTTCTTCCCTTGTGTCTCTCGAAGACAGGGATAGCAGAAGTCTGGGGGGCGATGATGGTTCTCCTTCGCTCGAAGGAGGTGCTTGAGCTTGAGCGGCTCTTCACAGCGCTTGCAGCGCTTGTCGCCCATCTCAGTCGGATCTGGCCAGGTCTTTCGTTTTTCGGAGTTCTTGGTGATAGACCTCTCTTTCTTTAGCTGGCGAAACCAGCAATCACTGTCTTAGTTACCTCGACGACGGCGTCGGGTGTCATCTGGGGCTCCAGTTTTATGAGCGCCTTAATGAGACTAACAGATGCTTCGATTTCTGCTGTGGAGAGTCGATGCCTCAGCGCGAAAGCTGCTGGTCCTTCAGGACGTCCCGCGGGCTTCTTCTTTACCGTCTTTACCGTCTGCTTGTGCTTGACGACCCTCTTCTTGGTCTGCTTCTTTTGGCTCTCCTTGTGTCTGTTACGCTGCTCGAAGTCAGTCCACCTTGTAACGGCCGGCTCTCCGGTGTCTACGTTGAGTGGTCCCATGAGTCGACCGGCGATCCGACAGACCCGCTCGCTGGCGACTTGCTTGCCGGTGACGAGATTGCTCACGTAGCCGTGATAGATCTCAAGTTGCGTACCGGCCCACCTCTGGGTTCGGTCCTCATACTTGAGCCAATCCCCGAAAGCCTTCATGTGCTTGATGCGCTTCTTGCGCTCGTCTTTAGTCAGTGCGGTCATTGCTACTCCCAAGCTCCTACTCCGACCTGATAGATCAGCCTGTCGTGGTTTTCGATATAAGCCGACGCCTGCTCTGCGGCGCACTCTCTTTTTGCTCTTTTGCCCAAGTTCTCTGGGAGATCGTGGAAAGCGGCTTCCTTTTGCTTGCGCATCTCCTCAATGAGCTTTGGCGCGTCGCGGAGCGCCTTCTTAGTCTGCTGCTTGCGCGCTCGCCTACACACGTCATCGAGACATGTCATCTGTTTGCCTCCAGTGCGGCGCACTCGCTTGTTGCAGACAGCGCACCTCACGAAGCCTCTGAACTTCTTGGATTTCTTCGGCCCAGGAGTGGACTTGTGATTGGCGTTGTAGAGCCGAACGCGCTCGCGGTTCTTATCCGCTCTGCATTCGGGGTGATACTCTCGCTTGCCTATTTGAGTGATTGGCTCGTAACACCAAATGCACTCCTTCGGGTTCTGCTTTCGCTCGGCCCGGCGTTTGATCTTGCGGTTCTTACTCCGCAGCTTGAGCCTACAAGCTTTCGATAAGCAAGTGCGCTGATTCCCTGTCGCAGCGACAGCGCGCTTACGACAAAATTCGCACTTGAACTCGGATCCGATTCGTTTTCCCATGCGCCGGTTATACCTACGGAGAAGAACGTGTTTGAATGCCGACGACGGGAGTCGCACCCGCGCTCCTCGGTTTCCGGAAACAGCCGGGGGAGAGACTGCTTTTAACCAAGGCGACGTCTGGTCTCGTCGGTGGCCCCTCAAAGCTGGTTCCTGGCTTCTCTTGCAAGATAGAAAGCGTCGAGGGCTCGAACCTCGTGACCTTTCACAGTCAATCACTCGATCCGCTATTTGACATCCAAGGGCTACCCTGGATGCCCATGCTAACTAGCATGAAGAAGGGAGGAGTCGCACCTCGCGTGGATCACCACAGCGCCCTTTTGGGGCCCCCCGTTGCTCACGGGACACCCGTCAAGCGACGTCGACTAGTACGACGTCCGTATGTGACGGAGTGTTGTCCTTCTTCAGTTGATGGTTGTCATTCAAGGCATGAGATCGTCTCCACCACCAAAGACTAAACCGCATGGAGACGGTCGTCAGTGGTGGTGGAGACGGCTGGAGACGCCGGGAATCGAACCCGGGTCCTAAGCCATTTCTGACCCAAGATCTACGTGTGTAGCTCAATCACGTTTTCGCCCACCTGAGTATGAGCATCTCTGGTGGCTACGCTCCTCTGTAAGTGTTTCTCGACCTTCACCCGGCGAGGACCAGGATTCAGCTAAAGCCCATCTTATGGCTCGGACACGTCACCTCATGGGCAGAGGATCAGGCCGAGAGAGTCTCGCCTAGACGAGTGCGGCCACGGGCGTGTCCACGTCAGCCATGAAGCTGGCGAGGGCATCGTCCGAGAGCCACTCTGGGGTGCTGTTTGCGTTGACAAATAGCGTTGCGAAAGGGGTTTTACGAGGCCACCTTTCAACCTCGACACGCACTTGAGACGTCCATAAGCCAGTCGAAACCTGTCGTCCCCTTGACTTAGTTGTGCCGCCGCAGTGGAGGACTTCGTTACGAATCCACCACGGCGACACGAATGATTGATAGATCCGACGAGAAGCGTCAGAGAGAAGTTTTACCGGGTGGGATTCGAACCCACTCACGTCTTCTTTTAAGGGAGACGTGCGACAAAGCCAGTGCCCCGCTCGTATGGTTGATGTAATCCCCAACAAGCATTCGGATCTTTGTTTTAGAGGACTTCCGAAGTCGCTTCATTCACCCAAAGGTTAGCGTCACTAGGCCGGTCGTCCGTTTGTTTAGAGGTCCCAACGAGTAGTGTAGAAAGAATTTGACGGTGGGATTCGAACCCACAACCTCCAGCTTTACGGGCTGGCGCTCTGCCAGTTGAGCTACGTCCACGTTGTTGGAGTGGATGTAATTCCTACATGCATTTGGGACCTTCGTTAGTAGTAAGCAGGCCCCAGGACTCCCACCTGGCGTTTGGCCCACAATCTCTGAGACCGCACTAATGCAAATCCCTAAGGGGAGCCTGCTTCGTTAGAAGGCAAACGAGTTTTCAATGAACGGGTGAGGCTAGTTGCCTCAGTCTCTCA
>Ga0214472_10002597_pt1 | contig 19359 bp, 17 predicted proteins | sample RVTome_6_FD_207662 | JGI IMG/M metagenome (GOLD analysis project Ga0214472, IMG submission 207662) | Soil microbial communities from uranium-contaminated site in the Upper Colorado River Basin, Wyoming, United States - RVT140D175 | ecosystem: Environmental > Terrestrial > Soil > Contaminated >...
CCACCCTTTGCCGTGACAGGCAAACCACCGCAACCGCCGACAGCCAACTCAGATGCCATCAGGATGAATGGTTCGACCGATTGCCGGTTCTGTCCGAGGAGTTCCTGAACCGTCATCATCGGCCATTTGTCACTGTCTCCTACGCCCAGAGCATAGATGGCAGCATCGCCACCCGAAATCGCGAACAGCTTCGGTTGAGCGGCCGCCAATCGATGGTCCTGACCCATCGTATCCGCGCCGCCTGCGACGCCATCGTCATCGGCATCAATACGCTGCTGGTCGATAATCCCTTGCTAACGGTTCGTCTCGTCGAGGGACCAAACCCCCAGCCTATCGTTCTTGACAGCAATCTGCGCATTCCCTTACAGGCCCTTCTTCTTGACCGCACCGACCGCCGTTGCTGGCTAGCCTGTACCGACAAAAATAACCATACACAGGTCAGGGTGGTCGAAAACCGGGGTGCGGAGGTCATTCGCTGCCAACGGGACCGTCTCGACAGGGTTGATCTGCCTAATCTGCTGCATCTGCTTGGCGAGAGGGGCATAAGGAGCATCATGGTGGAAGGCGGCAGCCAGGTTATCAGCAGTTTCATTGAGGCGCGCCTGGTCGACCAAATGATCATTACCATCGCCCCCCGCCTGGTGGGAGGGCTGCCGGTATTCGATCGGCCCGCAGTGACCAACGGTTCCCTTTTGCGTCTCAATCCAGTAACCTACCAATCCTGCGGCCCGGACATCATCCTCTGGGGAAGGCCGCAATGGCAGGAAATATGAGCAGGCACCCACCGCATTGTCGACCACTTTGGCAACAGTGCCTGGAATTTACAGAGCCGGGGCGGGTTGAGGTGAAAGTTGGGCCTGCGCCGCAACCCGCTGCTGCCCAAGTCTTGGTGCAGACGCATTGTACCGCCATCAGCCCGGGAACGGAGATGCTGGTGTACCGGGGTCAGTGGCCACAGGGAGTCCCGGTTGACAGCACTATCGATGCCCTGAGAGGAGCCTTTGCCTATCCCCTGGCTTACGGCTACTCTGCGGTCGGCCGGGTGATCGCCATGGGGGCGGCTGTAGCAGACGACTGGCTTGGCCGTCGGGTCTTCGCCTTCCAATCCCACCAAGACCTCTTCTGCGCCGGACCCGAAACCCTGCATCCCATTCCCGATGATCTGGACGATGAAACCGCTCTTTTTCTGCCCAGCATGGAGACCGCGGTCAATCTTCTGCTGGATGGCGCTCCCCTGATCGGTGAGAAAGTCGTCGTTGTCGGCCAGGGTATCATCGGTCTTCTCACCACCGCCCTGCTCTCCCGTTTTCCGCTAGCGTCACTGGCAACCCTTGATTCGCACCCGCTCAGGCGAGAGGCATCCATTCGTTTCGGGGCCGGTGAATGCTATGATCCGGAAGATCCGGCCACCGTCAGCCGGTTGGGCGGAGCGCCGGGGCAAGGCGGCGAGGCTGATCTGGTCTACGAACTCTCGGGCAATCCGGCGGGACTGAATACCGCTCTTTCGCTGACGCGCTTCAATGGCCGGGTGGTGGTCGGCTCCTGGTATGGCGCAAAAAAGGTCGACCTGGAGCTGGGCTCATTTTTTCATCGTGGTCGTATTTCACTAATAAGTTCCCAGGTGAGCAGCCTCGCCCCCGCGCTTACAGGCCGATGGCAAAACAGTCGGCGATTGCAGCTGGCCTGGGAAATGTTGCGTCAGGTTCGCCCGTCCGGCTGCATCACCCATCGATTTTCCCTGGGCGATGCAGCCTCAGCTTATGCGCTCATTGACCGCAGTCCCGGTGAGACGATTCAGGTTATCTTCAATCACCGGCGTGAGACGATTTGAGATCAAACAAGGAGGAAAAGTATGTATAGTCTTGGAGTACGGCGCGAATTCAGCGCCAGGCATTATCTTATCGGCGGCGACTGGGGAGAGGAGAATATCGAGCATTCGCATCGCTACCGATTGGAACTGGTTCTGGAGAAAAAAGAATTGAACCGTCACGGCTTTCTGGTAGATATTATCGAGGTGGAACGTCATCTAAACGAGGTCCTGGTCAATTTTGACGGCAAGACCTTAAACGCGCTTGCCGCCTTCGCAGGCATCAACCCCAGCATTGAACGACTGGCAACCATCATCCATGACCTTTTCAAGGTGAAGTTCGCATATTTTCGACTGGAAGCTCTTGCGGTCACCATCTGGGAGGATGACATCGCCTGGACCTCTTACCGAACCAGCGTCTGATGCATATCGGTTTCGTCATTTACGGCAGCCTGGACACCCTCAGCGGTGGTTATCTTTACGACCGGATGGTGGTTGAAGAACTGAAAAGGCTTGGCCACGAGGTGCAAGTAATCGGCCTGCCATCCGGCTCGTATCTTAAACGGCTGTGGCTTGGTTTTTCCCCAGGTCTCTGCCGCCGACTGCAGGCCGGCAGGTTCGATGTCCTCATTCAGGATGAACTCTGTCATCCGTCACTTTTTCTTGTCAACAGGCGGCTCAAACGCCAGGATGGTGATCCGGCAACCCCACTCCTGGTGGCCCTTATCCATCATATTCTCTCTGACGAACCGCGTCCCCCCTGGCAAAATATGTTGCTGTCCCTGGCTGAAAGACGATTCCTCGCCTCGGTTGACGGTTTTATCCACAATTCTGAAACCACCCGGAGGGTCGTAGCGTCCCTCGTCAAACACAACCGCCCCCAGGTTGTCGCCTATCCCGCAGGAGACCGCTTTGAACGTCCTGAAAGTCCTGGAAGTCCTCTGTCCACCGAAATTATCGGCAAACGGGCTCGTCGCCCCGGACCGTTGCAGTTGCTCTTTTTAGGCAATGTGATTTCCAGAAAAGGTTTGCTGCCATTTCTTCAAGCCCTGGCCGGAATCCACCGCGAGGTCTGGCACCTGTCCATAGTGGGCGGACTCGATTTCGATTCGAACTATACGGCGAAGACGCGACAACTCGTACGGCAACTTGGGCTTTCGGAGTCGGTTCGCTTCCTGGGACCTCTTCAGGAAGCCGAGTTGGTCGAAGTCCTGAAAACCAGCCATGTCTTCTGTATGCCTTACGCCTATGAGGGTTTCGGCATTGCCATTCTGGAAGCCATGGCCTTTGGTCTGCCGGGCATCGGCTGCCGGAATGGAGCGGCGGGCGAGACCATCAGTCATGGGGTGAACGGCTTTCTGCTGGCCGAAGCCGATCTTGCGGGGTTGGAGCTGCTGCTTGTACAAATGCATAAGGATAGAGAGGAACTACTGAGACTGGCTCTTGGCGCCCGTGCAACCTACCTCGGCCATCCGACCTGGCAGGAAAGCATCGCAGCTATCGACAATTTTCTTCGGAGATTAAAAGACTCGCGAGACCAGGAAAAACTATTCGGTCCAACCCGAAAACCGGGAACCTCGGGACCAGGGAATTCCGATGCAACAGGATAATTTCCTTAACAGCCAAAACCATCAGGCGGTCGCGGATGAAACCGGCAACAGCTTTGATCCCCGCTATCTCGCCGCCAAAAAAACCATTGATGACCGGGCTCTGAATCATTATGTCTGGGAGACGCTGCGCCAGGCCCTGCCGCAGACCACGGACGGAGAATCCGTGAAGATTCTCGAGATCGGCGCAGGTATCGGTACCATGCTCGAACGAATCGTCGATCGGGAATTGCTGACCGGCCCCGTCACCTATATTGCCACAGACAACGACCCAGATCAATTGAGGACCGCCCGGCAATACCTTACACAGTGGGCGAAAAAGAATGGCCACTCCTTGTCCTGGCCGGGAGAACATCAAGGCCGGTTGTCCACTGCAAAGGCCGATATTTCTCTCACGCTTGAGCTGGCCGGTGCCGAAGAACTGGCGGACAGGCAGGATTCGCGGGGCTCGTTCCATCTCATAATTGCCCATGCTGTGCTCGATCTGATCGACTTTCCCGTCTTGCTGCCTCGACTCCTGGCACGGCTGACCGCTAACGGCCTGGCCTATTTTACCTGTAATTTCGATGGAGAGACTGTTTTTTTACCGGAATGCGAAGGTGAGGAGGAGATTATCAAGCACTATCATGCATCCATGGAGGCGCGGCTGACCGGGGCAAGCCGTACCGGCCGGAGACTGCTGACGTTCCTGCAACGTCCGGGCCTGAAACTCCTTGCCGCAGGCAGTTCGGACTGGCTCATCCATCCACGGGACCATCGCTACTTACCAGATGAAGCCTTTTTCCTGCACGCTATCATTGCAACAGTGGCAAGTGAGCTTGCTAAAACCAACAGTTCGCCATCCGGCCTGGCCAACCTAGATAATTGGACCCGTGCGCGGCACCGGCAGGTTGAAGCCGGCGAATTGTCATTTCTGGCCCGTCACCTCGATCTGCTGGCCCGGCGCCTGCCATCTCTGCCATGAAGTCTGGAAAACGCTTTTTTCCGGCACTGGCCGGAATCGCTGCCGCCTTTCTTTTCCTCAGTGTCCTGCTGAACTTTGACTATCCGGCAAACCGGTTTTTTTCTTGGCAGCTGCTCCAGCCCTCCCTTGATGTCTGGCTTTTGCTTATGCTTCTCGGCATAGCGGCCTGCTGCGGCAAGCGCCTCCTCTTCTGGGCCTGCCTGCCGGTCTGGGCCCTTTTTCTCGTTCTTCGCCTGTTTCGCATCGGCGATACCGCCGTGCCCATGTACCTCAACCGCCCCTTCAATCTCTCTATCGATTCAGGATATCTCTTCGATCTCTATGACCTGCTCAAAACAACCGCCCATGACGGAGATTTCCTGCTGATATCGATTAGCGTTACGGCGGTGGCGCTGGGAGTGATCATTTCGAGCTGGTACGCCTGGCAGGCTGCGGCCGGAGGACTTCTAAACAATCGTGTTCGGGCCACCTTCCTGATCGCTTCGGGCATGCTTCTCGGCTCAGGGCTTATCTGGAAATGGTACCCGGTCAAAGCGCCCGTCATGGACCGTCTTGGCCGGGAAATCCTCTCCATCCGACAGCACCGGAAACAACAACAGGCTATTGTCTCCCGCATAGAGAAAACTGCCCAGGACAGAAAAGCCGGCCCCTCAACCTTAACAGGACTGCAGGACGCCGATGTCCTGTTATTCATGATCGAATCCTATGGCCGCACCGTCTTCAGCCGATCCGACTATCGACAGGCGATGGAGACCACCATGACCGGGTTTGCCGGAACTCTTCAGCAACATGGCTTCACGGCAGTTTCTTCTTACCTGGACTCTCCGACCTACGGCGGCTCGTCCTGGCTGGCCCACAACACCCTGGAGTTTGGCCTGCAGGTGAAAAACGATATCGAGGATAAAGCATTGCTGCATTCATCCCTGCCATCCCTGGCCTCTTTTTTCGGCAAAAGCGGCTACCGAACCGTGTCAGTGATGCCCGGCACCCGTTTTGCCCTGCCGGAAGGGGATAATTCAGACTACGAACAGGTTTATTACGCCTGGCATTTCAACTATCGGGGTCCAACTTTCGGCTGGGCACCCATGCCTGACCAGTTTGTGCTCGACTGGGTGCAGCGCCACGAATTGGCTAAAAGTGAGCGGCCGCTCTTTATCCGTTACGTCCTGATCAGCAGCCACGCAGCCTTCAATATTCAACCGCCATTCATCGCCGATTGGAAAACCATCGGCGACGGCAGTAGTTATAACGAACGAAAACCGATCTATTACCCTATCTACTGGCCCGATCTGCAAAACGCGGGAGAAGCGTATCTTCGCTCCCTGGACTACGAATTTACCACACTGGGAGACTACCTGGCCAAATTTGTCAGCGGCGACACCCTGATCATCATCATGGGGGATCACCAACCTAATCTACAGCTAACAGGCACCGGCGAACCCTGGTCCGTGCCGGTGCACATCATCAGCCGAAATCCCCAATTGCTGGCCCCGTTTAGAAAGCGCGGCTACACACCCGGCCTCATCCCGGATCAACCGCTCCCTCATGCCGGGATGGAAACATTTTTAGAGGATTTCCTGCAGGACTTCAGGTAATGTTCGGGGGTACTGGTGAACGTTTACGAAAATTAAAGTTATTTTTGACACAGGTCAGGTATACTTCTTTACAACGTGTTGCCGACTATCCCAACTTTCGAATGGCAGCTGAACAATGCAAAATGTTTGCGGACTCAATTTTTGAGCACCACGACTAACATTCCTGAACCCTACGGAAATTATGGCAGATTATACTGAAAAGAAGTGCCCGGAATGCGGCCAGATGTTACGATTTCCCGTGAATATCGGTGGAATGCTCATGGCTTGTCCTTCATGTGGCAAAAAGTTTCATTCCGACTTTAAGCTGGCAGATACCAAAAAAAGTAAGCATCTGAAAATATTAACGAACGCCTTCGAGATGCCCGCTAATATTATAGGCCGCATTAATCGATATTTTAATACCCGATCCCGATAAACGAGATAATACAGGTAAAATTTATGGACATTTTACTCACCGACGACGAAGTCCGGGTGCTTGGCTGTTTGATGGAAAAGGAAATGGCCACCCCTGACTACTACCCTCTTACACTGAACGCCTTAACCAATGCCTGCAACCAGAAATCCAACCGAGAGCCGGTGGTCGCTTATGACGAAGAAACAGTTATTTATGCGTTGAATGGCTTGCGGGAGAGAAAATTAGTCAGGCAAAGCAACATCAGCCGGGTTCCGAAATTTGAACAGCTTTTTTCGCAGGAATTGAAGCTGGTTACCCGCGAACAGGCAATCATCTGTATTCTCCTGTTACGCGGGCCGCAAACCGCCGGTGAAATCCGCAGCCGTACGGACCGCCTTTATGCTTTCCCCGGTCTTGACGAGGTGCAGGAAACCATAGCCAATCTCGAAGACATGGAACTGGTGGAAAAACTCCCCAGGCAACCGGGCCGCAAAGAGTCCCGCTACACACATCTTTTGAGTGGTAAACCACAGGAAAAGCCTGTGGAAACCATTGTCCGGTCCAAAGCCGCTACAGAGATTGACAGGATAAGCGAACTGCAGGAACAGATAGACGAACTGCGCCGGGAGGTGGAAAGCCTGCGGGATGAAATTGCGACATTCAGGTCACAATTTGATTAATTCTATAATAAAGCAAGAACTTATTCCATGTCCATCAATTGAAATTATCGTTCACATGCATATACTAAAGATGAAGTTCTTCTCACGTTTCAATGTTTCAATGTTTTGAGCTGTATTGATTTTTATTGAGCTGTATTGAGCTGTATTGAGTTCTCTCTATGGAGTTCTGAAGGATTTTTTATGGGTCGAAAACATCTCGCTTTTAAAAATGATATTGACTACCTCTCCATCCTGGACGAAAACAACAAGCTCGATTCCGAGCTGGAACCCGATATTCCCAAAGAAGTACACCTCAAAATATTTCGAGCCATGCTGCTCGGGCGAAAATTTGATGAGCGAATGCTCGACCTGCAGCGACAGGGCCGGATCGGCACCTTCCCTCCCATTAAAGGGCAGGAAGCAGCACAGATCGGGGCCGTGGCTTTGCTGCGCGACAGCGACTGGCTGGTACCCGCCTTTCGGGAAACTGCAGCGGAACTCATGCGGGGCCGATCAATGGAAAGTGTTCTGCTGTACTATAACGGCTACAATGAAGGTACCGTCATTGCTGAAAATCAGCGGGATCTGCCGATGGCAGTACCCGTGGCCTCTCAAATCCTCCATGCCGTCGGTCTTGGACTGGCGGCGAAATACCGAAAAACCGACGAGGTTGTGATGACCTTTTTCGGCGACGGCGCCACCTCGGAGGGCGACTTTCACGAGGCGCTGAACTGCGCCGCCGTCTATCAATGCGCCGTGGTCTTCATCTGCCAGAACAACCAGTGGGCAATTTCCGTCCCCCTTGCTAAACAGACCCATTCCGAGACATTGGCCCAAAAAGCCCTGGCCTACGGAATGCCCGGCATCCAGGTTGACGGCAATGATATCCTGGCGGTCTATGCGGCAACCTCAGAAGCAGTTAACCGAGCCAGAAGTGGCGGCGGTCCGACTTTTATCGAATGCGTGACCTACCGGATCATGATGCACACCACCGCCGACGATCCTAAAAAATACCGGTCCCAGGAAGAAGTAGAGCTCTGGAAACTGAAAGATCCTCTTCTTCGCTATCAAAAGTATCTGCAGAAAAAAGATATCCTTTCGGAGAGCGGCTATACCGCTCTTCAAGAGGAAGTTAAACAAGAGATACAGACCGCTATCGACCGGGCGGAACTGCGGATGAAGGAACTCGGCGATCCACTGGATATGTTTGATCATCTCTATGCTGAACTGCCGCCCCATCTGCAGGCACAGAAAGCAGAACTGGCCCGTGAGCTTGCGAGCAGAGTTGAGGAGAATCGCCATGGCTAAGATGACGATGGTAGAGGCCCTCAATCTGGCACTGCGACAGGAGATGGAAAAAGACGATTCGGTTGTCCTTCTCGGCCAGGATATCGGCCGTGACGGCGGAGTATTCAGGGTCACCGACCACCTGATAGACCAGTTCGGCAGTGAGAGGGTCATCGATACTCCGCTTGCTGAATCGGCCATTGTCGGAATGTCGGTGGGCATGGCTGTCTACGGCCTGAAACCTGTCTGCGAAATTCAATTTTCCGGCTTTTCCTACCAGAACTTCCATCAACTGGAAAACCATGCAGCCCGCATGCGCTGGAGGAGCCAGGGAAGACTCAATGTTCCGATGGTCATGCGCGCACCCTACGGCGGTGGCGTGCGGGCACTGGAACACCATTCCGAAAGCCGTGAAGCTTATTGGGCGCACACTCCGGGGCTGAAAATGGTCATCCCGTCGGGGCCGCGCAACGCCAGAGCCCTGCTGGTCAGTGCCATCCGCGACCCCGATCCGGTAATTTTTTACGAGGGAAAGGCTTTGTATCGCGCCTTTCGCGAGGAAGTGCCGGAGGAAGAGGAAACCCTGCCTCTCGGCAAGGGAAATATTGTTCGTCCGGGCGACGATCTGACCATCATCGCTTACGGCGCCATGCTGCGTCCGGTCCTTGAGGCTGCGGAAAACCTGCAGAAAAAAGACAAGATCGAGGCGGAGGTCATTGACCTCCTCACAATTTCACCATTAGATGAAAGCCTTATGGTGGCATCGGTCAAGAAAACCGGCCGGGCGGTGGTCGTCCACGAGGCGCCCCGCAGTTTCGGACCAGGGGCTGAGATCGTGGCAAGGCTGATGGAAGGTGCTTTTTATTATTTGGAGGCACCAATCGAAAGAGTCACCGGCTTTGATCTCATCATTCCCTACTTCAGCAGAGAAAAAAGTTACATCCCCAGTGCAGAGAGAATAGCCAACGCCGCGCGAAAAACTTTGAAGATATAATACACAATTCAATACGGAGAAATTATGACCACGTCCTTTCGGTTACCGGATCTCGGAGAAGGTGTTCATGAAGCGGAAATACTTGCCCTTCCGGTAGTCCCCGGCCAGGCTGTCCGGGAAGGGGATGTTATCATGGAAATCGAGACCGATAAAGCCGCCGTGGAAATCCCCTCTCCCTATACCGGAACAGTGAGTGAAATCCTGGTACAGGTTGGAGATATGGTCGTTGTCGGCGATGTGCTGATAACCTTTACCTCAGGTGCGGCAGAGGAGGCGGCCCCATCACCCATCCAAAAAAACCAACCGAAGGCCGAAGCAGCAGCTACCGGACCTGAGCCCCGGCAGGAGCAAAAGCAAAAACCGGTCCCCGCCTCTCCTTCCACCAGACGACTGGCGCGGGAGCTGGGAGTCGATCTTCATGAGGTCAGCCCTACCGGTTCGGGCGGCATCGTAACCAGGGAAGATATCGAGGCTTATGCCGGGCGAAAGTCGATTCCCGAATCACCGGCCGAAACATCGAAAACCCCGCCACTCGCAGCTCCCACCGCCATCCCTCCCGCTCCCGACCGGACGACTCTTCCCGACTTCACTAAATGGGGAGATATCGAGCGGCTGCCGTTTCGTTCGATCAGACGGGCGACGGCCAGGCAGATGACCAGTTCCTGGACCCAGATTCCCCATGTTCACTGCCAGGACAATGTCGATATAACTGAACTTGAAGCCTTCCGGCAAAAGCATAAGACGGAGATCAAGGCTGCCGGCGGCAGGCTGACCATGACACTCTTTGCCATGAAAGCGGTTGCCACCGCCCTGAAGAATTACCCATATTTTAATGCCAGCCTTGATCTGCAGACGCAGGAAATCATCATCAAACATTTTTTCCATATCGGCATAGCGGTAGACACCGAAAACGGCCTGATGGTACCGGTTATCCGGGATGTCGACCGCAAGAGCATCAAGGAGCTGGCCATTGAATTAGACGGCGCCATCGGCAGGGTCCGTGCCGGTACCCACAGTCGTGAGGAGATGCAGGGCGGCACCTTTACCATTACCAATGCCGGGGCTCTTGGCGGCAGTCACTTCTCCGCTATTATTAACCATCCGGAAGTGGCCATCCTCGGCCTGGGACAGGGCCGGATGCAGCCCGCCGTCGTCACCGACGAGCGCGGCAGGCACGAGATCGTTCCCCGGCTGATCATGCCCATTGTCCTCTGCTTTGACCATCGGGTGGTCGACGGTGCCGACGCCATACGGTTTCTGCGCCTGGTGATCGACGCCCTGGAAGATCCCGATGAACTGTTGATTACCATGATTTAGGAGAACAGCTATGGTAATGGGCGATATGGAAATGAACACCGACCTGCTGGTAATCGGTGCCGGACCCGGAGGGTATGGTGCTGCTTTCCGGGCCGCCGATCTGGGGCTCGACGTGGTCATGGTGGATCCGATTCCGCGCCCCGGCGGGGTTTGCCTGCACAAAGGCTGCATTCCGTCCAAGACCCTGCTTCATCTCACCGAACTGATCATCGATGCCAGGCAGGCCAAAAAAATGGGCATCACTTTTGCCGAACCGCAACTCGACCTTGCTGCCATGCGGGCCTGGAAGAAACAGGTGATCGACTCCATGGCCGATGGTCTGGTGGCACTTGCCGGGCAGCGAGGTATCCTGCTCATCCAGGGCCTGGCACGATTTGAGAGTTCAAACACGGTGCGGCTCGAAGGTGCGGAATTCAGCCGCATACACTTCAAACACTGCATTATTGCCACCGGCTCCAGATCCCTTGAACTGCCGGGGATTCCTTTTTCTGCCGGCAGTCGAATCATGAATTCCGCTGCCGCGCTAACCCTCCCCGATATACCGAAGAGATTGCTTGTGGTCGGCGGCGGGTATGTTGGTCTCGAACTTGGCTCGGTGTATGCGACGCTTGGCAGCGAGGTTACCCTGCTGGAGCGGGAAAAGCGATTGCTGGCACAGGTTGATACCGATCTGGTTCAACCACTGCAGAGACGACTGTCCGGGTTGTTTGCAGGTATACATCTTGGAGTAGAGCCGGACAGTATGCTGGAACATGACGAAGTGGTGGATGTCGGCTTCAAACTGGACGGAAAAATGGAACAGCACTGTTTTGACCGGGTCCTCATTGCTATCGGCAGGATCCCCAACAGCGACGACCTTGGCCTGGAACATACCAAAGTTCAGCTCGACAACCGGGGTTTTATCCTGATCAATGACCAGCTAAAGACTGCCGATGAGCACCTTTTTGCAGTCGGTGACGTTGCGGGCGGGGTGATGCTGGCCCACAAAGCCACCCGGGAAGGACGGGTGGCAGCGGAAGTCATCGGCGGCAGGAATTCCGGTTTTGATGCCCTCGCTATTCCGGCGGTGGTCTATACCGACCCGCAGATCAGCTGGTGCGGTCTTACCGAACAGCAGGCCATTGCAGATAACGTCTCGTATGTTACCCAGAAATTTCCCTGGAAATATTCCGGCAGGGCTCAGACCATGGGGATGACCGACGGCTTCACCAAACTGCTGACCGAGCCGAAAACCGGCCGCATTCTTGGGGTCGGCATCACAGGACGTAATGCGGAAGGGTTAATCAGTGAAGCGGCGCTGGCCATCGAAATGGGCGCCCTGGCCGAAGATCTTGCTCTGACCATCCATCCGCACCCAACCTTATCGGAAACCGAGGCGGAGGCTGCGGAAATATTTCAGGGGAGCCCGACCCATATGATGCCCTCCCCGAAAAATTCAGTTTGACTGGAGGTGAAAGGTTCCACATTGTACACTAAGTGATGAGAATTTTTCCCTGTAATTTGCTCCCTTGGAAAAGTTGAGATCATACTCCTTTCCAACAGCATGAGATACGGAGGCGGACTATGAAGATTGTGATTGTCGGAGGTGGTGCAATCGGCAGGTTATTTGGTTATTTCCTGGTCAAGGGCGGCAACGAAATAACCCTGATCGATATTGACCGAATAACCCTGGGGGCATTGCAGAAGAAAGGGATCGGCCTCATCAACGATACCGACCAGCATCCCGAGGATGCAGAATCTTACCCGGTCCAGGCACTGTTCTCAGCCGATTCTCTTACCGAAGCCGATCTTGTTCTGCTCCTGGTAAAATCCCAGGCTACTCTTGCCGGGGTAAAGGATGTCGCTCACCTGATCACCGACTCCTGTCCCCTTCTCTGTTTGCAAACCGGACTTGGCAATCTGGAAGTCGCCTCTAAGATCGTTTCGAAAGAAAATATCCTTCTGGGCATTACCTTTATGTCAGGAACAGCGCTCAGCGACGCCCGGGTCCGGCAGGGCGGGTTGGCCAAAACCTATATCGGGGAATTGAATGGAACGTTTTCCAAACGGCTGGAGAACATCAATCATATTTTCAACAGATGCGGCATTGAAACCCAGATGGTCAAAAGGATTATGGGCAGACTCTGGTGCAAGGTTATTACCTATTCCGCCATCAATCCGGTGTCGGCCATCCTCCAGGTCCCGAACGGCTCACTCACCTCCAAGATGGAGTCCATCACCCTGATGAAAAGACTTCTTGATGAAGGCCGGGCGGTGGCTGACAGTTGCTCTATCGAACTCGTCTATCCCGATCTGTACGAACTGCTCTTTGATGCATGCGAAAAAAGCTCCAACAATCTTTCTTCCATGCTGCAGGATATCCTGAACGAACTGCCCACCGAGATCGACGCACAAAATGGGGCAATCTGCCGTTATGCGGAGGAACACGGGGTGAATGTTCCCACTCACAAAACCATGGTCGAACTGATCAAGCTGCTGGAATGCTGGAAACCGGGAGTTGAGCAACAATAACAACAGCTTCTAACCAGGCAAGCAGGAAGATTATCAAAAAGAGACGCCAGGTAACTTCAAAGGGGGGATGCTATGGCCGATTGGAACAATATTCTCATTGCGGTGGACGAGATGGCATCTTCTCTCCGGGCGGTCAGGTATGTCGGACAGGTTGCCAAGAACATGCCGGCCATCTCGATTTGTCTCCTGCATGTTTATCCCGAGCCACCGCCGGATTTCGAGCAAAAAGGCGGAATACTCGAAGAATACCAAGCCCAGCGTATCGTCCGGGCCGAACATATCTTCGACAGATGCCTGGAGATTCTGGTAGGCGCCGACATCATCCGGGAAGCCATCCACTGCACCACCCATATGGCGGAGGGCAAAACCATCAGCGAAACCGTCCTTGAAGTGCAGAGGACCGGGAATTTTGGGACGGTGGTTACCGGCAAACGAGGGGTTTCAAAAGCCGAAGAATTCCTTTTTGGTTCGATTTCCAACGCTCTCGCCAGACACTGCAACGATTTCACAACCTGGATAGTAGGGTGAATTATGGTGGACTGGAGCCAATTCCCCCCTCATATCCTGCCTCTGCTCAAAAGCCACAACGCCATGAAAAGCCTGCGCAGGCAGCCGAGAATATTTCGGGACACCAGCGACTTCACCCGGATAGATTATGGCGATATTATCAATGTCGACGACAGGTACTTTCTGGTAGTCGGTTACACCAAAGAAGGAAGGTTCGGTATCGATGAACAGCCCAAACAGTGGGTGCCGAAGGTGTATGATCTGGAATCCGGGGAAAGAAAAATCCTCAAACTGGTCTTCTATGAAAATTTCACCCTGACACTTGGCCCCTTGAAAGTAACATGTTACCGGAGACCGGAAAAGGAAGGTCAGGTGCTGGACCTGGTACAGGGTAATTTAATGTTTATGCAGGGCCGCTCGGTTCTTGATGACGCCGGCAATCTGGTGCGAATACTGGATATCATAAGAGGCTCACGGCTCGACAGCGCAATCGACCGGATCGATTGCGATTATGATGACTACCTGGAAACCCATGTTGAGCAGATTCTGCGTCACTTCCTTAAATCGGTTGAGGCAATTATTCTGCTCCACCACCACGGTTTCAAACACGGGGACATCAGGAGAGATCACATTCTGATCGACACGGAGGCAGGACACTATCGCTGGATAGATTTCGATTACGACTTCTACCTACCCGAACGTCCCTTCGCCCTGGACCTGTTTGGCCTGGGCAATATTCTGCTCTATATTCTCGGTCGAAAAAATTTCCGGCCGGCCGATGTTCTGCAACATCCGGAAATGGGGGCGAGGGTCCTTGACTCCCTGAACGTCAACGATCTTTCCCTGCTCTCCCAGGACAGGGTTTTCAACCTGGGAAAACTGCATCCCCGGTTACCAAAATGTTTCAACGACATTCTCCTCCATTTCAGCACAGGCACAAGCGTCATGTATGACACGGTTACCGAGTTCTACGATGATCTGGCAGCAAGTATTCAGCAGGTCTACGGATAACAACGGTTACAAAAACGCCTATCGACAAAACACTCTTTCATGGCTATCTTTTATTTTCAGGTAACGAAATTGAAGTCCCGAACTGTTTTCACCAGTAATTTTCACTCATTCGCAGGCAACGAGAAAGGGAAATTATATGAATTCACAGGAAATTTTCGCGACGGCATTGCAATACGAAGAGAAGATCAGGGACCTTTATCGCTCGGCTGACAAAATAGTCGATGATGAACGCGGCAAAGCGATCTTTCGAGCCCTGGCAGACGATGAACAGTCACATGTGGATTTTCTGCTGTACAGTCTCGAGCAATTAAAAACAAAAGGGGCCATTGATATCGATCGACTGGTAATCTCGATCCCGACCTTAAAATACCTTGAATCGGGGATCAAGAAAATGAAGACGGAGATCCCCAAGCAGATGCTGGGGGATATCAAATCCGTGCTGGGCAGTGCTCTCAAACTCGAAAAAGAGACCTCGGCCTTTTACCGGGATGCCTGTAGCAAAACGGAAGGAGCTATTAAAAACATTTTTGAAAAATTCCTTGAAATTGAAGAACGCCACGTCGATGTTGTGCAGATCGAACTGGATCACGCTCAACACAATGGCGTATGGTTCAATTTCCTGGAAGTGGATTTAGAAGCATACTAGTGTCTGTCCAGGAATGAGCAATTTTGGTCTAAATCGAGGCGCTCGATAAATTTAACCGCAGGCATATAATTGATATTCCGAGGATTAAATTTTGAGAGCAACGATGAGTTAGGGCAAAAGTGCCATTTATGGGCATACACTTACTGAGCCGTGCCGGGCCGAACAGCCGTATATCCCTGCGGCTGTTATTCTCTTCCCTCCTCCCTGAGGCGGTCCGGCATCTGTACCGCGACCACCCGTCCTTTGGCGGTGATGACATTCTGAACCGACACTGTGGCGAGGACGATTGTTTTTCTCTCTTTGATCTCCGCAACCGTTGCTCGCAGTTCGATGGGTGGTCCGAGCGGGGTTGGCTTGAGGTAGTCTACCTGCAGTGAACCGGTAACATACCTAAAAGGCGGCAGACTCCCCGGCTCCCTCCCCTCATTTCTGTACGCCGCGGCAGCGGCGGTACCGACACAGTGACAGTCGATCAGCGAAGCGATCAGTCCGCCATAGACATATCCGGGAAAGGCCAGATGGAATTCTTTAGGCTGAAAGGTGGCAATCGATTCATCACCATCCCAAAAGCTGCTGATATGCAGGCCGTGTGGATTCCTGGTTCCGCAACCGTAACAATGGCTGAGTGATTCCGGGTAGTAATCCTGAAAAGATTTTGTGGTCATAATAGCTCCTTATTTTTTTCTTCTTCAGGCCCCGACCATCAGGCTGTGCGGAGCCCTATTCTTTTAAAATCGCCGGCATATGCGGCATGCCGCCACGCTGTGAGCAGACGTAGGCCGCTATTCTGTTCGCTTGTTCGTTAATTTCATTCAAGGGCAATCCCCGCAAATAACCGATAGTTACCGCAGCCGTAAAGGAATCTCCTGCCCCGATGGTATCCTCGATATGAGTGACAATTCCCAAATGGTCCGAGGAGCTCTCCGGGGTGAGAAGCAGACTGCCTTTGCCGCCCCTGGAAAGTATTGCCATTCGAAGATGATATCGCTTCACGAGGGCCGAAAGCCATTTTTCACAGGGTCCTCTCAGCTCCAATAGCCCAGCAAGAATCGGCAATTCCTCTTCGTTCATTTTCAAGATATCGGTTCGCATCAACGAGGCATTAATTACTTTTCCGGAATAGAAATCCTGCCGGAGGTTAACGTCAAAGACCTTTACCGTCTCTGGTCTGAGGGTGTCGAGAAAACCATGGATGACCCGGCGCGAGTGTTCCGACCGCTGGGCAAGCGAGCCGAAACAGATTGCATCAAGCGCATCTCGCAACCTCTCGGCATACGCATTTACCAGCAGATGGTCCCAGGCGACCTCATCGGGAAAACTGTAACCAGCCTTTCCCTCTTCATCAATCGTAGCGGTTACATACCCTGTGGGAAAGTCTTCCGAAATCGAGATTGCCGAGATATCCACGCCGCTCTGCTGCAGTTCGGCAAGTGCCTTCTCACCTCTCGGATCGCGGCCGATAGTCGAGATGGGAACTCCCTTTGCCCCGAGTGCTGTAACGTGATAGGCAAAGTTCACCGGTGCACCGCCGATGACTTCCCCATCCGGCAAGACATCCCAAAGCAGTTCACCAATACCGGCAATGGTAAATTTTTTCATTTAATACCTCTGCGTTTGCACTGTTCCGGCGCAGGACCCGCCGTAAAAGATTTGGAATATCCAGACAATTCTATTAAGGTAGTACTTTTATATCCGTCTTGCGACTATCTGATTTTAATCTTATGATAGAAAATAACAATTAAATTATTTCCGGCAGTTAAACAGTCAATTGCCTGAGAGTAAGATGAAAAACGTTCATGCTGTCAGCCCTCCCCATCCTGCTTGGTAAAACAACCGCTACGGCTTAATTAAACCAACCATCCGGACAAAAGATCCACGAAATATCTGGAGAAAGTATGTCTTTTCGCCTGAAAATAGGCCTGGCCTTTTGTTCCATCCTGTTCCTGACCATCACCGTGGCGGTCTCCAGCTGGTGGGGCATGCACACAGCACTCAAACGTCAGAATACCATTTTTTCTTTCAGCCTTGAAGCCGACAGGTTGTTCAATTCCATTTCCCATGAAGAACATTCATACCGCATCACTAAGAAAATCGGCTACGCGGAGGCAGTAAACAAGATTATTGACGAACTGCGTCTTATCATCGGTGATGTAAATAAACAACTCAGTAGAAGTGAGCAAGTGAAGGGGCAATTGGTTTTGACTGAATTGCAACATTATCAGGATAATTTTGCCGATTTCACTCGGCAAATGGTGGACATGGAGACTTTGCGGAATCGTATGATCCAGGAATCCGACCGGTTGCTGACCAATACCAGCACCTTAACCGACCGAAAGAGTGACCTCTACGTAAATATTCTTCTGCGGGCAAGCCGGATGTTTCAGGCGGAAAAAACGTATATGCTTTTGGGTAGAAAGGATTCAGCTCAAACCGTAATCGAAATCATCGCCGATATCAAAGAGATGGCCGGACAGATTCCGGAGCAGGCAGACAAGAATAGCCCGCGCCTGAAAGCCGATAAAATTGACCAGGCCGCCTCCGTTTATCAGAATATTTTCAGCCGGTATCTGGACGAACAGGAGAACCTGCGGCAAATGGTTGAATTTGTGCACTCTTCCCAGCAAAAGCTGGCCATGGACCTGCGAATCTTTATTGATAATGAACTCACCATTTCCCAGAGACAGGTTACAAATCTCCAGTTGTTTACCATAGCGGTATCTCTTATCGCCGTCGCCCTGGCTGCGATCATCACCCTACTGCTCTCAGCTCGAATCACCCGTCCTCTTGAACAGCTGAAAAACTCGGCACGGGATATCCTTAAAGGCAACCTGGAAACAATAGTCTCTATCCATAGCAGAGACGAGATTGGTCAACTTGGCGACATTTTCAATCAAATGACCCTGAAACTGCGCCAAAATTTCGACGATATCCTGGTCTATCGCAATCAACTCGAGGAGCTGGTCGAGGAACGCACCCTCGATCTAAAAAAAGAGATTTCCGAGCGCCGTGGTGCCGAACAGGCACTTAGGGCCAGTGAAGAACTGCTCCGGACGATAGTGGATCAGTCTCCCATGGGGATTATCCTCTGGGATACCGATTTTCGTGCCGGTGAATGGAACCAGGCCGCCGAAAAAATATTCGGTTACTCCGCAGCGGAAGCTGTCGGCCTGCCTGCAAAAAATTTACTGCCGGAATCGATGCATCCGCATATCGGAAAAATCTGGCAAAAACTGATCTCAACCCAGATCGGTGTACGAAGCCGGAACGAGAACATCAGAAAAGATGGACAGACTATCCTCTGCGACTGGTTCAACACCCCCATCCGCGACGCTTCCGGAACCATACTTGGAGCACTTTCCCTCGTTGAAAACGTTACCGAACGCATGCGTACGGAAAAGGAGCTGCTGAAAATTGAAAAACTCGAGTCGACGGGTATTTTAGCAGGGGGAATTGCCCACGATTTCAACAATATCCTCACTGCCATTCTCGGCAATATCAATCTCTCCCTGTTCGATGACACCCTGTCGCCAAAAATCCGTAACCTGCTGGTATCGGCCGAAAAAGCTGCGATCAGGGCCAAAGATCTCACCCAGCAGCTCCTTACCTTTGCCAAAGGCGGTGAGCCCATCAGGGAATCGACCTCCCTGACTGAGATTATCAGGGATTCCGCCGCCTTTGTTCTGCATGGCTGCAAGGTCTCCTGTACCTACCGGTTACCGGACAATCTCTGGCATGCCGTGGTCGATAGAGGTCAGATCAGCCAGGTCATCCAGAATATCGTCTTGAATTCACGGCATTCCATGCCAAAAGGCGGTAATATTACGATAGCTTGCGAAAACGTTCTTCCCGCTGAAGATCCGTTTAGTCTGCTCGATACCGAGAGTATCTATGTTAAAATCAGCATAAAAGACAGTGGGATCGGCATTCCTGCCGATCTGCTCGATAAAATTTTCGACCCCTATTTTTCCACCAAACAGGAGGGAAGCGGCCTTGGGCTGGCCATTACCCACTCCATTATCAACAAACATCACGGTCATATTCTGGTTAACTCCGAGCAGGG
>Ga0214472_10002599_pt1 | contig 19351 bp, 17 predicted proteins | sample RVTome_6_FD_207662 | JGI IMG/M metagenome (GOLD analysis project Ga0214472, IMG submission 207662) | Soil microbial communities from uranium-contaminated site in the Upper Colorado River Basin, Wyoming, United States - RVT140D175 | ecosystem: Environmental > Terrestrial > Soil > Contaminated >...
TCTCACCATTATTTGTAACTACCGAGGCCACCTTTCCATTAGAGCCTTTAAACTCTAAGACCTTAGTGCCAAAATGGATTTTTGCACCGAGTTCCTCAAGAGACTGCTGCACTGGTTCGACTATATCGGGATCAGCTACATCAGACATTATCCATGCCCCCTCGTCCACAAGGTGGGTCTCAAGACCCCTTTGGGCAAGGGCGCCAGTCATTTCAATACCTAGAGGAGTTGCAGACATGACTACAGCCTTCTTTATCTGATCAAGAATCTTGTCAAATTCCATTGCGCGACGAATGTTCTTAACGTAGTGAAGACCTTCGAGTTCTACACCCGGAATATCCGGCTTTTCATATTCAAAACCAGTTGCGAGAATCAGCCGATCCCACTCGAAGACATCTGAGCCAACATTAACGGTCTTATTTTTTACATCTAGTCCAGTAACAGTCGTTTGGAGCCTTAGATCTATTCCTATCCCAGCATAGTGCTCTGAGGTCTGGAGAAAGAGATTCTTGAAATCTGGAATTTCCTTTCCATGTACGAATGGGATACCGCAAGGACTGTAAGCTACATCTTCATATTCTGTGAAAAGAGTAACTTTGGAATCCGGCGCGATAACCTTGGAAGTCGAGGCGGAGGAAATCCCAGCAGCGCCTCCTCCGACAACAATGATACGTAGATTGTTTTGAGCCATGATATTTTTACCTCACTGAAATCGCAGATCCAAATATAATTTATTAACCAGGTAAAAGTTTAACAGGAAACTTGGAAACGCATATATGCGTTCCTCACTTTCTTCGAATCCTGTTTATTAATCAGCAGATTAAATCTTCAGGACACTTCAGCTAACCTTATTCTTTTTCATAAATCCTTTGAATTTGACTTCACTTTCCTTAAACATCTTTTCAAAGTCAGGAAGGGCTGAACACTCGCCACAGCTCACACAACCCGCACTGCTGCTCTTTGATCCCCCATCGTATTTTGCAAGAACCGTTGCGACTTCTGTATAAACGTAGTTCATAATTTCTGGCTCTGGGGGTTTTACATTTTCCATCGGTGTTCCAGCAATGGGTCGGAATGGTACTATAAAGGGATACACTCCTAATTCAGCGCATAATGATGCTCCTTCTATTATCGTTTCTAGTCTCTCTCCGAGCCCTACTAATACATATGTACTTACCTGCCACCTTCCGAATACATTCACCCCTTCCCTCCACGTCTCCAAATACTTATCGAATCCAATTCTCGCTTTACCAGGGGTAATTTTTTCAAATACATCGGGGTCAAACGTCTCTATATGAACCCCCAGGGCATCAACTCCTGCATTCTTTAGTCTTTTAAGCCAGGTTAGATCCTCAGGGGGTATAATTTGAAGCTGTATTGGAAGACCCGTGAATCTCTTCACTTCTGAACATATTTCGGCATACTTTCGTAATGCCTTTTCCTCATCTGGAGCAACTCCCGAGGTAAAAACAATATTCGAAATTCCATCGAGTTCCTTAGCAAGCAAAATAGTCTCAACAAGGCTTTTTGAATTTTTAAAACCAACAGTGCTCCTATCCTTAAGTGTAAGCTCGATACCGCAGAACTTACACCTCCGTTCATCTACCCAGAAATCGCAGGTCTGAAGAAGGGTAGTCGCAAATGTTGTCGGACAGTGAAGCAGCCCAATTTTCTGCATCGGAATTCCATTTGATGTTTTGTGCTCATAAAAATTAGCGTCCTTCATCAGCTCTACCTGAGCTAGAGCTACATCGTCTCGAAACACCCAGTATTCCCCATTAATTTGGTCGAGATAGTAGGGCGAGGAATCCAGGAAACCCCCAACCACGGGAATGTTAGCTTCACTGTCGGGAAGAATCTTTAGATGTATCCCGCCCGTAGGTCCCGCTCCACCCCTCCTTATATCTCTGGTATCAGGGATTCTCACGCCGTAACTCTGCAACTCCACTTTCAGGGATCTTGGATCCATTTATCACCCCCAGATAAGTTTAGCAATACTACCCAGTCAACCACTCTACGGCTTTAGCTTGCAGACCAAAGAATGATCGTTTTATAGTATCTCTGAAAAATAAATATTAAAAAAGATAACTGCTAATAAATTGTTCTCAAACAGTCCAAGTGCTGAATAACATTGCCCCAGCCCTATGGTGTTCGATTACAATGTCCAGGATGTCAGTTGGATGTATCCCCCTTACACCCTCCAGAAAGTCATCTTCTCTGAGACCGCAAAGCGAAGCAGCTGAAAAGCGACAAGCGTAGACCGTTATTCCTTCCTTAATCAATCGTGCAACAAGGTTTGGATATAACTGTATCCCAGCACCATAAGCGTCGTCTCCAACATTGGGCCAGCCCCTATATACTGGTATGCCGGAAGCCGGGCCGTAAAAGAGTACGCTCACATCATAACCCTTCTTTTTAGCTCTTATGGCCGTAAGCATATTTATACCAGCCACAGAACCTTCATAGGGCACCGAGTGGATAAGGAATAACGCCTTTTCCCCTGGTTTTGCTTTATGATCGGGGAATACCTTCTCCTCATAATCTACCAACGCCTTTCCTACTGTTGGTTTCTCTCCTTTTACTCGATCGACTGCCATTTTTACTACCTCCTTAATTTATTTAATTTTCTTCTATCAGCCACAAAGACACTAAGACACAAAGTTATAATTAGGATTTTTTCATTCAACTTCTGGATTACTCCTTTGTGCCTTTGTGATTTTGTGGCAACGGTTTTTTATTTAGAATAAAGTTTCTGGGCATTTTCCCAAAAAATCTTATTTTTTAATTCCTCAGAAATATCTGCGCCTTCGATCTTCCAGAACTCCGAAGGAAAGTCACTCCATGGAGTGTCGGATGCAAAAAGGACGTTATCGGAGCCAACACCAGTTCGTTCAATCTCACTGAGTAACCAACGCGATCCAAAGCCAACTGCCCATGTTGTATCCGTATAAACCTTAAAACCTTCTTTCACCAAATTAATAAACTTTGGTACCAGCTTTATATGTCCACTAACAAATCCACCCATATGTACCAGATGTATCTTGATTCTTTTCCCATACTTTTTGACTAACTCGAGTGCATTTGAAATGTCTGAACCTCCACCAGGGCTCGTATGAATATGTAAAGCAAGGTCATTTTGCTCAGCAGCATTAATTATGCTTTCCCATAATGCTCGCGCTTCATCATCCCATTCACCAGGATTGTATGTACCCCCAAGAAGGCATGTAGACTTCAGAGCAACTATCCCTTCTTCCTTAACATGTTTTAATGCTTCCGCTGTACGTTCTTTGTCTTTTGTAAGACCGGAAACCCAGATTGCTCCAACCAGTCGGTCTGCATGATGGACACCATCAAGCACAATTGGATTCAAAGTAAATGGCTGACCTGAGTCAGGCACTCCGTAATTAGAAATCACCATCGCGCGATCAACACCATACTCGTCCATATGTTTTAGATATTCTTTATAAGTGGGATACTCGATCACGGTGGGTTTTACTGGTTCTGTTAAATCATAGTATTTATACGCCGCTAGCTCTCCTATGTGTGAATGAGCATCAAAAACCTTTCTGTTCACTTTCAATTACATCACCTCCTATGTTCTCGCTTCAATAAATTTAATGTTTAATCGGTTAACTCACACCCCTTATTATCCCATCATATTACAAAAGTTCAATAAAAGCAATATCTCAACTTCCTACGTATAAAAGCCTTGGTGCTTAGATGTCATATATAGCAAATCGTTTCATAAATACCAAAATCGCAAATTCTAATAACTCTTTATGGAGTACGGAATTTATTTCAAAAAAAACGATTTTAAAGTATTTCTATAAATTAATCCCCTACAAGTTACTACTGGTCTACTGATATTATTTCATTGCGTTATCACCGTTCCGCCTTTGCCTTTTATCGCATCTTCCAAACCCTCTATAGAGGTGATAATCGTCCTCCGTCCGCCTGAGCTGATAAATTTCATAGCGGCCTCGACTTTAGGCCCCATGCTCCCGGGTGGGAAATGTCCTTCATCGTAGTAACCCCTCGCTTCTTCGAGCGATAATCTTCCAAGGTCTTTCTGTTTTGATGTTCCGTAGAATATTGATACCTTGTCGACGGGCGTTATTAAGATCAGTGAATCCGCACCTATGAGACTCGCGATCCTTTCAGCTGCATAATCTTTGTCAATCACAGCGGCAACGCCCTTTAGTTTCCCTTTTTTGTCTCTAAGCACTGGTATTCCTCCACCCCCACATGCTACTACGACTAAATCTCTGTTTGCCATGTCCGAGATTTCGTCTTTTTCTACTATATCTATTGGTCTTGGAGATGGAACAATACGTCTATAACCCCTTCCTGAATCCTCTTTTATGTTCCAGCCCTTCTCCTTTTCGAGTCTTTCAGTTTCCTCTTTACTGAAAAAAGGCCCGATGAACTTTGTTGGATTTTTAAACGCGGGATCGTTTTCTGAAACAACCACTTGCGTAACTAAAACTACAACGGATTTTTTGATCTTTTTTTCCTCGAAAATGTTTCTCAACCTCTGTTCTATCATATATCCTATCTGTCCCTGTGTCATTGCGTTACAAACGTCAAGTGGCATTGGTGGTAAAGAATCTATAAGACACTCCTGCTGCATCAGAATATTTCCCACCTGCGGACCGTTACCGTGGGTGATTACAATCCTATATCCCAATTCAAACAGGCTGAGTAGTTTTCTACATATTGTATCTGTTCTCCTCATCTGATCTGTATAATTGCTTTTACCCTCGTGACCCATGAGGGCGTTTCCACCAAAAGCTACTACAGCTACCTTCATTACATTCCCTCCGCTTATTTAGTTAGCTAAGTCTTCACACCTTTTGCTATTAATCCTGCCACTCTAGAGGCTAAAGCGTTTGTGGGAAGAACAATGACTCCAGCTTTTTCCAACTTTTTCTCCTGCGATTTTAGATCCTGAGGGTCTCGCTCAGTACCACAAACATGCGCCACAAAAGTGATAGAACGACCGTTAGTTTTCGCTATTTTTTTTGATTCATTTATAGCGGGAATTAGATCACCTGCAGGATCAGGGCTTGCGACGTATCCAAGTACCACGTCGAATAGAATCACGGCAACATCAGGATTGGATGCCTCTTGTAATAGCCGTTCACTTCGCTGTGTCGCATCAATCATCGGATGAGGGCGTCCCTTAGTAAATTCTTCCTCACCCAGATCAATACATGTATGCCGCTTGCTTACATTTGAATTTTTTAATTTGTTTTGCTTATAGAGTGGGGTATTGGAATATATTTTGCCGAGCATTGGTGTCAGGATTTGCTGGGCTTCATAACAAAGGGTTCCGCCAGAGAATAAGCCGCGAAGATAAAGCTGATCGGTATTTAAAAGGCTTTGACACTTCTGAGCGGCTTTTTTCCACTTGTTATCAGAAAGAACCTTGGGAGCGCGATTATTTGCTCCCACCAGCTTAATTGCTTTAAGCGCGGCTTGGTCCAAATTTGTGGCAAATTGCATTTTTGAATCTTTCGTTTTGATGTTTTCCATTCCGAGGAAACATATAACAGCTGGTAGGTCACCTTTACGAATTAAATTTATGACCCTTCTTGCTACCTTATCTGAAGGTGGCTTCGAAACCAGAAGAAGGGCTTTTGTTCCTTCATCGCCCAGAAGCATTCTTATTGCCTCTATCGTCATTATTCCGCCTACCTTGTCAGACAAGTCTCTGCCACCGACTCCGATCGCGTGTGAAATTCCTGATCCCCAATTGTTTATAAGGCTAGTAACTTCTTGCATTCCAGTGCCCGCTGCTGCTATAATCCCTATTGGACCTCGATTTACGACATTTGAAAATCCAAGTCCTACTCCATTTATGATTGCTGTTCCGCAACCAGGACCCATCATTAGTAAACCCTTCTCTTTTGCCCTAAGCTTGAGCTCAATCTCTTCATCGATTGATACGTTATCGCTAAACAGAAAGACATGGATACCCCTGTCAACAGCCTTCGCAACCTCCAACTTTGCATATTCTCCGGGAACGGAAATAACTACAATATTCGCCTGGGGCAAATTATTTAGAGCTGAATCAAGATCCTTATATTCAATTTTTGAAGTAACGTCAGCTGGATGAGGGGCAAGAAGAGAGTCCAACATCTTTAGAGCTTCATCTGCTGCTTTTCCAGACTCTGCTTCGATTGCCACTATAAGATCGTTAGGACTGGCTGAATCGGTTCCTTTCTTGAGTAATCCCGTCTCTTTCAGCATGGCTAGATTAGCTTCGGTTGCCATGATTGCTGCCGCCTTTTTAATTCCGCTAAGACTGCTTAGCTTTTGGCTAATCTGCATAAGCTTCATTGAATCCTGATAGAAGTTTTTCTTAACTGTGCTGACTACAGCCATAGTTTTCTCTTAACGATTCAAGATCCACGATGCACGATGCACGATACATGATCCAGGATTAACCTATATTTTCTTTTATTATCTTGCATCTTGCATCCTGCATCTTGCATCCTGCATCATGTGTATTTCCTGCCAAAAGCCTTGAGTGCCTTCGAAAAACATTCATATGGGGCCTTTACGATTCCCGCACCTATCTGACCGGCTCCCGAGCTTTTATGTAGTACGGCGCTATTAATACTTGGGCTAATTCCAATTTCAACGACCTTTCGTAAATCGATACCTGTGGGAGTTCCCTCGAAGTCCAATACCGGGATTCCGAACTTCTGATTCTTTACAAGAGTGATTCGACCCATCTCCTTTGTAATTCTTATAGACTCTTGAAAGCCTCCTCCGGCAAATGATGCCATTGCAGGCGCGGCTGCAATGGCGAACCCTCCAAGTCCCATTGTTTCTATGATTGAGCTGTCCCCTATATCTGGGGCTCCGTCATTGAAGTTGTATCCAGGGTTATATAGAGCATCCTTGAGATAAGGAGCAGGTGCTGTGCACCATTCATTCCCAAGTCCGCTTATTCGAATACCAAAATCAGTCCCATTTCGAGACATTGCGGTGACAACAGTTGATTCTCTTATACCCCGTGCCGCATCCATCGAGAGTTTACAGGCAGCCATGGTAATGTTTAGAAAGAAATGGCTATTTCCGGCAATAAAGTTATAGACCTGCAACAAAACTCTTTTTGAAAGATCGATCGAAACGAGTGGTTCGAGAATTCTTTTAAGAAAAAGATTTGATGATGCCGCGTGACGATTATGGCACTCATCTCCCATCTGAATTCCCTGGGCCAGGATGCTCCAGATGGGGATGCCTTGTGCTTTTTTGATAACCTTCTTCATTACAGGACCAAAAATGTCCCGAATCCACTTGAGACGATCAAGGGTCTCTTTTTCGAAAGACCCAAACCATAGGACTTTGCCTGCGCCTTCATTAAATGTGGAAAAAACTGTTTTTCCGAAGGTTGAGTCTTTTGTAACAATGACAGGCATTGAGGGCGAGATAATTCCCGTCATCGCTCCCGCTGCGTCATGGTGATGGTTTGGCGAGAGCTTTACTTTTTTTCTTTTTAGTAGTTGAATTGCGGCCTCGTCATTTTCTGCAAGGCCCTCGAACACTAAAGCTCCTCTAACTGCCCTCTTCATCGGATCGCACATTCTTTCCCATTCAATCGGAGGACCTGCATGGAGTATTGTATCGTGGGTCATACCGGGTATTACATTAAGTGCTGTATCAACATCAATGAAAACAGGTTCAACGGATAAGATTCTGTCTATCGCAAGTGTGTTGGCTTCATTAATTCGCTCACCGAGATACTTTAATGCCCCGGTCTCTGTTTTTTTCTGGTCTTTTATTTTAGCAACCATTGTATTAACAGAAGATGCATGATTCACGATGCATGATTCACGGTTCAGGATTAATCTTTTTTCTTTTCATCCTGCATCCTGTTTCCTGTATCCTGAATCATGAAGGTTCAACGGCTAGCACCCATATTAATTCTGCTTGAGCGTCGGCAGTATTTTTCCAACTATGATTGATATCAGTCCTGAAGTGAATACTGTCGCCGGGTCCTAGGGTATATGTTTGATCACCTATTCGAAGTTCCATTTTCCCTTTAAGGCAATATACCAACTCTTCTCCTCTATGTTTCATTGGATTTCTACCGCTTGCGGCCCCTACGTCAACCACTGCATAGGCGGCTGTCATCATGAAGTCTCCGTATTTCTTTGCAGAAATACCATGAAGCTTTAATCCCTTCTTAAATGTGAAAATACTTTCACGTCGTTGAACTTGTACAAAAAAGACATCCCTTTTTCCCCGTCTTTCTTCAATGAAATAGCTTACCTCTTTTCCCAATGCATCAGAGATCTTCATCATGGTCGTTATGGTTGGGATTATTCCATTAGACTCTATCTTGTGGATAGCTGCTGCGGAGATTCCGGATTTTACCGACAAGTCTTTAAGGGACAGACCCTTCTCTAATCGGATTCGCTTAATTTTCTCACCTAGTTTTGAAACTATAGTCTCTATCTGATTCTGTTCATTCGCCATTTTTCACCTTTTTTAATCTACCTTTTCCAATACCAATTAAAGGCTGAACTTCAATATCCCAAAATAGTCTTTTTTCGACCCCATTTTTTACGAATAAGACATTACTGCCGCCGATAATCTTACCGATCACTCCACACGTGAGCTTAATAGAATTGAATATCTTCTTAACTTCTGTGGTGTATTGTGGTCTTATCGATAAAATGAATCCGTAACTCGGGAAGGTAATCAACCACTCCCTTAATGGAATATCATAAGGCTTTGGAATCTTTTCTATGTGTATCTCTGCACCTTTTCCCGAAGACTCCAAAAGCATCAGGACTGATCCAATTAAACCTGCCATGCTAACGTCCTTCGCGCTGTCAACCTTTCCTTCCTCTGCAAGTCGCGGAAACACTTCCAATTGTCTCAGAGCGTCTTCACTACTCAATTGACTGGAGGAATCCCAAAAATTAAATCCTGAATAGAATTTCCCCTCTAAGTTACAAACGAAAACCAAGTCATCGCCTGTTTTGGCATTAAAACTGGAGAGTATCCTTGTAGCCCTACCTATTATAAAGACTGAGAGCGAAGAAAAATTGGTTTTCCGAGTTAAATGACCACCTACCAAAGGAACTTTATATCGTGATGCATTATCCTTTATTCCACGAAGCACCTCATTTACTTCATCGTAGTTGGGTGAAAATAGTACATCCAGGATCGCGATCGGTCTTCCACCCATAGCGTAAATATCACTCACATTTGTAAGGACAGAGGTGCGCCCTGCCAGGTAGGGATTTGATTTCAGAAGTTCGGGGTAAACTCCTTCAGCAGCGACCAACAAATAACCATCTTGCGTCTCTATAGCCGCTGCATCGTCACCAAGAATCACATTTCTACCATCGACTTCGCAAACACCCGGTATGATATCCCAGAGGTTTCTTAAATTTACTTTATCGGTTAAACGAGGGGAGCTGCGTAATGCACTTATTAGCTCATCCATAGTGAATTCCTATTCTTTTTTAATAACACGGCCTTGTCAAAATTTGCGGATGCACGATTCATGATGCACGATACACGATCCACGATGCATGATGTATGATTCACCATTCAGGACACACGTTCTTTTTTTCATACTTGCATCCTGCATCCTGCATCTTGCATCCTGCATCGTGATATTAATACGAATCCAAATTTGCTTCCATGAGTTGGTGCGGAATACCGTGATAGATAATCGGCTCCCCTATCTTTTCCCAATCAAGTCTCTGGAAGAATCTAACATTATTGGGCTGTATGTACGCCAGGAATTTTTTGCATCCCTTTGATTTGGCAGTATTCACAGCGAATCTCACAAGACGTGATCCAACTCTGCCATTACGGTAATCGGGTAAAGCTCCAAGTCTGCCGCCAAACCATGTGTTTCCATCCTTACTGTAGCATCTGACAACGCCTACTACGTTACTGCTTGAGCTTTCGACTGCGATTATGTGAATTGAATTCCGATCATATTCGTCGACATCTGTTTCGGGAAATATCCTTTGCTCCCTGACAAACACTTCATTGCGAATACGAAAATATTCTTTCAGTTCATCCTCAGATTCAGCGATTTTAATGATATATTTCGACATTCATTCCCCAATTCGACGTCAACTATATTCCACATTTTATTAACTTTAGGAAATAAAGTCAAATAGGTTTTCTTGGAGAACGGTACAGAATTATTCACTTTGACTAATGGTTGCTTAGCACGAAGAACACTATCTTAAATTAGAAACGACCGTGCACCCTGAGCAATGTCGAAGGGTGTTATCCCTCCTTCGACTGGGCTCTGGACCAATGTGTACTATAAGTTGAATCGAAAACCTCGATAGCTTCTAAGCATGGGTACTCTGATAGATTTGGATATACCGTTATCGATAGCCCGCTGGACATCGAAAGTCGGAACTCAGTACGGTTGGACACACTACTATAAAACTTAAATCACATTTCAATTATTGGAACTTTCTCAAATAGTGCTAGAATCGTATTTTGGTGGAAAGTCTCAGGACTAAACAATTCAAAGTCATAGTTGAGAAACATCCGGATGGTTTTGTAGCATATCCGCCTGGTCTGAAAGGAATTGTAGTTGGCGAAGGTGATACCTATGATGAGGCCCTAGCCGATATGAAGTCAGCCATTCGCTTCCATATTGAAACTTTTGGAGAAGATATTTATCAAGAGGAATCACCTTAAAGCTTATTCCAATTCTCCACAGTAATTCCCAGCTCCTTGATAATTTCTCTGACGGTCCCTTTGGGAATATCCCTGCCTTTGTGATAAGGGACTGGAATTTTATATTTAGTTATTGGATGCCTCATAAACAAGTGTCTGCCTCCAGGAAAGGGACCTTCGTAACCCAAAGCCCTTAACTTTCTTATCATTTCGTTTGGCTTTTCAGGTTTGAGTTTAACCATGCAAACATGGAAATAGGCGATAAGCTCATCGTTGTCAAGGAGGAACTTAGAATAGATAAGCAGAAAGGAACTAAATTACTACACAACGATCAATTTCAGGAATTTCGTCGCCGAATTCCTTAGCGGTATTTATCCATCCTCTAACTGCATCTTCTGCCATTTCCTTTGCTTCCTCCTTTGTTTCTCCAAACGTGATAATACCGGGCAAGACGGAGATTTTAACTGTCCACGTTCCATCGTCGTTTAAGATGTATTCAGCGTGTTTTAAGGCTAGAGCTACATACTTGTCAACACTTACCCTTGATATAGGTATGGCTGAACTCATATCAGGACTCCTAACACTAAATATTATTAATTATATCACGTTAAGTTTTCAAATTCTCTAATCACTTATAAGCACTCGGATAATAATTGACAAAATATGTAAAGGGAATAAAGATTTGGATACTATGGAAACAGGGATAAGACGAAGCGAAACCCCCGAAGAAAAAGAGCTGAACAAAAAGAAAGCTGAACTTAAAACACTTGAAGGGGAGTTAGCTCAACGTGAGTTAGATTTAGCAACACTTAAAGCTGAGTTACATAACTTTCAGAATATCTATCTTAGTGTCGTGGGTATTCGACATGCTGAACTCGAGGAGATCGAAGCTTTGGGTTACAGCTCCTCTATAATGTTAGTTTTTATTTCCCCGAAATCTCGAGATCCAGATATTTCTTTGTCTCCTCCACCACAACCTTTGAGAGTCCGAGAAGGCCAATAAGGTTTGGGAAAGCCATTAGTCCGTTCATTATATCCGCGAATGTCCAGACCAAATCCAGTTCAATCACTGCGCCAACTAAGACTATTAGTGTGAAAATTACTCTATACGGTTTCACCGCACGCTCTTTAAATATATATTCGATGGACTTCTCCCCATAATAGGACCATCCGAGTAAGGTGGAATAGGCAAAGAATGCAAGACTTAATGAAACTACTTCAGCACCTAATTGAAAAGGGACACCCTTTTCAAAAGCGAGTGTCGAAAGCGAAGCGCCTGTCTCCCCGCTTATCCATGCTCCGCTTGAAATAATAACAAGCCCGGTAAACGTGCATACTACAATTGTGTCAATGAAGGTTTGGGTCATAGATACTAGACCCTGTGCTACGGGGTTACGTGTCTTTGCAGCGGCGGCAACAATGGGAGAGCTTCCAAGACCGGATTCGTTTGAGAATATTCCCCTTGCAACCCCGATCCTAACCGTTTGTATCAGGGCTGTTCCTATAAATCCTCCAGTCGCGGCGGCGGGGGTAAATGCATGAACGAAAATTAATTTAAAGGCCTCTGGAATGTTTGTAACGTGTGCCATGAGAACGGAAATCGAACCAACGATATACAGGATTATCATGAACGGGACTATTGCGCTTGCAGCCCTTGCTATACTTTTGATCCCTCCGAGAATCACCAGGCCGGTTGCAATACACAATACCGTCCCTGTGGCCCATGGAGTGATCCCAAAAGAAGATTCGAGTCCTTTTGCCACTGAGTTTGATTGAACAACGTTTCCAATTCCAAAGGCAGCGATTGAAGCAAAAACCGCAAAAATTATTCCGAGCCATTTAAGTCCAAGCCCTTTGGAGATGTAGTACATCGGGCCGCCGCTCATTGTGCCGAATTTATCAACCTCTCTGTATTTAACTGCAAGAACGGCTTCTGAGTATTTGGTCGCCATTCCAAAAAGACCTGTGATCCACATCCAAAATAGAGCGCCCGGTCCTCCAACGGCGATGGCTGTTGCAACACCGGCAATGTTTCCAACACCTACAGTCGCAGCAAGCGCTGTCATGAGAGCCTGAAAATGGGAGATATCACCCTCTGATGATTCCTTTTCTTTCCTTATGATAAAAGCTAAATATAAAGAGGGTATTAGCGCCCGAAATTGGATACCTCTTAGTATTATCGTGAGATATATTCCGGTACCTAGAAGAAGTATAATCAGAGGCAAGCCCCAGACTAAGCCACTTATGTCAGAAAGTGTTTTTATTAGATTATCCTGCATCACTCATTATTTCCCTTTTATGTGTTTTTGGGTGTATTACCTTATCATAGATTTCTTTCTCTTGAAATAGAAAAAATTAATCGATGTAAGACTCACAGGGAGAAAATAAAACAAATATTTCAAAAGGTAATCTTAATCAGTTTAAATAACGAATATCTAGGTTAGATCCAGTAAATCCGTAGTACTCGACAGGTTTTAAAAGTAGCGTTTACGTCCTTCGACAGTTCGACAAGCTCACTGCTAAGGGCCAACGGGTCTAGACTCGACCTGTTAAGAAAAATAGAACTTACTTTGAAACTGATATGTAACAAATTGCCATTGGTGTAGGTGTTAGATATTTCGTGGACAAAATTCTTACAATTTTATGAATGGATTTATTTTCATTAAATCCTTTTCGGAATGAAAAGGACTTCAACGGCATTCCAAAAATTGCGTTAAGAAAATCCGGAACGAAGACGGTAAAAAAATTTGCGGGTTGCGGTTGAATTAAATTTTTAGTGGTTATGTCATCCCCGAGGATAGTTATCGGGGATCCAGAGGTATTTTTATGGATTCCTAATAACTGAGTTTGACACGGCGTGGGATTGCTTCAATTTCGGAATTTATCCTGAGGGAATCGAAGGGCAAATTTCGCAATGACGCAGGACGGCAGAGCAGTGCGTCCCTTGGAGCATTAAGATAAATGAAGAAAATACTTTTAAAAATTCTGTCCTCGAAATATCTGGGTTTTGCAATTGCGATCGACTCCCAAGCACTCTCTGGTTATGCTTGAGATTGCTTTGGGCCATTTAGCCTGCGCGATGTCTTTCAACCCAAGGCTTTGAACATCCAATAGAAATTGGGAAGGAAAATCATTCAATCTCCAAGATTACAAACTCCCGTATTCCACCGGGTGTTTGAACCCGAGCCTCTTCATCGACTCGCTTTCCAAGTAGCGCTCTACCAAGAGGGGATGCTACAGATATTAGTCCCTTTTCGGGTACTGATTCATCTGGTCCTACGAGCTGATACGTAAGGGTATTTCCGGTTTCAATATCCTCAAGCCTCACGCGTACGCCAAACATGACTCGGTCTTTTATAGGAAGCTTTTCAGGATCTATTACGTCCGCTCTCGCTATCTTACTCTTTAGCTCTTTTATCCTGGCCTCGATAAAACCCTGCCTGTCCTTTGCGGTTTCATATTCGGCGTTCTCCGTGAGGTCTCCTAGTGATCTTGCATGTGCTATCATCTTTATGACCTGTGGACGCTCTACAGAAATTAACCTATTTAGATCTTCTTGAAGCTTCCTAAAGCCATCCGGTGTTATTGGAACCCTATCAGAACACATTTAGTTTGCTCTCTTATACTTTAAATTAACAAGCTTCGACGATAAAATCAAAGATAAATCTCAATCTCCAAGCACCAAATCACAAAGAAATTTCAATAATCGAATTATAAATTCCAAACGCATTGAGCATTAGAATTTCGGATTTTACATTTATTTGAAATTTGGTGCTTGTAATTTGGAATTTGTAGTATCATTATAGTAATCCTGAAGCGCTCTTACCTCTAACCCTTCCATTTTTAATACCTCTATAGCATCTACTGCAGCCCTTGAAGCGGCGATGGTTGTAAAGTATGGAACGTTTTTGATAAGTGATTCTCTTCTTATTGAGTAGGATTGTGAAATCTCCTTTTCGCCAAAGGTAGTGTTGACCACTAGTTGTACATCGCCATTTTTTATGTGGTCCACGACGTGAGGCCTTCCTTCGATGACCTTGTTTACCGTATCACAATTGATTTTATGCTTATCTAGATATGAAGCGGTACCCATTGTACACATCAGTTTAAAACCAAGATCCTTGAGCTTCTTAGCTATAGGTATTATCTTCGGCTTATCATCATCCTTAACACTGACGAAAGCTGTGCCCTCGAGGGGGAGGAATGTGCCTGCTGCTATCTGCGCCTTTGCAAATGTACGTCGGAGTTCAGTGTCTATACCCATTACTTCCCCCGTTGATTTCATTTCCGGTCCTAGAATGGTATCTACGCCTGGAAATTTTATAAAGGGGAAAACCGATTCTTTTATACATATGTGTTTTGGCAAAATTTCTTTTGTGAACCCTAGTTGATTCAGACTTTTCCCTAGCATGACCTTTGTTCCCAGTTTAGCGAGTGGAATTCCTATGGCCTTACTAACAAATGGAATAGTGCGACTTGCCCTCGGATTTACTTCGAGCACATATACATCTTGATCTTTAATCGCGAATTGAATGTTGACCAAACCTCTTACATTGAGGGCTAAAGCAAGAACCTTCGTTTGCCGCACTATTTCGTCAATTAGAGAATTATCTATGGAGAAGGGAGGGATCACCATGGCGCTATCCCCGGAATGGACCCCCGCCTCTTCTATGTGCTCCAAGACGCCTCCAACAACTACTAATTCCCCGTCGGAGATGGCGTCTACATCTAGTTCCTTGGCATCCTTTATAAACTCGTCTATGAGTATCGGCTGGTTGGGCGATACCTTTACCGCCTCTTTAGTATAGCTTATTAGTGCTCTCTCGCTGTAAACAATTTCCATGGCTCGTCCACCAAGTACATAAGAGGGTCTAACCATTACCGGGAATCCGATTTCGAAAGCTATTCGGATTGCTTCACCTACACTCCTTGCTATACCACTTTTAGGCTGCTTTAGCCCTAATTGTATTATTAGGTCTCTGAATCGTTCCCTGTCCTCGGCAAGATCAATGTTTTCGGGAGACGTGCCGATGACATTTACACCCCTCTTCTCGAGTGGAATTGCGAGCTTAAGAGGCGTCTGACCCCCGAGTTGTACGATCACTCCTGAAGGTTTTTCCTTTTTAACGATTGACAAAGTGTCTTCCAATGTAAGGGGTTCAAAATATAATCTATCTGATGTGTCATAATCAGTACTAACGGTTTCTGGATTACAATTGACCATAATGGACTCGAATCCTTCTTCTTTTAATGAGAAAGATGCATGAACGCAGCTATAATCGAACTCTATACCCTGTCCGATCCTGTTTGGTCCACCTCCTAAAATGACTACCTTTCTTTTCTGGTTTGGTAACGCCTCGTCTTCCCCGTCGTAAGTGGAGTAAAGATACGGAGTGTATGCCTCAAACTCAGCGGCGCATGTATCTACCATTTTGTATGCCTTGTTAATTCCCAGTTCTTCGGCCTTTTTTCGGATTTCATCCTGGCTTGTATCTACAAGCTCGGCTAATCTTATGTCTGAAAACCCAAATTCCTTCGCTCGTCTCAAAATGGGACCTGGCAAATCATCTGAATTGAATTTCTTTATCTGATTTTCCAATTCAACAATTTGTCTGATATTTTCAAGGAACCATCTGTCAATCTTTGTTAAAATGTTTATTTCCTTAACATCCATTCCACACCTAATAGCATCGGCTATGTACCATAATCTTTCATGGTTCGGGATTATTAATTTCTCTCTAATCAAGTCTAAATTTGTTGTGATTGACTCGAACCCCGAAGAATCAATTTCAAGAGAACGTATAGCCTTCTGTAATGCTTCCTTAAATGTTCTTCCGATTGCCATAACCTCACCGACGGATTTCATTTGAGTCGTGAGCAGAGGCTCGGTCTGTGGAAATTTTTCAAATGCGAATCTTGGGATTTTTACTACGACATAGTCAATTGTAGGTTCAAACGAAGCAGGGGTATAACGAGTTATATCATTCGGAATCTCATCGAGGGTATATCCAACGGCAAGCTTTGCTGCTATCTTAGCGATTGGATACCCGGTGGCTTTTGAAGCAAGGGCCGAGCTCCTTGAGACCCTTGGATTCATCTCAATGACAACCATGTCGCCATCTGCCGGGTTGATTGCGAATTGAATGTTTGACCCCCCTGTATCAACTCCGATCTCCCTGATTATGGCGATGGCGGCATCTCTCATCCTCTGATATTCCTTATCGGTCAGGGTCTGGGCTGGTGCAACCGTTATGCTATCTCCGGTATGGACACCCATTGGGTCAAAATTTTCAATTGAACATATTATGACTACGTTATCCATTCCATCCCTCATAACCTCAAGCTCAAACTCCTTCCAGCCCAATGCTGATTGTTCTATCAGTATCTCACTAACCGGGCTTAAATCTAGGCCGGCTTTCACGTAATCTTCAAACTCCTCCTTGTTATAAGCTACGCTTCCTCCAGTACCTCCTAGTGTGAAAGAGGGGCGAATGATAACCGGAAATCCAATATTGTTTACAACATTCCATGCTTCGTTCATGGAATGAGCAACTCCGCTTGGTAGGACCTTCAGGCCGGTTTTCTTGATTGATTCTTTGAAGAGATCCCTGTTCTCGGCTTTTTTTATTGCGCTTAGTTTTGCCCCGATTAATTCGACTCCGAATTTTTCTAAAACCCCTGTCTCGGCAAGTTTAACGGTGATATTTAGGGCTGTCTGTCCTCCAAGAGTTGGAAGTAAGGCTTGAGGACGTTCCTTCTCAATGATCTTTTCAACAATTTCAGGTACGAGCGGTTCTATATAGGTTCTATCTGCGACCGTTGGATCTGTCATTATTGTAGCTGGGTTACTGTTTACGAGTACTATCTGATAGCCTTCCTCTCGAAGTGCCTTACAGGCTTGCGTTCCGGAATAATCAAACTCACAGGCCTGACCTATTACTATAGGCCCCGAGCCTATTAAGAGAATCTTTTTGATATCCGTTCTTTTAGGCATTTATTGGTTCGCGATGCAAGATGCAAATTAATTTCACTCAAGTTAATTTGTGTTAAATTCGTGGCTAAAGAGTATCGTATTACATATTCAGGTTGTAGAGCTTTCATGATCCTCGTAAATGTTCTCTTTTCCATAGTCCTTTGTATTCCCTTTGAATCCTTCAAGCGTTTCAAATCTGTAGAGGGCTGACCTGTACCAGTTCTTCTTAGGTTTAACCTTTATAGGCGAAAGCTTCCAGGCTTTCGTATCCTCTTCGTAGCCCCAGTTTATATATTCATTGAAATTATGAATGATATCAGTAAAAACGATGCGATACTTCAATAGCATTTTCTGTAGTTCATGCCATTTTGTAAGTGATGCCTCTCTTCTTGTCAACCCGAAATAGCCAGCTGAGCCGGGTTCTCTAAGTGCGGCTATTCCCCTACCTATGAAAGCATCAGCGGCTTTCAATGTCTCAGGCGGATCGGTGAAAAAGGTATCATATTTATTCCTTTGTTCATTAGGAATAGAACGCCTTAGATCGAATGTGTGAACCTCGACTTTGAACCCTTCTTTTACACCGGTTTCCTGAATGAAATCGGTTAGCCTCTTGTCAATTTCTACAACGGTTATTCTCTTAGGTAGGCGGCTGATCCCAAGAACGATACTTATCAGATCGTCATCTCCAAGCACGAATATTTCCTTTCCATATATGTCTCCCCTTTCATAGGCGATTGCAAAGCGAGAAAGAGTAGTTGTAGGGGTGACGTATCCCTGATCAAATTTCCTCAACGGAACAGGACGTCTTTTCTGAATTCTGAGAAACTTATCTTTGATCTCTGAAAATTTTTCTAAGATGATTCCCCTTCCTTCGCAAGACTTACATGAAATATCTTCAACAGGATGCAGTTTTTTTGCAATATTTTGCCCGTCGTCTGTAAGGTAAAATCCATTGTCCAATACCGAAACGAATCCGCTTTTCTCCAATGCCTTAATTGACTCGAAAACAGCGGGTACCGGAAAATCGGACTTGTCTATAACCTCCCACGGATTTTTGTCCTTTTTTAGAGCACCTAACAGCCTTTCTATGTCCTTTAAACTAACTTTAATTCTTGATTTATACGAAACTTGTTTAGCGAGTTGTTTCAGGTCCATGAAATACCTCAAGTATGGTAATGGAGTCATGATTTTATACCTAAAATCTCCCCGACTCGCAAATTGAATTAGTCACATGACGGACTGATTGTGATAGTTTTGCAGTTTGCAAACGCCTAGAGATAAAAGACGTTTTTGAGTTTAGTGAACACTTCAAACAATCTGGGAAGTCTAATGTCTTGCCTCAGAAGTTTAGTGAAATTGATTAAAATCTAAGTCAATAGGGTGGTACTGATTCTCCCGTCTCACCGTAAATCTCTAATTCAAGGCCATCGGGGTCGAGGAAGTGATATGCTTTTATCTTCCCGTCCTTTTCGACCTTTTCTTCAATAAATGAGATCCCCTTGTTCTTAAGTGTCTTGCTCGCTTTTTCCACATCATCCACTTCAAAAGCCACGTGCGCAACGCTCTCCACAATTTGAGCTTTATCTCTATTGAGTTTTTTATCTTCTGTTAAGGCGATTAAAGTATGGTCTTTAGTTCCGAGAAAGGACTTTTTCTTTCCCCCTTCGATTCGTCCATCTTTCAGTATACTCAGTCCTAACA
>Ga0214472_10002600_pt1 | contig 19348 bp, 20 predicted proteins | sample RVTome_6_FD_207662 | JGI IMG/M metagenome (GOLD analysis project Ga0214472, IMG submission 207662) | Soil microbial communities from uranium-contaminated site in the Upper Colorado River Basin, Wyoming, United States - RVT140D175 | ecosystem: Environmental > Terrestrial > Soil > Contaminated >...
AGTACCGTGTGAGCGGTTTTGTCAGCGCGCCGGGCGAGTCATTCGCGGACAGGGGGCGACAGGAGCTGTTCATCAACGGGAGGCCGGTAAAAAGCCCGGTCGTTACCAAGGCGCTTTACGGCGCGTACCGCTCGGTATTGATGAAGGACAGGCATCCCGCCTCCATCATCTTCCTTGACATGGACACGGGACTTGTGGATGTGAACGTGCACCCGGCCAAGAGGGAGGTGCGGTTCTCGGACAATGGCGCGGTCCACCGGGCTGTATTCGACGCCGTGTCGTCCGCCCTTAGGCAGGCGGATGAACATGGCGAGCCGGTGTCCGGCGCTGCATACCCGCAGTCACAACAAACTCGTGTGAACGACCCGTACAGGGACGGCATACGCGATGCTGTGGAGTCCTTCATGTCCACCGCATCCACTCAGGAGGACAGGTACCGTGTGCGGTATCCCGAGCCTGTGCAGAGCGCTATGAGGCTTCCTGCAGGGAAACAGCACGCCCCTGCCTATCCGGCGCCTGACGGACGCGTGGAGCGCGCTCCGGCTTCGAGGGTCCTGCCTGTCCAGGTCGCGGACTCGTACATAATAATCCCCGCCGGCGACGGATACATGGTCATCGACCAGCACGCCGCGCACGAGCGGATCCAGTACGAGAAGGTCAAGGCCTCCCACGGAAGTCTGGGGCCCGGCACGCAGGGTCTACTTGTCCCCGAGCGGCTTGACCTGACCGCGAAGGAAGCGGCGCTCATGGATGCGGTCATGCCGGAACTTGCGGCCATCGGCATCGAGGTCGAGCACTTCGGCGGGACGAGCTTCCTCATAAGGTCGAAGCCGCTATTCCTGGACAAGGTGGACATAAAGGAGGTCGTGCTGGGCATCATATCCGACCTGGACGTATCCGACGCGAAGGCCGGCGTCGAGGAGTTACGCGAGAAGGTCTACCAGTTGATGGCGTGCAAGAGCGCGGTCAAGGCCGGGCAGAGGCTCCACCCGGAGGCGATGAACAGGCTCGTCAAACAGCTCTTCGAGTGCGAGATGCCTTTCACCTGCGCGCACGGCAGGCCTACCGCCGTGAAGTTCGGGCTAACAGACCTCGAAAAGCTCTTCAAGCGCAAGTAGGCCAGTTTCTTCCCCGTTTTTTCCTTGACGCTTCCTTAAGGATGTACTATATTTCAATGACCTTTCCGATACCATAGCCATTGGTATCCGCACGCATTTGCCGGCGTGGTGGAACAGGTAGACGCAGCGGACTCAAAATCCGCCGCCCGCAAGGGCATGCCGGTTCGATTCCGGCCGCCGGCACCAAATAGTTCAACCGGTCCTCCTCAAAATTGGTAACACCCCTGTTATTTCTATGCATCCCCGGTTTGTCCCGGGATGCTTTTTGTTTGGGCAACTTAAACCGCTATTGAAATCGCCGTCGAAATGGGCTAACCTTTAAATGTGGGCTCGGTGGATGAGATGCGCAGGAAGGCGGAGCTTCACGGGAGCGCGCTCGAAGAGGTGTTCCTTAAGCTGACAGAGGAGGTCGAAGCCTGATGAAAAAGTTTGCGTTTGCAGGGCTCATGTTGTTCATCATGCTTGGCTCTTCCGCATGCAGCATGAAGGACGCTGTTGGCAGGATGAGTTTTGAGCTAAAGAAGGTGCATGTCACGGATATGGACGAAAAGGGTTTCAACGCGACCCTCATCATACAGGTTAACAACCCGAACTGGTTCGGTGTAACGGTCACGGACTTCAAATACAAGGCGTCTCTTGGTGGTAACGACGTTGCGTCTGGCTCGCTCGGCCAGGAGTTCAAGGTCCCGGCGGACGGGTATGCCGTGGCCGAGCTTCCGGTCGTCGTGAGGTACGGCGACCTGCAGGGAGGCATGCTCGCCGTCCTTGGCGGACGTCTTGGCTACCGGGTCACCGGCGAGGCGGGCTTCGGGACATGGCTCGGCAGGTACGCGCTATCATTTGACACCGGCGACAGTACATACGACTTGCCAGGCAAGCAGCGTCAGAAGTACGGTGACACGATTTGAACGGGCCGTTGCAGTTTATTTCTCCGCGGGCTACAGGGGGGGGCCAAATGACCGGCATTGAGACCGGATTCGCGGTGCTCTGTATGGGCGCGGTAGTCATTATAAACATAGCGGCCGCCGTCTGGCCCATGCGGTATTGCCTTAGCTGCCTTGAACGGATGGAGCTTTGACATGCCTGACGCAAACCGGGAAGAGATGGACGACATACTCGGGATAAGCCGGTGCGCCAGGTGCGGCCACAGGCTGGACGGCCTTGTTGAATGTCCTTTCTGCGCGGTGGCCGAGCCGGCAAACTCGCATGCCAGGTCAGGCAAGTGGGTGTATTTCACCGCATGCTTCCTGACCTCGCCCTTAAGCATATATGCCGTAACCACCACCGGCAGGCTGAGTTTTCCGGAGAAGGTAGTTGCAATTTCCGGCTGCCTGGTCTGGTCCGGGGTGTACCGGCTTCTTTTGTGGTAAGTGGTAAGGATGGAACCTGTTACGTGCCGATAAACCAGGCCAGTGACCATGGCGGCATGCAGCCCATCTCTATATCTTCCGGCTCAACACCGCAGGTGTAGATAAGCCTGCCAGCAGGCATTTTTCCGCATGGCGCGGAAATGTCGAACATGTTGGCCAGGACGGTCAACGCAGTTCCATTGCCAAGCCTCCACTCGCACCGTACGACACGTCCAGCTATTATGTTGTAAGACGCTGCTTCGACCGTGGCGCCAGCGATGTGCGGGACAACCTCTGTGCGCCTTATCTCTATGAGCCGCCGGTGAAACTCTGTCCATGTCCTGCCGGCTTCGGTGTCGGCCTCCGAAAAGTCCAGCGTCGAGCGCGTGAACGCATCAGGGGCCAGCCCTTCTCCCAGGTCACGGAAGAAAGTAAACGGAGCCCCAGACCCGTACTCCTCCCCCATGAATATCAGAGGAGGGGCGGGTGAGAGCATGATAAGCCCGGTAGCAGCCTCGACCGCCCTCCTTGTGGTCAGGCCTGTTATGCGTTCGCCTCCGGGCCGGTTGCCTATCTGGTCGTGGTTCTGTATGAAGTTTACGAACGAGACCGCATCGAGCCCTTTTGTAGCATCCCCGCGCGGTGCTCCGCCTCTGAATGCGGACGGCTCTCCCTGGAACGCGAAGCCCTCGGCCAGGCACCTTCCGAGGTAATATTCAGGCCTGTCCGCATAATCGGCGTAGCGCCCGGTGGTTTCGCACGTCGTCATCATGTGCAGGACGTGGTGCATGTCGTCGTTCCACTGCGCGTTGTAGTAGCCGCCCTCTCCTTCGCCTTTCATGTATATGGATTGGTTATTGTCGTTCTCGATGACAAGGTGGACGCGCCTTCCCGCAGGCACGCATTTTCTGACCGCCCTGGCCAGCTCGGTGATAATGTGCGGGCTTGAGCTGTCGATAATCCGGTCTGCCGCGTCGAGCCTCAGGCCGTCGATGTTGTACTCGCTCACCCAGCATTGGGCGTTGTGGATGAAGAAATCGCGGACGTTCCTGCTGTCCGGTCCGTCATAATTTATCGCATCGCCCCAGGGGGTATTCTGGCCGCCCCTGAAGAATTGAGGCGCGTAGCTTCCGAGGTAGTTACCCACCGGGCCCAGGTGGTTATAGCATACGTCCAGGAATACCATGATGCCTTTGGCATGCGCCGACGCCACCAGGGATTTAAGGCCGTTGGGCGTGCCATATGCCGGCGCAGGGGCAAACGGCAATACGCAGTCGTATCCCCAGCTTCTCTGTCCGGGGAAGCACCCGACGGGCATCAGCTCTATCGCGGTAATGCCAAGCCCGGCTATATAGTCCAGCCTTCGCTCGACGCCCGCGAAGTTTCGCTCAGGCGAGAACGTCCCCACGTGCAGTTCATAGAATACCGCTTCCTCCCACGGCCTTCCGTCCCAGTCTTCGTCCGGCCAGTCGAAACTCTCGGGGTCGACGACCATGCTCGGCCCGGGCGGCCCTGAAGGCTGGTATCTTGAAGCCGGGTCGGGGACCAGCAGTCCTCCGTTTATCCTGAACCGGTATAGGCCGCCGTGGGTGGTCCTGCCGGTGTCCAGCACCCGCCAACCAGAACCGAGGTCAGGCATGTCCATATATTCACGGGTGTCGCCGCTCTCAAGGCAAAGCTCAACCGTTTCGGCGCCCGGCGCCCAAAGCGAGAACCTGACCCTTCCACCGGACTGCACCCTTGTCCCGAACGGCATGTCGTGACTTCGCTTCATCGGACACCACTGAAGAAGTCTTGTCCTTCACCGGACATCGTCCGTAATGTCAAATCACCATTATAAAAAATTATATCACACCCGCCGGAACGTGCCGGATGCCGCCGTCCTTCGGAAGTATTTTGTGCTGGTTCCTGCCGGGCAACCCGCATTGCGAAATACGATGATACTATCGCCCAGAGCAAACAAGGCCGCCCCTGAATGCCGGGCGGCCTTGTTTGATATTCCACACGATGGGCTGTACAGCGGAGGCTGTGTTACTTTGGTTTTACCACGAGCACCGGTGATTCCGTAAACCCTATGACCTTCTCGGTCACGCTCCCCAGAAGAAGACGGCTTACGCCCTTTCTGCCCTGTGAGCCCATTATTGTTATGCTGGTTTTCTTATCTCTCGCTACCTCGTTTATGGCAACGTAAGGTTCGCCTTCCTTGACGACCGTCTCAACCTTCACACCTGCTGACTCGGCGTCCGACTGTATGCTTGAGAGCGTCTCTCTTGCCTTTTTTGTCATTGCGCTTACGACGTCCGGCGCCTGTGCGTAGAACTCCTCGTTCACGTCCACGACCGACACCACGTCCAGTGTCGAGCCGTAAGACTTCGCAAGGTCAACGGCGCGCTCGGTGGCGGCAGCGCTGTAGAAGGACCCGTCTGTCGCAAGGAGCAGGCTGTCCCAGGATATTACAGAGCCCCTCGGCACGACCAGGACATCCTTGCCGGTGTACCCTATCACCCTCGCGGTCACGCTGCCCATGAGCGTCCTTTCGAGGCTGTGGCGGCCCCGTCTGCCCATCACGATAAGGTCGCAGTTCTCGCTATCCGCGACGTCAACTATCCGCTCGTAGGGCTCGCCCTGTTCGAGGTTGGTTATTATCGACGCACCCGCGGATACGGCAACTTCACGGGCCTCGGCGAGAAGCTTCTCGCCGGGCCCGTTGATGGCCTCCTTGATATTGCTGACGCCGATCAGTTCGAGGTCCCCTTCGTACACTGGCACGACCGCCACGACCTTGATCCAGCTCTGCTCTGTCCGCGCAAGGTTTATCGCCTGCCTGAGCGCGTTCCTGCCGGACTCGGAGCCGTCGTATGCAACCAATATCCTTCGGTATCTGCCCATGCGGTCAGACCTTTGCCCGCAATGCGGAGCCCGCCCTGTTCAACGCCTTTTCCTCTTTCATGCCCTTTACCATGCCGCCTACTATTATACCCGCTCCGACAAGGAGTGCAAGGCACATTACCGCGAAGCTGGATATGTCGAGCATCTTCGCGGTGCCGGCCTCTATGTTCATCCAGCCGAGCTCGCCCAGGTAGGTAGGCATCGCAAGGCCGCGGCTGACGGCTACCATAAGCATGATAGTACCCATGACGAACTTGATCATGTGGTCCTTGACGTAGGTGGTGCCGAGCGCGCCAACCTGCACGCCGAACAGCGAACCGGCCAGTATTATCAGTACGAGCCGGATGTCTATGAGGCCGAGCATGCCCCACTGCACCGAGCCGACCAGGCCCATCGAGAACGCGGTGACAAGCTCCGACGCGGACGCGACCATGCTGGACGCGCCTACCACGAATATCATGCCTGGGACGCCTATGAACCCGCCGACCGCTATGGTGGCGGCAAGAAGTCCGGTGGCGAAGCCGACCGGTACGGTGAACCACATGGATATCCTTACGTTGGCCGTGGTCAGGTCCATCATCGGCGGCAGGTTGATCTTCTGGAGCGCGAGCGCGAGCTTGGAGGTCGTCTCGACTCCGCCGGTCCGGGCTATCTTTATTGCGTCCCTGAACACGAACCCGCCGACTATTACCAGGACAACGACGAACGCGACGCTGACGTACAGGTTGGAGCCCGCGTCGCCCCACAGCTCGTTGATGTACTGCTGTATCTTGATACCCACCAGGACGCCGACGACCGCCGACGCGCCCATCACGGCGCCAAGCTTTATGTCGACCTGTCCGTATTTGTACCGCTTGTACGCGCCGACCAGCGCCTTCGGGAACTTGTGGCACATGTTGGAGGCGACGGCGGTAAGACCGTCAACGCCCAGGCTCATCATGCCCGGGGTGAGGACAAACGCGCCGCCGGAGCCGATGAACCCGCTGACCAGGCCGCCTATGAGCCCGACCGCAAACAGGAACAGCATGTTCTTCGCGTTCAAGGTGATGAATTTGACCGCCTTTCTGAACTCGGACGTCCCTGCGCTCGATGTCACGGTAAGGCTGCCGGACATGGTGTCGAGCGAAAGCACCTTCTCCTCCGCGCCGGACCCGATGACAAGCGTCTCGGCGTCCCTCTTTATGGCCTCCTGCTCGCCTGCTGCGTCCACGTAAGTGAACTTGCCGGTGAGCTTATCCTTGTGGATAGAGAAAGAGTCGGTCTTATTTTCAACGCCCGCCCAGTTGCCGAGCATAGGGTTGCCGCCACCGCCGGCGAATGCGGATACGGGTAACATCGAAACCATAAAGAGCAGCAATGCCGCTACAGCCATAATCTTCTTCACAACAACCTCCTAAAGAGTTTGATTGGGTAATATTACAACCACACTGTTAACGGACTGCTACCTTTTCTTCTTCGCTTCCATACCCATCGCCGAGAGGGCATAGTTGGCGAACGAGCCGTGCACGAACGAGAAGAAGAACACCGTGGCTATCGGGAGGAGCGTGTACCACTTGCCCCTCGTGAATAAAGCCGTTATAGCCTCCTGGTTCGTGAGCACCGCCGCCAACGACGCTATTGATATCACACCGTAAACAACCGCCTTCATGTAAGGCTTCTTGTCGTCTGAACTGCTTGCCATTTTATTCTCCTTTTGCCTATGCCTTGATTGCGTCCGTTACCACGACCAAAGGGCATTTCAGCTTCTCGGTCGCCACGGACAACCTCTTTTCCAGCCTGCTCCTGTGTTCCTCACTGAGACCGCTGGACTCCATAACCACAAACAATATGTCACTACGGCCCTCGGCGTACCTGGCCACCTCGTCTTCGAGCCTGCCCTCGCCGAAGTTCAGGCTGTAGTCTATGCCTTCCTTTATCAGGCTTTCGAACACGTTTTTGAGGCCAGACTTCACCTCGCCAAGCAGTTCTTCAAGGTTCTTTCCGCGCTCAAGTAAAGAGGGCCTGAGTATGTAGAGTATCTCGAGTTTCGCCCCGACCCTCTGGCACAAGTTGGATGCGTATCGGAAAGCCTTGTGGTCCACCTCCGTACCTTCTGTGCCAAGGAGAACTTTCTTGTTTGAGTTCTTGCCGTACATCTCCCGCGCGGTATTGAACTCGCCCGCTTCGGCAAATGCGGCGGATGCCATGGCATTCTCGAACTTTTTTAAGATATCTCTCATCACTTCCCGCCCCTTGCCGTTTTACGCCTTGTGCGGCTCAGGCATGCTGTCGATGGTCACGTCGCCGCCACGGTGCGGGCAGCTGCCGGATGCGGCATTCCTGGTCTCTTTGCCCTCTTTCATGATATCCCTGGCGGTGTCGAACTCGCCCGCCTCGGCAAAGGTTACAGCCGTCATCAGATTCTCGAACCTGTTTAACAAGCCTTTCATCTCGCTCCTCCTGTATTCAAATTTCCGGACACCATTGTCCGCATCTGTCCATATCCTATTACAAGAACCGTGCCAGAATCGGCTATTACTCGTAACATACTGTAATATAAGGCAAAGTATGGTCTTGAGATTATTTCGGAACCAAGCGGGTTTGTTGCCAAATGCAACGCGGCTATGCAGGTATCCTGAATTGTCTTAATTTATAATAAGTTAGAAACGTGTTGCATACTTGACATTCGAATTGCATTATGCAACAATACGGGCATGTTCAAGTTTCCGGTCAGCATACGGCACAAAATTACGCTCGGATATTACCTGGGCCTTCTTTTTGTGCTGGCATTTGCCATTTTGACTTACGTCAACCTGCAGCGCATCGAGAAAAAAGTGGCATTTTCGGAGGTCGTGAGCGACTTCTTCGAGACTACGCTCGAAGCGCGCCGGTTCGAGAAGAACTACTTCCTTTTTGAAAGCGATGCTGATTACGCCGAGAACCGCAGGTATGTAGACGAGGCGCTGGTCATACTCGCCAAGTACCAGGAAGGCTTCGAGGATATATCGCCGGACGTCAATGCGGCGGATATATCCCAGAATTTCAGGAGCTACGCAAGCCTGATGGACCTGGCCCATGAGCATATCAGCCGGGAGAATGACAAGGGCAGCAGGAGGTATCTGCTAAGCAAGGATATCCTTGAAAGCCAGGCCAGAAAGAAGGGCAAGGAGATTACAGGCATCGCGGAGCAGCTTTCCAGGCAGGAGAGCATAAACATCCGCACGCTCCTTGGTTTCTCGCGGAAGATACTCTGGGTGTCGCTGGCTATCCTGTTTGTGGTCGGCGTGTTGATAGGCCATACTCTCGCGATAGTGGTTGTAAGGCCGATGAAGCTTCTGGAGAGGTACACGGAGCAGGTGTCGCGCGGCGAGTACGTCAGGTACGAGGGTGGGTACCAGGAGAAGGAGGTAGACTCGCTCCTTAAGGCGTTTAACCGCATGACGACCGAACTCGAATCCAGACAGCGCCAGCTCGTGCGTTCCGAAAAGCTCGCATCGCTCGGTACGCTCCTGTCCGGGGTGGCGCACGAACTGAACAACCCGCTCTCCAATATATCGAGCTCCGCCCAGATTCTCGCCGAGGAGGTGGATGACACGGACGTGGAGTACAAGAAAGAGCTGATAGGCCAGATAGAGGAACAGTCCGACAAGGCGAGGGACATCGTCAAGTCGCTCCTCGAGTTCTCGCGGGAAACAGAGTTCAGGAAGCAGAGGTTGCAGCTGAGGCAGCTCCTCAGGGATACCAAGCTACTACTCCGGGGACAGCTTCCAACCATGGTGGAGGTGAGCCTGTCCGTCCCGGAAGAGCTCGAAATCTCCGCGGACAAGCAGCGCATCCAGCAGGTATTCCTGAACCTGCTTTCAAACGCTATCGACGCGGTCCCCGAGCACGGCGGTCATGTAGAGGTATCCGCGCGGGAGACTGAAGGGTCCGGCGGCAAGAGGGCGGTCGTTATAGAGGTGAGCGACAATGGTACCGGGATCGAGCCTGACAGGCTCAAGAAGATATTCGACCCGTTCTTCACGACGAAGGACGTCGGACGCGGCTCCGGGCTGGGGCTTTTTATCGTGTACGACATAATAGAGCGGCACGGCGGCACGGTCACGGCCGAAAGCAAAAAAGGGGCTGGCACCACTTTTCATATAACGCTACCGCAGGCGGACGAGGAAGTTTCAGCCGGGACAGCATAGTGGCGGTAAATTCCCGGCAAGCGCTACCCGGACAATGGGCGGAAATTACGGAGCAATGAAATGGACATAAAACCGAGACTCCTCGTGGTTGACGACGAGGCTATAGCGCTCAAAAACCTTGAGCACGTGCTGAAGAAAGAGGGCTACGACCTAACCTCCACACAGAGCGGGCCGCAGGCCCTTAAGATAATCGAGAAGGAGGAGTTCGACCTCGTCCTGACCGACCTGAAGATGGAGAGGGTGGACGGCATGCAGGTCCTTAAACGCGTCAGGGAACTGCACCCCGAGACAGAGGTGATAATGATCACCGGTTTTGCGACGGTGGACTCCGCCATAGACGCGATGAAGGGCGGGGCGTACCACTATATATCCAAGCCTTACAAGCTGGACGAGGTCAGGAAGGTGGTCGCCGAGGCTATCGAGAAGGTGCGCCTGAAGAGGGAAAACTCCGTACTCCGGGAGCAGATAGACAAGTTCAGGGGCAAGGTAAGGCTCGTCACCCAGAACCCTAACATGCACAGGCTCCTCGAGACGTCCAGGCAGATCGCGCCGACAGACTGCAATATCATCATAACCGGCGAGAGCGGCACCGGCAAGGAGCTTTTCGCCAGGTACCTGCATTACATGAGCAACAGGGCGGACGGCATGTTCTTCGGCCTGAACTGCGGCGCGTTCACCGAGGAGCTGCTTGCAAACGAGCTGTTCGGACACGAGAAGGGCGCGTTCACGGGCGCGGACACGATGAAAAAGGGTCTCATGGAGATGGCCAACAAGGGCACCCTGTTTCTTGACGAGATAACCGAGATGCCGCCGAGCATGCAGGTAAAGCTCCTCCGCGTAATACAGGAGAAGGAGGTCCTGAGGCTTGGGGCGACCGAGTCCATCAAGGTGGACGTAAGGTTCATCGCAGCGACCAACCGGGACATACGGGACGCGATAAAGGCGGAGCGGTTCCGCCAGGACCTGTACTTCAGGCTGAACGTTGTGTCCATTCACATCCCGCCACTTTCCGAGCGCAAGGACGACGTACCGCTTCTCAGTTACTACTTCCTGAAGAAGTACGCCACCCTGATGCAGAAGGAGGTGGTAGAGATATCGCAGGAGGTCATGGACACGCTGACCGGTTACGACTTCCCCGGGAACGTCCGCGAGCTGGAAAATGTCATAGAGCGCGGGGTCGCGCTTACGACCGGGAATTCGATAGAGATGTCGCACCTGCCGGACGACATAAAGAACCTGAGCATAAGGACGTTCAGGCGCAAGGGCGGGAACATCCCCACGCTCGAGGAGCAGGAGACCGCATACATAGAATGGGTGCTCCAGGAGACGGGCGGCAACAAGACCGCGGCGGCGCAGATCCTGGGGATCGACCGTGTATCGCTATGGAGGAAACTCGGCAAGGGCAAGTGATAAAATTGGCGTCATACCCTGAAAATATTTTCACGCGCCATAATATTTCGCTTGCAATATTATCGGTTTAGGTGGTAAATTTTATCTGTCGTCCAGAGGCCGCAACGGTGCGGCCAGTGCACCGGCCGTCGTGGCCGAAACCAGGTACGCGTCGAGGACTGAATAATATTTCGGTCGTGTAGCCGCGACAGCGAAGGAGAATAATGGACAATGATTCACTGATCAGCAAGGAAGTGGAGCCTCCCAGCGAACCGCAGGAGCCTCCCAGCTTTAAGGACAATACCGCCACTGCCGCCACCGGTGTCTCCGACGGGATGTGGAACGAGCTCTTCAGGCTCGATACCCCGGCACAACCCCGCCTTTTCGATACGGACATAGTCCCGGATGCCGCAGTCCCTCACCGGGTGCGAGGTGTCCCGAGCTTCAAGTCCGGCCAGCGCTCCAGGGCATTCAGAAAGACTTATTACCCAAAGGCCACGAACGAAGAGTGGAACGACTGGCAGTGGCAGTTCAGGAACCGCATAAAGGACATCAAAGGGCTGGAACGCATCATCCGGTTGACAGACGATGAGAGGGAAGCGCTTTCGTCCCAGAAGGGGCTACCCGTAAGCATCACCCCGTATTACGCATCCCTGATAGACCCATACAGACCCATGCAGCCGCTTCGCCGCACGATGGTGCCGGCGCTCTCCGAGCAGTCCTGCTCGCCCGGAGAGGCGGAGGACCCGCTTCATGAAGACGGCCACAGCCCGGTGCCCGGACTTGTGCACCGCTACCCGGACAGGGTGCTGTTCCTGGTGAGCGGGGTATGCGCCGCGTACTGCCGCTACTGCACCCGCTCCAGGATGGTCGGCAAAAAGGGCGGGATGCGGTTCACGCTTGGCCAGTGGGAACAGGCGGTCGAATACATCGAGAGGACGCCAACCGTGAGGGACGTCCTGTTATCCGGCGGCGACCCGCTCATGCTTCCCGACGAGAAGATAGAGTGGCTGCTGTCACGGCTCAGGCGTATACCGCACGTGGAACTCATCAGGATAGGGACCAAGACCCCTGCCGTACTGCCTCAGAGGATTACCCCCGCCCTGACGAGGATGCTCCGGAGGTTCCACCCGCTCTGGATGAGCATGCACTTCACCCACCCGGACGAGCTTACTCCGGAGTCCGCGCAGGCGTGCAAAAGGCTTGCCGACGCTGGGATACCGCTCGGTAGCCAGACAGTCCTCCTGAAAGGCGTCAACGACGACGTGGATACCATGAAGCGGCTCGTGCACGGGCTTCTGAAGGTGCGCGTCAAGCCGTACTACCTGTACCAGTGCGACCCGATATCCGGCTCCGGCCACTTCAGGACGTCAGTCGAAAAGGGGCTGGAGATTATCCGGGGTCTGCGCGGACACACCACCGGATACGCCGTGCCGGCATACGTCATAGACGCTCCCGGCGGAGGCGGGAAGATACCGCTCCTGCCGGACTATGTCAAGGGAAAAGACGGCGGCAACCTGCTCCTGACCAACTACGAGGGCAACACATACCGTTACCCGGACAGCGCCGGCATGCCCATTATGGAAGATATGGGTGCGGCGTCATGAAGGTTGGTCTGACGTACGACCTGCGTGAAGACTATCTGGCCGAAGGGTACACCGAGGAGGAGACCGCCGAGTTCGACAGCCCGGTGACGATCGAGGCTATAGAGCGCACGCTTAGGGTGCTTGGTTTCGAGACCGAGCGCATCGGCCATGCGAGGAGGCTCGTCGGGAGGCTTGCCGCTGGCGAGAGGTGGGATATGGTATTCAACATCGCGGAGGGGCTTTCCGGATACGGCAGGGAGGCGCTCGTCCCGTCGCTTCTCGATGCGTACAACATACCGTATGTATTCTCCGACCCGCTTGTCCTCACGATGACGCTGCACAAAGGGATGGCCAAGCGTGTCGTCCGGGACATGGGCATACCCACGCCGGACTTCGCGGTCGTGGAGGACGAGGCGGACATAGAACTGGTCGACCTGCCGTACCCGCTCTTCGCAAAACCAGTCGCCGAGGGGACCGGGAAGGGCGTTTCGGCGGCCTCCAGGATAAGGGACAGGCAGGAGCTTGTAACCGAGTGCGGGAGGCTTCTCGCGCAGTTCAAACAGCCTGTGCTGGTCGAGACTTTCCTGCCTGGCAGGGAGTTCACGGTCGGTATAGCCGGGACCGGCAGGGACGCGAGGGCGTTCAAGCCTATGGAGGTGTTACTTAAGGAGAACGCGGAAACCGGAGTGTACTCGTACACCAACAAGGAGAACTTCGAGGAGCTTGTATATTACAGGCTGGCCGAAGACGAGATGGGGAAAAAGGCCGCGGAGGTCGCACTTGGCGCATGGAGGGCGCTCGGATGCAGGGACGGCGGTCGCGTGGATGTACGCGCGGACGCGTCCGGGATGCCGAACTTCATCGAGGTGAACCCGCTCGCCGGGCTCCACCCGGAACACTCCGACCTCCCGATACTCTGCAACCTGGACGGAATCGGTTATATCGAGCTTATCGCCGGGATAATGAAGTCCGCGCTGAAACGGACCGCGTTGTCCGGTGTCAGGGAGATGGGGCCGATATGAAGGTAGCGGTACTGTACGGTTACGTGCCGCCCGGCGCACCCGCCGACGAGCGGGACGTGCTGGTCGAGGTGGATGCTGTATCCGGAGCGCTTGCGGAGCTCGGGCACGAAACGGCCGGGATACCCGTCACGCTCGACCTGAAGGATGTTGCGGAGCGCTTACGGGAGGCATGTCCCGATATCGCGTTCAACCTGGTCGAGTCGGTGGATGGAAAGGGCAGCCTGATACACCTCGCGCCCGTCCTTCTGGACACGCTCGGGCTGCCGTATACCGGCTGTCCCGCCGAGCCGGTTTTCACCACGTCCGGCAAACTGCTTTCAAAAAGGATGATGAAGCTGGCCGGGATACCAACCGCACCCTGGCACGTGATGGACGGGCCGGTGCAGGGGTTCGTGCCGGGCAGGCCGCTCATAATAAAGTCGGTATGGGAGCACGCGTCGATAGGGCTCGACCAGGCCTCCGTGGTGACCCCTGATACCCCTGAAGTGCTTGCGCACGAAATTGAGAAAAGGCGCGTTGGGCTTGGAGGCGAGGCGTTCGCGGAGGAGTACATCGAGGGCAGGGAGTTCAACATATCGCTGGTTGGGGCGGTAGGCGAGCCTGCCGTACTTCCGCCCGCGGAGATAGTATTCAGCGGCTATTCGGACGGCAGGCGAAGGCTTGTGGACTACCGCGCCAAATGGGAAGAGGGTTCGGTGGAGTATGGGGCCACCGTCAGGAGTTTCCTGTTCCCGGATTCAGACAGGGGCCTCATCGATGAAATAGCGGCCATATCAAAGGACTGCTGGCGTGTCTTCGGGCTCTCGGGATACGCGCGGGTGGACTTCCGCGTGGACGGAGAGGGACGGCCCTGGGTGCTGGAGGTGAACGTCAACCCATGCATATCCCCGGACAGCGGGTTCGTCGCGGCCGCAAAAGCGGCGGGCATGGATTACAAAGGGCTCGTCAGTTCAATACTGGACTGCGCGTGCAAAAAGCCGCCGGTGAGGGTATGAATACCGTGCGGGAAACCATACTGGGCAACCTTGTCTACCGGGAAGACGTGCTTCCATCGGACGCCGAGGCTGTGCGTGATATCATCGTGTCCACCGGGTTCTTCACCGGCGAGGAAGTCGATATCTCTGTCGAACTTGTCGGCGAGCGGCTTGCCAGGGGTATCGACAGCGGGTATTTCTTCCTGTTCGCGGAGAAGGACGGCAGGGTAGCGGGGTACACGTGCTACGGCCCGGTTCCGGGTACGGAGTCGAGCTTCGACATGTACTGGATTGCCGTCGATAACGGGCTTCGCGGGCGCGGTATAGGCAGGGCGCTCATGGAGAAGTCGGAACTGGCGATTAAAGGGCTGGGGGGGACCCGCATATATATAGAGACCTCTTCGAAGGACAAGTACAGGCCCACCAGAAGTTTTTACGAATCCCGCGGGTACCGTCGGGACGCGTTCATGGAAGACTTCTACCGCCCAGGTGACTCCAAGGTCGTTTACGTCAAAAAGCTTTAAGGTGCAAATGATTTAAAACCGAGAGAGGTTGCATGATCAAGACCGTGGTACTGCTTTCGTTTTCCAACCTGTTCATGACGTACGCATGGTACGGACACCTGAAGACCATGAGCGCAAGGCCGCTCGTCTTTGTGATACTTGCAAGCTGGGGGATAGCGTTCTTCGAGTACACGCTGCAGGTACCGGCCAACCGTATAGGTTACCGTTACATGGACCTGGGCCAGCTGAAGGTTATGCAGGAGATAATCGCGATGACCGTGTTCGCGGGCTTCGCGATTGTTTACATGAAACAGCCGCTGAAGCTCGACTACCTCTGGGCGGGGCTCTGCCTCGTCGGTGCAGCGTACTTCATGTTCAGGGCCGGGTAAGCGTCCAGTATATTTGTAACCCGGCTATTTCTTCGCCATGCCGCAGAGGTTCTTGCCTATCTCAAGCTCCTGTCTCCCTGTCTCGTCCGGTGTTTCGACGCCGAGGTTGACCTTCCTGATCTCTCCGTAGCGTACCGGGTTTTCCGGAAGGTTAGATTTGACATGCTCGATGAAGGACCCAAGCTCCCTTATCCGGAAGAGGTCCTCGTACTTTCTTGCGTCGCCGAGCGTTATGGCGACCAAGCCCTTGCTGTCCATTTCGCTTATGGACGCCGAATGCGCCGGAAGCACGACGGTGTCGTCCGGAAGCGTGGCCAGTCTGCCGAACAGCGTGTCATAAAGCTGTACCGCCCATTCCTCCGCCCTGCCGCCCAGGTCCGGCCTTCCTATGCTTTTCTTCATTATGATGTCGCCGGTGAAGATGTACCTGCCGTCGAGCAGGAAGGAGGTGCTGCCGGGAGTATGCCCCGGAGTGTGCACCGCCTTGATGCTGCTTGTGCCGGCGGTCAATACCATCCCGTCCGAAACCGGCGTGTATTTAACCGACGCGCCGCCCATGTCTCCGGGATGTGCAAGGTATTCCGCACTGGTAGCATTCGCAAGCTCCGCCCCGCCTGATATGTGGTCCGCGTGGAGGTGCGTGTCGAGGACGTACCTGATTGTTACGCCGAGCTTCTCAGCCAGTCCGAGGACATGTCCGGTATGCCGGGGGACGTCTATCGCGACCGCTTCATTACCCGATGCGACAAGGTAGGAGATGCAGCCTTTCGCCGTACGGTATATCTGGTAGATGGCAGGGCTGCCGGAGACCTTGTGTATCTCGTAATATACGCTCCATGCGTCTATCCCGCCATCCACCGCGACCGCGTCGAAGCCGTATCCCTGAAGCTGTTCCGCGGAGTACTTCGCAGCGTCTCCGTGCGGGCAAATTATCACTATCCGCCTGTCTTTCGGGAACCTGTCGAGGTACTTCTCTTCCTCGCCGACGAACAGCACCTGCGGTATGTTCAGCGTCTCGATAGGCGAGCGGCCCTCTATCCGCCATGCGTTGAATGCGTCCTCGTTCCTGATGTCGAAGAGAAACTCGACCTCGTCCACGTCCAGCATCCGGCTGAACTCGTCGACCGGTATGGTAAGGCTCTTTTCCATGTAATACTCTCCCGCATTCTGTAAAACCTATTCTGTCACTACTTTCTCGATAATGATATTATACCATCCCGCGGTACGGTATGGCAATGATTTGAGGGTTTGGTGTTGACATACGACCCGTTTCCTGTATACTTTTGTTTTTATAAAATGATTACCAGGGAAGATGGTGCAAGTCCATCGCTGCCCCGCAACTGTAAACGGATAGTCCCGCTCGGAAATGCCACTGTCCAGTTTGGTCCGGGCCAAATTCAGAAGTATAACAAGGCGGCAAGGATGGAAGCGACGCAGGCGTATTATTGATATACGTCGAGGAGCTTCCGGCGAAGCCAACGCGGTTAGACGATTGAATATGGCCTGGAATGGATGGGAAGGCGGGCGGGGGCGATGACCCGTGAGTCAGGATACCTGGCGAATGCTTTTTCTTCCGAGGGGGAGGATGGGCGCGAGAGTATCCCGCACCCGCCAACCCGGCGGGTTTTTTTGTTGGATAAGGACCATCCGGGGTTGTCATGGGCATTGAGAAGGGCCTCGTACACGTATACACCGGCCACGGGAAGGGTAAGACGACAGCGGCATTCGGGCTCGCCGTCCGCGCGCTCGGCAGGGGCATGCGCGTGCTCGTCGTCCAGTTCCTGAAAGGCGGCAAGCTCTCGGGCGAGGCCAAGTTCCTCGACGCGCAGGACGGTGTGGACGTTATATGTTTCCCGGACCAGCGCCACCCGGTATTCTGCAAGGACTGCGACATCGGGGAGCTGAAGGCCTCCATACGAAACGGCTTCAGGCTGGCGAGCGAAAAGACCATGTCGGGCGAGTACGACATGGTCATCATGGACGAGATAAACAACTGCCTGAAAGAAGGATGGCTTGACATAAGCGATGTGGCCGGACTCATCGGCTCCCGGCCCAAGGGAGTGGAGCTTGTGTTGACCGGGCGCGGCTGCCCGGAAGAGATAATGGAGCTTGCGGACTATGTTACCGAGGTGCGGCAGGTAAAGCACCCGGCGGAAACCGGCATAATGGCGCGCAGGGGGGTGGAGTATTGAACACGAGACTGGTGCTGGTGACGGGGGGGGCGCGCTCCGGCAAGAGCGGCCTTGCGATCGATTTAGCGGAAAAGTCCGGCGGATGGCCCGTGTATATAGCGACCGCGACCGCGGGCGACCCTGAGATGACGGAGCGCATAAAGAAGCACAGACGCGAGCGCGGGAGCAGCTGGACGACGATCGAGGAGCCGCTGGACCTGAGGCGCGTGCTGGCCGCTATGACGCGCGGGGAGAACGCGGTCGTCCTCGACTGCCTCACGCTCTGGCTCACCAACATAATGATGGAAGACGAAGAGGACTTCGAGCTGGCGGCGGACATCCTGTCCAGGGAACTGGCAAAAAAGCTCAGGGCGTTGGGCGGTACGGTGGTCGTGGTCTCGAACGAGGTCGGGATGGGGCTCGTCCCGGACAACCAGCTCGCCCGCAGGTTCAGGGACATGGCGGGCCAGGTGAACAACCTGTTCGCGAGGACCGCTGACGAGGTGTACTTGGTCGTGTCCGGTCTGCCTGTAAAGCTGAAGGGGTAGAAAAGCCGTGTAACGTGGTACGTTATTCGTGGTACGTGAAGGTTAAGAAACTTACAACCATTGACACGAGCAAAGTACACGGGCCACGGGTTAATTAATGACGGAGTGAGTAATGGGGCTACTTAGCGATACGCTCGCGGCTATAAAGCCGGTGGACGATAACCGCGCGGAAGCGGTGCAGAGAAGGCTGGACAACAAGACCAAGCCGCCCGGAAGCCTGGGCCGTCTGGAGGAGCTTGCAAAGCGCGTCTGCCTTATAACCGGCGAGGACGACCCGGACGTCTCGAAGAGGGCTATTTTCGTATTCGCGGGCGACCACGGAGTCACGGACGAGGGCGTCAGCGCGTACCCGAAGGTCGTGACCGCGCAGATGGTGCTGAACTTCATAGGCGGCGGCGCGGGCGTGAACGTGCTTGCCAGGCATGTGGGCGCGGACGTCATCGTGGCCGATATAGGGGTGGACCACGAGTTTACGCCGGTCGAGGGATTAAGGATACTGAAGGTCGCGCGCGGCACCAGAAACATGGCAAAGGGCCCGGCTATGACGCATGAAGAAGCTGTGCGCGCGGTCGAGGTGGGCATCGGCCTTGTGAACGAGTTCGCGTCCAAGGGGTACGGGCTGATCGGCACCGGCGATATGGGGATAGGCAACACCACGCCGTCCGCCGCGATCGCGTCGGTGTTCACAGGGTTGCCTGTCGAGCTTGTCACTGGCTACGGCACCGGCATCACGGATGCCGCTTTCGACAACAAGGTTGCCGTCATTAAGAAGGCGATAGAGGTAAACGGGCCTGACCCGGCGGACGCGCTGGACGTGCTCGCAAAGGTCGGCGGGCTTGAGATAGCAGGCATAGCGGGCGTGGTGCTCGGCGCCGCGGCCAACAGGATACCGGTGGTCGTGGACGGGTTCATATCCACGGCGGGCGCGCTTGTGGCCTCCGAACTGAAGCCGGAGGCAAAAGGGTATATAATAGCCGCGCACAAGTCAGTGGAGGCGGGCCATACCGCGATGCTGGACAGGCTGGGCCACAGGCCGCTCGTTGACCTCGGCATGAGGCTGGGCGAGGGCACCGGCGCCGCGCTCGCGATGGGGCTTGTCGATGCGGGCGTGAAGGTCCTTAAGGAGATGGCGACGTTCGAGCAGGCGGGTGTCGAAGGCGAGAAGATAAGCTGATTCTCACCGCGGAGACGCAGAGGAGCGGAGGGGATCAAACCCTGTAAACCGCTTTCAGGGTTAAAGA
>Ga0214472_10002601_pt1 | contig 19348 bp, 16 predicted proteins | sample RVTome_6_FD_207662 | JGI IMG/M metagenome (GOLD analysis project Ga0214472, IMG submission 207662) | Soil microbial communities from uranium-contaminated site in the Upper Colorado River Basin, Wyoming, United States - RVT140D175 | ecosystem: Environmental > Terrestrial > Soil > Contaminated >...
TTGCCGCGCGCCTGCGCAAGGAGATCGACGGCGAGGTCCTGTTCGATGCTGCAAGCCGCGGGCGCTACTCGACGGACGCCTCGATCTACCAGATCGAGCCCATCGGCGTTGCAGTGCCGCGCACCGAGGAAGCGGCGCGCGTAGCGATCGCCATCGCGCTCGAGGAAAGCGTTCCGGTGCTGCCGCGGGGTGCCGGGTCCTCGCAATGCGGCCAGAGCGTCGGCGCCGCGCTCGTCATCGACGATTCGAAGTACCTGAACCGCGTGCTCGAGGTCGATCCCGCGGCGCGCACGGCACTGGTGCAGCCGGGCCTGGTGCTCGATCAGCTGAACGCGCAGCTGCGCATGCACAAGCTCTGGTTTCCCGTCGACGTCTCGACCAGCGCGCAGGCGACGCTCGGCGGCATGGCGGGCAACAACTCCTGCGGCTCGCGCTCGATTGCCTACGGCAACATGGTGCACAACGTGCTCGCCATCGACGCGCTCACCGCGGCGGGCGAGCGCTGGCGCTTCGGCGCCATTCCCGAGATCGTCGACGAGCGCGCCGGCGCGCCGGGCTACCGTGAGCTGCTGGGGCGGCTCAAATCGCTCCATGAGCGCGAGAAGGACGAGATCGTGGCGCGCTTCCCGAAGGTCATGCGGCGCGTCGCCGGCTATAACCTCGATCATCTCGGAGCGCCGCATGCCAACGCGGCGCACCTGCTGGTCGGCTCGGAGGGCACGCTCGCGTACTTCGAGCGGCTGCTGCTCAAGCTCTCGCCGCTGCCGCCGGCGCGCACGCTGGGCGTTTGCCACTTTCCAAAGTTCTACACCGCGATGGAGCTGACCCAGCACATCGTCAAGCTGGGGCCCTCGGCGGTGGAGCTGGTGGATCGCACGATGATCAGCCTGGCGCGCGACATCGGCGCCTTCCGTAAAACGGTGGATGCCGTCATCCGGGGCGATCCCGACGCCATTCTGCTGGTCGAGTTTTCCGGCGAGGACGCCGCCGGGCAGGCGGCGAAGCTGCGGCAGCTCTCGCAGCTGATGGGCGATCTCGGGCTGCCGGGCAGCGTCGTGGCGGTGACCGACGCGAAGCTGCAGAAGGACGTCTGGGAGGTTCGCAAGGCCGGCCTCAACCTCATGATGTCGATGAAAGGCGACGGCAAGCCGGTCTCGTTCATCGAGGACTGCGCGGTGCCGCTCGAGCACCTCGCCGAGTACACCGACAAGCTGACGCAGGTGTTCGAGAAGCACGGCACCCGCGGCACCTGGTACGCGCATGCTTCGGTCGGCACGCTGCACGTGCGCCCGGTGCTCGACATGCGGCGCGACGGCGCCGAAAAGATGCGCGCCATCGCCGAGGAGGCGTGCGCGCTGGTGAAGCAATACAAGGGCGCCTACTCCGGCGAGCACGGCGACGGGCTGGTGCGCTCGGAATGGATCGCCCCCTTTTTCGGCCCGCGCCTCAGCGCGGCGCTCGGCGAGATCAAGTCCTGGCTCGATCCGCAGGGGCTGATGAACCCCGGCAAGATCGTCGCGCCTTCCAGGATGGACGACAAGCGGCTGTTTCGCTTCAAGCCCGGCTATGCGACGCGCGTGCCGCAAGCGACGCTCGATTGGAGCGAGTACGAGATCGACGAGGCCGCCCGCGGCCTGGGCTTCGCCAAGGCCGTCGAGATGTGCAACAACAACGGCCACTGCCGCAAATTTGACGCCGGCACGATGTGCCCCTCGTATCGCGCCACGCGCGACGAAGCACATCTCACGCGCGGGCGCGCGAACACGCTGCGCCTTGCGCTCTCCGGCCAGCTCGGCTCGGACGCGCTTGCCTCGGACGCGGTACGGCAGGCACTCGAGTTGTGCGTCTCCTGCAAAGGCTGCAAGCGCGAGTGCCCGACCGGCGTCGACATGGCGAAGATGAAGATCGAGGTTCTCGCGCATTACAGGCGACGTCACCGCCTGACGCTGCGCGACCGCCTGATCGCCTATCTGCCGCGTTATGCGCCGTGGGCGGCGCGCCTCGCGCCGATTGTCAATCTGGGCAATGCGCGCGGGCTGGCGCAGCTGCGCGAGCGCCTCAGCGGGTTTTCGGCGCGCCGGCGGCTGCCGAAATGGCGCGGCGACTACTTCGTCGACCGAGTGCGCGCGCTCTCGGGCAGGCGCGAGGTGGTGCTGTTCGTCGATACCTTCAATCGCTGGTTCGAGCCGGAGAACGCGCGCGCAGCGCTGAATGTCCTGGAAGCCGCGGGCTACCGCGTGCACGTCGCGCAGCCGGCCGCAGGCGAACGGCCGCTGTGCTGCGGGCGTACCTTCCTCTCGGCCGGACTGGTCGAGGAGGCGCGCCGCGAGGCGCGCCGCATGCTCGCCGTGCTCTCGCCCTGGGTCGAACGAGGAGCGCCGATCCTCGGTCTGGAGCCCTCGTGCCTATTCGCCCTGCGCGACGAGTGGAAGGCGATGCTGCCGGGCGCCGCGTCCCAGGCGCTTGCCGACAATGCGCTGCTGTTCGAGGAGTTCCTCGCGCGCGAGGCCGACGCCGGCCGGCTCAAGCTCGCGTTGAAGCCGCTCGAGCGCGAAGCGCTGCTGCACGGGCACTGCCACCAGAAGGCCTTCGGCGCGATGGGGGCGGTCGAGCGGGTGCTCGCGCTCGTGCCCGGGCTGAAGGTGACGACGGTCGAATCGAGTTGCTGTGGTATGGCGGGCAGCTTCGGCTACGAGGCCGAGCACTACGAGGTCTCCCTCAAAATGGCCGAGGCGGCCCTGCTGCCTGCCGTGCGACAGGCGAAGCCCGAGGCGCTCGTCATCGCCGACGGCACGAGCTGCCGCCACCAGATCGCCGATGGCACCGAGCGGCGCGCGCTGCACGTCGCTCGCGTGCTCGAGCGCGCGCTTGCCTAGCGTTTCGGACAGCGCCCTTCGGGCGTGAGCCGCATGTACCGCGCGAGCCACTCGTGCTCGCGCAGCGCGGCGTGGCGGGCGGCGATCTTCTCCTCGGGCAAGGCGTCGGGCCTGAAATCGAAGGCGCGGCGCGCCATCGGGTACATCTGGATCTCGACCGGTATGCCGCGCTCCCAGAGCGCGTAGAACGCGCGCCCGTTGACCCAGCGCCGGATCTCGTAGTCCGCGTCGCCGATGAGCATCAGCACCGGCGCGCTGATCTTCTGCACCTCCGGCGCGAAGGAGAAAAGCTGCTGCGGCTCGGCCGCGTTCGGGTCCTGGAAGTGGCCGTAGTAGGACACGATCGCGGCAACATCTTGCGGGCGCTTGGCCGCAATGCGGATCGCAAAATAAGGGCCGCGCGACTTGGCGACAATCCCCACCGGACCGGGGCAGACGTCGGCGCGCTTGAGCAACGCATCGAGTGCCGCCTCGACGTCGCGCTCGGTCTCCGGATAGTGCCGGTCTGGAAAGCGCTCGATGAAGTTGCCGGCGAGCCAGTCGGGCGCCAGGGCGAGAAAGCCCCGAGCCGCGAGCGCGCGCAGGTGTGCACGGTCGACGTCCTCGAAGCCGCGTTTGGCATGAATGTAGAGCACCGGCGGCCAGGGACCGGCGCCCTCGGGCCGGGCTACCTCGACCGGCACTTCGATCGTGCCGTGACGCACCGTCAGCTTCTCGAGCGGCTGGGCGAACGCGGCGAATGGCGCCAGCAGTGCCGCCGCGATCAGGGCGTTACGCATGGTGACCTCCTCCGCGCCATTCTCGCGGCGTCGGTGGCGACGGGCAAATAAGCAGTGCTTGTGCCGCGATCAGCTTCGCGCGCTGCGCCGCCACAGCCAGACCCCAGCCGCGATCATCGGCAGCGAGAGCCACTGCCCCATAGACATGCCCAAGGCGAGCAGGCCGAGGAACACGTCGGGCTCGCGCGCGAACTCGGCGACGAAGCGAAACGCCCCGTAGCCGATCAGGAACAGCGCCGAGACCTGCCCGCGCGGGCGCGGCTTGGCGGAGAACCACCACAGAATCGCGAACAACGCCACGCCCTCGAGCGCGAACTGGTAGAGCTGCGAGGGATGGCGCGGCACATCGCCTGCACCCGGCGAGCGGAACAGCATGCCCCAGGGCAAATCGGTCACGCGTCCATAGAGCTCGCCGTTGATGAAGTTGCCCAGCCGCCCCGCGGCGATGCCAAGCGGCACCAGCGGCGCGACGAAGTCCATCAGCCGCAGCCAATCGATGCGGTGCCGCCGCGCCGCGAACACCATCGCGAGCAGCACGCCGAGAAAGCCACCGTGAAACGACATGCCGCCCTGCCAGATGGCGAGCATCTCCAGCGGGTGCTCGAGATAGTAGGTCGGCTTGTAGAACAGCACGTACCCCAGCCGGCCGCCGAGGATGACGCCGAGCACGGCAAGGAACAGCAGGTCGTCGAACTGCTCGCGGCTTACCGGCGGCGCGCCGGCGCCGGTGCCGCGCGCGATGCGTCGCAGGCCGAGCCACCACCCGCCGGCGAATCCCGCCAGATACATCAGCCCATACCAGCGCACCGCCAGTGGGCCGACGGCGAAGGCGATCGGGTCGAAATCCGGGTGAACCAGCACGGGCGTCGCGCGGCGATCAATTAGAATCCTACATTTAAGCACACTGCCGCATCGAGGATCCCATGGCCGACAACCGCCGCAGCCGTCTGATCACCCAGGGCGCCGCCCGCTCGCCGAACCGCGCCATGCTGCGCGCCGTCGGCTTCAGTGACAACGACTTCGAGAAACCGATCATCGGCGTCGCCAACGGCCACTCGACCATGAACCCGTGCAACGCCGGCATCCAGCCGCTGGTCGAGCGCGCCATGGCGGCGCTCGAGGAGGCCGGTGCCAAGCCGCAGGTGTTCGGCGTGCCGACGGTCACCGACGGCATTGGCATGGGCACCGAGGCGATGAAATACTCGCTGGTGTCGCGAGAGGTGATCGCCGATGCGATCGAGACCAGCGTCAACGGCCAGGCCATGGACGGCGCGCTGGTGGTGGGCGGCTGCGACAAGAACATGCCCGGCGGCATGATGGCGCTCGCGCGCATGAACGTGCCCGGCATCTACGTCTACGCCGGCACCATCAAGCCTGGAAGCTGGAAGGGCCAGGACCTGACCATCGTCTCGGCCTTCGAGGCCGTCGGCGCCTACACCGCCGGCAAGATGAGCGACGAAGATTTCGTCGGCATCGAGAAGAACGCCTGCCCGTCGGTCGGCGCCTGCGGCGGCATGTTCACCGCCAACACCATGAGTTCGTCGTTCGAGGCGCTCGGCATGAGCCTGCTCGGCTCCTCGCAGATGGCTTCGCCGGATGCCGAGAAGGCCGACTCGGCCGCGGCCTCGGCGCGGGTGCTGGTGCAGGCGGTGCACCGGAATCTGCGGCCGCGCGACATCATCACGCGCAAGTCGATCGAGAACGCGATCGCGCTCGTGATGGCCACCGGCGGCTCGACCAACGCGGTGCTGCACTACCTTGCGATCGCGCGGGCGGCCAACGTCAAGTGGCGCATCGACGACTTCGAGCGCATCCGCCGCAAGGTGCCGGTGCTGTGCGACCTCAAGCCCTCCGGGCGCTACGTGGCGACCGATTTCCACCGCGCCGGCGGCGTGCCACAGGTGCTCAAGACGCTGCTCAAGGCCGGCCTCGTGCACGGCGGGTGCCTGACGATCACCGGCAAGACCATGGCCGAGGAACTCAAGGACGTGCCCGACGCGCCGCGCGCCGACCAGGACGTGATCCGTCCTTTCTCGCAGCCGATGTACAAGCAGGGACATCTCGCGATCCTCAAGGGCAATCTGGCGACCGAAGGCTGCGTGGCGAAGATCACCGGGCTAAAGAAAACCTCGATCACCGGGCCGGCGCGCGTGTTCGACTCCGAGCCCGCGTGCATGAAGGCGATCCTGGCGAAAAAAATCAAGGCGGGCGACGTCATCGTCATCCGCTACGAAGGTCCGAAGGGCGGTCCCGGCATGCAGGAGATGCTGGCGCCGACCTCGGCGCTGATCGGTCAGGGTCTCGGCGAATCGGTCGGCCTGATCACCGACGGGCGCTTCTCGGGCGGCACCTGGGGCATGGTGGTAGGCCACGTCGCGCCCGAGGCGGCGGTCGGCGGCACCATCGCGCTGGTCAAGGAAGGTGATGCGATCACCATCGACGCCAAGAAGCGCTTGATCCAGCTCAACGTGCCGGCGAAGGAGCTCGCTGCGCGGCGCAAGAAGTGGAGGGCGCCAAAGCCCCGCTACACGCACGGACTGCTCGCCAAGTACACCCGGCTCGTGTCCACGGCATCCCTGGGTGCCGTCACCGACGGCGCCTAGAAGCTCGAACCCGGCTCCTTCAGGAACTCGAGCTCGAGCGCGCTCGAGGCGCGCCCGAGCGCCGCGTTGCGGTGGGGAAAGCGCCCGAAGCGACGGATAACGTCGCCGTGGCGGATCGCATAGCGGTGCACGTCCCTGGTCGGCTCGAACGCGGTGAGCGGCTCCATCAGCTCGCAGGCGGCGAGCTGATCCTCGAGCGCCTCGCTGTGCTCGAAGGGCAGATACACGAACATGCGCTCCGCGGGCAGCAGGCCCCGGTCGTAGCCGCGCGCGAGCGCATGCCGCGCGCCCGCGAGCGCTTGCGCATCGGTGGCAAACGCGAGTGCCGCACCGCGGTACATGTTGCGCGGGAACTGGTCGAGCACGATGATCAGCGCGAGGCAATCGGCGCGAGCGCCGAGCCACGGGGCGAGTGCGCCGCGCGCCGCGTCCTCATGCAGCGCTAGAAAGCGCCCGCGCACCTCGGCATCGAACGCTGCGTCCTTCTCGAACCAGAACTTTCTGCGCTGACCGTATTCCTCGCGCGCGCCGAACCAGAAACGCAAGACCTCTGCCGCGCGAGGGTCTTTGCCTTCGTCAGGGCGGTAGACTTGTGCATCCGTCATCCGCCGCACTGTGCCGCAGGGCCCTTGTGCGCGCAACGCGCTCATCATGCCAAACCGACTCGCGCAGCAAACCAGCCCCTATCTGCAGCAGCACGCCGAGAACCCCGTGGACTGGTATCCGTGGGGCCCCGAGGCGCTCGAGCGCGCGAGCCGCGAGGCCAAGCCGATCCTGCTCTCGGTCGGATATTCCGCGTGCCACTGGTGCCATGTCATGGCGCACGAGAGCTTCGAGGATCCGGCAGTCGCCGAGCTGATGAATCGGTTGTTCGTCAATGTCAAGGTCGACCGCGAGGAGCGGCCCGACCTCGACCAGATCTACCAGACGGCGCACCAGATGCTGGCGCGGCGCGCCGGGGGCTGGCCGCTGACGATGTTCCTCTCGCCCGACGGCACGCCGTTCTTCGGCGGTACCTATTTCCCCAAGAGCGAGCGCTACGGCCTGCCCGGATTTCCCGATCTGCTCGAGCGCATTGCGGCGATCTGGCGCGAGAAGCGCGTCGAGCTCGGCGAGCAGAATGAGCAGCTGCGCATCGCGTTCTCGCGCACCCAGCCGCAGGCCGGCGCGCATCGCTCGGAGCTCGACAACGCGCCGATGCTCGCGATGCTCGAGAATCTGCGTGCAAGTTTCGACCCACGCCTGGGCGGCTTCGGCGGCGCGCCGAAGTTTCCCCACCCGGCCGACCTCGAGCTGTGCCTGCGCGCGAGCGCCTGCCGCGGCGACTGGGGCGCTCTGGAGATGGCGCAGACGACGCTCGCGCGCATGTGCGACGGCGGCATCTACGACCAGCTCGGCGGGGGCTTCTGCCGCTACAGCGTCGATGCACAGTGGATGATCCCGCATTTCGAGAAGATGCTGTACGACAACGGCCCGCTGCTCGGTCTGTTGGCGGATGCCTGGCTCGCGAGCGGCGATGCGCGTTTCGCGCGCTGCGCGCAGGAGAGCGCTGCCTGGCTCATGCGCGAGATGCAGTCGCCCGAGGGCGGCTACTACTCGTCGCTCGACGCGGATTCCGAGCACGAGGAGGGCAAGTTCTACGTCTGGCACCGCGACGAGGCGCAGCGGATTCTCTCGCCCGAGGAGTGGGCGGTGGCTGCGCCGTACTACGGACTGGATCGCGGCGCGAATTTCGAGAACCGGCACTGGCACCTCTATGTCGCGCGCACGCTGGAAGACGCGGCGCAGCTGGCCAGCGTCTCGCGCGAGGCGTGCGAGCGGCTGCTCGCCTCGGCGCGCGGGAAGCTCTTCGCCGCGCGCGAGCCGCGCGTGCGACCCGGGCGCGACGAAAAGGTGCTGGTGTCCTGGAATGCGCTCGCGATCCGCGGCATGGCGCACGCGGGGCGCGTGTTTGGGCGGCCCGAGTGGCTCGAGTCGGCGCAGCGCGCGCTGGATTTCATCCGCGGCCGCATGTGGCGCGACGGCCGGCTGCTCGCGACCTACAAGGACGGCCGAGCGCATCTCGGCGCCTACCTCGACGATTACGCGTTTCTGGTTGCGGCGCTGCTCGAGCTGCTGCAGGCGCGCTTCTCGGCCGAGGACCTCGAGTTCGCCGAGGCGCTCGCAGAGGTCATGCTCGAGAAATTCGAGGACCGGGCCGCGGGCGGCTTCTTCTTTACCGCGAGCGATCACGAGGCGCTGATCCACCGGCCGAAACCCGGGCACGACAGCGCCATGCCCTCGGGCAACGGTATCGCCGCCTGGGTGCTCGGGCGCCTTGCGGCGATCACCGGAGAGGACCGTTACGCGCGCGCGGCGGAACGCACGCTGGAGCTTTTCTATCCGTCGATGAAGCAGTATCCGGCGGGCTTTGCCTCGCTCGGCATCGCGCTCGAAGAACTGCTCGCGCCACCGGCGACGCTGGTGCTGCGCGGCGCGCCGGCAAAGACGGCGCAATGGGCGGCGGCGCTTGCGCGCGAATCCCTCCCCGATACGCTCGTCCTCGCGGTCCCGCCCGGCGTTGCCGGGCTGCCGCCGCTGCTCGACAAGCCCGCCGCCGGGGGCAAAGATGAGGTCAACGCGTGGCTATGCCGGGGCGTTACTTGTCTGGCGCCGATTAGCGACCTGGACGCGCTCAGGAGGGCTTGCAAGGAGGCGTCGTTCGGGTAGCATGGCCGCCTTTCGCGCGCTATGGCGCGCACGATTTGCGCGCCATAGCGCGCACGATTTCGAACCGAAGCAGAAGGAGTGGTCATGAGGAAAATCGCGCTGACTTTTGCGCTTGCCGGACTTGCCGTGGCGCTTCCCGCCCAGGCGAACGAGGCGCTCGCCAAGAAGTACGCCTGCCTGGCGTGCCACGCGATCGACAAGAAGCTCGTCGGGCCGGCGTTCAAGGACGTTGCCGCGAAGTACCGGGGCGACAAGAACGCCGAGGCGATGCTGGCCGACAAGGTCAAGAAGGGTGGCTCCGGAGTATGGGGTCAGGTCCCGATGCCGCCGAACGCCGCCGTTCCCCAGACGGATATCCAGACGCTGGTGAAGTGGGTCCTGTCGACCAAGTAGAAGCACCCGAGCGGGATGCATCAAGGGCCGGCTCGTCCGGCACTTTTCATTTTGCGTCGGCTCCGGCGAGGTCAGCCTGGGTGGTGAAGCTGTCGGCGTAGAACTCGTCCTCGGGCAGCTTGCACTGCGCCGTGAAATCGCGCCTCGCCGCATCCACCATCACCGGCACGCCGCACGCATAGACCTGGTATCCGGAGAGGTCCGGAAAATCCTCCATCACCGCGCGGTGTACGAAGCCGGTACGCCCCCGCCATTGGTCCTCGGGCAGGCCATCCGAAATCACCGGCACATAGTCGAAGTTCTGGTGCTCGACGGCCCACTTCTCGGGCAGCGTGTCGAGGTACAGGTCCCCCGGCCGCCGGCCGCCCCAGTACAGCGTCATCGGTCGCGCGACGCGCTTGTTCAGCGCGTGCTCGATGATCGACTTGATCGGCGCGAACCCGGTACCCGAAGCGACGAACACGATCGGCTTGTCGGCGTCCTCGCGCAGGAAGAACGTCCCCAGCGGCCCCTCGAAGCGCAGGATGTCGCGCTCCTTCATCTTGCCGAATACGTGGTCGGTGAACTGCCCTCCCGCCACATGCCGCACATGAAGCTCGATCAGCTCGTCGTCGTGCGGCGGGTTGGCCATCGAGAAGCTGCGACGCGAGCCGTCGCGCAGCAGAAAGTCGAGGTACTGCCCGGCGAGGAACTGCAGCCGTTCGCTTGCCGGGAGCTTGAGGAACAGAATCGCCACGTCATCCGCAGGCCGTTCGATGCGCTGCACGCGGCAAGGGAGCGTCTTGATGGGAATGTCCTTGGCCGCGCCAATGGTGCGCGCCTCGATCACCAGGTCCGATAGCGGCTTCGCCTGGCAAAAGAGCGCCTTGCCCTGCGCCTTGTCGGCGTCGGGCAGCGCCTTTTTCTGGTACACCCCGTAGTCGACGCGGCCCGAGAGGATCTTCGCCTTGCAGCTGCCGCAAGCGCCGTTCTTGCAACCGTAGGGCAGCACGAAGCCCTGGCGCAATGCCGCGGCGAGCACCGCTTCGCCATCTTCGACTTCGAACTGGTGTCCGCTCGGCTGGAGGGTGACGGTAAATTTGGCCACTGCCTAAGCTCGCTAAAATAACCGCATGAAGAAACTCCTGATCGTGGGCTACGGCGACATCGCGAGCCGCGTCGAGCCGCAGCTGCCAGTGCATATCGAAAGGCGCATGCTGTCTCGCCGCCTCGGCTTCGATCTGGACCGCCCCGACACGCTTTGCGGTATCGCAGGGTGGGCCGACTTGGTCCTGCACTGCGCACCGCCACCCGGCGAAGGCGAGGTCGATCGGCGCACCGCGAACCTGCTTGCCGCGCTCGAACAAAGTCGCATTCTACCAATGCGGCTCGTCTACCTCGGCACCAGCGGCGTGTACGGGGACTGTGGCGGAGCATTCGTCGATGAATCGCGTCCGCCCAACCCGCGCAGCGCCCGAGGCCGGCGCCGCGCCGACGCCGAGCGCCGGCTCGCCGAGTGGTGCGCGCCGCGTGCGGTGGCGCTCGTGGTGCTGCGCGTGCCGGGGATCTACGCCGCGGACCGACTGCCGCTCGCGCGTCTGCGCGCCGGTACCCCGGCGCTGCGCGCCGACGAGGATGTCTACACCAACCACATTCATGCCGACGACCTCGCCTCGATCGCACTGCGCGCGCTCAATGACGCTGCGCCCCCGGGCGTGTATAACGCCTGCGACGACACGCAGATGAAAATGGGGGATTGGTTCGACCTCGTGGCCGAGCGCCACGGCCTGCCCCGCCCGCCGCGCATCGCGCGCAGCGACGCGGCCGGACGCATTTCGCCGGCGCTGCTCGAATACATGAGCGAGTCGCGCCGACTCGATAACGCGCGGCTCAAGGCACGCCTCGGGGTACGGCTCGCCTACCCCACGGTCGAGGACGGCGTGCCGATCGCGAGGAACGCGGCGTGAGCGCCCTGCTCGTATTGACGAACCTGCCCGATCGGGCAAGCGCCGAGAAGCTCGCCGACGCGCTGATCGCGGCGCGCGTCGCGGCGTGCATCAACATCCTCGCCCCGTGCCGCTCGGTATACCGCTGGAAAGGCGCCGTGCAGCACGACGAGGAACATCCGGTGCTGATCAAGACGAGCGCCGCACGCTACCCGGCGCTCGAGCAGGCGATTCGTGCCCTGCATCCCTATGAACTTCCCGAAATCGTGGCAGTCCCAATCGAGCGCGGACTGACCGCGTACCTCGACTGGGTCACCGCCGAAACAAGACCCTGAGCGCCCCCGATGACCCTGCTCAAGCGCTTCCTGACGGTCCTGCTGGGCCTGGCGATGGCCGGGCCGCTCAGCGCGCAGCTCAAGCTCGGCGGCTCGGCGGACGAGCTGCTCGAGCCCGAAAAGGCGTTCCGGTTCTCGGCGCGCGTGCTGGATCAACGCTCGCTCGAGGTGCACTTCGCGATCGCCGACGGCTACTACATGTACCGTGAACGCTTCAAATTCGCGCTCGGGGGCGCGGAGGGAATCAAGCTCGGCGCGCCCGAGTTTCCCGCCGGCCTTCGCAAGAAGGACGAGTTCTTCGGCGACGTCGAAACGTACCGTAAGGCAGTGGCGATCCGGCTGCCGCTCGAGCGCGCCGGCGGCGCGGCGCAGACGCTCAAGCTGGATGTCACGTCGCAAGGCTGCGCGGACATCGGCGTGTGCTACACGCCGATGGACTCGCAGGCCACGCTGCAGCTCGCCTCGCACGAGGGGGGCGGCGGACCGGGTGCGGCAATGCCACAGCTCAGCGAGGGCGCGCTGACGGTACAGCCCCGTGCCACGTATTCGATCTTCGCCAGCGACCTCGACATCGCGGCGTTGTTCCAGGGCAACGCGCTGTTGGTGCTCGCCGGCTTCTTCGGCTTCGGGCTGCTGCTCACCTTCACACCATGCGTACTACCAATGATCCCGATCCTCTCGGGCATCATCGCTGGCGAGGGCCGCAGCCTGAACAAGCTGCGCGCGCTGTTGCTGTCGGTGGCGTACGTGCTGGGCATGGCGGTGACCTACGCCGCGGCCGGCGTCGCGGCAGGCTATTCCGGATCGATGCTCGCGGCGGCGCTGCAGAACCCTTGGGCACTCGGCACCTTCGCACTGGTGTTCGTGGGGCTCGCGCTCTCGATGTTCGGCTTCTACGAGCTGCAACTGCCCGCGTTCCTGCACCATCGCCTCTCGAGCGCGCACCAGCGACTGCAAGGCGGACGCATCGCGTCGGTGGCGGCGATGGGTGCGTTTTCGGCCGTCATCGTCAGCCCCTGCGTCGCCGCGCCGCTCGCCGGCGCGCTGCTCTACATCAGCCAGACGAAGGACGTGGCGCTCGGCGGCGCGGCGCTTTTTTCAATGGCGCTCGGCATGGGCGTGCCGCTGATCGCGGTGGGCGTGTCCGAGGGGGCCTTGCTGCCGAAGGCTGGCGCCTGGATGCAGGGCGTCAAGAAGTTCTTCGGTGTGCTGTTGCTCGGGGTCGCGATCTGGATCGTGTCGCCGGTGATCCCGGTTGCGGCGGTGATGCTCGCCTGGGCGGCGCTGTTTATCGTCTCGGGAATCTACCTGCGCGCCATCGACCCACTGCCGGCCAACGTGTCGGGCTGGGCGCGGCTGTGGAAGGGCGCCGGCCTGATCGCGCTGGTCGCTGGCGTCGCACTGCTGGTCGGCACGCTCGCCGGAAGCCGCGACCCGCTGCGGCCGCTCGCGGCGCTCGCCGGCGGCTCGGCCGGCAGGATCGAGACGCCAGTCAGCTGGGTCCGAATCTCTTCGCTGACCGAGCTCGAGGGGCGCCTGCGCGCACCGGGTCGGCCGGTGATGCTCGATTTCTACGCTGACTGGTGCGTCTCCTGCAAGGAGATGGAGGCGTTCACGTTCAGCGATGCGCGCGTGCGTGCGAAGCTCGACACGATGCTGCTGCTGCAGGCCGATGTGACCGAGAACAACGAGCGCCACAAGCTGCTGCTCAAGCGCTTCTCGTTGTTCGGGCCGCCCGGGATCGTGTTCTTCGATGCCCAGGGCCGCGAGATCCAGGGGCTGCGGGTCATCGGCTTTCAGGACGCCGAGCGTTTCCTGAAGGCGTTGCAGCTCGCCAGCGCACCCTGAGCTGCCACGGGGTTTAGAATAACGGTGAAAGGTCGCCGGCCGGCAACGACCGCCCGCGTGCGAAGCCCATGCGGCACGATATCCAGGGAATCGATCACGTCGTCATCCTGACGCGCGACCTCGATCGCGCGCAGGATACCTATTCGCGGCTGGGATTTTCGCTCACGCCGCGCGGGCATCACACGCTCGGTTCGCAGAACCACTGCATCATGTTCGGCCGCGACTACATCGAGCTGCTCGCGGTTCCGAGCCCGAGCCCCGCCCTGCGGGCGTTTACCGATTTCATCGCCGGGGGCGAAGGCCTGGCGGCGGTGGCCTTTGCCACCGCGAACGCCGACGCGGCGTTTGCGGAGCTCGCCGCGAATGGCATCTCGGCGAGCGCGCCGCTTGATTTCTCGCGGCCGGTGCAGCTCGCCGAGGGTGCGCGCAATGCGGCCTTTCGCATCGTGCATCTGCCGGATGCCCTGACGCCGGGCTGCCATGCGTTCCTGTGCCAGCATTTCACGCGCGAGCTGGTGTGGCGGCCCGAGTTCCAGTCGCATGCGATCGGCGCTACCGGGCTCGCGGCGCTCGCCATCGTCGCCGAGGATCCGGTTGCGGCGGCCGGTCGCTACGCGAAGCTGCTCGATTCGAGGCCGCAGCCGATCGCCGAAGGGCAGCTGGTCAGTACCGGCAGCGTGCCGATCGCGCTGACCGCGCGCGGCCGGCTGGGGCGCAGGCTCGAAGGCGTGGAACTGCCGCCGCGCCCGCGGCCGCTCGTGGCGGCGCTGTTCATTCGCGTTTCCGACCGGGCAAAAGCGGCTGAGGCGCTGCGGCGGGGTGGGTTCGACCCGGTGGCGCTGCGCGACGGCGCGTACGCCGTGAATGCCGAGCAGACGCACGGCGTGACGCTGGTGTTCGGCTAGCGCCTGGCGAGCGCGCGCGCAGCGTCCATCGCGAAGTAGCTCAGGATGCCGTCCGCGCCCGCGCGCTTGAACGCGAGCAGCGACTCCATCACGCAGGATTCCGGCAGCCAGCCGTTTGCGATCGCAGCACGTAGCATCGCGTACTCGCCGCTCACCTGATACACGAAGGTCGGCGCCTTGAATTCGTCCTTCACACGGCGAACGATGTCGAGGTACGGCAGGCCGGGCTTGACCATGACCATGTCGGCGCCTTCGGCGAGATCAAGGCCAACCTCCCACAGCGCCTCGTCCGAGTTCGCCGGATCCATCTGGTAGGTCTGCTTGTCGCCCTTGCCGAGATTCTTCGCAGAGCCGACCGCATCGCGAAACGGACCGTAGAAGCCGGAGGCGTACTTCGCCGAGTACGCCATGATCTTGGTGTGGATGCGCCCGGCCTTCTCGAGCGCGCCGCGGATGCGGCCGATGCGACCGTCCATCATGTCAGAGGGGGCGACGATATCGACGCCGGCCTCGGCCTGCGCCAGCGCCTGCTTGACCAGAACATCGAGCGTCACGTCGTTCAGGATATAGCCGCGCTTGTCGACCACACCGTCCTGCCCGTGCGAGGTGTACGGGTCGAGCGCGACGTCGGTCATGATGCCGAGCTCGGGAAAGCGCCTCTTCAGCGCGCCGACCGCCCGTGGCACCAGCCCTTTGGCATTGAACGCTTCGCGCCCGTCGGCGCTCTTCAGGCGCTGCTCGATGACCGGAAACAGAGCGAGCACCGGAATGCGCAGCTTGAGGCACTGCTCCGCGAGTGGCAGCAGCCGATCCACCGTCATGCGCTCCACGCCCGGCATCGAAGCCACCTTTTCCGTGCGCTTCGCGCCGTCGAGAACGAATACCGGGTAGATCAGATCGTCCGCCGAGAGCTGGTGCTCGCGCATCAGGCGGCGCGAGAACTCGTCGCGACGCATGCGGCGCATGCGTACCGAGGGATAACTTCCGTACACGTTCATGGTGTTCGCACCTCGCGAAAATACCCTGACTGATGTTGCGGGAATTGGCGCCACAGCATTGATTCTACTGACGCTTTTTTCGGGGAACTTTGCCGCCCCAGACAAATCTTATCTGCAGACGGCGTAAGTCGTCTCCCGCTTCTCCTCCCTGAGCGGGTGCCTTAATCCAGTTAAGGCGTTTCGCCCCCGGTTTACATCCCCTTTACCGGGGGTTTTTTATGTCCGCCGCCCGCTTCCGCATTGCGCCGCGTGGGACCCCTGGGGTTCGCCTGTTCCAGCCATTTTTCAAGGACTTCACGAGCCTCTGGGACGCCCTCGCGCGTCAAGCTTGAAAACAGCCGCACCTCGCCGCGTGCAGTGCTTTCGGCAAGCGCCCTGCGGGCGCTCGAGAGCGTCGCGGCGCGCGCTTGGCGACTCAGCTTGTCGCACTTGGCCAGCAGCACGAGCAACCGCGCCCCGATCTGCTCTGCGGCCGGCTTCAACCACTCGATCAGGTAGCGGTCGTGCGGCGAGAACGGATGCCTCGCGTCCATGATGAGGACCACGCCGATGAGCGAGGTGCGGGTTTGCAGGTACCCGCCCACGAGCTTGTCCCACTGTTGGCGCACCGCTTGTGGCACGCGCGCGTAGCCGTATCCCGGTAGATCGACTAGGCGCGCACCGCCGGCGAGTTCGAAGAAGTTGATGGTTTGAGTGCGACCCGGGGTCTTGCTCGAGAAGGCGAGCCTGCGCCGGTTGGTCAGCGCGTTGAGCGCGCTCGACTTGCCGACGTTCGAGCGGCCCGCGAAGGCGAGCTCGGGCGGCCCTTCGGGCGGCAGCTCGGAGAGCTTGCCGACCGAGGCCAGAAATTCAGAGGTGGCGAAACGCTTCATCGTCGCGGCCAGCTGGGCGGGAAATTGTAATAAAATTCGCAGCTTTCATCTGGATCGGGGAGTCACCGAATGAACCGAATTCTGGCGACCAGCGCCAGCATGGCCCTGTTTTGGGTTGCCGGCGCGGCGGCGCAGGGCGCAGCCGGGCCGGACACCACCAAGGGACAGCAGACCGCGACGCAGATCTGCGCGGCGTGCCACGCCGTCGACGGCAACAGCACGATTCCCGCCAATCCGAAACTTGCGGGGCAAATTCCAGAGTATCTCAACAAGCAGCTGCTCAACTTCAAGGCACAGGGCAGCAAGAAAGCCGAGCGCGAGAATGCAATCATGGCCGGTATGGTGGCGACGCTATCGAATACCGACATGCGCAACGTTTCTGCCTACTACGCCGAGCAAAAGCTCAGGCCGGCGGTTGCACGAGACAAGGATCTCGCCGCCGCGGGACAGAAACTCTATCGCGGCGGCAACGCCGAGACCGGCGTTGCCGCCTGCGCGGGTTGCCACGGACCCACCGGCGCCGGCATACCGAGCCAGTTCCCGCGCATCGCGGGCCAGTTTCCGGAGTACATCGAAGCGCAGTTGGTCGCGTTTCGCGCCAAGGGTCGCGCCAACGACCCCAATGGAATGATGCGCGGCGTCGCCGCGCGCATGACCGATCAGGAGATCAAGGCGGTCGCCGAGTACGCCGCCGGGCTGCGCTGAAGCACCATCCGTCCACGCATTGCGCGCTCGGGCAAGCATGTGAAAGGGGCGGACGAGCATCCGCCTCTTTGCATTTTAGAGCCGACATCGTTCGCGCCCGGGTTCGACCGAGGACGAGCTCGAAGGCCCGGACATGGAGTACGTCGTCGGCTTTTCCACTTTCGCGAGCAATCCGCGGCCCGCGTCGTAGGAGCCGCGATGGGGTGCCATGTCCCGCTCCGCGACGCCATGGCTTGTGCGTTGCGGGAATAAGGGCTCGCGCCATCCGTTTGCTCCCTATTGGAACGCAGTCGACGGCCAGGCAATCGAACGAACTTATCTGGCATATCATTCTTTTTCGCCTTCGGTGGACTTCGTCGCGGTGCAGACCAACGCCCAGATGGTGGCATTTATCCCGCGCCTGCGCCGCTATGCGCGCGCGCTGGTCGGCGAGCGCGCCGCGGCCGACGACTTGGTGCAGGACACGCTGGAACGCGCGCTCGCGAAGTTCCACCTGTGGCGTCGCGGCAGCGATCTGCGGGCATGGCTTTTCACGATCATGCACAACGTTCACGTCAATCAGGTGCGCGGCCGGCGCGAGGTCACGCCGCTCGACGAGGAAGCGCTCGAGCAGCCGGTGCGCGCGACGCAGGACGTCGCGCTCGAGGCGCGCGATCTGGAGCGCTCGCTGGCACTGCTTTCGGTCGAGCAGCGCGAGGTCCTGCTGCTCGTGACCCTGGAGGAGATGACCTACGAGGAAGCCGCGTCCACGCTCGGCATCCCGATCGGCACCGTGATGTCGCGCCTGTCGCGTGCACGAGAGAAGTTGCGTGGACTGATGGAAGGATTGCCGCCCTCGAACCGTTTGCATGTCGTCAAATGACCACGCACCCGATCACCGAAGCCGATCTGCAAGCGTACGTCGATAGCCGGCTCCCGGAAGCGCGCCGCGCGGACATCGAGACGTTCCTTGCGTTGCGCCCGGATGAAGCGGCACGCATTGCGGCGTATCGCGGGCAGAACGAAGAACTGCGCGCGCTGTATCGCGAAGTGCTGGACGAAACGGTGCCGCAGCACCTTGCGCGCGCGATGCAGCCGCAGCGTGGCCGGCTGCGACAGGTTGTCGCCATAGCGGCCTGGATGGCGCTGGGCGGCGTGATCGGCTGGCAGCTGCACGGGGGGTTCGGCGGCGAAACCAGGGTCGCGGGTCAGACTCCGCTCGCACGCAGCGCAGCTCTGGCGCACGTCACCTATGCGCCGGAGGTGCGCCACCCGGTGGAGGTTGGCGTCGACCAGGAGACGCACCTTGTCAACTGGCTTTCCAAGCGCCTCGGCACTACGCTGCGGGTCCCACGGCTCGACGCGGAGGGCTACAGCCTGGTCGGCGGGCGCCTTCTTCCGGGAACACCGGGACCTGGGGCGCAGTTCATGTACCAGGATGCGCACGGCCGGCGCCTTACGCTGTACGTGCGCGGTGAAGCCGAAGGCAACCGCGAGACCGCGTTTCGCTTTGCGCGCGAAGCGAACGTCGGCGTGTTCTACTGGATCGACCACGGCTTTGGCTACGCGCTCTCCGGCGAGCTCGAGCGCGACGCGTTGCTGCGAGTGGCCAACGCGGCCTACAGGCAGCTCAATCCCTGATTGCCGCCGCCTGAGCGCGCCGCGCTCAGGCGAGAGGGCCACGGCGAGTATCATCCGCGTCAGGACGTGATGCCGACGCCGACCAAGGGCAATCAAGGAGCATCGAGCATGCTGATTCGCAGACCCCCGGGCACTCTCCCCTCGGAAATCACGCCGCGCTCGGCCTACTTGCGCCGGCGCGAGTTCTGCAAGCAGGCGGCGGCGCTCGGCCTGATCGCGCCGCTGCTGGCGCCCTCGGGCGCGGGGGCGCAGTCGTTGACCGCGCCCAAGCTGCCCGGCAAGTCGAGCCCGTTCAGCACCAAGGAAAAGCATAGCTCCTACGGCGACATCACGAGCTACAACAACTTCTACGAGTTCGGCACCGACAAGCAAGAGCCGGCGATCTACGCCCCGAAGATGAGAACGCGCCCCTGGTCGATTGCGGTCGAAGGCGAAGTGAAGCGAAAGGGCCCGATCGATCTCGAGGAGCTGCTCAAGCTCGCGCCGATGGAGGAGCGCATCTACCGCCTGCGCTGCGTTGAAGCCTGGTCGATGGTGGTGCCGTGGATCGGCTATCCACTCGCCGAGCTCGTCCGACGCGTCGAGCCTAGCAGCCGCGCGAAGTACGTCGCATTCACGACGCACCTGGATCCGGCGACCATGATCGGCCTGCGACAACCGGTGCTCAACTGGCCCTATGTCGAAGGCCTGCGCCTCGACGAGGCGATGCATCCGCTGACGCTGCTCGCCTTCGGCCTGTATGGCGAGGTGCTGCCCAACCAGAATGGCGCACCGGTGCGC
>Ga0214472_10002602_pt1 | contig 19342 bp, 19 predicted proteins | sample RVTome_6_FD_207662 | JGI IMG/M metagenome (GOLD analysis project Ga0214472, IMG submission 207662) | Soil microbial communities from uranium-contaminated site in the Upper Colorado River Basin, Wyoming, United States - RVT140D175 | ecosystem: Environmental > Terrestrial > Soil > Contaminated >...
CGCCATCATCAACTTCCGTGCGCCAAAGCCAATGGTGAGCGAAGAATTCCGTTAAGAGGGATCTTGTATGAATACAAAAGAACGATTACGCGGAGCGGCAATTTTGTTGTTGTCCATTTTCATTGCTTCCCAGGGCTTTGCCCAGGATGAAGTCTTTCAAAAGAGACGTATCTTCATGGAGCAGGAAAACGACGATGCGGTAAAGGCTCTGGTCAAAGCGGTAAAGGAAAAAAATTTCGCCGAAGTCCAACTTGAAGCCACGGGAATCATGACCAACATGGAGAATCTACTTGAATTGTTTCCCAAGGGTAGCCTCTCGGAAAAGTCCCGCGCCAAAGCTGAAATCTGGGAGAAATGGGACGAGTTCACTAAGCAGACCGAAGCAGTCAAAAAAGCGGCCCAAGCCTTAGCCAATGCGGCTAAGGCCAAAGATGAGGACGGCGTCAATACCCAAATGAAAGCCCTGGGTAATGGTTGTACTAGTTGTCACCGCAGCTTCCGCGGTCCAAGGAAAAGCAGTTAACCCACCCCTCGTAACCAGAAACTAATGCGACACGGCCAAAAGCTAACCGTCCCCTCCAGAATTCGTTCTCAAGAAAGCCCCTGCTGATCGCAAGGGCTTTCTTATACCCTCAGTCCTGTGATAAGTATTAACTTAACAGACTCATTTTTGGGAGATTGACCATGAGGGGCAAACATTTTTCGGGGAGTTTTTTTCTCATTGCGCTCTTGCTTCCCCTGTCGTCGAGTTTAGCGCTCGCGCAGATGACTCGACTCAACGTCGGTTACAGCGCGGTTAGCACCGATCAGCTGCCGGCTTGGGTCGCCAAGGACTTGGAAATATTCGCCAAATATGGGCTCGATGTCGACCTGATCTTCTTTACCGGCGGCTCCACCGCGATCATCGCGCTGGTGTCCGGAGACGTGCCGATCACTCAGGTATCAGGTCCGGGTTTGGTGAGCAGCGGACTCGGCGGTTCCGACGCGGTCTTCGTCGCCGCAGGCGTCACCTCGCTAAATTATGTCCTAATGGGCAAGCCGGGGGTTAAAACCATCGAGCAGCTTAAAGGCGGCACCTTGGCGATCAGCCGGTTCGGCTCGGCGACCGATTCCATCGCCCGTTTTGCCTTGAAGAAAGTTGGGCTAAGCGTCGGCAAGGACGTGACTCTCATTCAAGTGGGCAGCGGACCGGAGCGGTTGGCCGCGTTACAGACCGGTAGAGTGACCGCCGCAGTCATCAACCCGCCGTCGAGCTTCATCGCCGAGAAGCGGGGCATGGCCGTGATCGCAGACGTCGCCCAAATGGGCCTGGTGTTTCAACACACCGGCGCCGCAACTACCAAGAAGTTCATTCGCGAACACAACGACACCGTACGGCGCTATGTTAGAGCCCATGTCGAAGCGGTGCACAAAATGTGGACTGACAAGGAAGCTGCCGTTCGCGCTCTCGGGAAGTACATGGGCGGCGGTCTCGATCGCGAGATTCTCGAAAAGAGCCGCGACAACGTCATGCACGAAACGCTCTACCCTAAAAAACAGTATCCGAGCCTAGAGGGCCTCAAGACAGTCATTGAAGATCTCGCCGAGCGCGACCCAAGAGCCAAGACGGCTAAGCCCGAACAGTTCGTCGATATGAGTTTTATCCGCGAACTCGATCAAAGCGGCTTCATCGACGGCCTCTATAAAAAGAAATAATCAGCCCGTCGATTCCCATGCTGAGCGCACAGAGGGGCGAGGCTGCGGCGCACGAGCTGATCCCGTGGGCCCGGGCCATCGTCCAACGAGTCGATCCAGCAATCGACATCGAAGTCATGTTCGAAGACGATTCGAACACTTACATCCTTAGACTAGCCAAAGCCGCGCGGGTGCTAATTTTTCGTTTATCGGCGAGCCAAGTTCACAGCGACGGTCGTGAAGCCGAGTGCGAGAGAACATTAAATCGCAAGATTAAAGATTTGTGGAATCTGATCTGAAGGAGCTGGCGGGTTCAAGCGCTTCAAATCGTCTTATTCCCAGGACGAATTGAACTTTTTGAGCGGCTTGAACTACTTGAACGGTTATTTCCCTTGAAGCAGCCTCGCCGCATCTTTAGCGAAATAAGTCAGAATCATGTCCGCGCCGGCGCGGCGAATTGCCAGCAGTACTTCCATCATGATCCGCTGCTCGTCGATCCAACCGTTTTGCCCGGCGGCCTTGATCATCGAGTATTCGCCGCTGACGCTGTAGGCCGCCACCGGATACGCGAATTCCTGTTTTACGCGGTAAACGATATCCAAATAGGCCATCGCCGGCTTGACCATGACGATGTCCGCCCCCTCGCGGATGTCCATGGCCACTTCGCGTAAGGCCTCGTCGGCATTGGCCGGATCCATTTGATAGGAACGGCGATCGCCGAACTGCGGCGTCGAATCGGCGGCCTCTCGAAACGGGCCGTAGAATCCCGAGGCATATTTCGCGGCGTAAGCCATGATCGCGGTCTGGGCAAAGCCGTTGCCATCGAGCGCCCGGCGAATCGCGCCGACCCGGCCATCCATCATGTCCGACGGGGCGACGATGTCAGCGCCGGCGCGCGCATGGGACAACGACTCCTGGACTAACAGCTCCAGCGTCTCGTCGTTATGGACGTCGCCGTCCTTGATCACCCCGCAGTGGCCGTGATCGGTGTACTCGCATAAGCACACATCGGTGATGACTAAGAGCTCCGGCAGCCTTTCCTTGATCGCCCGAACGGCCCGCTGCACCACGCCGCCGTCATCATAAGCTTCGCTGCCAATGCCGTCCTTACGTTCCGGAATGCCGAATAAAATGACCGCTGGAATACCCAGAGAAACCGCTTCCCGACACTCCTCGACGGCGCCGTCAACCGACAACTGCGCGACCCCGGGCATCGACGAAACCGGCTGCGCCTTGTCTTTGCCGGGACCGACAAACAACGGATAGATTAAATTTGCCGGCGCCAAACTGGTTTCGCGCACCATGGCGCGAATCTTTTCATTGCGCCTGAGTCGTCTTGGCCGGTATCTTGGGAAATCCATTGGTTTCTCCAGTGTTAAAACTAGTCGCGCCGAGGCACCCTTGTTAACTTTCTGAACTTGGCGGGCTTTGCGTCTTTGCGGGAGGGTTTTTTTTCGTTGTCGTGCAGTACTTGACCATCGCGTCGATCAAACCGTCGATCGTGAAATGCCGCGCCATAATGGCAACCTTACCACCGCAATCTTCGACCGTCTTGGCGGTAATCGGTCCGATGCAAGCGATCGCGGCATCGCCAACCACCGACCCTAGACCAGCGCCAGCGAAAAGCTGCACGAAATTGCTCACGGTGCTCGAACTGGTAAATGTCACGATCTCCACTTCGCCCGACTGCAAGCGTTTCTGAATCACGCTCGTATCAACCGCAGGAAGAACCGTTCGGTAGGCTTCCACCACATCGACCTGCGCACCCCATCGGCGCAAGGTCTCGGGTAGCAGGTCGCGCGCTTTGGCAGCGCGCGGAATCAACACCTTTTTGTCTTGTATCTGATCGGCGCTGAGAGACTCAAGCAGACCTTCCGCTTGATAGCGGGTTGGCACAACCGATACCCTAATGCCAGCGACTTTGAGTCGTTTCGCAGTCTCCGAACCGATTGCTGCGACCTGCAAACGCGCGAGCTGAGCCACGCTCTTGCCGACATGAGCGAGCCGGGACAGAAATGGCTCGACGCTATTGACGCTGGTAAAAAAAAGCCAATGGTAACTTTCGATGCGCGCCAGCGCGGCGTCCAAAGCGCCAAAATCCTGCGCTGCTTCAATCTCGATGGTCGGCAACTCGATCACTTCACCACCGAGATTTTCGATTATTTCAGCGAGCCTTGCCGCTTGCGCGCGCGCCCGCGTCACGACAATGCGCCTGCCAGCAAGCGGCTTCTGTGCCATCGGCTTAGCTCAGCCCCAGGATCTTAGCTGCGCCATTCTTGAGCAGCTGCTCTGCCAAGCGTCGACCGATCTCGCTGGCGATCGTCGACCTGCCCTCAATGATCCCCTTGCACAGCGACTTTCCGTCTGGTCTCGCCACCACGCCAATCATCCTAAGAATGTCCCCATCGACTCGCGCCCGTGCGCCCACCGGCACCTGACAGCCACCTCCGAGGCGTTTCAATAAGGCGCGCTCGGCGACGACTTCAGCGTGGGTGCTTGGATCATGCAGGAAAGCCAGCAGCTCGGCCATCGCGCCGTCATCGCGCGCCTCGATTGCAAGCGCGCCCTGGGCCACGGCGCTAACGCAAGCTTCGTCCGCTAAATATTCGGTGATGCTTTCCGCCCGACCGATGCGTATCAACCCGGCCGCCGCCATGACCAGCCCATCGGCCTCACCCTCATCGAGCTTGCGCAAGCGCGTATCGATATTACCCCGGATCGGCACCAAAGAAAGATCGGCGCGGCAATGCAGCAATTGCGCCTGCCGCCGCAAGCTGCCGGTAGCCAAGCGCGCCCCCCTTGGCAGCTCTTTCAATCCTTGCCGGCTTCGGCTGACCAGGACATCCCGCGCATCTTCGCGCCGCGGCACGGCGGCGATGGCAAGACCGGCTGGCAATTCAGTCGGCAGATCTTTCATCGAGTGCACTGCAATATCGATATGGTTACGCAGCAAGGCGTCTTCGATCTCCTTGGTGAAAACCCCTTTGCCGCCGATGTTCGCGATCGGCCGGTCGACGATTTGGTCGCCGCTGGTCTTGATGATCGTCAGCTCGACCTCCAGATTGGCGTCGCGCTGCAATAGCTGCTGCTTGACCCAGTTCGACTGCGCCAGCGCCAGCATGCTGCCACGGCTACCGATGCGAATACGACTCATTTACCCTCCAGTCCGAAGAGCTTCTTCAGCGCAGCGACGTAAAGCAGAGCTTCGCCTTGGTCTTCGCTATTACTTTTCAACTGCGAGATCGGTTCGTGCAGCATCTTGTTGATCATTGCCGTGGTCATGTCTTCCAGCGACCCCCGCTGCTGCGCGGTCAGCTCCTTGAGACCGCCGCCGAGAGATTTCTCCAGCTCGCGCCGGCGAATCTCATCGAAGCGCTGGCGCAACGCCGTGATGGTCGGCACTTGCTCCAACGAGCCGACCCAGCGGATAAAGCTTTGCACTTCGTCTTGCACGATGCTTTCGGCTTTGTCGGCTTGGTTGGCGCGCCCTTGGAGATTCTCATCGGCCACGCTTTTAAGATCGTCGATGTTGTAAAGATAAACGTTGTCCAGGTCGTTAATTTTCGCGTCAAAATTACGCCGGTCGCTAATGTCGATGAAAAACATCGGCCGGTGCTTGCGCTCGCGCAGCACCTTGTCGACTTGGGCCGCATCGACCAGCACTTCCGGCGCACCGGTGCAGCCGATGACGAGATCGGCCATTTTTAAGTACTGGGGGAAATCCTCGAAGCGGATCGGGCTGCCCTGAATGCGCTCGGCCAATTCCACCGCGCGATCAAAGCTACGATTGGTCACCATCAGACTGCGCACGCCATGACCCTGCAGATGGCGCGCCATCAGATCGCCCATCTTGCCGGCGCCGATCAACATTACGGTTTTATCGTCGAAGCGGTCGAAAATCCGCTTGGCCAAATCCACCGCCACCGAACTGACCGACACCGCGCCGCTGCCGATGCCGGTCTCGGTGCGCACCCGTTTCGCCACGGAAAATGACCGGTGAAACAAGCGGTGCAGAATGGTGCCGACGGTGCCCGCCTGCTGCGCCGCGTCGTAGTATTCTTTTAGCTGGCCGAGTATCTGCGGCTCGCCAACCACCATGGAGTCAAGGCTCGCGGCCACCCGGAATAGATGGCGTACGGCATCGACCCCCTGGTAGCTATAAACATGCTCGTCGAGTGCCCCGGGGCTGCGGCGGGCCTTTTGCTCGTTCAAAAACACGGTGATGTCGCTGGATGCCGCTGGGCTGTCGGCGACGGCAGCGACCACTTCGACGCGGTTGCAGGTGGATAGAATCACCCCTTCTTGGATCGATGGAAAGCTCCGCAAGCGCGCCAGCGCATCGCGCAGATCGCTGTTCTCAAACGCCACGCTCTCGCGCACTTCGATGGGCGCGCTGCGGTGGTTGAGACCGACAATGACGATTTCTTTTTGCACGGTTGACTCATCGTTGGCCACGCCGCTCGCAGCGTGAAACCTTACTGTGGGGGTTTTCAAAGGACCCGAGCACCCCTCCGGTTGCGGGCGGCAGCCGCACGCAACGACGCTTCCGCTACTGGAACCGGCCCCCATGCCGGCTGGGGAAAATCGTATCCCCCCAGAGAAAGTAACCGAGCACGACGCAGAAACCGAACATCGTCAAGAGCGCGGCCTTCTTGCCGCGCAAGCCGGCGGTAATGCGACCGTGCAGGATCATGCCATAAAACAGCCAGGCGATGCCCGAAGCGATTTGCCGCGGCTCCCACGACCAATAATAACCCCAATGAATGCCAGCCCAAATACTGCCAGTGAGAATCCCCAGCGTCATCAAGGGAAAACCCCACACCAGCAGGACGTAATTCAAATGATCCAAGGATTCGAGCGAGGGAAAGCGTTTCATCAGCGCAGTCATCTTCTTGTGTTTGAGGTGGCGTTCCTGAAGCAGATAGATCAAGCTCACGCCGAACGCGAGGGCGAATACCGCGTTGCCGAGAAACGCCAAAGTTACGTGCACCGGCAACCATGCCGATTCCAAGCCGGGCGGAATCTCAGCGCCAGTGCGGTCATAGGCAAATGCCGCCAGGCACATCAAAAAAGCCAGGGGCGCGATGATACCCCCGAGAACGGTGAGGCGATACTTGAGCTGAATCGATAAGTAGAGGCCGACCATCAGCCAACTCTTAAACAACAGCGCCTCGCCCATCAAAGCAACCCCAGCGAAGCCTTCAGTGATAAATCGCGCCATGAGCACAGCAGTGTGCAGCAGGAACCCGATCAGCAACGCGAGCGCCGGAAGCCTTGACGTGGTATCCCTCCGAAAGACAAAGTAAAAGTAACCGGCGGCCGCGAGCAGATAGATGACCGCGATGAGTTTGACCAGTAACGCTTCCATAAAATTCAAGCCATTATAAGCTAAGCTCGACCGCCTGCAACCCTGCCGCTTACAGCCGCCCCGTCATTGCGCTGAGATCCATGCCTTGACAGGGCGCGGTCGCGGCTGCGCCAACAGGCTCGACAACGATCGTGCGATGATTACCTGCAAACCGTGCGGCAAAAGAGTGAGAATTGCCGTCATCAGCGATTGAAAATTGACCGATCTTCGCAAACGGGCTATGGTCAGTCAAAAATCTTGTCGACAATTTCCATGCTCCGCCAAATCTTCCAGTTCTCCATCATCGTTGTTTTAGCTTGTTTGGCGAGCGCGTGCCGCTCCGGACCGAACGACCGGCCGCCGGGTTATCTGGTCGCCGGGATTGAATCCCATCCGCTCCAGCTCGATCCGCGCCATTCCACCGACGCCAACTCGGTGCGCATCGGCAATCTCATTTACGGCTCGCTGTTGCGCTTCGATGAACACTTGCGGCTTCGACCAGAGCTCGCCGCAAGCTGGCGCAGATTGGACAAGCGTACCTATGAGATTACTGTGCGCAACGACGTGCGCTTTCACAATGGCCAGCGGCTCACCGCGACCGATGTCAAATACACTTTTGAATCGATACTCGATCCGGCGATCCGGTCGCCCAAACGCGCCCTGCTCAAACAGCTCGCCGCAGTCGAGCAGACCGGAACGCACCGGTTGCGTTTTCACCTGAACGTGCCCCACGCGCCCTTCGTCGAGCAGTTTACGCTCGGCATCGTCCCGGCCGACTCGCCATCGGGCAAGACGCCGCCGCCAGGTTCAGGCCCATTCATGTTAGCAGCACTCGATTCCGGCGAAAAAGTTACCCTGAAAGCCAATCCGCATTATTGGGGCGGCCAACCCGCGCTGGCCGGCGTGGTCTTCAAGACCGTCCCCGACGCCATGGTGCGAGTGCTAGAGTTTAAAAAAGGCGCCATCGATTTCATGCAGAACGATATCGAGCCGGACATGTTGCCCTGGCTCGATAAAAATAGCGACGCCGACATCAGCGTCCATCAAGGCACGACGTTTCAGTATATCGGCATCAACCTCACCCATCCGATTCTCAAACAGCGCAAAGTGCGCCAAGCCCTGGCACTGGCGATTGATCGCGATGCGATCATCCATCATCTGCTCAAAAACACCGGCACCGCGGCCAGCGGTCTGGTTTCGCCGATCAGTGGGTTCTTCGAGGCTAAGGTGCGGCGCTGGCCGCACGATCGAGCATTGGCCAATCGGCTGCTCGACGAAGCCGGCTTCGCCGATCCGGACGGTGCCGGTCCACGGCCGCGTTTTCGCCTGTCGTTCAAAACCACCAACATTGATATACGCCGGCGTATCGCCGAGGCGCTCAAAGAGCAATTGGCCGAGGTCGGCATCGAGCTGGAAATCCGCGGCTACGAGTGGGGCACTTTTTTTAGCGACATCAAAAAAGGCAATTTCCATCTCTACTCCCTGGCTTGGGTTACCGTCTTGGACCCGGATATTCAGTATCAAATTTATCACTCCGCCAGCGTGCCGCCCGACGGCGACAACCGCGGCCATTACAGCAACGCTGAAGTGGACCGCTTGCTCGAAAAAGGACGCACGGAGTTCGACGAAATCGCGCGCCGGCGGATTTATGGCCAAGTGCAAAAATTGCTGGCCGAGGATCTCCCCTGCGTGCCGCTATGGTGGTGGAAAAATGTCGTCGTGAAAAAGCCGTCTGTCAGGGGCTTCGTGCCTTATCCCGACGGCGACTTCATTTCGTTTAAGAATGTATCGTTAAGCTAAACGGCCATGCACGGGAACGGCGGCCGGCCGCCCGATCTTTCTTATTAATCAATTTAAAATCGCGAACGGGGTTTAGACCCCGCTGCTTATTAAAATTTTGCAAAGGGGATGCTCGCTTTGGAAACCCCATTGATTTTGTGCCCGCCTCAAGAGGCGGGCTTTTATGAGAATCAAGATGACCAACAATCCAACCCCGGCATGACACCGTGAAGCGCTACTTGATCCAACGACTCTTGCTCCTGCTGCCGACCCTGCTTGGCGTTTTGACACTGGTGTTCGTGCTCATTCATCTCATCCCCGGCGATCCGGTGGAAGTGATGCTCGGCGAGACCGCCAGCGCCACAGACAAACAGGCGCTGCGCCGAGACCTCGGCCTCGATCGACCTTTGTTCGAGCAGTATCGAGACTTTCTAACCAGCCTCGCCCGCGGCGATTTGGGCCGCTCGCTGTACGAACAAGCGCGGGTCACGGAAATCATCAGCGCGCGCTTGCCGGCGACCCTGCTGCTCGCGCTCTGCGCTATGCTCGCCGCTCTAGTCATTGCCTTCTCCCTGGCGATTCTCGCCGCCGTGAACCGCGGCGGTTGGCTCGATCACGGCGCGTTGCTTTTCTCCCTGCTCGGTCTTTCTCTGCCCAATTTTTGGCTCGGGCCGCTGTTGATGATCGTCTTTTCCATCCAGCTCGGCTGGACTCCGGTGTCCGGCCGCGGCGGTATAAGCCACTTGATTCTGCCGGCTCTGACCCTCGGCCTTGGAATGGCGGCGATCCTGACGCGCATTTTGCGCGCCAGCCTCCTCCAGGTCATGAACGAAGATTTCGTGCGCACCGCGCGAGCCAAAGGCTTGACGGAAAAGCAAGTCTGGCTTAAGCACATGCTGCGCAACGCGCTCATGTCCGTGGTCACGATCATGAGCCTGCAATTTGGCGCCCTGCTCGCCGGCTCGTTGATCACTGAAACGATTTTCAGTTGGCCGGGCATCGGTCGCTTGACCGTGCAAGCGATCCAGACGCGCGACTACCCGCTGGTCCAAGGTTGCGTCCTGGTGATCGCCGTCTCTTACGTTCTGGTGAATTTTTTGACCGATATGCTCTATAAGCTGGTCGATCCCCGGGTGAGCTATGAATAACCAACTCTGGCTCGTTCTCGGCGCCGGGATTTTGCTCTTGCTTCTCGTGTCGGCCTTGTTCGGCCCGCTGATCGCGCCGCATCATCCGCTCCGGCAGAATCTATCTGAAGACTTAATTCCCTACTCGTCCGAGCATCCTCTCGGCACCGACAAGCTCGGCCGTGACATACTCAGTCGGATTCTCCATGGCGGTCGCATTTCCTTGCTGGTCGGCGTCAGTACCGTCACGCTTTCATTAGCCATCGGCCTCATCATCGGCTCTCTGTCAGGCTTCTTGGGCGGCTGGACCGATCAACTGCTCATGCGTCTGGTCGACGTTCTGCTCGCCTTTCCCGGCATCCTGCTCGCCATCGCCTTCACCGCCGTACTCGGCCCCGGACTCGAGCACGTCGTCATCGCGCTTTGTTTGATCGGTTGGACGAGCTATGCCCGGCTCGTACGCGGAGAGATTCTCGCCCTCAGAGAGCGAGAATTCGTTCAGGCCGCCCGCGCCCTCGGCTGCAAGCCGAAACGGATCATCTGGCGCCACCTGCTGCCCAATTTGCTGCCGCCGCTTTTGATCCAGTCGACTTTCGGCCTCGCGGCCGCGATCGTCGCCGAAGGCAGCTTGAGTTTTCTCGGCCTCGGCGTCGAACCGCCGACGCCATCATGGGGATCGATGCTAAATGACGGCCGGCAATTTCTCCTGGTCGCGCCGCACCTCACCACTTATCCCGGCCTCGCCATCATGCTCACCGTGCTCGCCCTCAACCTAGTGGGGGACGCCCTCCAAGAGCGGTTGACCGCCCGGAGCCGGTGATCAGTCTGGGAGGTTCCAGCCGTTCAAATAGTTCAAGTAGTTCAAACCGTTTTCGGATAATGCCGACTCACCCCGTTAACAATTTGAACGGCTTGAACGTTTTGAACTGTTTGAACGATATTTGGTGACGTTGCCTCTAAAGCTGGATGATGGTAATCAAAGACTGATCGAGGAGGGTATCTCTATGATGAAACTCTATACCTCACATGCTTGACCCTACGCTCACAGGACAAGGATTGTCCTCTCGGAAAAGCAACTGGCCTGCGAGCTGATCGAGGTGAATCTTAAAAACAAGCCGGAGGACTTAGTGCGGCAAAATCCCTACGGCAAAGTGCCCGTACTGGTCGACGGCGAAGGCGTGATCTACGAATCCGCCATTCTGAACGAGTATCTGGAAGAGAAGTTTCCCCAGGTTCGGCTGATGCCGAGCGATCCGCTGCTGCGCTCGAAGGCGCGCATTTGGGTCGATTTCATGAACACGCGAGTCCATCCCGCGGCTAGCGATCTGCAGCATGATCGGAACCTGGACAAAGCCAGGGAAAAAATGCAGCAGCACCTGCAAAGCTTGGACAAAGAGATGGCTGGCAAAGATTATCTGCTCGGAGACTATTCTCTCGCCGATATAACTTTCATCCCTTTTTACACTCGGCGCGATCGCTACAAGGTCGCCATCGACGACAACTTTCCGAACTTAAAACGCTGGGGGGAGAGCTTGATCGCCCGACCGCAAGTGGCAGCGACGCTCTGAAAGATATCGAGTATTGGAGTGCTGGAGTATTGGGCCCCACCCACCACTCCATCATTCCAAGTCCGTCTTACTGCACCACTCCAGGAGCCTTTTATGCAGCCGATTTTAGTCAGTCCACAAGAAATTCGCGGCATTGTGACGATGAATGAAGCCGTCGAAGCGGTGCGCCTGGGTTTTCGCGAGTGGGGTGAGAATGCGCAGCTCAACGCGCCGCGCCGGCGGATTCATATGCCGGGCGGCGTGCGTGTAAGCGTCCATCAAGGCGGCGTGCCGGCGGCTAAAGCCACCGGCCTGATGACCCATTGCGAGTGGGTGAAGCCCATGGCCAACGAGCAAATCTATCCGCGCCTCAATCATCCGGTCATCGTGCTTTACGACTCCGCTGAAGGTGAACTCAAAGGCATCATCGTCGGCGAGATCACTTGCGCCGAACTGCCCAACAACATCGCAGTTACCGGACTACGCACCGCGGCGACCAGTGCGGTGGGAACCGACGTGCTCGCCCGCCCTGATGCCACGAGTCTGGCGATTTTCGGCGCCGCCGGCCAGGCGAAGAATCATTTGCTCGCGCTCATGCAAGTCCGTAAATTAAAAGATGTCAAAGTCTACAGCCGCAATCCGGAAAACCGCAAACAGTTCTGCGACGAGATGGGACCGATCACCAATCTCAACATCTGCCCGGTGTCATCGCCGGCCGAAGCCGTGCGCGGCGTCGACATTGTGTTAACCGCGACTAATTCCAGCGTGCCGGTGTTCGACGGCAACTTATTGGAACCGGGACAACATGTAACCACCATCGTCGGCAGCAACGTCGGCTTGGTCACAGGCGGCTTCACCGCCGCCAAACGGCGCGAGATCGACGACGCCACCCTAGCGCGCAGCCAGGTGCATGGCATCGTGTCGATCCAGCAAGCGGTGCAAGACGAGCAGGCCGACATTTTCGACCCAGTCAACCGCGGCGTGATCCGATGGGAGCAGCTGATCGAAATCGGCGCCATCCTCGCCGGCAACAGCGAAGGCCGCACCCAACTCGACCAGATCACGTTTTATAAGAACAACGCCGGTCAAGGCGTCGCCGACGTCGCGCTAGGGGCCAAGGTCTTGGAAAATATCAAGGCGAAAAGAGCCGGCACCACGCTGAGCTACTGAAAAAGGGGTCGGGAGTCTTTTTCAAGATCGCTTGGGACAGCCACGAGCATTAATTGTCGATTCAAGCCCATACTGCGTCGCGGTCGCGCGCACCCAATTTTCCCTGCCAAACGGCCGACCCCACTGCGGACTAGATCGTAGATCGTCCAACTGCGCTGCGTTATCCGGTGTATTGATTATCTCAACCAGTGCGCAGGACGCTCCATCGGCAACGGACTCAGAAAATCGACAAGCATGTCATCTTCGTTTGCTAAACGATAAGCGTTAGACCAGCGCCACTCTTCAGCCCGTTCGACTAACTTCCCCCGTAGAGCATTACGTTCGACATATTTCGCCACCGTAGAAAATGCTCATCGGTCTGGGCCGGAAACGATTTGAGCCGCCCCTGCCAAACCGGAACCGTCCCTGATGAATGCATATGGGCATGCCAGCGCTGCGTGTGTGTGACCGTCACCCAGCGCATGACTTCGGGTATCTCTCCGTCTGCGCGCGGCCACAACAGTAGATGCCAACGGTTCGGCATCAAGCAATAAGCCCCGATGCGTATACCAGTGCGCTGGTGGGCTTCAGCAAAAATATTTTAAAATACGGAATCATCGGCGGGCCGGTCGAATAGCTCTAACCGACCGACCCGCCGGTTTAATACATGGTAGGCGATTCCACCTGTTGAAAGACGCGGACGACGCGGCATTTAGTCAGCGTATTTATAGTATGGCTGGCTCTGCGTTAAGAAAAGACTCCCGACCCCTTTCCGGGATCTTTCCGGGGTTGACGCGAACTTTCTACTTGGATAGCTTGACCGGCAGATTAAATCTAGCCGCCAACGCTGGACCTGAACCGGTATAGCCCATGAATAAAATCGTCGTCGCCCAGATCGCATCATCGACTGACAAGCAAACCAATCTCAAAGCCGCCCTCAGCCTCGTCAAAGAAGCCAAGAGCAAAAGCGCGGAGTTGATCGCCTTCCCGGAGTTTCTCATGGCGTTTTCACCGGCCAGCCAATCGGCGCAAGCATTGACCCAAGTCGCCGAATCGCTGGACGGCGCTTTTATCACAGCGTTGCGCGATGGCGCAAAGGCGCATGGCATCGCCATCATTGCGCCGATTTACGAAAGCAGCCCCGTGACCCATCGAGTTTTCGATACGTCAGTGTGGATCGATAGCAAAGGCAACGTCGCTTCGGTTTACCGCAAATTGCACCTATACGATGCCTTCGGCTTCAAAGAGTCTGACAAGTTTCACCCTGGCGACGACACCGCACCGCTGGTCGAATCCGGCGACAGCCGCTTCGGCATGATGATCTGCTACGACCTGCGCTTTCCGGAGATGGCGCGCATGCTGGCGCTCGCCGGCGCCCATGTTCTGGTCGCGCCGTCCGGATGGGTCCAAGGCGATCTCAAAGTCGAGCACTGGCAGACCATGATTAAAGCCCGCGCTTTGGAAAACGGCTGTTTCGTCATCGCTCCCAACCAAGTCGGCAACATCTACATCGGCCACAGCATGGTAGTCGACCCGCTGGGCCGGACGCTGGTCGATCTTGGCGAGAATGAAGGCTTAGGAGCGATCGAATTGGATATGCGGTTAGTCAACCAAGTCCGCGAAACACTGCCACTGCTCAAAAACCGCCGCACCGAGGTCTACGCTAAGCATTGGACCGCAAAGGTCGTTGATCCTTCAGCACCGCCGGCTTAACCAGTATCAACTACCCATCAGCGCCGCCCCACCTGCGCACTAGGAAACCCAAGGTGAGACCCTGCACGAGAATAGAAAAGACGGCGACGATGTAAGTGGCCGAAACTATCAGCTCGCGCGCCTGACCGGGAGGCAAGGACAACGCCAGGGCGATGGAAATACCGCCGCGCAGCCCTCCCCACGTCAGGATTTTGATTGCGTTTGGGCTAAATTCCCGGAAAAATCGCATGATGCTGATCGGCACGGTGACGCTGACGAAGCGCGCAAACAGCACCGTCGGAATCGCTATAAGCCCGACGACTAGATAGCTGGGGGTGAATCGCAGCAGCATCACCTCAAGACCTATCAGCACAAAGAGTACACCGTTCAATATTTCATCGATCAGCTCCCAGAAGGTATCGAGATGCTCGCGCGTGTTATCCGACATCGCAAAGGAGCGCCCGTGGTTGCCAATCAACAGCCCCGCCACCACGACCGCAATGGGACCCGAGATATGTAACCAGTCCGCCAGCGCATAGCCGCCTGTCACCAGTGCGAGTGTGATGAGAATCTCGATATTGTAGCTATCAAGGCTTTTGAGCATCGCGTAGGCAATCAACCCGGCCGCCAGACCGAACAGCGCGCCGCCGATGGCTTCTTCAACGAACAAAATAATGATGCCGTTCGCCGTCACCGGCTCGGTGCCGGTCGCCATGGCCAGCAGGATGATAAACACGACCACCCCGACGCCGTCATTGAACAACGATTCGCCGGCGATCTTGACTTCCAGGCTCTCACTCGTGCCTGCCGACTTGAGGATTCCCAGAACCGCGATGGGATCGGTCGGCGAGATCAGCGCGCCGAACAACAGGCAATAAATAAACGAAATGGGGACCCCGACCAGGTCAAGAACCAAGCTCATCAGCAGAGCGACGATGGCGGTAGAGATCAATACGCTGACCGTTGCCAGTGAGCCGACCACCCACTTGACCCGCGCCAGATCGTTGATGTCTATGTGCAGGGCGCCGGCAAACAGCATATAACTCAGCACGCCGTGCAACAGCGTCTCGTTGAGATCAATGCTTCGCAACATCATTTCGGCGCCCTCTTCCAAAGCAATGCCAAGATGGCTGAGACCGATCAGGCCAAGCGACATCAACAGGGCAATGACCATCAAGCCGATGGTCGTCGGCAACCCAATATAGCGATGGTTAACGTAACTGAATAGCGCCGACAACGTCAGCAGGATCGCAAGAATGTTGAAAATGCTCATGAGGTGAAACCCGCTCTCGAAAGCAGCGCGGTAGCGATTGGTCAAGAGCCGTGCAAGCAGGTGAAGCACGCCCGACTGTGTGCCAAGACTGGTTCCTTCTGATCAAGCCGTAAAATTCTTACCAACTGCGGAGGGCATTTCTTGCCACATCACCAATCTTCAAGGCGCAGTCAGACCGAAAACTTCCAAGCGTCTCGACCGCTAGGGCGGGCCGGAGCGCTGCCACGATCAGCTTACTTAGAAGAAGCAGCGGGTCAACTCGCAGCTTGCGCAAAAAGACAAGCGTCGTCTGGCAAACGCAGAGCTGCGCATTATCATCAATTTCAATCCTTAGCGGATTTTAGCGGTTTGTAGTCAAGAAACCCTTGCACGGAAAGATCGATCATGTTGCCATCGATATCCGACACGCGCAATTCAGCGAAAGAGGTTTCTTCCGGTCTCCGCTGGAGCTGCTTTTGAAAGCTTCGCAGCTTGCGCGCGGTCTCGTCGATATCGTCCACCTTGATGCCAAAGTGATATAAACCGTTTGGGCTCTGGTTCGGCACATTGGCCAGAATGGCGAGCTCGAAATAACCGTCAGTCAAATGGTAGCTTTTCCCTTCCTGACCCTGCGCCGGTGGCCAACCGTCTCTCACTTCGCGAAAGCCAAATGCGTCAATATAAAACGCCGCTAATTTCTCGGGTTCCTCAGTGCGTATAGCCAAATGGCGAAGCTGGTTCATGAGCGATTCCTTTCTTGCTTCGATGATTTCACTTGTTGTTTGCGCTTTTGACTAGTTGAACAATCATTTTTTCTTGCGATCGGCATACTTCTCCACCGGCTGATAATCGAGGGTTCCGTTTTTCGAGAGATAAATGTGGTTGCCAGATGGATCTGAGAGCCAGGCCTTTCCTGGCTCGTTAGCTTGCGGCCTTACCATTGACTTTCCTGGCTGGATCTTCGTTATGCGGTCGACGGTGTCATCCATGTCGTCTGTCTGAATCCCGAAATGGTGCAGGCCGTTGCTGTTCTGTTGATTGGTGTTTTCCAGAATGGCCAACTCCACGTGACCATCGGTGAGATAGATCGTTTTTCGTCCTTCCGGGGTCGGACCAGATGGCCGGAAGCCGAAAACTTCTTGGTAAAAGCGAGCCAGCTTTTCGGTGTCGTCCGAGCTGATCGCGATGTGCCGGATCTGGGCCATAGGTGCTCCTCCTCAGTCAAGTTCAGGATAGCTTACCTTAGACCAAAACTTCGGAGCCCGTCAACGCGGGTGGGTTAAAAGAGCTTGACGAGCGACCGGAAAAGCCGCGTCCGAGCTCGGAGAACCGGTTGATGTTAATTCCGGATTTGCAGTTAATCAGTTGTGGGCCGAGCCAGGCGGGAGCCTGGATTAGCGGAGACAACCAACGCTGCGCCGACTAACGGTCGCAAGCTGACTGCATTCATTATAAATTTGACCGATGGGACAACTTATCGGTCATTTCAAAAACCACTCGTGCCAGAGCTTGGTGTAATGATCGATCTTGTCGTTATATTTGACCGGATCTACCGTGATGAATTCGAAGCCTTCGCGCAATCGGGCCGGGTTGGGCAAGACTTCCGGGTGGGTCGGAATGCGGTTTACATCGCGTATCACCCGTTGCCCGGTCTCCTTGCCCAAGATGAAATCAAGGAACAGCAGTGCGGCATGGGGATGCGGCGCGTTTTTCGCCAACGCGCTGACATTGCTCGTGGCGACAACCGGTTCGAGGTTGAGCCATTCGATCGGCGCGCCGCGGCGCTGTCCCGAAGCGATTCCTTGACTGTGAATATTGGGCGAGAGCGGATCTTCCCCTGCGGCGATTAATTGCACGAGATGGGTATGACCGCTGCGAATCTTGGGATTCTGCCCACGCAGCTGTTGAAAGAACGTTTTGCCTTTTTGTTCACCCCAATGTTCCATCAAAGTCATGAACCAAGGAGAGTCTTCGCGCTCGAGAGCCAGCTGATCCTTCCATTTTGGATCGAGTAAGTCCTCGTAACGTCGCGGCGCGTCGGCGGCTTTGACGAGACGGGTGTTGTAGCCCAGCACCAGCATCGTAACCCGGTTGGCTACCCAATAGCCTTGGGGCTGGACAAAGCGCTTGTCGAATTTTTCAGCCAACGGTGTGTAATACGGCTGAAGCATTCCCTTGCGCCGGAAAAATTCGATACGGGAGTCATTGGTATCGACTAGATCGGCTAAGAAGGTGCCGGCCTGGGATTCGGCTACGTAGCGCTGCACAATTCTCGCTGAAGTGAGCCGTACGGCCTTGGCTTTGATAAAAGGGTAGCGCTTTTCGAACAGTTCGACGATGCGCTGGATGTCGTCCGCGTTAACCGACGTATACCAGACAAACTCACCTTCGGCCTTTGCGCCCTTTTCCAGCCGAGCCTGACGGTCAGCGCCACGATAAACAGCTATGTCAGGGGCACCGGCAGCATGCGCTAAGGTTGTAAACAAGCCTAAGCCAATCCCGAGAAAGCATAGATACCGCACCGCGGAGATTTTCATACGAATGTTTTATCCTTTCGAGAAAAGAACTTGACCTGCCACGCAATCAGGCAATCTTTACATCATCTTGGCCCAGTTAGACAACCGCTAAAACGAAGCTCTCGTAGGAATCAAGCAGGACCGGCATCAACCGGCAAATTTGCACAGCGTGAAGGGGCGGGGGGGTCAGTCGAGAGGCGAGTTCAGAAAAACTAAAAACTAGGGGTCAGGCCTGAGTATTGACTATTTAGCCAACACTTCGGCGAGCTGGTCCTCCGTCTGTTTGTCCCGATGCCCCTGATACCATCCGTACAGCCGACTGATCATCGACGCATCCCGATGAAGCCGTCCTGCCAAATCCTTGGCCGATAGCTCACACCACTCCCGCGCCAGATAAACTAACTGCGCTCTTACCGCCACCCACTGGCGCTGCCGTCCCGGTCGTAACAATACCTTGCTTTCCACACGATGCATCGTACAGACCGCTTGTAAGAGCCGGGTAAACCCAACCTTCTTCCCTTTAATCTCAACCTGCTTCGCCTCAGTCCGTTCCGCTACCTCTTTGACAAACTCTTCATCACCTAAAAATCGCTGGTCGAGGGTCTGATAATACTTCTCTTCATGCCCCTGCTTCATCCCGTCTTCCATAAATCCCTGATATCCCCGCCTGGCTGCTCCGAGTCGCGAGCCGAATTGGCTGAGAATTTCTTGCGTGTCTATTTTTACCAGACTCGCCTTACCCAGATAAGCCCCGTGACTGCTCCATCGGTAGCGCCACGGATCGTCGGGATCTCGTAATCGCCCGGGATTGAGATGAATATAACGCACCAGCTCGAGCAAATAAGCATTGCGGTCGCACAGGATCGCTTTGTAGCGGCCTTGAAACAGATGCCCGACCTGGCGATGGCGCCGGTTGTAACTTTGAGTGTAACTGCCCTGAATCCCTTGCATGATCTTGGAGAGCGCCACGCTTTTAGTCTCCACCAGCAGATGGACGTGGTTGGCCATCAAAACATAGGCGTAGAGCCGAAAACCGAAGCGCTGACGATAGTGCTCGATGCGTTCGAGATAAGCGATTCGGTCTCGGTCGTCTTGAAAGGTTCTTTGCCGCTGATTGCCGCGCACGATCACATGATAGAACGCCCCGTCAAACTCAACTCTGGGTTTACGTGCCATGGTTGGAAACTAGCAAGAGGGAACACATAAGTCAATATTCAGGCCTGACCCCAGCCCTTTGCGCCGCCTCCTTTCCCGCAGCT
>Ga0214472_10002604_pt1 | contig 19325 bp, 17 predicted proteins | sample RVTome_6_FD_207662 | JGI IMG/M metagenome (GOLD analysis project Ga0214472, IMG submission 207662) | Soil microbial communities from uranium-contaminated site in the Upper Colorado River Basin, Wyoming, United States - RVT140D175 | ecosystem: Environmental > Terrestrial > Soil > Contaminated >...
CGCAAGCTTATGCACCGCCTCGAACGCCACGACCCGGCTATCCTCCTCGCCGCATGAGCCTCACAATACATCATCGAACTTTTGGCCAGAGCCACTTAGGAAGGCCTCGCCGTGCGAGGCCGCGTCGGGGTTCTCACCGTAGCGGCGAGTCATGTCCGCCATGGAGGAGTGATGCGGTCCCTTCGCAAGGCCGCGGGCGTGGTCCGAGGCGTCCTCGAGCTCGACGTCGACGCGACGGATCTCGGCCTCGTGCTCCGCTCGCTGCTGCGCGAGGCGCTTCTGGAAGCCGAAGAAGTCCTCCGCCCGCAGGAAGAAGCCGCGTCGGGTCCGGCCTCGCCACGCGATGCGCATGCGATCCGCCAGACGTCGCTGCGCGGCGAGTGTGGGATCGGCGGCGAGGCGCGCAGATCCGACCGCCGGGAGGTCGGCTGCGAGGGCGAGAGCCTCGAGAAACGTCGACTTCCCGGCTCCGTTCTCTCCGACGAGCAGCGTGACCGGCGCGTCGAACTCGACCGTCGCGAGCGTCGCGATCGCAGGCACGTCGAAGGGAAAGCCGCTGTCGCTCCCCGCGGGGCGGTATGTCACCGCCGACAGCTGAGTCCCCTCGCCAGTGCTCGCCACGCGCGGAATCTACAGCGCTTCGAGCTCCTTCCGCGCCCGCTCCAGGATTTCGCGGATGCGCTCCGTATCCTCGAATTCCGAGCGCGCGGCGGCCTTGAAGGCTGCCTTGGACAGGCGGCCCCAGCTCCCCCAGATCTCCGCCGTTTCGGGGCCCATGCTCGCGCCCCAGTCCTTCCAGCCGTGAGCGCGCTTCCAGATGCGGTCGGTGTCCTCCCCGTGGAGGAGGAGCTCCTCGCGGCCCGCGTCCGTGAGATGGTAGACCTTCTTGCCGTCCACCTCCTCGTTCCTGACGAGGCCCTCGTCCTCGAGCAGCTGGAGAACCGGATAGACCGTTCCGGCGCTCGCCCGGTAGAGGCCCCCCGAGCGCTCCTCGAGCCGCTTCATGAGGTCGTAGCCGTGCCCGGGCTCGTCCTCGAGCAGCGACAGGAGTGCGAGCCGGACCTCACCCTGGCGGAAGAAGCGTCGCCCGGGGCTGCGGCCCCGATGCTTGCCACGCCGGCGCGGTCCCGTCCCCATATCCCATCCGAACAGCCAATCGAAGTCCATGCCCCCGCCTCTCCTGCCCGTGTAGCAGCTCATCGCTCACCTCAACATTGTGTCGCCCAACCTTCTCTACAATAGGTTGTATTGTATATCGTACGATATATCGACGCAAGTCGATGGCCAGTGCTGGGGCGCCTCATCGGGCTTCACTTCGAGCCCAGCTCCTCCAGCTCCTCGAGCGTGCGAGGCCAGTCGTCCCCCAGGAGGCGCGACATCCCGCGATCGGCGAGCACCCGTCCTCCGGTCTGGCACGTGGCGCAGTAGTTCGTCTCGCGGTCCGCGTACTTGATGCGCTGAATGGGCGATCCGCAGACCGGGCACGGCTCGCCGAACTTCCCGTGCGCGGCCATGGCGGGGTGGAAGGCGGTGACCTTGTCGGGGAACGCGTCGCCGAACTCCTCCCGCAGGCGCTCGGTCCACTCGGTGAGTGACGCGCGCGTGACGTCGTAGAGCCGCGCGACCTCCTCGTCGGACAGGTTGCGCGTGAGCTGGAGCGGCGAGAGACCGGCAAATAGGAGTATCTCATCGGAGTGCGCGTTGCCGATCCCGCTCAGCACCCGCGGGTCCGTGAGCGCGCGCTTGAGCGTGCGGCTCTCCCTCCTGAGCGCCGCATCGAAGTCCGATAGCCCGACCGTGAGCGGATCGATGCCGCCCGGGTCGAGCGCCGCCAACGCGACCTCTCCACGCACGACGTGGAGCGACGCCCGCTTGTGCGTCGACTGCTCCGTGAGCAGGAGGCTCCCGTGCGGGAAGTCGAAGGCGCCGTGGGCGCGCTTCTTCGGCACGGCCGCCCCCGCCTTGGTCCACTTGAAGCGGCCCGCGATCATCAGATGGAAGACGAGGAAGAGGTCGCCCTCCATCCGCCAGACGATGCGCTTGCCGAGCCGCCGAAGCTCGGTGACGCGGAGCCCCTCCGCCGCCGAGAGCGGCGGATCCCAGGTGCGCACGAGCGAGGGGGAGCGCGAACGAATCCGCTCGAGTGGGTGTCCCAGGACCGTACGCTCCAACCCTTCGATGTACGCGGTGATCTCGGGAAGCTCGGGCATCGCGGGCAGGACGTCGCGGGTTGATGTCGTTCGCAGGTTGGCACTATTGTCGTGTAGGATGGGTTCCATTCGCCACAGTGGCTTGCCGATGCTTCGCACCGTGACCTTCAGACTCGGCGCGGCCTTCGCCGCGATCGTGTTCGTGGTGACGAGTGGCATCACGGCGATGGAGGTGCACCAGCTCGCCGCCCACGGTCCGGGGCCCGACGCGGCGACGGCCCTCCAACAGGACGCGCCGGCACCCGTCGGCGCCCAGCAAGCGCACGGGCAGCACGCTCACCACGGGCGAGTACCCGACCAGGACGCCGAAGGCCATTCGGCGCACGCCGACCCGTCCAGCCCATCCGGCCACTCGGGCCACTCGCAGCACGGCTCCTCGGACGACTGCACGTGCGTCGGACCCTGCGCGAGCGGAGCGCCGCCAACGCTGGCGGACGCGTCCTTCTCCGAAGTCTGGCTCGGCGAGACGGACCACGAGCGCGTCGTCTCGATCCCGGAGCGGCTGATCCCCCAGGATCCGCGCTCCCACCTCCTGCCCCTCCCGAACGGCCCTCCCGTTCACGTCTAGGACCACACCGATCGGGGCACCGTCCCGGTCGTCCTAGATCTCGGATCTCGCACGACACGGAAGCACCCGCTGCTCCAGCCGGCGGGGCCGAGCCGTGTCCTGACCACATCGCGGAGAAGGCCCCATGGCACGACGAACGATCTCGCATATCCTGCTTCCGGCGCTGCCGGTCACCCTACTCGCCACCGGCGCCGCAGCCCAGGAGCGTCCACCGGCGGTCCGAAGCCTGGCGACCGGCTACGCCTCCGTCACCTATTCGGCCGAGCCCAAAGGGGAATTCCACAACAACTTCACCGCTGCGATCTCGCCCCTGCTGCTCTTTCAGGTCGGGGACGACATCCTCTTCGAGGGCGAAGCAGATCTCGAGCTCGAGGAGGGCGCCACGTCCGTGCACGTCGAACACGCGCAGATTCACTACCTCGGGCTCGATCGCCTGCAGCTCACCGCCGGGATGCTCCACGTACCGTTCAGCATCTGGCATCACGCGTCGTGGATCAATCGCATGCCGGCGCCTCCCCTCCTCTACCAGGACACGCACGGCGGGCCACCACACGACGCGCTCCTCCCGATCCTCTTCGACGTCGGGGTGATGGCGCGCGCGAACGTCCCCCTCTTGGACGGATGGACCACGTCGGCGACGGTGTGGGTGTCACAGGGACCGTCCGACGAGATCGCCGGACACCACGAGGAGGGGGACCCCAACGCCCCTGACCCCGTCGTGGCTCCACTCGGCTACGGAGCCAACTTCGAGGACAACAACTCGGACAAGATGCTGGGCCTTCAGATCAGAACGGTCGCTCCGAGTGGCCTCACGGTGCAGGCCTCCGGGTTTCGCGCCTCCTACGACCAGGACGGGACCCTCGGTGTCTACGGTGCCAACCTCGCCCTGATCTGGACGCCCGGCTTACACGAGAGTCCGCTCTTCGACCTCCGCGGGGAGGTCGTCCTCCTCGGACAGGAGTACGACGACGGTGGCACCGTCGAGACGGTGAACTACGGCGGCTACTACGTGCAGTTGAGCCGCAGGGTCGACGGCTTCGAGCCGATCGTCCGGTGGTCACAGCTCCCGCAGGCGGTCGCCGCCGGGGAGGTCGTCCTCGAGGCCCGCAGGCAGCTCGCAATCGGGATGAACTACTGGGTCAGACCTTCGGTGCCCGTGAAAGCCGCGTACAACGTGGAACCGGACGGCACCGACGCCGTCTTCCTCGAATGGTCCGTGGGGTTCTGACATGAAGACTCGACTCGTCATCAAGAAGCTCGTGGCCGTGGCCGGAACCGTGTGGCTGGCGGCGTGCGCCTCCGCCCCCGCGCAGGAGCGCATGGACATGCGTAACGACGCGGCCGACCTGTGGAGCAGCACGTGCTCTCACTGCCACAACCTGCGTCCCGCCCCCGAGTTCACGGCCGAGCAGTGGTCGGTCATCGTGACCCACATGCGCACGCACGGGGACCTGACCCGGTCTGAAGCCGTCGCGATCACCGAGTTCCTGCGGAGCGTCCGAGAGCGCTCGACGAGCTCGCCCTAGGCGCCGCCGCGCGGAGTCCAGGGTGGGGTGCCTTCGCAGACACGCTCCGTTACAGTTCGCTCGGACTTCATCCTGGCGAACGCGGGCGCGATGCGGATCCTGGTCGTCGAAGACGAGAAGAAGGTCGCGAGCTTCCTCGAGAAGGGGCTCCGCGAGGAGGGCTACGCGGTCGACGTGGCCCACGATGGCGACGACGGGCTCATGAAGGCCCTCGTCCACGACTACGACCTCCTCCTTCTCGACGTCATGATGCCCGGGAAGTCGGGGCTGGAGGTCGTGCGTGAGCTGCGCTCGAGGGAGCGGACGACTCCGGTGCTCTTGCTCACCGCGAGGGACGCGGAGCGCGACGTCGTTCTGGGCCTGGACGCCGGGGCGGACGACTATCTGACGAAGCCGTTCGGCTTCGACGAGCTCCTCGCCAGGGTGCGGGCGCTGCTACGCAGGGGCGGCGCCACGCGCCCCGACCGTCTCCTGTACGACGACGTCGAGCTGGACCGCGTCAAGCACGTCGCGCTGCGCGCCGGTGAGCGCCTGGACCTGACGCCGAGAGAGTTCCAACTCCTCGAGTACTTCATGCTCCTACCGGAGCGCGTCGTCCGGCGCACGGAGCTGCTCGAAAAGGTGTGGGACCTCCACTTCGACCCGATGAGCAACGTGGTCGACGTGCACGTGGGGAACCTCCGGCGGAAGCTCGACCGCACCGGGGAGGAAGGGTTGCTCCACACCGTCCGCGGCGTTGGCTACGTCCTCCGCAGGGGCGGACCGGCGTGACCCGATCGTTCCGCATGCGGCTCGCGCTGCGCGCGACGCTGATCATGGCTCTCGCTCTCGCCGCCGTGTCTGTCGTGAGCTTGCTCCTGCTGCGCTCCGTGCTCGATGGCGAGATCGATGCGACGATCTTGGAGGTCGCTGCGATCCAGGCCGCGTCCCTAACCGACGAGCAGTCGGGTGAGATGCGCTTCCACGACTGGGAGCTCACGCCGGACGAAGTGGACGCGGTGCAGGACCTCGTCCGGTACGCGCAGGTCTGGCAGGCGGACGGCCTCAGCCTACTCCGCAGCCAATACATGACAAGCGACCTCCCGCTCGACTCCGAGTACCTCGACCGGGCGGCGGCAGGCGAGCTCGCCTGGATGCAAGGACGCTACGAGGGCACGCCGATCCGTATCCTCTACTTCCCGCTCGAGCGTCTCGGAGCCGTGCACGAGCGGCACGTCCTGCAGGTGGCGGCTCCGCTACGCGGCCGAAACGCCCTGCTCACGAGCGTCGGCGCTTTCCTCGCGCTCCTGTCCATCGCCGTCACGGCGTCCGCCTTCGGGGGGTCCTGGTGGCTCGCGGGTCGAGCCATGCGCCCCGTGCACGAGATCATGGACCAGGCGGATGAGATCGGGGTGGGATCGCTCGAGCGGCGGATCCACGCCTATGCCGACACACGCGAGTATCAGCGGCTCGTCGATGTCCTCAACACGATGCTCGAACGGATCCAGGGCGCGTTCGAGGTGCAGCGACGGTTCACATCCGACGCCAGCCACGAGCTGCGCTCACCGCTCACGGCCATGCGCGGCGAGCTGGAGCTCGCGTTACGCAGGGAGCGTGACCTTCCGGAGTATCGGCGCGTCGTCGAGAGCACGCTCGAGGAGGTCGTGCGGCTCTCCCGGATCACGGAGGACCTCCTGATCCTGGCGCGATCCGACTCGGGCGCGCTCGTGGTCCGTCCGGAGCCCGTCGACGTCGCGGGCGCGGTCCAACAGGTCCTCGAGCGGCTGCGCGGCAAGGCCGCGGCGAAGGGCGTTGCGCTGGAGTCCGACGTGGTCGGGGACACCACCGCCGAGGTCGATCCCGTCCTCCTGGGCCAGACCGCGTGGAACCTCCTCGAGAACGCGATCCGCTTCACGCCCGCGGGCGGCCGCATCCGGGTCGTCGCTCGCGGCGACGCCGAGCGCGTCGAGCTGCTCGTGGAGGACAGCGGGCCCGGCTTCCCGCCGGAGATCCTCGACCGCGTGTTCGACCGTTTCTTCCGGGCGGACCCCGCACGCAGCCGCCCGGACGAGGTCTCGGGCACCGGACTGGGCCTCGCGATCGTGAAGGGCGTGGCGGAGGCCCACCACGGAACCGCCGAGGCGGCAAACGTACCCGACGGCGGCGCACGCGTCACCGTCCGTCTCCCCCGGCACGCTCCCCGGCAAGCCTGAAGGTTTCTTCATCGGGCGCTCATCGGGGCTTCATCCCCGGCCCGTCAGCTTGCGTGTGTCGATCGGTCACAACCGGGAGCGCACACGTGAAACCACACAGGATCCGCCTGGCAGGTGTCACCCTCGTGCTCGCCGCCGTCTTCGCGGCGCCCGCGTGGGGCCAGGTCGGGGAAGCCGACGTCGCGCGCCTGGCCGGCCCGGAGACTTCGGCCCGGCTCCGACTCGGCGAAGTGCTGGCCCTGGCCGAAGCTCGGAACCCGATGCTCCGTGCGCTGCGCTCCGGCGCGGCGGCCGTTGCGGCTCGGGAGCCCGAGGCGTCCACGCTGCCCGACCCCATGCTGGAAATCGGGGTGATGAACTTCGGCGTGCCGAGCTTCGATGCCGACATGCCGACGTCGATGGCGCCGTCGATCCAGCTCACGCAGATGGTGCCCTTTCCGGGGAAGCTCGGGCTCAGGGGCGACATCTCGGCGTACTCGACATCGTTGGCCGAAACGGAGGCACGTGAGGCCGAGTGGCGCGTACGCCGCGAGGTGGCGTCGCTCTTCTTCGATCTCTACGCCCTGGATCGCCGCCTCGAGGTGATGCGCGAGACTCTCGCGCTCCTGCACGACTTCCAGGAGGTCGCGAACTCGATGTACGTGGCGGGAGCCGGACGGCAGGCCGACGTGCTCCGCGCGGACGTCGAGGTCGCCCGCATGGACGCCGAGATCCGGCGCATGGAGGCCATGCGCGCCGGGCACGCCGCCGAGCTGAACGCCATGCTCGACCGCCCGGCGTCGACCGAGGTGCCGACCCCCGTTCTCGATGACCTCCCTGCGGTGGTGCCGGACCACGACACGCTTCTCGGGTGGGCGCGCGACTCGCGCCCGGCGCTCGAGCGGGGTCGTCTGTCGGTCGAGCAGGCGCGTGCGCGTTTGCGGCTCGCGCGCAGGGAGATCTGGCCGGACGTCATGGTCGGACTCTCGTACGGACAGCGGAACCTCGGGATGGGCACCGAGCGCATGGGGAGCGCGATGGTCGGCTTCAGCCTCCCGGTGCACGCCGGGAGCCGCCAGCTCGCCATGCGCGCGGAGGCCTCGGCGATGGAGGAGATGGCGCGGTCGGAGCTCGGGGGCATGGAAGCCTCCGTAGACGCGGGTATCGGCATCCAGCTCGCCGAGCTGGATCGGGCACGAGCCCTCACCGCGCTCTACCGCGACGAGGTGATTCCCGAGGCGCGCGCGACCGTCGAGTCGGCCTTCTCCTCCTACCGGGTCGGGAGCGTCGACTTCATGACGCTCATCGACGCGCAGATGACCGTGAACCGCTACGAGGGCGAGCTCTACAAGCTGCTCGGCGACTACGGCAGGGCCGTCGCTGCCATCGAGTCCGTGGTCGGTCGGGAGCTGTCCCGCACCGGACCCTTCCTGAGGGAACAACCATGAAGACCAGAAAGGACCTGGCGGTGGGCGCGCTGATCGTGATCGTCGCGCTCGCCGTGGTGGCGCTTCGGCTCCGCGCCACGGATGGGGCGGAGACCCAGGCGCAGACCGGAGGCCACGAGCACGGGGTGATCTCGGCCGGATCCGGCGAGCTGAGCCCCGTCGTCCTCGACGACGAGGACGCGCGCCGCATCGGCGTCGCGCTCTCGACCGTGGAGCACCGCCCGCTTCCGCAGTCGGTGCGGGCCGTCGGAACCGTCGCCTACGACGAGACCCGTCTCGCCACGGTCAGCCCGAAGGTGGAAGGGTGGGTCGAGGTGCTCCATGTCGACTTCACGGGAGCGCCCGTGACGGCCGGCGAGGCACTCCTCGACGTGTACAGCCCGATGCTCGTGACCGCCCAGGAGGAGCTGATCCTCGCGGCGAGGCTGGCGCGGGAGGCCACGGCCCCACGCGCCGCGGAGAACGCGAGGCGTCTCCTCGAGTCCGCCCGCAGGCGGCTCGCTTACTGGGACATCTCCGAGGACGAGATCGGTCGCATAGAGCAGTCCGGCGCGCCGACGAAGACGCTCACCCTACGCGCACCCGCGTCGGGCATCGTGGTCGAGAAGAACGTCGTGCGGGGCGACCGCATCATGCCCGGCATGACGCTCTACAGGATCGCCAACCTGGCGCGCGTCTGGATCGAGGCCGACGTCTTCGAGAAGGACGTCGGGCTCGTGGCGGAGGGTCAGGGCGCGGTCGTGACGTTCGAGGCCTTCCCCGGTGAGACGTTCTCGGGTCGGGTGACGTACGTGCATCCGACTGTGTCGATGCGGTCCCGCACGGCTCGCATCAGACTCGAGCTCCCCAACCCCGGGCTCGCCTTCAAGCCGGGCATGTATGCGAACATCGACCTCCGGGTGCCCCCCTCGGAGCCCTCGGCGGTCGTGCCGAGGAGCGCCGTGATCGAGACAGGCGAGCGAGCGCTCGTCTTCGTGGAGGGGTCGGACGGTGTCCTCCACCCGAGGGAGGTCACTGTGGGCCGGACGTCGGGCCAGTTCACGCAGATTCTCGCCGGGCTCGTGACGGGTGAGCGCGTGGTTTCCTCGGCGGCGTTCCTCGTGGACGCCGAGTCGAACCTCGGTACCATGACGCAGGCCCACGAAGGCCACGAGCGCTAGGAGACCCGACCGATGCTCGAGCGAATCATCGAAGGGTCGGTGAAGAACCGATTCCTCGTCCTCACCTTGGCGCTCCTGCTCGCCGTCGGAGGCGTGGTGGCGATGCGGAGCACGCCGCTCGAGGCGCTCCCGGACCTTTCCGACGTGCAGGTCATCGTCCAGACGGACTTCGAGGGGCAGGCCCCGCAGATCGTGGAGGACCAGGTCACCTACCCGATCGCGTCCGAGATGCTCAAGGTGCCCGGCGCGCAGACGGTCCGCGGCTACTCGTTCTTCGGCGCGTCGTTCGTGTACGTCATCTTCGCCGACGGAACCGACCTGTACTGGGCCCGCAGCCGGGTGCTCGAGTACCTCTCGTCCATTCGCGGACGCCTTCCGGAGGCCGCTCAGCCGTCGCTCGGCCCCGATGCGACGGGGCTCGGCTGGGTCTACCAATACGTGCTCGTCGACACCACCGGGACGTGGTCGCTCGCCGAGCTGCGGTCGTTCCAGGACTGGTATCTCCGCTATCAGCTCACCGCCGTCCCGGGCGTGAGCGAGGTCGCCACGGTCGGCGGTTACGAGCGGGTGTACGAGGTCGCGGTCGACCCCACGAAGCTCCGCGGATTCGGCATCCCGGTCACCCGCGTCATGGACGCGATCCGGTCCTCGAACGAGGATGTAGGCGCGATGGTCATGGAGCTCGCGGAGCGCGAGTACATGATCCGCGGACTCGGGTACCTCCAGGGCATCGACGACATCGAGAGGGTGGTCGTCGCGGCGACGGATCACGGAACCCCCATCAGGGTGTCGGATGTCGCCCAGGTCCGGCTCGGGCCGGACGTTCGGCGAGGCATCGCGGACCTCGACGGGAAGGGCGAGGTGGTGGGCGGCATCGTCGTGATGCGGTTCGGCGAGAACGCGCTCGCCACGATCGACCGCGTCAAGGAGAAGCTCGCCTCCCTCGAGGCGGCACTGCCCGAAGGCCTGGTTGTGCGACCGGTCTACGACCGCTCGAACCTCATCCGGCGGGCCATCGACACGCTGAAGGCGAAGCTGCTCGAGGAGTCCGTGGTCGTCGCGCTGGTGACCCTGGTGTTCCTCCTCCACGTACGCAGCGCGTTGGTCGCGATCCTCACGCTCCCTCTCGGGATTCTGATGGCGTTCATCGCCATGAGGGCGCTCGGGCTCGGCGCGGACATCATGAGCCTCGGTGGCATCGCCATCGCGATCGGCGCGATGATCGACGCCGCGATCGTGATGGTCGAGAACATGCACAAGCACCTCGAGCGGGCGATCGACGAGAAGCGGGAGCGAGCGGGCGGCCTGGGCGTCGCTCTTCCCGGCGACGCCGGCGGCGATGTCCTGCACACCTCACTGCTCACGCCGAAGGAGCGCTGGGACGTCGTCGTCCGCTCCTCCAAGGAAGTGGGGCCCGCGCTCTTCTTCTCGTTGTTGATCATCACGGTGTCGTTCCTTCCGGTCTTCAGCCTGGAGGCGCAGGAGGGCCGGATGTTCAAGCCGCTCGCCTGGACCAAGACGCTGGCGATGGCGAGCGCGAGCCTGCTCTCCGTGACGCTGGTCCCTGTGACCATGGGGCTCTTCATACGCGGGCGGATCCGTCGTGAGCACGAGAACCCCGTGAACCGCGTCCTCACGAGGATCTACAGGCCGGTCCTCGAGTTCGTGCTCGACCACCGTTGGTCCGTGATCGGGGCGGCCGTGGCCGTGCTGACGCTCACCGTCCTGCCGCTCCAGCGCATCGGCTCCGAGTTCATGCCGCCACTGGGCGAGGGCACCATCCTGTTCATGCCGACGACCCTCCCGGGTGTGAGCGTCGCGAAGGCCAGGGACCTTCTTCGCATGCAGGACTCGATTTTGGCCTCGTACCCCGAGGTGGAGAGCGTCTTCGGCAAGGCGGGGCGCGCCACCACGGCCACCGACCCGGCACCGCTGGACATGTTCGAGACGACGATCGTCTTGAAGCCCGAGGAGGAGTGGCGCCCAGGGATGACCTACGAGCGGCTCGTCGACGAGATGGACCGCGACCTCAGGATCGCCGGCGTGACCAACTCGTGGACGATGCCGATCAAGGGCCGCATCGACATGCTCGCCACCGGCATCCGCACGCCGGTCGGCATCAAGATCTTCGGGCCCGACCTCGGGGAGCTACAGCGTCTGGCCACCGAGGTCGAAGCCGCGGTGCGCACGGTCCCCGGAACCCGCTCGGCGATCGGAGAGCGCGTCGTCTCGGGCTCGTACCTGGACATCGATATCGATCGTGACGCGGCGGCCCGCTACGGCCTCTCCGTGGGTCAGATTCAGATGGTCATCGCTTCCGCCATCGGCGGCATGGGGATCACCCGCACGGTCGAGGGGCGTGAGCGCTACTCCGTGCGCGTGCGCTATCCGCAGGAGCTGCGCGACCAGCCGGAGAAGCTCGAGGAGATCCTCATCCCGATGGGTAGCCTGACGTCCGGCATGGGCGACATGGCGTCGCCCGCCACGATGGCGGGCATCGAGGGGGCGGCCGGCTCCTCCCAGGAGTCACGGGAGACGTCGGGAGCCCCGATGGCCGGGGTGATGGACGAGGGCGGCATGGCCACGGCGGGCGGGCGGCAGGCGCAGATCCCGCTGGGTCAGGTCGCGCGCATCCGCACGGTGGCCGGGCCGATGTCCGTGAAGACCGAGCAGGCGGTGCCGACGGCGTGGGTGTTCGTCGACGTGAACGTGACGGACCTCGGCTCCTACGTCGCGCGTGCCCGCGAGATGGTCTCACAGATGGTGGACCTGCCGCCGGGTTACTCGATGACCTGGTCGGGCCAGTACGAGTACATGCAGCGGGCCAAGGAGCGCCTGACGCTCGTCGTGCCGGCGACGCTCGTCATCATCCTGCTGCTCCTCTACCTGAACTTCGGCCGCATGGGCGAGACGCTGATCGTGATGCTGTCCCTACCGTTCAGCCTGGTCGGCGGCGTGCTGATCATGGCCCTCCTGGGGTTCCATTGGTCGGTTGCGACCGGAGTGGGCTTCATCGCGCTCGCGGGTGTGGCGGCGGAGATCGGCGTGATCATGCTCCTGTATCTCGGAAACGCGTGGGACGAGCGTAGACGACGGAGCGCGGACCAGGCTTCGCTACGTGAGGCCATCATCCAAGGGGCGGGCCGTCGCGTCCGTCCGATCCTCATGACGGTGACCGCCATCGTGGGCGGCCTGCTCCCCATCTTCTGGGGTCACGGCACGGGCGCGACCGTGATGCGTCGGATCGCGGCGCCGATGGTCGGCGGGATGATGTCCGCGACGCTCCTCGCATTGCTCGTGATCCCGGCGATCTACTCGCTCTGGCAGGAGGCGCTGATGCGGAGGGAGGCGCGGGCCACGGCCCGGGCGGCGGAAGGTATGCTCCCGGCGGTGCCGGCGCTGGCACCCGCGGGCAGCACGGATTAGGAGGGAGGTAACCGATGAACGAGCTCAAGGAGATCAAGGCCATCGTCAGGAACGACAGCGTCCCGGATCTCATCCACGCGCTCAAGGGCGCGGAGATCACGCGCTTCTTCGTCTCGCGCATCCACGCGCTCGGGGCGGGAGCACCGGCGACCTCGATCGAAAATGCCACCGGGCCGCCGTCGAAGTCGGGGTGGGAGGAGATCACCGGCCGGCCGGCTCGGGCACCAGTCGTCCGGTGATCCCGAGAGCCTCGTTGGTCCTGCGGATGGACGCCGCCCCGTCCGACTCCAGCTCCGTCAGCGCTCGGACGGCATCGATGGTCTCGGGGACCACGATGGCCTGGTTGTCGACCATATAGGCGTAGAACGCCTCGTCGCCGTGGACGCTCAGCATGTCCTCCCAGAGCGCCACCTCATAGAGGTTGGCGTGGGGCCGGCCGAGGTCAGCCATGAGCTCCTTCACCGAATTGATGGCCGTGAGCCCTTCGTCGGTGCGGATGAAGGCGATGCGCGACGAAGTGCGAAACGCCGCGAGCACGTCCTCCTTCGAGGCCTGGCGCGTGAGTTGGACCGTCCAGTAGTGCAAGTGGGCGAGCGTCTCGGGCACCTTGACAGCCATCGTCACCACGTCGAGCTCGGGATCGACCGTGCGGGCGTCGGGACCCTGGTGGCTGGGGATCTCGGGCTCGGGCACGAGCGTGTTCATGATTCCGCCGAGGTGGCTCTCCCAGGGATCGGTGGCACGGCGCAGGAGCGTGCCGCGCGCGCGCCCGAGGAGCCCCGAGCGCTTGAGCGCCGACAGAGTCCGGACCACCGAGGTCGTGTTGCACGAGACGACGCGCGTGGCAGAGCGGCCGAGCGCGGAGGCGTAGTTGTTCTCGGCACTGAAGGAGTGCCCCGTGACGGCGTGCGTCTCGCCGCCCTGCACGATGAACTTGAGGCCGCGTTCCCGGTACCGCTCGACGTTGGCGGCGGCCACTTTCTTCGGTGTGCAGTCCACGACGATGTCCGTGGAGTCGAGGAGGTCGCCCAGGTCACCGGCCGGGTCGAGGCCGGCAGCGTCCATGGCGTCGGCGTGGTCCGCCGTGGCGCCGTACAGCCGGTAGCTCTTCCCGCGAGCCACCGCCACGCGCCAGTCGGACGTCACGTCCGCGACGCCGGCCAGCGTCATGTCGTTCTGCGCCGCCACCGCTTCGGCGACGCGCTTTCCGATGACACCGTAGCCGTTGACGGCCACGCGGACGGTTCGGTCGGCGGTCATGGCACTTGCTCCAGAGTTGGACGGATGGAAGGGGCTGGGATCACAGCGAGTCCCATGCCTTGCGCAGCACGCCCGCAGATCGCAGCAGGGCCTCGCGTTCGTCGGCCTCCAATGCGGGCTCGAGTACCTCCACCGCACCGGCGGTGCCCACGATGGAAGGCAGGGAGAGCGCGACGTCACGCAGCCCCAGAGCGCCGTCCTGCACGCGCGACACGGTGAGGACGCGGCGTTCGCCCCGGAGGCACCAGCGCAACAGCGCCGCGGTCACCAGACCGATCGCATGGTTGGTCGCTCCCTTCCGCTGGATGATCTCGTAGGCGGCACGCCGGACCTCATTCGCGACGCTCTCCTCGCGAGCGGGATCCCACGCGGGCCAGCGCCGTAGCGGAACGCCGCCTATGCTAGCCGAGGACCACAGCACCACTTCGGAGTCCCCGTGCTCGCCCACGACCTGGGCATGGATCGAGCGCGGCTCGAGGGCGAGCTCGCGGCCGAGCACCTGCCGGAGGCGAGCCGTGTCCAACATCGTCCCGGTGCCGATGACGCGGGCCGGAGGCAGTCCGGACGCTTCCGCGGCGACCCGGGTCATCAGGTCGACGGGGTTCGTGACGACGATGAGAAGGCCTCGGAGGCTCCTGAAACCGGACGCGATCTCGCGGACGATCGCGGCGTTGTCCCGAAGCAGCGCCAGCCTGGATTCGTCCGGTGCCCCACCGCGACCGGCCGTGACGACCACGGCGTCGGCGGAGGCCAACTCGTCGAGGGGGACCGCGCGGACGCTCGCCGCTGGGTAGAAGGACGCTCCGTGTGCCAGGTCCATGGCCTCACCCTCGGCGACCTCGGAGCGGGCGTCGCTGAGAAGGAGCTCGGTCGCGATGCCGCTGTGGAGGGTCGAGATCGCGATGCTCGACCCGACCCAGCCCGTGCCGACGATGCCGATCCTCACGCTGGCCCCGTTGCCAGGGCGTCATCGACGATGGACTGTGCGTCCTCCAGGACGCGGCGCAGGTGATCCGCCCCGCTGAAGCTCTCCCCATAGATCTTGTAGATACTCTCGGTTCCGGAAGGACGCGCCGCGAACCAGCCATGTTCCGTGATCACCTTCAGCCCTCCTATAGGCGCGCCGTTGCCGGGCGCGTGCGTGAGGACGGCCTGGATGGGGTCGCCCGCCAGTTCCGTGCGCTGGATTTGTTGCGCCGAAAGCTTCGCGAGCAGTGCCTTCTGCTCCGGGGTGGCCGGCGCCTCGATGCGGTCGTTCAGAGGCGCACCGAGCTCGCGCTCCAGACCGTCGTAGATCTCGCCGGGATCACGACCGGTCCGGGCCGTGATCTCCGCCGAGAGCAGCGCCGCGACGATGCCGTCTTTGTCCGTCGTCCACACCGTGCCGTCGAGGCGGGCAAGGGTGGCGCCCGCGCTCTCCTCGCCGGCGAAGGCGAGCGAGCCGTCCAACAGGCCGTCCACGAACCATTTGAAGCCGACGGGCACCTCGTAGAGGCTGCGGCCGAGCTTCGCGGCCGCGCGATCGATCATCTGACTGCTCACCACGGTCTTGCCGACCGCCGCGTCCGGCCGCCAACGGGGTCGGTGCTGGAAGAGGTAGAAGATGGCGGCCGACAGGTAGTGATTGGGCGGAAGCAACCCCGCGCTTCTCGTGACGATGCCATGCCGGTCGTGGTCGGGGTCGCAGGCGAATGAGATGTCGAAGCGATCCTTCAGGGCAATCAGACTGCCCATCGCGTAGCGCGAGGACGGGTCCATGCGAATCCGGCCGTCCCAGTCCACCGTCATGAACCGGAAGGTCGGATCGACGGCGTCGTTGACGACCGTGAGGTTCAGGCCGTAGCGCTCGGCAATGCGCTCCCAGTAGTGCAGGCCGGCGCCGCCGAGGGGATCCACCCCCAGGCGAAGGCCGGCGCCGCGAATGGCCTCCATGTCGAGGGCGTTGGCGAGGTCGCTCGTGTAGGCGCCGAGGTAGTCGTGGCGGCGCGTCGTGGACGCGCGAAGCGCCTGCTCGAACGGCATCCGTCTCACGCCCCGAAGGCCATGCTCCAGCAATTCGTTCGCCTTCGCCTCGATCCACGTGGTGATGCAGGGCTCCGCCGGCCCGCCGTGCGGTGCGTTGTACTTGAAGCCGCCATCCTGAGGCGGATTGTGCGAAGGGGTGATCACGATGCCATCGGCAAGACCGGTGGTGCGGTTGCGGTTGTACGTGAGGATCGCGTGCGAGACGGCGGGGGTCGGCGTGTACTCGTCAGCTTCCGCGATCATGACGTCCACGCCGTTGGCGGCCAGGACCTCGAGCGCGCTGGCACGCGCCGGCACGGAGAGCGCATGCGTGTCCATGCCGAGAAAGAGCGGGCCGTCGATCGAACGCTCTTTGCGATACTGGCAGATGGCCTGACTGATGGCCAGGATGTGGCGCTCGTTGAACGCCTTGTCGAGCGAGGACCCGCGGTGGCCCGAGGTGCCGAACGCCACGCGTTGCCCCGGCACCGAAGGATCAGGGGCGTCGGCATAGTACGCCGTGATGAGGGCCGACACGTTCACCAGCATCGATGGCGTGGCCGGCTTGCCTGCCAGGGGGCTGACCGTCGCAGTGCGGCTCGTCATAACCAACCGTTCCTGAATCCCGCCCGTCGCAGTCCGTTGCCGAGGTAAGGGCATCCGCGCATCAGGCGCCAAAGCAAGCCCGTACGGTAGTTCTCGCACATCAATACCACGGGGCCGAGGTTGATCCCGAAGTGGTGGGGCGACGTCCAGCCAGGACCGGCACCAGTATCGGCCTCGGTCGCGAAGGTGAGATTGAAGCTGCACCGGAGGCAGTACTCGCCGGTGACTTGTGGATACACGTCCTGAAAGTGCCAAACCGTCGGCAGCACGATCTCCGGAGTGAAAGGGAGCGATGCCACCACGGCCCACGGCGCGACCGTACCGTCGTCGGGGCCGTACGGTACGCCGCGTGCGGCATAGTCGAAGAAGGAGCGCTCGACGCCTTGGACTCTCCGCGTCGTCCATCCAGGCCCGTCGCTCGCCGTCAGCCCCCAGAAGTGCTCTCCGTAGCCCGCGAACTCGAGAGGGTTTCGGATCGCGTACTCGCGCTGGACGTAGGTCGCGCGGCGGCTGTTCTCGAAGTAGTCGATGCCCCGGTCACGCGCGAAGGCGTCCTGGATGGAACGGAAATCCACCCAGATGTGCGAATACTGATGTATGAAGAGCGGACCACCATAGATGAGCTCATAGCCGTACACATCCTTCCATTCGTAGGTCGAGGCCCACGCTGCGTAGCTCTCCGTCGGCAGGGGGTGGGTCGGCGAGCCCAACCCGAGCGCGTAAAGAAGCACCGCCTCGTCGTAGCCTTGCCAGCGGTATGGCAGAAAACCGCTCTCGGGCTTCCACCCGTGGGTGACCGTCGCTCCGCGGTTGCACGCCCATGGCCAGTCGACGCGGCGGTAGAGCGCGTGGGCCAGCGTCCGGATCTCCCGCTCTTCCTCACTGTCTCGATCGAAGAACATCGCGGCCGCGAGCATGCCGGCGAGCAGGAAGCTCGTATCGACGGTCGATAGCTCGCACCGCCCGGCGCGCCGCCCCGCGGGCATGTCGAGAAAGTGGTAGTAGAAGCCCTTGTGGCCGGTGACGTCCGACCCCGTTCCCTGCGGACTCGTCCAGAAGAACCGCAACACGGCCAGCGTGCGCGCGATCGCCTCGGTGCGGGTCATCCAGCCTCGTTCGACGGCAACCAAGTAGGCCGCCAGCGCGAAGCCCACGGAAGCGATGCTCGCGGGAGCGCCCCGCTCCGATCTGTCGGCGACGAGGCCATTGGCCGGGTTCGTCTCATGCCGGAAGTATTCGAAGGCGTGACGCTGCAACGTGTCCAACCTCGCGCCGCCGATGTCCGGTGGGTTCGCATGGTCCGACAGCGTCATCGGGGGCCTGGCCGTTCCATCGCGCCGGCGAAGGACGTCATGGTGCCAACACTCTGCGGATGGTCTCGATCTCCGCGCGAACGATGCGGATGCCAGCGGCTACGCATTCCCGCACGGCACCGAACTCGAGCACACTGATATCTCGTGCGAAGATCGGGCGTAGCACCAGGTCCGCCTGGGCAAACCGGAGCTGCGCGTGCTTACGGTGGCAGATGTCCATGGCTCGCATGATGGCCTGGAATCCGTTCCGGATCCCGGGAGCCCCCGTCGATTGTCCGGCGTCCACGGCGATCACGACGGGCGGGGCAAGTTCACGAGCGATATCCACCGGCGCGAGGTCCACGTAGGCACCGTCCGCGAGCAATTGCTCCCCGCGCTCCAGAGGCGGGAGGACTCCGGCCAGAGCGCCGCTCGCGTACATGGCCTCCACCGCGTCTCCGGTTCGGAGCTCGACGCGCCTACCGCTCCGGAGATCCGTGGCCGTTACGACCACCGGAATCCGTGCGCGCTCGAGGCGTGCCGGACCGACGAGTTTGCGCAGCTCCGCCAGCCCGGCCTCTCGCGCACGAGCACCGGGCCCCCAGTCGAAGAGCATGGCCGCGGCCGTCCGGAGCGCAGCCACGGAGCGCCGGATGGAGCCGACCCGGCCGACCGATTTCTCGCTGGCGGGCTCGCTGCGACCCGGGAATCGCGGTAGTTCCATTGCGAGCACCGCTCGGTACCAGTCATCCCGCATCGCGTAGGTGGCCCCGACGACGGCGCCCATCGAGACGCCCACCACCGCCTCGGGGTGCAGGCCATGGTGTTCGAGGGCGCGGAGCACACCGAGGTGCGCGAAGCCACGCGCGCCGCCCCCGCCGAGGATCAGCGTGAAGGATCGAGAGGTCCCGGGTGACCCACGTCCCGGAATCAGGCTGCCCACAGTCCGTCGCGATGCGCCGAGACGGACCCGGCGCGGTCGTCCGCCAAGCTCACAGCTCCACCCGTTTGAGCAGCTGCGCGTTGGCCGCCACCACCACCGTGCTCGCCGACATGAGGACGGCACCCAGGGCCGGCGTGAGAAGGACGCCCCATGCCGCCAGCACACCCGCCGCGAGGGGAATCGCGAAAATGTTGTAGCCTGCGGCCCACCAGAGATTCTGTACCATCTTTCGATAGGTGGCCCGACTCAGGGTCACGATCCGGGGGATGTCACGGGGATCGGACCTCACGAGCACGATGTGTCCGGCCTCGACGGCGACGTCGGTCCCTGCGCCGATGGCAATCCCGATATCGGCGGTGGCCAGGGCCGGTGCGTCGTTCACTCCGTCGCCGACCATCGCCACCTTCTTTCCCTGTGCCTGGAGCTCGCCGACCTTGGTGGCCTTGTCCTCGGGCAGCACCTGCGCGAAGACGGTGTCGATCCCGAGCTCCTTGGCCACGGCATCGGCCACGGCCTGCGCGTCGCCGGTGAGCATGGCGACCTCGATGCCCCGCTCGTGCAGCGCCGCGATGGCCTCCCGACTCTCCTCGCGGATGGCGTCCGCCACGGCGTACACGGCCAGGGCGTTGCCGGCGCGGACCAGGTAGATCGCCGCCTGCCCTCGGCTGGCGGCGGCCTCGGCCGCCTCCTGGAGCGCGGGGGGCACCTTCA
>Ga0214472_10002605_pt1 | contig 19320 bp, 13 predicted proteins | sample RVTome_6_FD_207662 | JGI IMG/M metagenome (GOLD analysis project Ga0214472, IMG submission 207662) | Soil microbial communities from uranium-contaminated site in the Upper Colorado River Basin, Wyoming, United States - RVT140D175 | ecosystem: Environmental > Terrestrial > Soil > Contaminated >...
GAGGGAGCGACCAAGACGTAGGCCGGTACGCCTTGGCGGCGTCCGTTCGCCCACGGCCCAAGGGGGCCCATCCCGTGCAACGCCGCGACGCGGGCCCGTGCCAACATCCGTCCTCTCGGGTACCGCCCGCCATCGAGCGGACCTTTTGTCACTTTTGTCAGTGACCGTCACGCGCGTGCCCGAGATTCCCGAGCCTGACGCCGTGATACGGGGCTCGAAGACGGCCAGCGCCCAGTCCACACCTGAAGCGTATATCGCTCGCCATCCGAAGGGCAATCAGAATTCTGTGTGGCGGAGGAGATTTGCGCCGGCGGCAATGCCAGGACGTGACACCGATGGACTATCTTACCAGCCTGAGTAGCAGCCGGTCGCGCCCCGCCGGCTGCCGCCCATCGACGTGATCGAGGATTCCGGCGTCTCAGGCCGGAACGGCATGGCGTCCAGGGAAGGCGGTCACCGGCCTATCGACGCCATCCGAGCCGAGCCCGCCCGACCATGTCAATTGGCGCAACGTGCCGAGGTGGTTGGAATGGAAGTAGGTCGTGGCGGCGTCGCCTTTGTCGGTCCAGGGGTCGACCGTGCCGATCCCGGGCTCGAATGATCGCAGGTCCGTGTCCGCGCCCATTCCGTCCACGGTATAGTCCCCATAGATCTCATCGCGGTCGTAGTCGGACCAGGTTTCGCTGAGAGTCGTGTACAGGCCGCCTTCGAGGTCCTCCGGGTCGAGTTCGCGGTTGAGGTACCTTGCCCGGCCCGTGTCGTAGCGGAATTCGCGGGCGAAGGTGATGTCGTAGGTCTGGCTCGTCTCGCAGCCGGACTCGCCGTCCCAGGTCCAGGTTTCGCCGAGCACCAGGGTCACCGTCTCACCGTTCTTGGCATACCCGAAGCGGGTGGCCGAGTAGTCGTCCGACCCGGCCTGCTTGGTCACGATCCACGTCGGGTTGCCGAGGATACTGTAGTAGTACCACGTGGTCGCGGCCACCACCGGCGGGTCGGGCTCGGTGTCCAGCGTCTCGTAGTAGACCAAGCGGTTGTTCTTGCTGACGTACCGCTCTGGGTCCTCCAGGTCGTAGTGGTACTGGACCTCCACCTCGTTGATCGCGTCGATCTTCTTCAGCCGGTTGCCGCCCTGGTCGTAGGTGTAGCTCAGGTCGTAGTGACGTGTGTCAGCGAAGCAATCGTGTCGCCGGTCCTCGACCAGCCGAATGCGAGTTGGCCTACCGAGCGCATGCTATTCGCTGTGCCCTTCGTCGCCTCCGACGTCAACCACCACGCAGTTCGCCCATCGATCGAAACTGCGCGGTCCAAAACTCATTTGCGCGAGAAGTACAAGCTCTCCGATTCCTGGAAGCAGCAAGAGGAGGTTCCGTTGCGCCGACCGGCCCGGTCCGATCGGGACTCCCGTCGTTTGATCGACCACGCGAAGCCCAAAGAGGAGTTTGCCAGGCGAGCACCCGCCGAACCCGTCCTTGAGAATGAAGAGAGACCTGTACGCGAATGCGAGCATTATTCCAGCGAAGGCAAAGTACGATGGTGCTATGCTGTCCACCAGGAACTCGCGAAAGCCGGACCAGACAAAGAGGGTAATCCCAGTTGCATGCCACAGGACGAAGTCCGCAATATAGGCATACTGCCTCTTAACGATAACACCGTTGTAGAGGTCCTTCGGCACGTGCCCGGACCGTCCGCTTGCCCGAGGCAGAGACTTCTGGGTATCTGTGGCCATACGAACACACGTGGGTTCTTTCACGCGTCTATCGCAACGCTAGTCCGAACGACCGCGGTCTCCTGGCGAGCTACCTCCTCATCGTAGGTATGTTAGCCGCCTGGGCTAGGCTTTAGTTTTTCCCAGAGCAACGGCCTTGGTGTTGGCTTCGGCTTCAATAGGCGGCCGATGATCTTCTTGCCCACGGCCGAGCCGGCAACGACCTCCGTGGCGCCGATGATGACGGTGCCAGTGTACTCGGCTCCTTCGCGATTGCCCTCGTCAAAGGCGTCTCCGCCAACGCCATTCACGATTCCTACTGTCACACACGATGCGCCAGCATCCAATGTCCCAAGAGTCCGGTCGTGATTGGATCTTGCAAATTCCTCTTCAGCGGCTTCCCTGACTCCTGGCGGCGGATTCCATTGTCCTGTGAGGAGCCAATCGATGATCGTGTAACCCGAAGGGTCCATGTACGCCAATGGCTGGTTTGCGACGTACGCATAGACGTTGATGCCCGCGCGGATTCCGATAGGATCGCGTTGGAGAAAACGCCCTGTCGCCGCATCGTAGTACCGAGCGCCGACGTGGACGAGGTGAAAGTCGTCGTGCGTCCGGTAGCCCCAGGCGCCGATGTAGCCGTAGCGGTCTCCCTGCGAACTGATTGGCTCGCCGAAGGCGGTGAAGACGCGGAGGCTCGGGCCGCTCGAACCCGTGGTTTCGCGCAGCGTGTCGGGCAGGTCGGAGTGGAAATATGTCGTAGACGCGTCGCCCGCGTTCTCCCACGGATCGATCGTGCCGAGGCCGGGCTCGAATGACCGTGTGGCCGTATCCGTGCCCATCGCGTCGACGGTGAAGTCGCCGTAGATTTCGTCCGCGTCGTAGTCGGACCAGACGGTTGTCGTCGGCGTGTAGATGCCGGCCGGAAGGTCGTCGGGGTCGAGCTCGCGGTCCAGGTAGCGGGCCCGGCCCGTGTCGTAGCGGAACTCGCGGGCGAAGGTGATGTCGTAGCTCGTGCTCACCGGGCAGTTCTCGTCGGGCGCGTCGTCGTAGGTCCAGGTTTCGCCGAGAACCAAGGTCACGGTCTCACCGTTCCTCGCATACCCGAAGCGTGTCGCCGTGTAGTCGTTCGACCCGGCCTGCTTGGTCACGATCCACGTCGGGTTACCGAGGATACTGTAATAGTACCACGTGGTCGAGGCCGTCACCGGCGGGTCCGGCTCGGTGTCCAGCGTCTCGAAGTAGACCAAGCGGTTGTTCTTGCTGACGTACCGCTCCGGGTCCTCCAGGTCGTAGTGGTACTGGACCTCCACGTCGTTGACCGCGTCGATCTTCTTCAGCCGGTTGCCGCCCTGGTCGTACGTGTAGGTCAAATCGTAATCGCGGTCGTTGTCGCCATCGTCGCGGTCCTCGTGGACAAGCCGGCCGCGGGCGTCGTAGTCGTAATCGACCAGCGCGATCGTGCTCACGTCGTCCGTCTCGGTGATCGTGTCCGGCAGCCTGTTGGCCGTGTACGTGTACTCCATCCGCAGCAGGACCCCCGAGCCGTCGTCGTGCTCGATCACCGTCAGCCGGTTGGCGTCGTCGTACTCGTACAAAGTTCCGGCCCCGTTGCCGTAGGTCACCGACTCGATCAGCCCGTTGACGTAGTACGTGTAATCGGCCGTCATCACCGGATCGCCGCTCGGGCCCCGCCGCATCGACTCGACCCGGTTGGCATCGTCAAGCTGCACCAGCGTCTGCACGCCATCCGGCCCGCTGCGCGTCACGCTGCCGCCTTCCGTATTATAGGCGTAATCGAAGCCGCGGAGAACCGTGAAACCGGATTCGTCGGACTCGATGTCGCTATCGGTCATCCGGCCCAGGTTGTACCGTTGCAATGTGAAGTCGTCGGTAAAGGATGCGAGGCGCAGTCCTGTTTGGCGCCCGTCCGGCGGGGGGCAGTTCAAGTCCGCCCTGTCCAAAACGCTCACCCTGTCGACCCAAGGACGAACGCCGACAGTGCACGACACCACGCGTGTGTCCGAGCTATTGCGCGGCTGCCTCAAACACCTGCACTTCACCACCACAGGACTCGTCGAAATGGACCGCCGCCTCCGCAGCTCGACATGCGATCTTTTTCGCGCTCAACGTTCCGTTGTAGATGCCGTATAGTAGGCCATACGCGAATGGCGCACCTGTTCCGATCGCGCAGTAGCGTTGGAATCGCATCACATTCAAATCCGAGTCCACGGTAAATAACGATCTCCCGTCAACTACGATAAACTGCGCGTCCAGACGAGCGAATTGACTCTCGTCATCGCCCGATTCTAAATCATTGACCAAGTGGTACTCGTCTCGCATGAACTTCCAGAAGCCTACAAAAAACTTGAGTATCGTCAATTCGTTCGTCAAGCCCCCCAAGCCCGTACCGCGGGCAACATAATCATCAAGCAGTATATCATAAATCGCCGCCCCTACATTGCCAAGCAGGCACGAATGAAAGCGCCTTATCTTCGGCCGACTTGCCAGATTATCTGCTCCCTCCCGACGGGTGCCATAGAATTGGGCCGAGTCCGATGCAATCGCGGTCTTATCGTCTTTCACTACAGCTACTATTATTGACACAATCTAGCTCTCAAGCTTATGTATGAAAAAGAAATCCCGATCCGCGCAACCTGCGCCTAACTCGAGCACACACGTTAACCAAATACGGACGCAATTCATATGCCATGACCGCAGTTCAGAAGGATAGACTTACCGCACTTCCAGCATCGCGGCGTAACGAATACAGGTATCCGAATCCTAAACCTCCACTTTCCAAGCCTCTTGAGGCGGGCCTTTGCCTTGGAGTCCTTCGTCGAGGAGTGGCCGCCTGCTTTCGTGTGTTTATCGTACGTTGATGGCCTCTGCTTCCGGTGTCCTTTGGCCTTCTTGTTCTTGCTCTTCTTGGCGCCACCGCCTCCACCGTCTCCTCCGCCGCCTGGGCCAGGTGACGGACTCGGCGAAGGGTGTACAACCGGATCTTGGTCTTCGTCAACCGGGTCCGGGTACGGGTCGAGTCCAGTCGGATCAATGCCCACCGTAGGCTGATTATCCGCATAGGCGTAGGCGTTCAGTCCCCCAGCCACTCCGAGCGGATCGCGCTGCAGGAATCGCCCAGCTTGCGAATCGTAATACCGATCGCCAACGTGGAGATACGGCAGGTCTTCGTCGACTCGATAGCCCCATGCGCCAACGAAGCCGTAGCGGTCGGCTTGCGAGGTGATCGGTTCCCCGAAGGCGGTGAAGACACGCAGGCTCGCACCGGCATCGCCGCTGGCCTCACGCAACGTGCCCAGGTGATCGGAGTGAACGTAGGTCGTGGAGTCGTCGCCTTCATTCGTCCAGGGGTCGATCATCCCGTGGCCCGGCTCGAAGGAGCGTGCATTGCTCACCGCGCCGCCGGTGCCGACGGTGTAATCCCCGTAGATTTCGTCGCCGTCGTAGTCGGACCAGGTTTCGCTGAGGGCCGTGTAGACGCCGCCTTCGAGGTCTTCCGGGTCAAGCTGGCGGTCCAGGTAGCGGGCGCGGCCGGAGTCGTAGCGGAACTCGCGGGCGAAGGTGATGTCGTAGGTCTGGCTCGTCTCGCAGCCGGACTGGCCGTCCCAGGTCCAGGTCTCGCCGAGCACCAAGGTCACCGTCTCACCGTTCTTCGCATACCCGAAGCGCGTGGCCGAGTAGTCGTCCGACCCGCTTTGTTTCGTCACGATCCACGTCGGGTTGCCCAGGATACTGTAGTAGTACCACGTGGTCGAGGCCACCACCGGCGGGTCGGGCTCGGTGTCGAGGGTCTCGAAGTAGACCACGCGGTTGTTCTTGCTGACGTACCGCTCCGGGTCCTCCAGGTCGTAGTGGTACTGCACCTCCACGTCGTTGATCGCGTCGATCTTCTTCAGCCGGTTGCCGCTCTGGTCGTAGGTGTAGGTCAGGTCGTAATCGCGGCTGTTCTCCCCGTCGTCGCGGTCCTCGTGGATCAGCCGCCCGCGGGCGTCGTAGTCGAAATCGACGATGGCGAACGTGCTCACGTCGTCCGTCTCGGTGATCGTATCCGGCAGGCTGTTGGCCGTGTACGTGTACGCCAGCCGCAGCAGGACGGCCGAGCCGTCGTCATGCTCGATCACCGTCAGGCGGTTGGCGTCGTCGGACTCGTACAAAGTTCCGGCCGCGTTGCCGTAGGTCACCGACTCGATCAATCCGTTGACGTAGTACGTGTAATCGGCCTCCATCACCGGATCGCCGCTCGGCCCCCGCCGCATCGACTCGACGCGTTGGCGTCGTCAAGCTGCACAAATGTCTCGGCGCCGTTCGGCGCGATCCGGGTCACGCTGCGGGCGCACGACGAATTCGATGCCCCGTCTTCCCCATTGATGACACTCGGTTACCCCGAGCGACTGTGCCGTTGGTGAACTATGAAAGCAAGGAAAAAAACGATGGCAAGCGCTGTCGCAAGCGATGCCTGAAACAGCGTTGCGGCGGACGTTGGTTCTATGTATAAGCGATGCCATTTGCGCACCGCAAACCACGCGAACCCGAGCGGCGCAATCAGATAAACCCAGGCAATCCAAGCATGTCGCATTTCGATCCGTACCCCTGCCTAAGCGTCTCTGATTCTTCCTCTCGACGTTCTATGCTCGCATCCCGTGGCGGACAAGCGATGAATGCCGATCCGCCGTTCAGGGCGTCCCTTCCCGTCTTCTTGCGGATTAGGTCGACCGCGCCCCATCACCTCAAGCAGCCCCGCGATCAGCACCGCCTTCACACGCCGCGACGGCACAGCCGTTCATCCTCCCGATACGCTACTCAGTTTGCCTAACCCATGGGACCGATTACGTCGTCGTTCTCCTCGTCAATTGGGCCACCAGGATTAACCGGCGGTCTGGAAATGGGCGTAGGTGGCCGAGGCAACACAATCGGCTGTCCAAGTTCCTCCATTCCCTCCCGGTATTTTTCATCAGCCCAATCGTCGATTGCAGGCACGATGATACGGTCAGTGAATTCCAGCACTAACCAGCCACAAACTCCGATCGGGCTCCAGCGAACTTTGGCGCTGCGCCACCAAGGCTTCTTAGCGTATCGCCCTGCCGCGTCGCGATAGGAGAGGCCGGTTGGATCGACATAGTACGTTGGAAGATCCGAGACGTAAACATACACGCCGATCCCGTCGAGCAGGCCAAGCGGGTCCCGCTGCAAGAACCGTCCGGACGCAGAGTCGTAATAGCGGTGCCCGATGTGGTGGAACGAGAGCTCGTCCTGAGCTTGATACCCCCAAGCGCCAATGTAGCCATAGCGGTCGCCTTGCGTGGTGACCGCCTCGCCAAAGGCGGTGAAAACGCGCAGACTGTTCCCGGCGGCTCCGGTAGCCTCACGCAGTGTGCCGAGGTGGTCGGAGTGGAAGTAGGTAGTGGACGTGTCGCCGCTGCTTGTCCATGGGTCGATCGTACCGACCCCGGCCTGGAATGATCGTACGTCCGTATCGGCGCCCATCGTGTCCACGGTGAAGTCACCGTAGATTTCGTCGCCGTCGTAGTCGGACCAGACGGTGGTCGTCGGCGTGTAGATGCCGGCCGGAAGGTCGTCGGTGTCGAGCTGGCGGTCCAGGTAGCGGGCCCGGCCCGAGTCGTAGCGGAACTCGCGGGCGAAGGTGATGTCGTAGCTCGTGCTCACCGGGCAGTTCTCGTCGGGCGCGTCGTCGTAGGTCCAGGTTTCGCCGAGCACCAGGGTCACCGTTTCACCGTTCTTGGCATACCCGAAGCGTGTCGCCGTGTAGTCATTCGACCCGGCCTGCTTCGTCACGATCCACGTCGGGTTGCCCAGGATACTGTAGTAGTACCACGTCGTCGAGGCCACCACCGGCGGGTCCGGCTCGGCGTCGAGGGTCTCAAAGTAGACCAGGCGGTTGTTCCTGCTGACGTACCGATCCGGGTCCTCCAAGTCGTAGTGGTACCGAACCTCGACGTCGTTGACCGCGTCGATCTTCTTGAGCCGGTTGCCGCCCTGGTCGTACGTGTAGGTCAAATCGTAGTCGCGGCTGTTCTCCCCGTCGTCGCGGTCCTCGTGGACAAGCCGCCCGCGGGCGTCGTAGTCGTAGTCCACGACGGCGAACGTGCTCACGTCGTCCGTCTCGGTGCTCGTGTCCGGCAGGCTGTTGGCCGTGTACGTGTACGCCAGCCGCAGCAGGACCCCCGAGCCGTCGTCGTGCTCGATCACGGTCAGCCGGTTGGCGCCGTCGTACTCGTACACGGTGCCGGCCCCGTTGCCGTAGGTCACCGACTCGATCAGCCCGTTGCCGTAGTACGTGTAATCGGCCGTCATCACCGGATCGCCGCTCGGGCCCCGCCGCATCGACTCGACCCGGTTGGCATCGTCAAGCTGCACCAGCGTCTCGACCCCGTCCGGGCCGGTGCGGGTCACGCTTCCGCCCGCCGTATTATAGGCGTAACCGAATCCGCGGAGAACCGTGAAACCGGATTCGTCGGACTCGATGTCGCTGGCGGTGATACGGCGCAGGTTGTCGTATTGGAGCGTAAACTCGCGACTCAGTTCGCCCTGGCACGCGCCGTCCTCGTCCATCAGCAGCGGCAGGTTTTCCAGGTACCCCATCGGCGAGTAGGTCGCACCGGTGAATAAGCCACAGGTCTGCCGCAGCGATGGAGCGTCGCACGGCAGCACCGGGAACCCGTCAGCGACGAACTGCGAAGCCGCGCCGCCTCCGGCGGCAGCCGCAGCTTGCAGGCAGGAGCCGCCGGTCGGGTTGTTCGCGTTATCAAAGCTGCCCTGGCCGCCTGCTCCCGTCTCTGACAACGCCGCGCCACTGCAATTCCTCCCCGCGAACCACTCGTACGTCCGGCTCCCGCTGTCGGTGGACAGCACCTTCACGTACACCGCGCAGTTCGTCGTCTGTCCCTCCTGGTAGTACGAAAGCTGCCCCCACTGGTCGTAGTCGAACTTGGTTACCACGCCGTTGGGGTCGGTGACCTGTTCGAGCTGGCCGTTGCTGTAGTACGTCAGCGTGGTCGTCGCCGGGCAGGCCAGCGGGTCCTGTTGGCAGTCGCCCACGGCCGGCTCGATGATGCTGGTCAGCAGCGTCGGATGGTTCGTGTCGTCGTAGTTGAACGTGACCTCATTGTCCGCCCCGTCCGTGTAGCCGGTCACGTTGTTCTCGTCGTTGTACGTCCACGTCTGGGTCAGGTCGAGGCCGCATGGATCAACGCTCCGAGTCAGCATGTTCCCGCGGCCGTCGTACGTGGCGACCCAGTTCCGGCCCAGCTCGTCCGAGGCCCGGAGCAGGTTGTAGTCGTCGTCGTAGGCGAAGTACGACATCAGCGCGGTGTCGGGCCGCTTGAACCGGATCAGGCTTCCGGCCGGGCTCGTGACGCCGGATGCGGCGCTGTTGTAGTGATACTCCCAGCCGTTGCTTCGCCGGTCGGTGTACGTCGTCACCCACGCTCCGTTTGAGCAGGTCGTCGTAAACGCCTGGACCAGGCCGTCGTTGGGGTCCATGCTGTCCGGGTCGGTGACCGTTTCGACCAGGCCGGATTCGTCGTAGTCGTAGACGTACGGGTTCGATCCCTCCTTGTCCGTGATCTCAGTGATCCGCCCGTCCTCGTCGTAGTCGATGTCGATGAGGTAACCCATTGCGTCTTCGATGGTGTACAACCGGCTGTCGGTGAAGTAGAATTCCCATTCGCGGAGCGATATCGTCGTCTCGCCGGTTTCGGCCGGGTCCTGGATCATGTCGAGCGTCCCGTACGTGGCATCATACGTGAAGTCCAGATCGCGTCCCGCCGCGTCCTGGATCGTCGTGATCTTCCACGAGCCGCTGCAAGACGCGCTGTACTGGACCTGAAGCTGCACACCCGTCGGATCGGCCACCCGGTACAGCCGCCCGAGCGTCGTAGCGCAGGTCTCGAACTCGTGGTACGATTGGTCCTTGTGGATGAGCCGCCACTTGTCCAGGGGAGACTCGCCGCTGTACTGCTGCTCGAGCTTGTCATGCACGCCCGGCGGGGCCTGCCAAGTCTCGCTCTGCGAGTCCCACGTGAACACGTCCCAGGAGCCGTCCTCGTGCATCACCGTGATGGTCGTCGGATCGTAGGCGTCATCGAGACAAATCTGATCGCCGTACGCCATCGTCCATCCGGGGCCGAGATCGACGCCGGTGCCCGCGTGAATGCTCGCGCAACCCGGCGGGGTGGCGTCCACGAGGGCGGAGTTGTGGTAGATCGCCATATCCATGTCCGGCCCCAGGCCGGACCAACCGATGATCGGAATAGCGGTGATGACGTTGCGGTGGCGCGTGTTGACCCAGGAGTAGGTCGAGACCTTGACGGCCGCCTCCTGCGGCCGGGCGAAACCCGGCTCCGGGGTCACGGCGCCGGCACATTCGTCCGGCGTGCAATCGCTGGGGCCGTCGAACGGGTACGCTTCGACCTGGTAGGCGTCGACGGCGAGGCCGATGTCGATGAAGTCGACTTTGGTCGACACCGGTGGGACGTTTTGGCGCAGCATCGCGTTCACCTTTGACGGCGGTAGTTTGCTCTTATATTTGTCGACGACGGCGCCGATGTCGGCGTTGTTCGGCTGGCCCGTTACACCAAAGGGTGAGACGACGTCGCCCCACTTGCCGGTGTGGAGCGTGAGCGGGCTGGAATAGCAGCTCGGGTCCTCCAGGTCGGGACAGCTCTCGTCGACGAGCTCGAGCACGTACTCGGAACACGGCACGATCTCCGCGCCATACACGTGGATCATCTCGTCACCGTACTCGTCGCCCCAGTCCAGGAAATCCGGCGCACACTGAACCGCCGATCCGTGGATCTGGGGATACGGGGTGGACGGTGTCTCGTCGGGGAAGTCAGCCGGCTCGGCCAGCCACCGATACTGCCCGTCGAACTCGGAGAGGTCCGGCTGGGTCGTTCGCTCCGGGCAGGCCTGGTTATTCGGGTCCTGCGAGTCGGTGTTGTACATCTTGACCAGCTTCAGGCGGATGGCGGTCTGACTGCCGGCGATGGACGACGGCACGACGAACGAGATGAACCGGCTCTTCGGATCGGTCCCCGGGAACGTCGTCGGCGCCTCAGGCGAATCCGGTGGGCAATCCACGCCAAGAGCCGGTGAGACAGTGAGGATCAGGACCGACAGCATGCCGGCTGCGACCGGCGAGAAGCGGGCGCTGGAATAGGGGCCGTCGGGGCACGTCGGTTTCATCGATCGGGTATGGAGCCACGAGAACATGATGCTTCCTTTCCTGTCGTGGAGTGCGAGTTTGAATCGGAGGATGAACGAAGTAGTCCATGCTTGGGTCAACTAGCGGCGGACGACAGCGCAGACGCCCATATCGATCGCGCCCTTGCGAACGACGCCCTGCCGGCCGAGCGGGACCTTTTCCGTGACGTTCCCGTCCCAATCGAGATCCGCACTGTCAACGGGAAGGGCGGCGGTGCGGCCCGCGTGCTTGCACGGGGAGTCCGTGGCAAGGTCGAAGGCGCCGGCCGCCACGTTGCCGAACTGTGGGTCGGTATTGATGTTGCCGTCGCCGGGCCAGCCGCCCTGGACGTTGCTGTCGGTAACCGTCGTACGGGCCCGATCCGGTAGGTTCCAGATCTGGTCTCCGCCCGACTCGGCCGTGTTGCCCCACAGGATGCTGTTGCGGAGGACGGCACGCCCCCCCTCGTCATGCACGGCGCCCCCGTAGGTGACCGTTGCCGTGTTGTACGCGAACGTGCAGTTGACGATTGTTGGCGCCCCGGCCATGACCGCGACACCCGGCCCGGCGCCCGAGCTGTTGTTAGAAAACAGGCAGTTGACGAACGCAGGCGACGAGCTCTTCACGAAAACGGCGCCGCCACCGTACGGCAGCTTGGCCTTCGCGTCGCCGTTGTTCCGGAAAGTGCAACTGACGAACTCCGCGGTGGAGCCGCCGACGATCGCAGCGGCCGCGCCCCAGAAGGTCGCCGAGTTGTCCTCGAAGACGCACTCGACGAACTTGGGGCTTCCGCCCGCGACATGGAGCCCGCCACCACCGTCCGTCGATTCGTCGGCTCCGTTTCGAATCACGAATCCACGGAGGATCGTGTCGGCACTGTTGTTGCTGCTTGTGATGGCCCGGGCGCCGCCGCCGTCGATGACGGTCCGCTTGGCCTCGTAGTCGCTCTGCGAGGCAGCGGTCTCGCCCCCGTCGAACCCGCCGATGATCTTGACGCCGTCCTTAAGCGTGATCGGGCCGTACGTGCCCGCCTTCACCCAGACCTGGTCGCCTGCGGCAGCCTGCGCGATGGCATGTCCGAGCGAGCAGGCGCTCGACCAGCCGCCGGTACAATCCCCGGTGTTGGCGCCATTCTCCGTCGCATAACGGACGCCTGCGGACGATGGCGCAACGAGCGCAAGCAGGGTCAATAGCACGAAGATCCCAGACTTCGACCCACTCATGAGCTGGCCTCCATTTGCAGTACAGTAGATAGCCGGTATGCCCAAGGCGCACGCCGTGCCGATGCAGCGTGTGCGCCCATGTTCACGAAGGAGATGCCTCGGTGGCCTGTGCCCGAAGCTCGTGCTTCGGGCCGAACGACGCGCTCGGTCGACAACGCAACAACCCTGTGGCAACGCCATCGCATGAAGCGTGACCCCTTGGGAGTGAGACACTTCACCGCCTCGACCCGCTCTTTGTAGGACAGTGAGAACGCAAGGGTCAATAGGCCGGTTAGCTTCCGGGCTGGCTCCCAAGGACTCGATGTGTCGAGAGCGGACACCCGGACGGCCCGTCAAGCAGTGGCCCGAGCGACGTGCTGAAGGCGCCACAACCTTCGCGTTTGCAACGAGTTGTGGTGGAGGACGTTCAACTGGTCGGCGTGCGTGGGGCCTGCGGCAAGTCACCTATTTAGGGGACAACTCAACGCGCTTGAAGAATCTCTCGAGATTTCTCGGGTTTTTCTCAAAAACGGCTGGACGTTGACAGTCCTACCGCGCCCGATGGGTGTACGGACGGTTGGACCCACCGCGGCCGCGCATACCTCGCGCATCTTCTCGCCGACCGGGCAGCCCCAAGGCACCAGTCGCGTCGTCGCGCTGCGGCGCAACTCGTAGGGTTCGCGACGTTTGCGCCGGATGGTCATCCCAGGACGAGCCGCCCGGGGCGGAACCGCACAACGCCCTTGCGCTTGTTCAGCAGCAGGTAGTCGGTGACGATCCGGAGGAGCCGCTCAGTGCGGTTGCGAACATCCAGCTACTCGTAGAGGCGTTTGATGTGCGCGTGGACGGTGTTCCTGGGGCGACGAAGCTGGCGGGCGATGCCCGGCTCATCGTGCCCGCAGAATGCGGGTGACAGGACCGTGCCACCGCGCCGGATCGCGCGCGTCACGACCATCTGCGGCCGGCGTTGTGCCCTCACGCAGCATCCTCTCCATCACCGCGAAGTAGGAGTGCAAGGTAAAATCGACAGCGCCGTAAGTATTTGATTCTGCGCGACTTACAACCCGCCGCCGTCACGTTGCCAACGTGAATGTCGTGGGTTCGAATCCCATCACCCGCTGTCGTGGACCGGCGTTGCCCACAACGGACAACGACGCGCAAGTCTTGACACGGGCGCTAGTTACGACGCCCTCGCGGCGGGTTCCCCACCGGCCCGGATTCAGGGCCGTTTTGCCAGCGAACGACCCGAGTTGACCGCCGTGGACGCGCGTACGTGGAAGGTTTAGTGGAAGGTAAACTCGGCGAGGGGGCGGCGAGGGCGGTATGTTCGATGTCGCCGTCCGGGTCAGGTCCGGGCCGCCCGGCCGCGACAACACGCGGTGTGAGGACCGGGGCATGAACGGACCACCGGCCTAGATGGGTGCATGGGCCCTATCGAGTTCTCCGTGTCGCCGCGTGCCGGTCGATACTGCATGACGAAGGGTGCTATGGTGGCAACGATCAATGAAGGCTACGTCGTGGACGAGGGCGGGAAGCTCGTTGGCATCATCCTGTCGATCGACGAGTATCAGAAGCTCACGGAGGCGGTCGAGGAACTGGAGTCCATTCGCGCGTACGACGCGGCCAAGGCAACAGGGGAGGAGGCCATTCCCTTCGACCAGGCGGTTCGTGAGATTCAGCAGGATCGTCGATGACCTACCAGGTCACGATTCTGCGCCGGGCACAGAAAGAACTGGGTGCCCTGCCCGAGCCGGAGTTCGAGGGTGTCTGCCGCGCCATCCGCACCCTCGCCGAGAACCCCCGGCCGTCCGGATGGCTGAAATGGTCGGGCCGTGAAGGATGGCGCATCCGCGAGGGCAATTATCGCGTCGTTTACGAACTCGACGATGACCGACGACTCGTCCTCGTACTTCACGTCGGGCACCGTCGTGACGTCTACCGATGCTGACGGACTGATCGGAGGCGGCCCTCAAGTGCATCCGGCGCGCACCTGGGCGTCTGATCGCGCCGGCTTCAGTGAGAGCGTTGGAAGCGCGTTGATCGCGCCGGCCACGTCGAGGAGCTTCGGGTCGGTGTAGACGTTGGCGGTGAGTTCGGGTTTGGAGTGGCGCATGGCGGCTTGGGCCGTCCTCAACGGCACGCCCGCGGCGCAGAGGTGAGTGCCGAAGGTGACGCGCAGGGCGTGGATGTCCACCACCCGGTTGCGTTCGTCGCGCTTGGGGATACCGGCGGCGTCGAGGTCGCGGTCGAAGATTCGGGTGAGGCCCGAGGGGACGTTGAAGAGGGACGTGGAGGGCGGCAGGCGCGCGGGGATGGGTCGCCGGGCGGCACGGGCCTCTTCCTGCAAGTCGTCCAAGCGCTCGTTGATCCACACGGCCAGCTCAGCGGTGAGGTCGGGACGGAGCGGGATGCTCGACCCTTTCCTGTTCTTCTCGTCGGCGGCGTCGAGAACGGCGTACGGCACCTGGCCATCAAGGTCGAGCTGTGCGATGGTCAGGGAGGCGAGTTCGCCCTTGCGCAAGCCGGTGAGTGCCAGGGTCTTGTAGATCAGTTCTCGTTCCCGCCCAGTCCGTTCCAGTTCGGTGATGAGGTCCGGATTGTCGTCGAGCGCATCGCGCGCCCGATCAACCGCGGCGTCCAGGTCGTCGAATCCCAACGGCTCTCGATTCCAGGTGGCCCGGCTTCGACGCGGGCCCTTGGCCGTCGCCTCCTTCTTCGTGATCGTGCGACCGTACTCGGCGAGCGGCCGAAGCTGGGCCGCCTTGAGCAGCCGCAGCAACTCGGGCTCGGTGAGCGCCCGCCGCTGATGGCGGCGGTCGGCGTTCTGGTCGGCGCGGGGCAGGTCGGCAAAGGGGTTCTGCGTGAGGCGGTGCGTCCGGCGGCACCAGTTGCCGAAACAGACGAGCGACTCGCGGTAGACGTTGCGGCTCGCGGCGGAGAGGCCCGCGTCGGCTTGGTCGGCGAGCCAGCGTTCGACCGGCCCGGCGGACATCTTGTTGAGCCTCGCGAAGCGGCACTCGCGGGCGATTCGTTCGAGCCGCCGGCGGACCATTGCGATGCGCCGCGGGCTGCCGCCCTTGGCCCGGAGGTGGCGCTCGTAGGCGTCGAGGTGTTTGGCGAGGGGGAGGGCAGCGTGACTGGCAGCGTCGTTCTCTTCCGGCGTCATGACCCCGGCGCGGACGAGTTCGGCACGTCGTTCGAGCCGGGTGAGGACGGCCCGGGCGGCGACCTGATCCTTGCAGCCGGTGGCGACCTCGACGACCTCACCGCGGCCATCGCGGTAGCGGGCCATGTAGAGCTTCGACTGGCCCCGAACCCGGAGCTTGCCGTCCTGGCAATCGACGACCTCGGCCGACTTGAGTTGCCCGTTCCGCAGCCGCCATCGGGCCACGCGTTGCCCGTTGAGTTGAGTGATCTCCGCCCCCGGCGGGACCGGCATCGTGTACGTTTTGCGGAACAGTTGTCCCATCGTTCTCATCCGCCCCGGGGAGGGCCCTCGCCACATCTGGCCCGCCCCGGGTCGTCCGCACTGGGGCTCAAGGGGTCGGCGGAATCAAGTCGCCTTTTCCGCCTGTTTTTGAGCCGGCCCTCGTCTTCTGAACCCCGTCCGGACGTCCGCCGTCGTGGCCGGAGTCCGGCGCTTTAGGTTCGTCGTGGTTACGACTCCGGGCCATCGCTGTCGCCAGTGTCGGGGCCGCGACCGAGGCTCCCGGGGCCACCATCGCCAACCTCACCATCACCAATACCCTCATTGCTGGCATCGCCAGCTGGGGTATTGGTGATGGTGCGGTCGCAGGAAGGCACAAGTTCGAGTTGCTCGCTCGGCTTGCCGCCGGTCGCGCCGGACCGGCGGTACACCCAGCGGCCGAACCCCAGATCGGCCAGCTCGCCGAGCGCCACGCGCGCTGCGGTAGCATCGCCGCGGAAGGCCCAGCAACCGTGTGTTAGATCCCGTACGGACACCCTTCCGCCGTGGCGCGCGATCCATTCGAGCAGCCGTTGCCGATTCCTGTCTTCGCGCGTCGCCGCCAGTCCGCCGTAGACTCGCGCCGACTCCCCCTTCAACCACTCCGTGACCACAATCGCGCGGCGAACACAGTCCGGTGAGACCGCCGACACCGTCGCACCCTCGACGGCCTTGAGGCATGCGAACAGCAGCGCGATCCGGGCGCAGGTGCCCTTGAGCTTCGACCAGTGAGCGCGGAGGTGGTCGTCGGCGACGGCCGCCATTCCGTGCGCGTGATTGTCATGCCACTGAATGAACGCGGCCGGGGCATCGTCCGCTAGCCCAATCAGTCGCGGCCTGGGCTGCCCGGCATCATCACGCGCAGGTTCGAACGCGAGGAGGGTGGCCAACAGCTCGCGCCACTCGGCGACCACCTCATCCGGTAGCTCGGCATCGGACCACAACGCCGGCTGGTCCGGGGGATATGCGAGGAGAATTCGGGCCAGGAGGCCGGCCTCCCGCTCAAGTGACCCAAACACGTGCTCCAGCGTGAACGGTTGAATGGTTCCCAGGAGGGATACGCTGCCCCGCTCAACGAACGCCGACCCGGCAGTCTTCCGATCGACCACCAGCGGGCCGCCGTCGTTCATCGACAGCCAATTCTGGAGGTCGCTGCCCTTGCCGCCCGCATACCGGTTGAACGAGTTGACCAGCCCGGCCAGTTCGTCGCGGACGACCAGAAGACCCAGCGGGTTCTCGCCAAGCAATGAAGCGAGCTTTTCGACGGTGATGTCGGACACGAGGACGCGCCGTTCTCGGGGTACTTCCGGTTCAAGTGGCGGATCTGTCGGCGGGCCGGACTTCTGCTCAGCCCGCCATTTGGACATGGCCACAGAGTGCCGTTCGACTGCGGTGGCGTGTTCGCGCAGCTTCGCCGCGAAGGCGTCGCGCTCGGCCTTGAACAGCTCCACGAGAGGACGCGTCACGAGCCGAAGCACGACCGACTTGATCGAGCCGGACTTGCCGATCAGCGCAGCCCATAGGATAGCGGGCTCGACCCAGCCGTGCTTCAACCTGACGGCCGCGCGGTTCCCAACACAGCCCGCGATCACAGTGAGCGCCGCGAGCGCTGCCCAGGATGGGTCGGTCCCAGTCGCTCCGGCAACGGCTGTCACGAACCTGGCAATCGAAGGCGGAAGCGCATCAACGGGAAACGGCTGGAACCGCGCGATTGGGGGAGCCGGCATGCCGTTCGATGGCCCCGCCTGAGCGTCGTTCGAGGCGATGAGGTCGCGGGCGAAGTCGGAGGCACGAACGTGCTCGCTCATGGTTGCGTCCGCTTCCCAGCAACAGTGCGAACGGCGGATCTGAATGCCGCGCGCGCCTCGCGTTCGGGCAATCCGCAGGCAGCCGCGCCATCGAGGACCAGTCGCTCCGCCTCGTTCTCGTTGAAGCCGCAGCCAAGCAGATTCGCGCTCGCGGCAAAGGCCGACCGGTTGCGCGCTCCCTCTGGTGTGCGTCCGTCGAGGAACGTGCGTGTTCGGTCATCAATGCGATCCATGGGATCGCGCTCTTGGTCCGTGTTCAGGACGGGGCGGCGGCACGGGAGATCTGCAGGGCGACGCCGCTTTGAGAGTGCGGCGCGCGCCTCTGCGATGAACACGCGCCACGCCCGAGGTTCACATCGCGGGATCTGCTCATGATGCGTCGGCTCATTGGTAAACGGGTCGACGACCACACCACCGCCGCGCGCCCGGAACGCGCCTGCGGCAGGCAGAGCAAGAGCCCAGCCGTAGCGAGGCTTCACCGTCGAATGGGGAACGAACTCGACAGCGCCGGCTTCCCCTGGGCAGACGATTGCTCCATTTGCGCAATGAAATGCGTGCTGGCCTCCGTATGCTGCAACATCCGCAGCGGCAACTTCGAACGCAGTCGCCGTGAGTGCGGCAACACCAATGACGGCATCCGTCAGGGCGACGGGCTCGGGCATGATCAAGAATACGTGGCGGCCTCGCCCGCCGCGCGATCGGGCGACGAGCAACCCCGACCAGAGCCCGGCAGCGGCGGTCCGCTCGGAAATGACACGCGCCGCGTGTACCGGATCCGCTAGGCCGCGTTCTCCGTGGTCGGTTGCATCGAGGTCGATCCCGATCCAACGGCAATGACCGTCGGCGGCCGGGCACACGGCGGCCAGCGCGACGGCCTCGACACGCTCCTGCCAGGGGTCGTGTCCGTCCGCGTGGTACGTCAAGGTTGCCGGTGCGCCTCGCACGTGCGCCTCGACCAGCCTCTCCCGGTCTGTGGCGTCGTCGGGCAGCCGTATTCGGCATGGCTTGCCGGCGCGGCGGATCGCGCCTGCGAAGACCGCGCCGTCTAAAAGCGCGAGCAGTATCACGGCGGCGGCTCCATCATCGCTTGCGCCGGGAGGGCGTCTCGGCTTGCCAACATGATCGGGACCGCTACAATGATCGTTGCTACGACACTCGCCCGCGTGCGCCGCACCACCGGCCCGCGGGCATTTTTTTTGGGTCATCCCGAACCACCTCCTCCCGGTTCCATCGGAAACACCCCCACGGGCATCCACTGCGGGAAACAAGCCCCATTGGGCAACAGGCCGGGTCGGGGGACATGACTGTTGGAACGCTTCACGACCTCAGCACCTACGCCGACTGCATCCGCGGACATCCGTTCTCGATCCACATCGTCAGCGCAGCGCTATCCCACCGCACGAGCGCGCCGATTCGGACGGGGTGTGGAATCGCGCCGCGATCGGCAAGGCGACGCACATGGCGGCTGCTGCAATTGATCAGTTTCGCGACCTGCTGGACCGTCAGCAGTCTCGGGCCGTCGGGTCGCGCCGCGGACTCGGTACTATTCTTCGTCATGCGGACTCCTCTTCATGCCAGCCGCGCGGTCCAAGAGTACGGCCTCGATGGCGCGTGGGTTGAAAAGCATGCGGCGACCAGCTCGCAAATACGGCACTCGGCCGGCCAGGGCCTCAGCGCGTAGCCACGAAGCCGGGACCCCTAGGCGCGTCGCCGCGCGCCGCAGCGGGACGAACAACTCGGGTGGCATCAGAGTGCTCATACCCTCGTGCTTACGGGATCAGCACAAGCGGTAAGGGCTCGCGCATAAATAAATTAAATGTTTTGGCGTTCCTCGTCAGATAGAGAGGATATGCCAGATGCGGTTGTTGTGGAATGGGTCAGAGAGAAGTACGAGGTGATGCAGTCATCGCTCAACG
>Ga0214472_10002606_pt1 | contig 19316 bp, 20 predicted proteins | sample RVTome_6_FD_207662 | JGI IMG/M metagenome (GOLD analysis project Ga0214472, IMG submission 207662) | Soil microbial communities from uranium-contaminated site in the Upper Colorado River Basin, Wyoming, United States - RVT140D175 | ecosystem: Environmental > Terrestrial > Soil > Contaminated >...
CTGAACCGCAGTCCGATGTTAAGCATCTCCTTAAGGTATTGAAAAGCCGGCGGGACCCTGAAAATTCATAGATGTATCGATCAATTCCTGATCTTGCTGTCTATCGCGGACAGAAGGCTATCCATATCCAATGTCTTGTCTGTTTTTATCGTTACACGATAATGTTGTTCTTCGTTATCCAGGCTTTGCCGAGTGCGTATCTGGTGTTCCAGTACTTTCAGATCAGCCTCCGATGCATCTGTGCCTGATTGCCGGCGTTTCTGAATGCGATCTGCAAGCACCTTTTTGCTGGCCTGGCAATCCAGTATCACGAACGGGACGTTACAGGTTGCGGACAGGCGGATGAAATCGCGGCGACAGGATGTCTGCAGAAATGTCGCATCGACAATCACGGAATAGCCTGCTTTCAGGATCATGCCGGCCTGTTGCTGCAAGCGTGCATAGGTCTGGTCGGTACTGGCAGCTGTATACAGCCCCGCCGCTATTGCGCTGCCGGTTTTTGCAGTGGGTGGTAAATTTTGCAAACGTTTCCGTTCCAGGTCTGACCGGATGCGGATGGCGCCCCGTTTTTCCAGTAACGACTGGCTGACCGTGGTCTTGCCGGATCCGGACAACCCGTGCGTGATAAACAGTACCGGTTGCCGTGGTTGTATGAAGGATGCAGCCATGTCGATATGATGACGGTAAGCTGTAATTTCCTCGGCACCATCCTGTTCCTGTCCCAGGCGGATGCACGCGATCTTTGCCCGCACCAGTGCGCGATAGACCAGGAAGAAACGCAGTCCCCTGAGGCCGGCGTAATCACCGCTGTGTTCAAGCCAGGTATTTAAAAACCGGTACGCCAGATCGGATCTATTTTGATAATTCAGGTCCATAACCAGGAACGCGACATCACTCATCACATCGATCCAGCGCAACGCATCCGAGAATTCAATACAATCGAAAATAACCGGTTCGTTTTCTACCAGGACCATATTACCGAGATGCATATCGCCATGGCATTCGCGTACGTATCCACTGGCCTTGCGTTGCTTGAAATGCAGCTTGAGATTTTCGAACGTTTTCAGTGACCATTTTTCCAGGCTGGACATCTGTTCGCTGTAATGCTGATCGTTCGACAGCCGTTTTTTAATTTCCGCCAGGTTGGCAGTCACCGGTTGCAGGATGTGATCCAGCGTACCGAAACGGCTCCTGCGTCCGGCGATATCAGCATGTTCGTGGAACGATGCAACGGTTACGGCAAGTTTATCTATCACTTCCGCTGTTAATTCACCGCGCGCAATTAACTTGTCCAGTTCCCGGTTCCGGTCAAACTGCACCATCTTTACGGCGTATTCGATCACCGGCCCGTCGCCATTGATCTGTGGTGAACGTGCAACACCGGTGATGGCAACGACAGCAAGATACAGTTCGGGGGCAAGCCGGCGGTTCAAACGTAATTCTTCTTCGCAGCAATGTTTTCTTTTTTCCAGCGTGCTGAAGTCGAGAAAACCGAGATCCAGGTTTTTCTTGAATTTATAAACACAGGGGCCCGTGAGCAGCAGGCAGGAAATATGGGTTTCGATTATTTCGAACTGCTCAACCGGGTGATCAAAACCGGCACTGTTTTCCAGCGCCATGATCAACTGGTACAGAGGGTCTTGCCCGTGAGTATCTGTCATGGCCGGTTTCGAATACAGAGCTGAGGATGTAATGATCACTATAGGTTTTTTTCAATTACATTTTTTGATATGGATCATGCTAATCCATCCAAACAGGCGAATAATTTGATGCATGCAGGAGATCCCTGACTACGCGATCTGCACAATCCGGTCAGGATAATAAAAAAACGCGCATACCGCTTCACGGGATACGCGTCACAAATCTAAACTACGGCTGGTATCTGATTATTGTCAGATTACTGCTGCACGATGCGCCACGAGCCGTCCGGTTGCTGGCAGGCTACGCCATAGGCATCTTCCGTTCTCCCGCCAATATTCACGGTCTCGTAAAATTCGCGGCAATAACTGCCTGAATCTGAATAACCATCGCGGGTGGGGGTAACACTGCCGCGATGACCGGATTCCGGATTGTTCCAGGTAACCTTTTCACCCAGCGGTGCAGCATGTGCCCGGACCACAGCTTCATTGGCGCGCATACGATCGACTTCATCCATGGAATGGCCGATTTCGCTACCCAGCAGGGCACCGATAAGTACACCGGCGGCCGCGCCGGCGACCTGGCCCGTTCCGGAACCGAATTGAGCCCCAAGTAAACCACCCAGCGCCGCGCCCACCAATCCACCGCCAACCTCTCTTTCACCACGATGGGATTGTGAAGCACAGCCGCCCACCAGGAGCAATGCAGCAGTCAATGCAAACAGCTTGATATAGTTCATTTAATTTTCTCCGTTAGTACCTTATACAACGATACATGAGACCGTTGGTTGACAGTTAAGTTTTGACTCAAGTAAAAATATATACTGTGAGCTGAATCACGTTATTGATCCATATCAATCAATAATTTGAACAACCACGTCCTGAATCAGCCCATCTCCTTTGTGCAGGCCGCTATACAGGTAAAAACTTCCGGCCAGGGAATTTTTCCCACACCCATGAAAGGGAATGCAGGGCATAAGACGTGATAAAAGAAATAAGTGAGCCGTTGCCCTGGCATCCGCCAGAATGACGCCGGCCCTCGGAATATGTCATTATTCCCGCTTGGCATCATGTTCTGTTCTGGAATCATTTTAAGTTAATGAAAAAAACACTCTTTATCTTCTTCATACTGGGCAGCATCATCGGTGTAGTCGCCTACAAGGCCCTCGAATATCTCAATTTCGAGATCCCGACACCGGTTGCCACGTTGCCCGATGGCGCGGTCTATGAAGGCGATATGGTCGATGGCATCATCGAAGGTGAAGGGCGCATGCGCTGGTCCAACGGTCATCGATACGAAGGTTCATTCAAGAACGGTCTGTTTCATGGGCACGGCCGTTACGAAACTCCCTATGGCTGGTCCTATGTAGGTGAATTCAGGCAAGGCAATATCACCGGCATCGGCACCATCACCTATTCAGAAAATCAGCAATACACCGGTGAATTAATATACGGCCGCGCCGATGGCCAGGGCATCCAGCATGCCTGGGGCAACGTTTACGAAGGTGAATTCAGGAATGATAAATATCATGGCATCGGCACACTCACCAGCAAGAACGGTGATATCTACATCGGGGAATTTGCCGACAACCAGTTTCATGGCATCGGCACCTACACCACCAGCGATCGCCGGATATACACCGGTGAATTTGTCGCAGGAGCATTCACCGGGCAGGGCAGCTATATAAATAATGACGGCGAATCATACGAAGGCAGTTTTGAAAACTGGACCTATCACGGCAAAGGCAAGCTCAAGGAAGCAAATGGCGATATCTATACCGGCACATTCAACATGGGCAGCCTCACCGGCAAAGGCGAGTACACCGCCGGGGACGGCGCACACTACACCGGCCAGTTCAAGCATGGCCGCTATCACGGCAGGGGCAAACTGGTCACGGCTGAAGGTGATGTTTATACGGGCCAGTTCCAGAACGGCAAATATCACGGTACGGGTAAATTAACCTACGCCAAACCGCTGGATGGGATCAGCGTCATCCGCGGCACCTGGAAAAACGGCAAGCTGGTCGATGCCGCAGACAAAAGCCTGGTCATCAAAACCGACATCAACAACGAGATCACACTCTACAACCAGAACGAATTACTGGAAGCCGGCTGGCAGCAGTTACAGGAAAACGATCCGGACAACATCGACCTGTATTTCCTGGGTATCGCCGGTGATGGCACGCAAAGCGTGTTCCGGCGCGAGGCGCTGTATGTTAAGGATTATTTTGATCGCACTTTCGATACCGCCGGCAAATCCATGGCCCTGATCAATTCAACCCGGACAATAAAAGAAATTCCGCTTGCCACCACGACCAGCATCCAGCGCACGCTGGCACAGCTCACCAAACGCATGGATGTTGAAAATGACATCCTCTTCATCTACATGACCAGCCACGGCTCCAGTGATTTTGAATTCGTGATTAAACAGACCGACCTGGATTTGCCCTACCTGCCCGCGAAGACACTGGCCGCTGCCTTGCAGGACAGCCCCATCAAGTGGAAAGTGATCGTCATTTCCGCCTGTTTCTCCGGCGGCTTCATTCCTGAATTAGAAGATGATCACACTTTAATCATTACCGCCGCTGCCGCGGACCGCCAGTCCTTCGGCTGTGAAGACCGCAGTGAATTCACCTATTTCGGCGAGGCCTATTTCAGGGACGCCTTGCCCGGATCGGAAAATTTTGTGGAAGCTTTCGATCAGGCCGTCGAGATCGTTGTCGCACGGGAGACTGCCGAGAAATTCGAACACTCCAACCCGCAGATCCACAAACCCGCACCCATCCTGCAGCACCTGGACCTGTGGCGTGCAGGGTTGAAATAGTCGGGAATCATTAATTATCCAGTGGAAATTCACCCGCCTGGTGTTTGATTTTTTACTTTTCAACCTATAATGGCGCATCATATTCAAGTGGAAGGAATATGATGCGCTGGATGTTGAAATTGTTGATTACCATGATTAAAAAATAAGGAAACAATCTATGTTGCCAAAAAACAGACCACCCACCCTGGTGAAATGTTGCTCAAGGAATTTCTAGAGCCTATGGGCGTTTCGCAAAGACAATTTGCCGCACATCTGGGTTGGACCTATGCGCGTTTGAATGAGATTGTTAACGGTCGACGTGGGGTTACGGCCGAATCGGCATTAACGTTTGGTGAAGCCCTGAGAACCGGCCCGGAACTCTGGCATTCCGTGCAGAATCATCAGAAGGTCCCACCATTGAAAAAAGCCAGTTAGGCTTATCCTGATATTACAGACGGACCGTAACCACTGTATAGCAGCTATCCGAAGTCTCAGTCCTCAGTCCTGTTTTTTTAACACTATACTTATATATATAAATACCGACGGAGAAACCCTATGGATGACGTAGAAAACAAGGCAACAGAAAACCCGGCTACCGGTGCAATAGCACCAGCGGGCAAGAACGCAAAGGCACGGAAAAAAACCACGGCAAGGAAAAAGACGGCTAAAAAGAAAACCGGTATCAGCAGACAAGCGGAGGTTGCCCGGCGGCGGGCCACCGCAGCCAGCAGCCGGACAGCCCTCATAAAAAGACTGAAAGCAGATCTCCAGGTTGCCAGGGCTGCGGCGGGTGAAGAATTAAAACTGGTCAGGGCGGCCGCCACGGATGAAATTGCCGTCCTCAGGGACCAACTCAATGCCGCCCTGAAGCGGGAAAAAGAGCTGCGTAAAATCAGTAAGAAAAAGGCGAAGAAAATGCTGGCTGCCGGCGAACGCTGGGAGAAGAAGCAACTCGCCAAGCTCAAAAAAGCGGCCGAAGAAGCCCGGCAGAAACTGAAAAAGTAGAAAGAATCAGGGGTCAGGAGTTAGTGATTAGTACTCTGTAACTTCTACCTGATTCATCCACCATTCATTGGTTTCACTAGTTCTTAATGTATGTAATTACTTACCACTATGCACAAAGCCAAGTAATGGGCCGTAGTTCCCTCGATCTGCCGCGCGGAGTGCAGCGAGATATTTTTCGCGTACTTCACCTGCATGCACCAGATCTCCTTCGCCCCAGGTGAATGCTTTCAGTCCATGCTCTGCAAGAAGAAGGTCTGTGATGAGTCGTGCATGCCGTCCATTACCGTTGGCAAATGGATGAATGGAAACCAGCCGATGATGAAATTTCGCGGCGATTTCATTGGGCGGATCAACATTATGTTGCAGTTGTGCCCTGGTATCCTCAATCAGGTTTCGTAGTAGTACAGCAACCTGGTCAGGTGCAACACCGATATTCTTTTCTGTCTTTCTGAATTTCCCGGCCCATTTCCATGTTTTGCCAAACATCTGTTTATGCAAGTCACGAACGAACTTTTCATCAAGAACGTCTTTTTTCCTTCGGCTGAGTGCCCAGCGTTCACCTTCCAGAATATTCTCCGCTTCCCATTCGTTAAGTTGTTCCTTTGTTGTTATGTGTGAAGGGATCAGGCCTTCTGCTTCGTCGGGATCCAACGGTGTCGCACCGGCCGCGTGATCATTTATTGCCATAGCTTGCGGAGACTCCCTGACAGATATTGATTGATTAGCCTATCAAGCTGTTTCATTTCTTTCTTTGCAGAAAGATCCTGCGCCTCAAGTCGCATGGTGTGAGAGACTTTTGCCAGTTGTGCACGTGCCAGTTCCGTCGCACGATCCCGCACCAGATCAGAAAATGATTTTTTCCCTTCAGGAACGACGGCATAAACCAACCGGCAACCTAATCCACGGGCGAGTCTGTCCAGGCTCTCAAGCGTGATCTTGTTACGGGCCTCGTTTCGTTCCAGAGTCGCAATAGTGGGCTGAGTGACTCCAACCCGCCGGGCCAGTTGCTCCCCGCTCATGCCCAGTGCTTCACGGATTGAACGTATCCAGCCACGTTGAGGCCGAACTGATTCCATCAACAAGCCCTGTTTTCCAAGGAGCTCATCCAGCTGTTCTAACTGTAACTGTTTGATATATTTAGTCATATGGTTAATTCTTTAATGTCTGCAAGTATTAGATTGCGGTTATTTTAATGTCTATAAACAATAATAATCAAGATAAATATTGTTTAAAAGCATTAATTATTCGCATGTAATGCCTTTTTACCTTTATCGCTTCAATTAACATGAAGCCTGTTTAATAATCACCCCTCAGGCATCCCTTACCCCCTGTCGGGGTAAAGAGAAATTGGGATGGCAAACATTAAAACTTTGTTCATATGATTTGTTAAAGGAAGCATTCAAATGACAGACAAACTGGAAGATGTCAAAAAGCTTTTCAGGAAATGTGATACCAACAACAACGGCACCATCGAGTGGGATGAATTTTGCGCTGTGCTGGATAAACTGATCGGTGAAAAGACACTCCTGGAAAAATCTGAAATATTTGGCCAGATTGATACGAACAACTCCGGCATGATCAGCTTTGATGAGTTCTGTGCCTGGTGGGAGAAGCAATAATCTCATCTGCCGTCATACTGGCGAAGGCGACCCACAGGACGTGGGAAATGTCGTGAGAAGACATGGAGTCAGATACGACCAGTAACCAGTAATTCAAAGAACACATTTTAAAAAAGGAAAAGGAAAAAGGGGAATGGCAAACAAAATGTTAATCGTGCACGGGTACTCCGATGGCTCCACCAGCTTTACCGCGCTCGCGGACTTCTTCATCAAGGAAAACCTCTACAAGAAAAAAGATATCTACTTCGTCGATTACAGCAGCATGGATGACGAAGCCACCTTCCGTGATTTCGCCGACAAGCTCAACGACGACTACCACAAGATCTGCCCGGACTTCGAACCCATCGACGTCGCCTGCCACAGCACCGGGGCACTGGTCACGCGTGCCTGGCTGGCTCTGCATTATGTCCGCAACAAGAAACGTAACCTGAACCGCAACTGCCCGGTGCGGCATCTCCTCATGTTCGCCCCGGCCAATTTCGGATCCGATCTCGCTTCCATGGGCCAATCCTTCCTCGGCAAGACCCGCACCACCTTTTTCAACAAGCATTCCCATAAAGCAGAAGACTTCATGGAATCCGGCAAACAGGTGCTGCAGGGCCTGGAACCGGCCAGCCCGTTCCAGTGGGAACTCTCGCATTATGATCTGCACGGTGAGCAGGGCGCCTACTTCAACCCGAACAATAACGAGGAACACCGCTGTTACCCGTTCATCTTTGCGGCCGGTTATTCCTACACCGGTCTCGAAGCACGGTTATTAAAAAACCGGGCCAAGCCCGGCACCGACGGCACTGTGCGCATCAGCGGTACCTCGCTCAACACGCGTAAATGCCATTTCTCGTTTGATGGCAAAACCACTGTCGACTGGATCGAAAACGACGTGAAATACCCGGACATCCCGTTTGCCGTGTTCGACAACTTCAACCACGGCAACATCGTCAACGCCACCGGTAATAATTTCACCGGCAAGGACCGCCCCGGCACACTGGCGAAACAGGCCCTCGGCATAGAATCACTGGCGGGCTATGCAGCGCTGGGGAAAGCATTCAAAAAAATATCAGACGCCAACTACAAGAACATGGAGAAAGACTACAAGGATGAATACCAGCAGTTTTTCTTCAAGGTCAGGGACGATGTCGGCCAACCGGTGGAAGACTACTTCATCGATTTTTACGTTCAGAACAGCAACGGCTCACAACACAAGGAACTTACGGCTGAATTCGATGACAAGTTTGAAAAATCCTTTTACCGTCACAGTGCAGACAGCTCATGCCGCGCCATGCTGCTCGAATGCAAGCGGCTCAAGCAGTTCAGGAAAAAACTGGATGAAACCAAAACCCGGCTGGTGTTCGACATCACTGCCGTCCCGCACCTGCCGAATATCAGCTACAAACCGGGTTACTACGTCATCTATGACGGCAAGGGCAACGAAGCCGAACCGGAAACGACCTTCATCTACCCGAACACCACCACGCTGGTGGATATCATCATGAACCGGATACAAACGGACAAGTTATTGAATGTGTCGGGGTATGCGCAAATTATAAAAGCAGGATAATCACAGGTTGATTTAGGCGTGTTAAAGGACTTGATTATTGTAGCAATATAGGCTACATATGTAGCAATTATAGCTACGATATAGGTGGAGAATGGCCTCGAAATTAGCCGGGTTGTTATTTAATGATTACCGTCGCAGGGTATTGGGATTATTGATGTTACATCCGGACAAAAAATACCATGTGCGTGAAATAGCGAGACTGACCGGAACTGTAGCAGGTACGTTGCATAAAGAATTGTCGCGGCTGGCAGATGCCGGAGTCCTGGTAAAGGAAATCTCCGGGAACCAGGTGCAGTACAGTGCCGATCCCAACTGTATTATTTACGAAGAACTGGCCAGCATCCTGCGCAAGACGACCGGAATAGTGGATGTTATCGCAGATGCAATTGAGCCGTTGGCCGGGAAGATCAATACCGCATTTGTATTTGGTTCAGTAGCACGTGGCAGTGAAACCACAGGGAGTGATATCGATCTACTTATCATCGGGGAGGTGAGCTACAAAAAGATTGTAACTGCTTTATATGACGCACAGGAAACATTACACCGGGAGATAAACCCCAAAGTCTATAAAAAGGAAGAATGGCTGGAACTGGTCAGGAAAAGAGACGCTTTTGCAAAAAAAGTAATGACCGGGCCAAAACTGTTCATTAAAGGATCAATTAATGAGTCTTGAAAATCTTGTTGGCAAAACGCTGGAAAAGATCACGCCGGATAATGTGAACATTAAACGGTTGTTATCTGCGGCAAAGCGCAATATTGATGATGCGAAGATAAAACAGATTAGTGCAGAAACGCGGTTTGATGCTGCCTACAAAGCCATTATGCAATTGGCCAATGCAGCATTACAAGCGAGTGGTTAGCGTACCTTGACCAGCGTACCGGGACATCATCAAACCATGATTCAGTCGCTGGCAAAAACCATGAATATTGAAAAAGATAAACTTGTTGTCCTGGATACAATGAGAAAACAGCGAAACGTAGCAGACTATTCAGGTGATGTAATACCGGAAAGCACCGCGAGAGAATGTATAGAACAGGCAGATTCATTGATGCGAATGCTAATGGATGAAAATATCAGATATAACAATAAGATATAAAAATTACGCAAAATCCAGGCTTGAGATTTGTGTATATGTCCATATGCTAACCAGTAACAAAACCTGCCAAGGCTATGTTCTTCGGAATACCCTCAAACCGGCGGGTTACTTTTTTCGGGGATGAAAAATGGAATTTCGCAAGTCACCACTCAAAGATGATGTGTATGGATACACAAATGTCGCGGTGACAAGGAAGTCGGTGAGCGACCAAGCTGCTCGTTGCAACAAATAAGGGTGAAGAGCAGCAGCCATCACCTGTTCTTCCGCGTCCGCTGGCAATTGGTGTAACGCCTACGATATCAAGATGTAGTCGTACGACTATTTTCACCGCCATTCTGGGGTGCATGCTGATATCGAGAAAAACACCTGCAAATAAACAGTAAGGTACTCGAGTGATATATTTTTATTCACTATTAGTCTCTTGAATTTACATAACGTTGTTTTAAGTACTGGACATTCTTGGACTATTGTCTCAAAATGTCGGCATATATATATATAAGCCGACATTTAGTGATTTTTATGGATACCACAAAAAAACAGCAAATTCTTGATCTGGCAAACAAAAGTGCCGTAATCCGGTCTGTTGACGTGGTCAGGGCCGGTCTGCCCAGAGAATATTTGCCGCGTCTGGCAGATGAGGGGAAGTTGGTACGCATGGGCCGTGGGCTGTATCAGATACCCGGCCGTAAAACAGATCAGTATCTGACATTGCAGACAATTGCAAAGCAGGCGCCGAAAGGGGTGATTGCGCTGTTGTCGGCCTTGAGTTTTCATGAGATGACAACACAAAATCCCTTTGAAGTCTGGCTGGCGATCGACAGAAAAGCGCGGAAACCAAAGATTGATTATCCTCCGGTTCGATATCTTTCCATGTCCAGAGAGATGCTGAATAAAGGTGTCGAGGAGCGGATAATTGATGGAGTCAGCATTAAAGTATTTAATCCCGCGAAAACAGTTGCTGATTGTTTCAAATATCGCAACAAGGCCGGTCTGGATGTGGCCCTGGAAGCATTGCGGGAAGGTTGGCGGGAGAAACGGTTTACCATGGATGAACTGACGAAATATGCCAGAATATGCCGGGTATCAAATGTCATGCGGCCTTATCTGGAGAGCCTGGTATGACAAAGGCTGCTGCGGAATCTATACGCCAACGTTTATTGAATCTTGCGAGGGAGCGCGGTGAGAATTTCGATTACGTCTTGCGGCAGTATGTGATCCAGCGTTTATTGTATCGATTGAGTCAGACAGATTACCAGAAACAATTTTTACTCAAGGGTGCGCAGCTATTCTGGTTATGGAATAAAGATTTTCACCGTCCCACACGTGATGTCGATCTATTGGGATTCGGGGATAATGATGTGCAAGTGCTTGTAAGGGCCTTTCAGGAGATTTGCAGCGTTAAAATCGCAGATGGATTACAGTTCGATACCGGGAATATTGAGGGGTTGGAAATAAAGGAGGATGACATGTACCAGGGAGTGCGCATCACAGGATTTGCAGAACTTGCCAGGGCAAGAATTCCTTTTCAGGTAGATATCGGTTTTGGTGATATTGTCACGCCAGAACCTGAAGTTGCAAGCATGCCGTCGTTTCTGGATATGCCGGAGGCGGAGATCCGGGTTTATCCTGTTTACACGGTTCTTGCTGAGAAATTTCAGGCAATGGTTTATCTGGGGTTGGCGAATAGCAGAATGAAGGATTTTTATGATGTCTGGTTTATCGCATCAGGTATGGATCTGGATGGTACTTTGTTAGCTGAAGCGATTAAGGCGACATTTGCACGGAGAGACACGTCCGTCACGACTGCGCCACTTGAAATATTTGAAGAGGCTTTCGCAGGTGATAAGAGCAAGAATGCGCAATGGAATGCCTTCATCAATAAGAATGCTCTAACAAACGAATTAACCTTTGCCAATATGATTCAAAAATTAAAAATATTTCTGGAACCAATCTATCAAAGCATTGCACTGGAGCAACCGTTTAAACAAAAGTGGTCAGCACAACATTGGCAGTGAAGCAGTCCTGGAAGAAACTGGGCGGGGAGATACAGCAACGTTTAATTAGTGAAGCAGGTATTGTTGTTAAATGAAACAGTAGTACCTGAAATGGGCATCATGACTGGATAAAAGGGAGTAATTAATTGACAGGAGTTTAAACTAAGGAGTAACTAAATAGAGTTCCAATCGGTGGGGGGGGGAATGACCGAGGCCAGCTACCAGCCCGGTTACTACATCATTTACGACGGCAAAAGCAATACAGACGAACCGGAAACGACCTTCATCTACCCGAACACCACCACGCTGGTGGATATCATCATGAACCGCATCCAGACGGATAAACTATTGAATGTGTCGGATTATGCGAAAGTAGTAAAATAAATAAGGAGGAAAACAGCCGCAAATTAAAGTTGAAGCAGAAATTAACTGCAAGATTTCAAAAATCAGACAAGGAGAGTAACGCATGAAAACAGAACTAATCCATACCTTAACCGAAACCTTTGAAGCCCATGCCCAGCAGACCGAGGGCGGTATTGAGTATTGGCTTGCTCGCGATATCCAGCACCTTTTAGGTTATACGGAATGGCGAAATTTTATCGCTGTTATTACCAAGGCCAAAACGGCCTGTGAAGTATCCGGTCATCCGATTTCTGACCATTTTGTTGACGTCAACAAAATGGTCGATTTGGGCTCCGGCAGTCAACGGGAAGTGGATGACATCATGCTCACCCGCTATGCTTGCTACCTCATAGCCCAGAATGGCGATCCACGTAAAGAAGAAATCGCCTTTGCCCAGAACTACTTTGCAATCCAGACCCGCCGTGCCGAGCTGATCGAACAACGCCTGTTGGATTCCGAAAGGGTTTCAGCCCGTAAAAAGCTCACGGAGACAGAAAAAGAACTATCGCAGGTCATCTACGAGCAAACCGGCGGCAATCAGAACTTTGCACTGATCCGCAGCAAGGGTGATAACGCCCTCTTTGGAAAATCCACCCAGGCCGTTTTCGCGCCCACCATCGTTCTTAAAGCCAAGGATTTTGCCACGGAGATCACTATCTTCAATACCCGCGAACACAAACTGGCCAGCGAAAAAGCCATCTCACGCGAACATATCACCAACAATGAAACCGTCCGTAAAGCATTACTCGAACGTGGTATACGCCCGGAGAGCCTGCCTGTAGCTGAAGATGTGAAAAAAGTTGAACGTCGACTTGCGAAAGAAAAGAAAAAATCCCTGAAAAACCCTGACGCACTGGACTCCTGATTGAACAGCTAACCATCGTGGCAAAGAAAATACAAAAATTCGTCATTTCGGGGCCGCGTTAGCGGAATCCGAAATTATCTACATGGACGTAGTGTATGCTGGAAATGAATGGATACATTTCCAGTGCCAGTCAAAAAATAATTACCTTAATCAAACCGCATAGCTATACGTCATGTTGACATAAACTGCGTATAGTATTATACGCAGTAATGATATATACTGCGTATAGTTAATTACCTGGTGACAAAATGAAACCAGTATCTGGAAATATACAGTTGCTCTATGCGGATTTATTGCAGTCATGCTTGAGAAGCGCTGCGCCGGATGGACGTGGCCTGTCTTTTGTTAAAAAGGATATCGGTGGCAACATCCATTGGTATCTGCAACTTACGGTAGGCAGCCGCAAGACGCAACATTATCTGGGCCCGGACAGCAAGGAATTACAGGGAAAAATGGCCAGGGAGAAATCCTTATGGAAGGAAGCAGCGCCGGATGTACGGGAAAGGCAGAAACTCGTGAGTGCACTGGTTGCGGGTGGTGCATATACTGTCAGTACGGGGGAAGCGCGGGTGCTGGAAATACTGGAACGTACAGGAGTCTTTCTTGTCGGCGGAACACTGATCGGTTCACAAGCCTTCAGAGTACTGGGGAATATGCTGGGGGTGACCTGGGACAGTCAGGCAACCACGACACAGGATATTGATATCGCAGATATCAATGTTCTGCCTGTCGGGTTGAAAAATCAAAGTGTTGATCTGCAAACAGCGTTACTGGAATCCGAACTGGGGATATTTGCAGTCCCTGCCCTGGATCGAAAATCACCTTCCACCAGTTTCAAGGTCCGTAATGAAGCGCTACAGGTAGATGTATTGACCCCCCTGCAAGGCAAGACGTCATCCAAACCGGTTTTATTAAAAAATCTAAACACATTTGCCGAACCATTACGGTTTCTGGATTACCTGCTGGAAGATATTCAACCGGCAATCGTTGTTGCAAAATCGGGTATTCTGGTAAATGTGCCAACACCTGCACGGTATGCATTTCACAAAATGGTAACCGCCAGCCGCCGTTCAACATACTGGCAGAGCAAAACAGGTAAAGATATCCGCCAGGCACAACAATTGTTTGCAGCCCTGCTTGATCTTCGTCCCGGGGATATCGTCATTGCATGGGAGGCAGTACAGAAACAGCCGGCGGCATTTAAAAAGGCAGTGAAGCAGTCCTGGAAAAAACTGGGCGGAGAGGTACAGCAACGTTTAATTAGTGAAGCAGGTATTGTTGTTAAATGAAACAGTAGTACCTGAAATGGGCGTAATTTATTGACAGGAGTTTAAACAAAGAGTAACTAAAGTAATTCCAATCGGGGGACGACTGTAGGGATACAGGAGGTAGACAATGTCAGGAACAAATTGTCGAGAAAATTATCTGCTGGCATATGTGGAAGTACAAGATATGTTCATAGTGATGTAATTGTTTCAGTCTATCGAGGAAAATAATAATGGAAAGGAAATCACCACTCAAAGACAAACCTTTGAGACAAGCAGGTCAATCTGTTCAGGAACAATTGGATAAACTGTTTGACGATAAATTCATGATCTATTTCCTAATCGCTGGATTAATGATTTTTTTAACAGCATTCGAATGGTATCGATATTATAAGAATCTTGAAATAAATCCTGTCGCAATAACGATTATTTCCCTGCCCGTTTTTGTATTCTGTGCCTATAAAATATTTTCATTAATAAAAGTCATAAAACGATTAAAACTTGGCCGGGATGGTGAAAAGATTGTTGCGGAGGAATTGGAGAAATTAAGGGCTAGTGGTTCTATAGTTTTTCACGATATTGTTGGAGATAAGTTTAATTTGGATCACGTAGTGTTGTCGCCAAAGGGAATTTATGTAGTTGAGACAAAAACATATTCAAAACCAGACGGACGGAGAGCGGAAGTAAAACTGGATGGCAATTCCATTCTGGTAGATGGGCAATTACCTGAGCGAGATCCAATTACTCAAGTAAAAGCAGCTAGTGTATGGCTTCATAAAATATTGGCTCAATCAACAGGTAAAAAGTTTTTTGTTTGTCCGGTTATTCTTTTTCCAGGATGGTACGTTTATGAGGAAAATCATCCGGATTTTATGGTTCTAAATCCCGAGAGATTTCCAAAGGCACTGGAACGAAAATCCAACATGCTCAATGAAAATGATATGACATTAGCCGCATATCATCTATCAAGATACATAAGAGCTACATAAATGATATTTTGGGTGGGGATAACAGACGCAGACTGGTTCATACACCTGTCAAGGTTAAAACCGGATGAGGTCAATTTTTGGCAACCCGGACCCACACCACCCCGGAAAATGGATCCCGGCACATTATTTCTGTTCAAGTTACATGCACCTAATAATGTAGTAGTAGGCGGCGGCTATTTTGTTCGCTTCACGGTACTTCCCTGTTTCCTGGCCTGGGAGGCGTTTGGAGAGAAAAACGGCGTCACTTCTTTACAGGAATTAATTCAACGCATGACTCATTACCGGCACAGCCAGCAAACCAGCGGAAGTGAAATTGGTTGCAATATACTGGTGGAACCGTTTTTCTTTCCTGAGCAAGACTGGATACCAATCCCTGAAAACTGGAAGTCACCTACTCAAAGGGGCAAAACCTACGATACTAATGACGAATATGGCGCTGAACTGTGGCAGGCTGTCCAGCACCGGTTAGCAGGCAAAGTCAGTGCGATTGAAGAAGTTGCAGACAATGACTCGGAACAATACGGGAACGAGTACTTAACACGGGCAAGGCTCGGCCAGGGGTCGTTTCGCATACTGGTGACGGATGCTTACCATCGCCGCTGTGCCGTGACAAATGAAAAAACACTGCCCGCGCTCGAAGCCGCGCATATCAAGTCATATAGCCAGAATGGACCGCACCAGACAAGCAACGGACTATTATTAAGAGCAGATATTCATCGTCTATTCGATGATGGCTATGTAACGCTTGATTCCGATCTGCGTTTCCTGGTCAGTGAACGGGTCAGGGAGCAGTTTGAGAACGGCCGCGAATACTACCGATTCAACGGGGTAAAATTACAGAATCTGCCCGACTCGATGAATGATCTGCCATCAAAGGAATTCATAAAGTGGCATAATGAAGAGTGTTTTGAGCGGATATAGGGCCTGTCTATGGTAAGTCCTTCAGATTCATCGTCGCGAGCTTGGTATGGCGCATCCATTGCTGAATTCTTGCAATCTCAACCGGATACCATTGTCGGTCGGCTGGCAAGAAACAGCAGCTTCTCGCTGCTTACGACACAAAAGGACGCTTGGCTAGGACAGATTGACATACTGCAATCTTGCCTCGTTGACTTGTCAGGCATGTTGTTTTTTGAGTTCAACATCCCACGCATGGGTCGTCGCATTGACACGGTGCTACTAATAGGCCCAATTGTGTTCGTGATAGAGTTCAAGGTAGGCGAAAGTGCTTTCGAGCGTGCAGCCATTGACCAAGTGTGGGATTACGCCTTGGATCTGAAGAATTTCCACGAAGCTAGTCATTGTGCTTCAATTATTCCAATACTCGTCGTCACTGGAGCTGCTCCATCACCGATGTTAAAACTGCAAGCTTACGAGGATAAGGTCTATTGCCCGATATTGGCGCACCCCGACGTACTTCGTGGTGCGATCGACTTTGCTCTGCAAGCTATCGCTGGTGAGACGCTCGATGCGAAACACTGGTCATGCGCACCGTATTATCCTACACCCACAATCGTAGAGGCCGCGCGGTCACTTTACGCACAGCATTCCGTTGAATCCATCGCACGCTTTGATGCGGGTGCGCAAAATCTTAGCGTTACATCGCACCGTATTGAGCAACTAGTGGAAGAGGCGAAATTACTAGAACGAAAACTAATTTGCTTCGTTACAGGTGTACCAGGAGCCGGTAAAACACTGGTCGGATTGAATATAGCCACTCGACGTCGTGACGTGGACCAACCAACTCACGCTGTCTTCCTTTCAGGGAACGGCCCGCTGGTTGCTGTACTGCGTGAAGCACTTACACGTGACGAGGTTGAGCGTAAAAAAAATTGTGGGATTCGTGTACGTGAGGGGAAAGTGGCGGGAAGTGTTAAAGCTTTCATCCAGAATGTACATAATTTTCGCGACGATGCACTAATAGATACTGGAGCTCCGGCGGAACACGTTGTTATCTTCGATGAGGCACAACGTGCCTGGAATTTACGGCATACCGCGAGCTTCATGCGGCGAAAGAAAAATCACCCTGATTTCTCCAGCTCAGAGCCCGAGTTTCTAATCTCATGTATGGATCGACACCCTAATTGGGCTGTTGTTATATGCCTCGTCGGTGGCGGTCAGGAAATCAATACTGGTGAAGCTGGAATTGATGCATGGCTTGAAACAATGAATTTTAAATTTCCACATTGGCACATGTATATCTCATCAAGGCTAACCGACAGCGAGTATGCGGCAGGCAATGCGTTGAAGTTCGTACAACAGAGACAGAATACTTATTTTGACGACCGATTGCACCTTGCTGTATCGATGAGATCATTTCGAGCTGAAAACGTGTCTACATTCGTCAAGGCGCTGCTTGATTGTGAAACACAAACCGCGCGCGATGAATTCAGACAGTTTGCTGATCGCTATCCGATTGCAATTTCGCGCGACTTGAGTCTTGCCAAGCAGTGGATTCGAAAGTGCGCTAGGGGAACAGAACGATTTGGATTAGTTGCATCATCGAAGGCCCAACGCCTCAAACCACATGCGATTGATATCCGTGTGAATGTTGATCCGGTGCATTGGTTTCTCAACGACAGGGACGATACACGATCGAGCTACTATCTAGAAGATGCCGCCACAGAATTTCAAGTACAAGGCCTAGAGCTCGATTGGGTTTGTGTGACTTGGGATGGAGACCTGCGCTTCACCGGTTCGGGGTGGGGCTATCACGACTTTCGTGGCGACCGGTGGTGCAATATTGCAAATCAAGACAAACGACACTACCTTCTTAACGCTTACCGAGTCCTGCTTACACGCGCTCGACAGGGAATGGTAATTTTTATTCCACCAGGTGATCCGGGAGATCCGACGCGGTTGCCTGAATTTTATGATTCAACTTTCCAATATTTTACCGAGCTCGGCATTACTATGTTGACCTGAATATTCTCGAGGAAGTGCTTGCAGCCAATAATTGATGTCGTCAGTTTGGGAGAAATCGGTGACAGGCCTTAAATCTTGAAATACTACATGACTAAATTCTACCTCCCATCAAAAGGTCCTGAATCCTGGAAAGAATTATTAGCTGAACCTGATAAACATTGGAAAACAGGTTATTCCGCACGTTCTATAGCCTATTGCTGGGAAGAAGCACATGGACTCATTTTAGGGTCAGACTCGAAATAATTTTGAAGTGGTTGGATTTATACGTTCGCTATTGTCATTCTATCTTTATCTTCCTGTTAGATGTGCAAACGATTCCGCCAATACCCTGGTCGTCGAGACTGATGCGCTATAGCGACAACGATAATATCCTGGGAGGACTCCCGCACAACAATATCATATGGGAAACGCCTAAGGACGAGTCTTTTGGCTCCTCTGGAACCTGCTGTACCGGGCATGTTCGTGAGAGGTACGACTTCATCTTCGAGAAGGTCGAGGGCTGCGGTAACCGCATGGTCAAACTCAACACCAAGACCGGGACGCTCTTGTTCGTACCAAGCTGCCGCCTCAACAGCTCTTCGGCGGCTTCCTCAAGAATCCATACTCGGCGCACTATCGGCTGCCGATCCGTGCCTGCATTCGTCGCCGAAATTCATCTCGATCAATAAGCTTCGCAGTGCCAGCATCAATTTCAGCAAGGCGGCGCAGAATTTCCTTATCCCAAGCCTCAGTGGCATCCGCGTCAGTGGGCGCATCCAAGCATTTAACCAAAGCATATGCTAACTCGGCACGCTCCGCCTCTGATAGCATTAGCACCTCAGAACGAAGCTTGCTCAATGTTTCAGTTTCCATAAGTCCTCCACAAAAATACAATGCATATCTATGATATTCCGGTTGAGCACACCTAACAACCCATCACTAGGGTCAGCCTCGATTTAATCCTGCAAGGAAGATATACTGACCAGAAGTTATCACACAAGGACGGTGCATCATGGCAAGGTTGCCGAGATTTTTCATCCCCAATCAGCCCCAGCATATTATCCAGCGCGGGAATAACTGCGAACTTATTTTTGCCGACAGGGGGATTGCTCAGGGACAGACCACGGTTTTGGATTTTTAAGTGGTCGTAGCCCTTTATGGTTTGAGGATTATGCGGC
>Ga0214472_10002607_pt1 | contig 19314 bp, 15 predicted proteins | sample RVTome_6_FD_207662 | JGI IMG/M metagenome (GOLD analysis project Ga0214472, IMG submission 207662) | Soil microbial communities from uranium-contaminated site in the Upper Colorado River Basin, Wyoming, United States - RVT140D175 | ecosystem: Environmental > Terrestrial > Soil > Contaminated >...
CCATGAATGACAGGATCGCGTAGGGCCCCGGCGAGCAGCGCAGTCCATCCCTGGTCGCCAAAGAGCAGCGCCGGGTTGAAGCCGATCCCTGGAGCCAACTCGCTCCACTCGCCGGTCAGGGGATCGGTGACCCAGGTGCGGTCGGCCACCGACACGGTCCCCACCCCGATCGTGATGTCACCTAGCCGGAGCATCAACACCGCCTCGCCGCGGTCCGGGGCGAGGTACGTGCCCTCGGCATCGACGAACTCGAGCCCGGTGATCTCGATCGGCGCGCCGGAGACGGACATCTCGAATCCGGCCGAGGAGAGGGCAGCCATGGCGGCATGGGAGTCATCGAGAACCTGCTGCACCGGCGGCACGGGTTGGTCGGAGGTGTCCGACCCACCGCAGGCGGCGAGGACTAGGGCCACAAGCCCGAGCGTCGTTCGAACGCGCATGGGGGGAGGCTATCGCCCGTCGCCCGTCGCCCGTCGCCCGTAGGCCTCCGGCTCCCGCTCCAGCACCGGCCACGGCTAGAGAGGGCCGAACGGTTGCGGACGTGGAACTCGTCTCTGGCTGAGGCAGGAGCCGCCGAGCGCTGGCGAGGCCTTACGCCACCACTGGCTTGAGGATCTCTTCGAGCGTCGGGCCCTTGACCTCCACCAGGTCGTAGAAGACGCGGACGCTGGGGACCTCCAGTTCGAGTACCCGGGCCAGGTCGATGGGGGTGCCGATCACGATGACGTCGGCCTCTTTGGCGGCGGCATGGATCGTCTCCCGGAGCTCGCGCTGCTGCTTCTCGCCGTAGCCCATGGCCGGCAGCACGTCGTGCAGGTGGCCGTAGGTCTCGAACATCTTGGCGATCGAGCCAACGGCGTACTTACGGGGGTCGATGATCTCCGCAGCCCCATAGCGCTGGGCGGCGATCAGCCCGGCACCGAAGCCCATGTCGCCGTGGGTGGTGGTCGGCCCGTCTTCGACGACGAGCACCTTCTTGCCTTCGATGGACGCCCCCTCCTCGAGGCGAACCTGCGACTCGGCTTCGATGACCGTCGCCTCCGGGTTGGCGGCCGCGATGTTCCCCCTGATCGTCTCGAGATCGTCGGGCCTCGCCGAGTCGACCTTGTTGACGATGATGACGTTGGCACGCCGGAAGTTGGCCTCGCCCGGCCAGTACGCCAGCTCGTGCCCGGCGCGGTGCGGGTCGACCACGCAGATGTCGATGTCGGGGGCGATGAACGGGGTGTCGTTGTTCCCCCCATCCCACAGGATGATCTCCGCCTCGGCCTCGGCCGCCTCCAAAATCGCCGCATAGTCGGCGCCGGCAAATATGACCGCACCATCGCGGATGTACGGCTCGTACTCCTCGCGCTCCTCGATCGTCACCTCGGCGGCGTCGAGGTCCTCGAACGACTCGAACCGCTGCAGGCGCTGCTTCACCAGGTTGCCGTAAGGCATCGGATGGCGGATGGCCGCGGCAGACCTGCCCGACGCCGCCACGATGCCCCGGATCTTCCGGCTGGTCTGGCTCTTCCCGGAGCCGGTGCGGACCGCGGTCACGGAGATCACCGGCTTGGAGGACTTCAGCATCGTCTCCCCGCCCGGCAGGTGGTAGGCGGCCCCGCTGGCGACGGCGCGAGCCCCCAGATGCATGACGTGCTCATGGGACACGTCGGAGTAGGAGAACACGACCAGGTCGACGCCATGCTGGGCGATGAGGGACTCGAGGTCGTCCTCCTGAAGGATCGGGATGCCCTGCGGATAGCGCTCCCCGGCGAGCTCCGGCGGGTACTGCCGGCCGGAGATGTCGGGAATCTGGGTGGCGGTGAAGGCCACCACCTCGTACGAGGGATCGTCGCGGTAGAGGACGTTGAAATTGTGAAAATCCCTACCTGCGGCTCCGAGAATGACGACCCGGGTCGGCATGTTCCTCCTGGTTGCGTAGACGCCCGATGGTAAGTGCTCTGTCTACTGCGTGGGCGAGTCGACGGCAACGCGGGGAGTTTGGCATTGGCCGGGGTGGGGAATCACCCCGGCAGCCAAACGGAGTGATTCAACCGTGGCTACCACAGAGACAGAGACGACGCGAACGGAAGAGCGTTACGACGATGTCGACGACGACTTGGACGATCGCACACGTACCGTCGTACACGAGTACCGCCAGGCGGAGGAAGACGCCGGCACCAGCGTCCGATGGGGCCCATGGAGCCCGGCGCAGCTGATCTCCGGGGCCATCGGACTGTTCCTGACGGTGTTGGGCGGGATCGCCCTGGCCCGGACCGGGCTCGGCGATTTGACCGCGCCGGAGACCACCGTCCTGGGGTTCGGTCACACGCCCCTGTTGGGCCTGATCGAAGTTGTCTTCGGGCTGTTCCTGATGCTCGATGCGGCCAGCGCATTCGCCTCCCGCGGCATGCTCATCGGGTTCGGCGCCATCGCCGCCGCATTCGGCCTGATCGTCGTGATCGAGCCTGGTGCGTTCCAGGACTGGCTCGGTGTCGCCAGGAACAGCGGCTGGCTTTTCCTCGGCATCGGCGCCGGCGCCTTCGTCCTGGGGAGCGTGTCCCCGGTATTCACCAAGCGCTGACCGAGAACCGTCGTGGTGGGTCGGGGGCCGGAACTTACCCGGGAGCGTCTGTTTGCCTCATGCCGACCGAAGTCAAGGACAGGCAAGGGTCATCGGAGAGCATGCGTCCATCCCGGAGACGGTGAGTCGCCTCAGCTCTCTCCGAGATGGAAGGGGATGCTCGTCACCGCGATCCCCGGCTCCCTGGCGAGGGTGCCTTTGATGGCCAGGCCGGTCTGGTTGTGGAGCAATTGCGCAATTCGACCGGGCACGATGAACTCGGGGATCACCACGGAGATGAGTGTTCCCGGCGCCGCGACCCTGCGCCTCTCCTTCAGATACCGGGTGAGCGGGCGAACGATCTCCCGGAAGGGACTGTCGAGGATCTCCAGCCGAATCATGATCCCCGCCTGCCGCCAATGCCGCTCGATCCGTTCTCGCTGGTCGTGGTCGACATCGATGTGAACCGCGGTCACGGGCGGACCGAGTCGTTGGGCGTAGGCGAGTGCTTCACGGATTGGCCGTGTCATGTCCGATACGAGGACGACCTGCTCCACGTGGCGGGTCGGGACGCGGACGAGCTTGCTGCGGCGGGACCTTCTCAACACGTTGAGATCGGTGACGGCTACCCGGTGCTCGAAGAGGAGTCGGATCTTGATGGCGAGGCTGTGGCGGTGCAGGAACGGTGCCAGCAGGGAGCGGGTCCGTACCCGGTCGGCGAGGATCACGGTGACGATCCTCCCCGGGTGCTCGTCCCTCTCCCGGCGAACCCTGGCAACCACTCGCTTGGTGATGGATAGGCTTTCGCCCGGGAGAATCTCCAATGCGTGCCCGGGATGAGCCGAGTCCCAGGTATAGACCAAGTCGTCTGATCGACGCTCCTCGGCGTGCACACACGTCACGGATTCGGCGTGGATCAGGCTCGCGTATGCCAAGGCGCGGTCGGTGCCTTCATCGTGATGCGCCACCAGTACGACGACTCGGGTGGGCCGCGGCGACGGCTCTGCCGGAATGGTGCGGAGCTGGTCGGCGACTCCGCGGTAATGACGACGTATGCCCAGCATCAGAGACACGAGGAGGGGCACTGAAGCGATCACAATCCAGGCACCGTGGACGAACTTGACCGTGGCGATCACCACCAGCACGACTCCGGTGGTGACGGCGCCGAGGGCGTTGACGGCCACCGAACGACGCCAGCCCCGATCGCGCGTCCGCAGCCAATGACGGACCATGCCGGTCTGGCTGAGCGTGAAGGCGGTGAAGACGCCGACGACATACAACTGGATGAGGCGGCTGACCTGGGCATCGAAGACGATCAGCAGTGCAGCCGCGATCAGGGCGAGAGCCAGGATCCCGTTGGAGAAGACGAGGCGGTCTCCCCGATTGACGAACTGGCGAGGCATCAGGCGGTGCCGCGCCAGGATCGCCGAGAGCCGGGGGAAGTCTTGATAGGCGGTGTTGGCGGCCAGAACCAGGATGGCCGCTGTAGAGATCTGCAGTGCGTAGAAGCCCATGCCTCCACCGAAGGCTGCACGCCCGATCTGGGAGATGACCGTGCCGAACTCGTCGATCGTGCTCTCGGTGATCCGCACCTCGAACAACCGGGCGAGCGTCGAGATACCGAGGAACATGGTGATCGAGATCGCCCCCATGATCCCGAGCGTCGCCGCGGCATTGTGCGCCTTGGGTTCCCGAAACGCCTGCACCCCGTTGGCCACGGCTTCCACGCCGGTGAGCGCGGTCGAACCCGAGGCGAAGGCGCGCAGCACCAATAGCAGTCCGACCGCCCCAACTTCGGGCCGAATCGTTGCCCCTGCCGAGATCGCCCGCGGGCACTCACCGTCCAGGCATCCAGCGAACCCGGCCACCAGCATCATTGCCACTGTCGCCACGAACAGGTAGGTGGGGATGGCGAAGATGGTCGAGGCCTCTTTGACTCCACGCAGGTTGGCAATCGTCAGGATGATTACGAACCCCAAAGCCAGCTCGACGCGCCAGCCGATCATTCCCGGGGCCGCCGAGGTGATGGCAGCGGTGCCTGCCGCCACCGAAACCGAGACTGTCAAGACATAGTCGATGAGCAAGGCGGCGGCCGCGACCGCACCCGTCCGGATCCCAAGGTTGTCGTGTGCCACGATGAAGGCACCGCCTCCGCCGGGATATGCCCGGATCGTCTGCCGGTACGAGAAGATCACGATGAGCAGCAGCGCGGCGATGCTGAGTGAGATCGGCGTCAACAGCGCGAAGGCGGACGCGCCGGCCAGTGCCAGAACCAGCATCGCTTCCTCGGTGGCGTATGCCACCGACGACAACGGGTCCGAGGCGAAGACGGGAAGGGCCAGCCGCTTGGGGAGGAGTTGGTTCTGCTCCTCGTAGGAGGCGAGCGGCCGGCCGAGGAGGCGGTGCTTTAGACCCATGAGCGCCACCATGATGGTCGTTTCGGCCGCTTCAAGCCCCGATCGGCCATCAAGCTCATCCTGGTTCCCTGCGGGTTCTCGCTACTTCCGCATGGCCGACGCCCGATGCCGCCGGGCGATCTCGGCGATGCGGATGTCTTCGACCGTGACGAACGCGGTCGGGTTCGCGTTGTGGATGATCCCGATGGCGGTCTTCGCCTGGCGCCGGGGAAGCACGAGGAATGTGACCCGAACCTCGCCATCGCGCCCTTCGGCGTTGACCACGGTCACCGCGTAGCCCTCATCCCGAAGGGCGGCAGCTACCGAAGGGGTCGCGACGGGGGTCACGACTCGGATGAACGCGGTGCCCATGGCGACCCACCGCTCGATGTATCCGCCCAGCAGGGTGCCGACGGCGAAACCTGCGGCGAACGAGACGATCCGGATCGGATTGTCGAGGTTCGAGAACACGATCGCCGCGGCGCTGACCCAGAGGAGCGACTCGAAGAACCCGAGCACCGCCGCCAGACCGATGCGGCCGCGCATGAGCGTCACGATCCGCACGCTGGCGATCGAGACATCGCCGATGCGGAGCAGGAATATGCCGAGTGCGCTGAGTGCGAGTTCCATGGGGTGGGGGAGACGAGCGCACATTCTCACCGGATCGGCGAGCGAGTCCGAATTCGCGAGCGGGGACCTTTGGCCCTTCGGGGTCTCTGCCGCGTGACCTCGAGAGACCACACCCGGTCTCGCGAGCGTCGATTGGGGTGCCTCGGAATGGTATCTGTCGGGGCGCGGGACCGTCGCCCCCGGCGTAACGTATCTCCACACCGCACCAGGGGGACGATGACCGAGCGGATCGGCTTGTTGGGATTCGGGTCCTATGCGCCGGCGCGGGTGATGACCAACGACGATTGGGCGACGTTGGTCGACACCGACGACCAGTGGATTACGGAGCGGACCGGCATCAAGGAGCGTCGCTTCGCAGCTGACGACGAGACGACCCTCGACCTCGCCGCGGCGGCTGCCGAGAAGGCGCTCGCCGATGCCGGGCTCGATGCCGCCGACCTCGACGAGATCATCGTGGCGTCGGACACCCCCGAGGTGTACACGCCGGACACTGCGGCTTTCCTCCAGGACCGGATCGGGGCGCGGGAGGTCCCGGCGTTCGATCTCGGGGGGAGCGGCTGTGCGGGCTTCGTGCTCGGCGTCGACGTGGCACGCTCGCGGGTGATGGCGGGAGCCAGGCGCGTCCTCGTCGTTGGTGTGGAACTGATATCCCGTCTCATGGACTGGACGGACCGCAACACCTGCGTGCTCTTCGGCGACGCCGCGGGCGCGGTGGTGGTCGGGTCGGGGGACGTCGCGGCCGAGATTCTCGGCGGGACCTCGGGAACCGACGGCAGCAAGGCAGGGATCCTGACCCTCGAGACCGGGGGCACCCGCCGCCCCTTCACCACCGAGGAGGCGGCCAAGGGAGGACAGCACGACATCGTGATGAACGGCCGCGAGGTCTTCCGGGAAGCGGTGCGACGGATGAGTGCGGCCACCGAGCAACTGCTCGAGAAGATCGGTCGGGCGAAAGAAGACGTGGCGCTGGTAATCCCACATCAAGCGAACTTGCGGATCATCGACGCGGTTCGGTCCAAGCTCGGAGTCGGCGCGGACAAGGTCTACGTCAATGTCGACCGGTTCGGCAACACCGGGTCGGCCTCGGTCCCCCTGGCGCTCGCCCAGGCGCGCGAGGAGGGGAGGATCGCGGCAGGTGATCTCGTGGTGCTGACGGCTTTCGGGGCCGGTTTCCACTGGGCGGCGGCGGCACTCCAGTTCTAAGTGCCCCCTCCGGTCTCGCCGACGCTCGGCCACCTCCCCCGCTGAGGCGGAGGGGGGCGCGCGTTGGCACCGATCCGGATGCAGCCAGGTGCCCGCCTCTACCATCCGACCGTGACCACACCTGACAGCCCTTGGGGCCCCAAGTACCTGGGCTGGGGGTTCACCGCCCTCGGGGTGGCCGGCATCGTCCTTGGCCTCGCCATCGCCGGGCTGGGCGTGGTCGTCCTCGGCCTCACGGACGACGTGAGTGGGGACACGACGACGGCGCTGTCCGAGGTCCTCGAATCCACAACGGACGGGATTGACACGGCACAGTCGATACTCACCGCTGCCGACGAAGGGCTGGCCTCCGTGGACGACGGCATGGCCGACTTCCGCGATGGGCTTGGCGACTTCGACACTGCGCTCGCCGACATGTCCGAGGTGATCGGCACCGATCTTGCCGACAGCTTCGATTCGTTGCGCGCCACCTTCCCGGATCTCATCGAACTCGCCGATGTGCTCGACGAGGTGATCGCGGTCCTGGAGGCCTTCGGTGTGGAAACCGACGCCGAGACCACCCTCGGGGAGGCGTTTCGCGCCATGGACGAGTCGCTCGCCGACGTCCCGGAGAAGTTGCGCGAGCAGGGCAGGCTGCTCGAGGAGGGAAGGGCCGACCTGGCATCTGTCCGGTCGAGCCTGGATCAGATCGAGTCGAGCCTGGCGTCGATGCGGGTCGAGTTCGCCGACGCGTCGCTGCTGTTCGAGGACTACCGGGCCGGAATCGGCGAGGTCCAGGTGAATGTCGACCGGACCGGGTCCGACGTCGATCGTTGGCGGCCGGTGGCGGGGTGGGCGCTGGTCGCCGGCGGCATCCTCATGACCCTGTGGCAGGGGGTTCCGCTCTACCTCGGATCCCGTATCAGAGGGAGCAGCTGATGAGGCCAGCGACCTATTCGGTCACCCCCTGAGACTCAGCGGGCGGCGAGGATGCCCAGGCCGCCGTCGAGGCGGGCCGGCCCATCCCAGCCCTCCGAGCCCGGAGGAACGGCCACGGCATCGGGGTCGGCTCCCGAGCGGACCTCGTCGAGGAGGCTCGTCACCGCTCGCATGTACGGGACCATCACCTCGAGCACCTCCTTGCCCCCGCTGCGGCCGTGGCCAGGGACGAAATGTTCGGGATCGAGGGCGACCAGGCGTTCCAGGACCCAACCCAGTCTGCGGGATGCCCGTCCTCGATCCTGGGTGGATGGCGTTCCAGCAGAGGTCTCCCGCCACGAGCGCCCGATCCTCGGGAAGCCACAGGAAGGCGTCGCTGTCGGTGTGCCCGCCGCCGAGGGTGGCGACCTCGACCGAGCGCTCGTCCTCGATCATCAGGCGGCCATCGATGAGAACGTCTGGAGGAGGGTGGGGGTGGGGCCCCGCCCGGGTCTGGCTGGCACGGCCGAGCGATCGGCTCTGGAAAAGAAGAATCGGGAGGCACTTCGGCGCCATCGCCGCCGTGAGGGACCAGCTCACGGGCCTCCCGATTCCGGTGGTCCGGGTTGGAGTCGCTACCGAACACGAGAAGGTCTCGTGGAGCAGCCACCCCAGTGGCCGCTCAGCGCCCGACCACCTCCGGGGTCCTGCAAAGACTGTCAATCACGTGGGGACCACCTCCTTTCTCCGTGGCGGCATGATGCCACATCTGCCCGCTACGCGGGCGACCGCAGAAGGCAGGGCGCAGATGGCAGACAAAGCTACGAGGAGGACCCGACACGAGTCATCGGTCCCGTCGGGCTCTGCCATCTGCCTTCTGCGATCTGCCCTCTGTTCACTTTGAGAAAGTCGCGATTTCGTGGCATGGTGCCGGTTGTGACTCAGCACTCGATCTCGAAGCTGACCGGGGGCCGCCCCCGGAAGACGTATGGGGGCGACCGGGTGTGCAGCCACGACGGCTGTGACACGCGGATCTCCTCGTACAACAAGAACGACCTGTGCTGGACCCATTTCCAGCCGGTTCCCCGCCCTGCACGCATCCCGCAGCCGACCAAGAGCTGACGGCCTCAGGCGGTGAGCGAATCGGTCGCCGACTTCATCAGGTTTCGGCTCGTGGCAAGCCGAAACCTGAACTCGGGGTGAGCGATCCGCTCACCCCCTCAGGCGAGCCGCCAGCTCTTTTCCAATGGCGGGACGTCCGCGTACACGGTGTACTGCGGTCCCTCCTCCGGATCTTCGATTGGTGGACCCATTCGGCTGAACCCCATGCGCTCGAAGAACCCGTAGGCGGCGACCCGGGTGGTGCACCACAGCACCGAGCCCGATCGGCTCGAGGCGTGCTCCAGGCACCGCTCCAGGAGCCATGCCCCGACGCCATTGCCGCGATGGCCCCGCTCCACGGCGATGTCGCGGATTCGCCAGGCCGAGGCCACCGGCGATCCCGGCATCGCCTGCGGATGCACCGAGGCGACTCCGACCAGCACACCGTCTTTGAATGCGCCCACATGGAGCGCCGCCGGGTCACGGTCGGACTGGTAGTCGACGGCGGCCGGGGGGAGGGTGGGGTGGAGGAGGGCACGGCGCAGCGGCCTGGCTTCCGCCGGCTCGATCGGTTGGATCTCGTAGTCGGACATTTTGGTCTCGCTGATGTCTGGGAGGGTAGAACCCGGATCGGTGTTGTGGTCTGGCAATTGGCAATGGTGATGTTCGACCGCCACCTCCGAGCACCGCCGACGAGGATCGCTGGTTGCTGGTTGCTCCCACCGTAAACTACACTTGTGTAATCTATCCGGGGTATGGGCATGGTTCTGACGGCACCGACCACCACCGACCATCAGGCGGCCGCCACCACTGCGGCTTCGATCCACCTCCACTATGAGGGCTCGGTCATCGAGACACCGTTGGCTGCCTTCACCGGCGTGCCCGCCCTCGATGGCATCGCGGTGGTCGCCCCGGAGAGGGGACTCGTCGAGTGGTTCCCCAGTGAGACCCAGGCGTTGGCCGATCTCGTCGCACCGGCCCGGACCGGTTCGGCCGACTGGGACGTGTCGGTGATCGTCCCGGCCTCTCGCATGGGGGAGGCGCACCGCGCGCTACGAGGCGCCCCCATTACCCTGCAGCCGTGGTGGGCGGACGGTGAGAGCGTGAGGTTCGGGGGTCCCGAAGTACCCTGACGGGTGCCATGCCGGTACCCCTCTTCACCCAGACGGTCATCGCCTTCCTGTGGGACTTCGATCGCACCCTGATCCCCGGCAACCAGCAGGAGGCGCTGTTCGCCGAATACGGCGTCGATGAAGCGACCTTCTGGAAGGAGGTCGAAGGCCTCGTCGAGTTCCATTCGATGAACGGCGCGCGCGTCGCCCGGGATGCCGCCTACCTGTTGCACATCCTCTCCTATGTCGAGTCGGGCGTATTCACCGGGCTCACCAACGCCAAGCTGCGAGAGCTCGGCGGCAAGCTGCAGCCGTCGCCGGGGATGCCCGACTTCCTCGAGGCCTCACGGGAGCGGGTGGCGTCGAACCCGCGTCTCGCCGCAGAGGGCATCACCGTTGAGCACTACGTGGTGTCGACCGGCATCAGGCCGATGATCGCCGGCAGTCCGCTTGCGCCCCACCTCGACGACATCTGGGCGAACAGCTTCATCGAGCGACAGGCGCCGCCGGGCTATCTGGAGCGCCTCCCGGTCGAGTCGGGTGAGCACCCGATCAGCCACCTCTCGTATGTGATCGACAACACGTCGAAGACCCGGGCGATCTTCGAGATCAACAAGGGTGTCAACAAGAACCCGTCGATCGATGTGAACGCCCGGATGGGCCTGGAGCAGCGGCGCGTCCCTATCCGCAACATGATCTACATCGCCGACGGGCCTAGCGACATCCCGTCCTTCTCGATCGTCAACGAGCGGGGCGGCAAGACACTGGGCGTGTACACCACCGAGCCGAAGAACAACTTCCGTGGTGTGCGCGACCTCCAAGAGCAGGGGCGGATTCAGGGCATGGCCGAGGCCGACTTCCGCGAGGGCCGGGCGGCCTACCTGTGGCTCATGGACTCGCTCGACCAGATCGCCCAGGAGATCCTCGAGGACCGGGGCCGCGCCTTCGCCGACATCCCCAAGCCTCCGGGGCATGTGTAGGGCCGGCACTTCGCTTCGGCCCGCCCCAGCCCCAGCCACAGCTCCAGCCGGACGCCTAGGACCGCCGGGTATCGTGTCTGGCAGGTGCTGGAGCTGGAGCTGGAGCCGGGAGGACTCATGAAACTCGAAGGCAGTGGGGCGTTGGTCACCGGGGGCGGGTCGGGTCTCGGTGAGGCCACGGCTCGGGCCCTCGCCGGCCGCGGGGCGAAGGTCACGCTGCTAGATCTCCCGGCCTCGAGCGGGGCGGAGGTCGCCGAGCACATCGGTGGCGCCTTCCTGGCAGCCGACGTCACCAACCCGTCCGAGGTCCAGGAGGCCGTCGAAGCCGCCGCCGGGGCCATGGGCGGCATCCATCTCTGCCTCAACGCTGCTGGTATCGCCCCCGCCCACCGCGTCGTCACCCGGTCGGGCGACCTCTTCCCGCTAGAGCTGTACGAGGCCGTGATCCGAGTCAACCTCGTCGGCACCTTCGACGTCACCCGCCATGTCGCCCGTGCCATGTCCGAGAACACGCCCAACGACGACGGCGAGCGCGGGGCGATCGTCAACGTCGCATCGATCGCGGCGACCGAGGGCCAGATCGGCCAGGCGGCGTACTCGGCCTCAAAGGGGGGAGTGGCCGCCATGACACTCCCGCTGGCCCGTGATCTCGCCTCCTATGGCATTCGGGTGAACACGATCGCCCCGGGGATCATGGAGACGCCGATGATCGCCGGCATGACCGACGAGGTGCGTGAGTCGCTGTCGCAGGTCCATGTCTTCCCCAAGCGTCTGGGGCGCCCCGAGGAATTCGCCGCGCTGGCCCTCCACCTGTTCGAGAACACCCTCATCAACGGCGAGACGGTCCGCCTCGACGCCGGCGCTCGCATGGGGCCGCGGTAAGCAGCAAGTCGCAAGTAGCAAGTCGCAAGACTCCGAGTTGCAGGTGCATGCGGCTTGGCGGTCACAGAAGAGGCCGCGCCGACGACTCTTGCGAGCGGCGGGAGGCAGGAGGCGGAAGGCGCCCTCCAACGGTTCAGGCCGGTGTGAAGCGCGCCGATAGACCGGTGAGTAACGAGGAGGGACCACGGTCGTCGCCCCGTCCAAAAGAGCGGCCGGATCGGCGCTCGGTCGCGTCGAGCCCGTCGTCGTCACCGCGTTCGTCGCCCATGCCGCCTGGGTGTGGGCCGCGCGTGCCACCGGCGTATGGGAATGGTCCCTGGCAGGCATCCTCGTGGTCCTCGGTGGGTTGGCAGTCGCCGGGCTGGTCCAACGCGACACCCAGATCTCGCTGATACGTGGTGCCCTCTCGGTCGGCACACTGGTACTGGTCACCGAACAGGCGGGTGGTGCAGGGTCACTCGACTTCGTGGCGTGGCTGGCAGTCTTCTCGGCGCTGCTGCCCTTCTCGCTCAGCCGGCGCCATGCGCGAGTCGCTCCTCTGGTGATCGCCGGTGTGTACATCGCCGTGGCCAGCCTCGGGCTGGCGCAGGTCGCCCTCGCCGACGCCGCCATCAACTCGCTCGTCTTCCTCACGATCGGTTTCGCGGCATTCATTGCCGCGCACACCGTCCTCGGGCTCCGGGAGGAACGAGACAGCGTCGCCGGCCGCCTCGCCCGGGCCGAGGGGACGCTGCAGACGGCCTTTGCCGCGACGCAGGTGGCGATGGCGGTGCTCGATCTCGACGGCACGGTGCGTCGACTGAACCCGGCGATGTGCGATCTCATGGGTGGCTCCGAAGCCGATCTGATCGGAGCAGCCTGGATCGACTCCGTCTACGAGGGTCACCGGGCCGATCTCGAGACACTCATGCAAGGTCTGGCCACCGGGCTCGCAACGGATCTCAGGGAGGAGTGCCGGTTCGGCGACGAGTCGGTCGACGCATGGGGGGTCGTCGGAATGTCGGTCATCCACGAAGGAGGCGGTCCACGCCACTTGTTCGTGAATGTCGTAGACATCTCGGAGCGGGTGCTCAGTGAGGCCCGGCTGCGACGCAGCGAGAACCACCACCGCAGCCTGTTCGATCTATCGCCGGTGCCGATGTGGCAGTTCGACATGACCATGGTCGTCGACCTGCTCACCGCCCATGCCGGGGTGGCGTACGACCGCGATGCCTTCGAGGCTGTGCTCGGAGCCGTGATTGTGAAGAGCGTCAACGAGGCCGGGCGCAACCTCATCGGACTCGAGGACGCACCGGTGACGGGAGCGGCACCGTCGCTGGACGACGCTGCCGGCGGTCGGAGCGCGTTCGCCGGCCTGATCCAGGGCATTCGCCGCGGCCAGAAGCGAATGGAATGGGCGGCTGCCCTCGTCGATCGCGATGGGCTCGAGCATGTCGGCACCGTCCGGGCGCTCGTGCCGGTAGTCGACGACCGCGCCGACTTCGGCGGGGTCCTCGTCGCCTTTGCCGATGCCACAGAGAAGCAGCGAACGGAGCATGCCCTGCGGCGCATCGAGCAGCGGTTGCGCACCGTCATGTCGGGGGCTCCGATCCTTCTGTTCGCCGTCGACGAGAGCGGGGTCTTCACCCTGTCGGAGGGCCAGGTGCTCGCATCCCTGGGAGAGGCTCCAGGGGAGGCGATCGGCAGGTCCGTGTTCGAGCTCCGGCGCGACTCGACGTCTGTGATCCGCAACGTGCGGCGAGCGCTCGCCGGCGAGACCTTTACCGCCACCGATGAGATCGAGACCCTGGTCTTGGAGACCCGCTACAGCCCTGTATGGGAGGGCGGGAAGCCCGTCGGAGTGGTCGGCGTGTCCTACGACGTCACCGACCGGGTTCACGCCACCGAGCAGCTACGCGAGCTCGTGCGGTCGAAGGACGAGTTCGTGGCGACTGTGAGCCACGAGCTGCGCACGCCCTTGACCGCCGTGGTGGGATTCGCCCACGAGCTGCGGGTAGGGCTGTCCGAGATGGACGACGACGACATTGCCGTGTTCGTCGACCTGATCGACGAGCAGGCAACCGAGGTGGGCGACCTTGTCGAGGACCTGCTCGTGGCATCGCGGTTCGACCGGGGCGCGGTTCCCGTGGACCTCGCCGCCGTGGACATGTGGGAGCAGGTCGAGGCGGTCTGCCGGGGGCGCCGCATCGGGAAGGTCGTGGACATCGAGCGCGTCCCGGACGAGGTGAAAGTGTTTGCCGACCCGATCCGGGTGCGCCAGATAGTGCGGAACCTGCTCACCAATGCCGATCGCTACGGAGGCGAGCGCATCGTGGTCAGGGCCCGGAGCAGTGGCGACGCCTGGGTGCTCGACGTGATCGACGACGGGCCCGGCGTCCCGGCGTCACATCGCGCCTTCATCTTCGAGCCGTATCAGCGGGCACATCAGATCGCCGGGCGAACCGATTCGGTGGGGTTGGGTCTCACCGTCTCACGCCAGCTGGCGCGCCTCATGAGCGGCGATCTGATCTACGAGAAGACTTCGGAGTGGAGCGTCTTCTCGCTGACACTCCCGGCCGCCTGAGCCGCACCGCGTAGCATCGCCGCGATGTCGCTCCACGCCGTCCCGCCACCGGGGGATGCTTCCTGGCCCGATGCCGGGAACCGGCCGATCTGGTTCCTGGTCGATGCGTCCGGGGCGGTGGAGCGCGACCTCGTCGCCTCCTGGTTCGATACGCATTGCCCGTCGGGCGCACAGGTCGAGACGATCTATCTCCCGTCCGGGCGGGATCGTCGTGGCTCGGCGCTCGACCCGGTGAGAGAGGGCGCCGACTCGGGGGTCGACCCGCTTCTCGTCCCGATCCGGGTGGCGTGGCTGTCGCCCCTGCGACGCCGGCGGGTGCCTCGGTTGCTGCATCTGATCACTCTGGGCGACCCGCGCCAGCCGAATCGGCTTCTGCAACGGCTCATCGTGCGACTTCGCCCCGACCGCGCTCAGGTCATCACGGGAGAGCCGGCGCCGCTCTCGGAGCTGAGGCACCGCTGGGTCGACGCCCGGGTGGCGCGTCCCGACGCCCCCGACGGCTTTGCCGAGTTCGTCGCCCTGCAGGCAGCGCTCGCTCTGGAGGTGGCGGAGCGGCGGCTTCGAGGCAACCGGTACAAGGTGCCCCGGTTCCTCCGCGAGGATCTGCTGTCGCGGGCGTCGTTCCAGGCGGGTCTGCGCGACCTGGCGCGGCGGACCGGGGAGCCCGTCGAGGACCTTGCTCGAACCACGGCCCGATACCTGGGCGAGATCGCCGCGGCGCCGAGCACCTTCGTACTCGACCTGGTGGCGGCACTCATCCGGCTGGTCTACACGCAGGGATACGACCGGCGCATCGTGTACGACGAGGCGGCCCTGAGGCGCCTCGAAGAGCTCGGGCGGCAACACTCGCTCGCCTACCTCCCCAGCCACAAATCCAACATGGACCACCTGGCGCTCACCTATGTGCTCTACGAGAACGGGCTGCCTCCCAACCACGCCGCCGGCGGCATCAACATGAACTTCTTCCCGATCGGGCCGCTGCTACGGCGCCACGGGATCTTCTTCATAAGGCGGTCGTTCAAGGACAACGAGGCATACAAGTTCGTCCTCAAGCAGTACGTCGACTATCTGCTCTCGAAGCGCTTCCCGCTCGAGTGGTATCTCGAGGGTGGACGGAGCCGGAGTGGGAAGCTCCGGGAGCCTCGATACGGGATGCTCGCCTACGTCACGGACTCGTGGCGGCGAGGGTCCTGTGAGGACGTGATCCTGGTACCGACATCGATCGCTTATGACCAGATCCAGGACGTGGGTGCCCACGCCGCCGAGCAGCGCGGAGCCGCCAAGGAGAAGGAGTCGTTCGGTTGGATGGTGCGCGTGATCCGGTCCCTGCGGAGGAGGTACGGGCGCATCTATGTGAACTTTGGTGAGCCGATCTCGCTGGCGGAGACCCTGGACCGCTACGAGCAGGGAGCCACGCCCGACCCCGAGGAGGCGCACCTCGAGGTGGCCAAGCTGGCATTTGAGGTGGCGGTGCGGATCAACCGGGTCACGCCGATCACTCCGATCTCTCTGGTGACCCTGGCGCTGCTGGGGACGGGCGACCGGGCGCTCACCGTGGAGGAGACCCACGAGGCGCTTCGCGGATTCATCGGGTTCGTCGAGCGGCGCGGTCTCCCAGTCACCGAGCGCCTCGACCCCGACGATGCCGAGGCGGTGCGCAGGGCACTCGACGAGCTCGCCGACCACGACGTCGTTCGCAAGGTGGCCGGCGGCAGCGAGACCGTCTACGCGGTGGGGCACGAGCAGGCGCTGAAGGCGGCCTTCTATCGGAACACCATCGTCCACTTTTTCATCGACACGGCGATCGCCGAGATGGCGGTGGCGGCATCCGCCGGCGAGGACGATCCGATCGAGTCGTTCTGGGAGGAAGTCTGGGACCTGCGCGACCTGTTGAAGTTCGAGTTCTTCTTCCCCGAGAGAGAGGAGTTCCGAGCCGAGATCACTGCAGACCTCGAGGATCACGCCGCCGGCTGGGCGGATCGCCTGGCCAGGGGTGGGCAGGCCGATCTGCTCCGGTCGATCTCACCGCACGCGGCGCACTGGGTGCTCCGCCCGATCCTGGAGGCCTATCTGCTCGTCGCGGACGGGCTGGTTGAGGTCGACCACCGCCGGGACGCCGACCGCAAGGCCCTCGTCAAGAAGTGCTTGGCGCTCGGCGAGCAGTACCGCCTGCAGCAGCGGATCGCCAGCGCCGAGGCAATCTCGACGGTGCTCTTCGACCACGCCATCCAGCTGGCCGACAACCGGGGCCTCCTCGACGGTGGAGACATCGGCCGGCTCCGGGAGCGCGAAGCATTCGCCGACGAGATCCGGGACCTGGTGGAGCGGCTGGAAGTGGTCGAGGACGTGGCCCTGGGTTAGGGGCTACGGCTCTCTTGTTTCTCCGCCCGGGGGGGGAGTACGGGAACCCTGCGGGTTCCTTGGGGAGGGGGGTGTGCGGCGGTCTGGGGCGGGGGACGGTGGGTCCGTGTGGCGTAAGACGTGCGCGGTCGCCGCAAACCCCCTCCGTCGCCGCCGAAGCGGCGGCGCCACCTCCCCCTGCGGGGGAGGAAACCGCGTAGAGCTGCTGTCACCGCGTGCGGCGCCGGTCTTGTTTCTCCCCCCGGAGGGGGGAGTACCGAGCGGAGCGAGGGGAGGGGGGTTTGCGGCGGCCTGGGGCGTGGACGGTGGATCCGTGTGGACACGACCGCGCGCGGTCGCCGCAAACCCCCTCCGTCACCGCCGAAGCGGCGGCCACCTCCCCCTCCGGGGGAGGAAACCGTGGACTGCCCTCCGTCACCGCCTGCGGCGGCGCCTCCTCCCCTGCGGGGGAGGAAACCGTGGACTGCCCTCCGTCACCGCCTGCGGCGGCGCCACCTCCCCCTCCGGGGGAGGAAACCGCGTCGAGCCGACAATCACTTCTTGGCGGCCTCGTAGTAGGGGTTCTCGCCAGAGGCGTGGTCGGTGACGTCGATGATCTCACCGACTTCGGGGACGGCGTTGCGGATCGCCACCTCGATGCCCTGACCCAGAGTGACCCGGGCCATGCCACAACCCTGGCAGCCGCCGCCGAGTTTCAGATAGACGGTGGTGTCCTCGACCGCGACCAGCTCGGCGACGCCGCCGTGTGAGGCGATCGCCGGGTTGATCTGCTCGTCGAGCACCTGTGCCACCCGGTCCGCGAGTGGCCCCGTGGGCGCGGCGCCTCCAGAAGGGATGGCGGGACTGGGCCCGTTGGGATTGTCGATGCCGAGCCCCGACTCGGTCACCTGGATCGTGGCGCGGTCGAGACGGTCGACGCTGTCCTCGCGAATCACCACGCGGAGGTCGCCGAAGCGCTGCAGCACGTCCGCGGCAGATGCGTCGGTGATCGGGATGAAGGTGAGCTCGTAGGCGAACTGCAGGCCGCGCACGCCGGTGATCGCCACACTGAGGGCGAGCTCGTCCGCATCCGGCTCGTCGGCGCGGATACGCACGATGGCCTCTTCTGCTTCCGGGGTGACGGAGATCACCGTTCGGTCGTCGATGGGCATTAGCCAGCAATGGTACCGGCGGTGCGGGATACCCCAGGTGCGGGCATCATGAGCGGATGGCACGCCTCGGGTTGATCCTTTCCGCCACCTCCTACCGGGGCCCCGACTTCGTCGCCGCCGCCGGGGAGCTGGGAGTCGGTCTGTTGGTGGCCACCGAGGGGACACTTCCCCTCTCGTCGGGCGTGGAAGGCGTGGTCGCCATCGACTGCGACGATCCCCGGGCGGCGGCGCGCTCGGTGGTCGATGCGGCCGCCGACCTTCCCCTCGATGCCGTGCTGGGTGTGGACGACGGTGGTGTGATGGTGGCCGCTCTGGTAGCCGAGGCGCTGGACCTGCCGCACAATCCCGTCGGAGCGGTGGCGGCCACCCGCGACAAGGGTGTGATGCGGGGCTTCCTCGAAGCGTCCGGGGTTCCCCAGCCGCGCTTTGCCACCGCTGGTGACCCCGAAGAGGCGGTCGGCGCAGCCGAAGGCATTGGCTACCCGGTTGTAGTCAAGCCGCGGGTCCTCTCCGCGAGCCGGGGCGTGATTCGCGCCGACGATCCGGCATCGCTTCGAGACGCGTTCGCCCGCTCGCTGTCGATTGCCCACGAGGCGGGCGCTGCGCCGCCGCTGCTGGTCGAGGAGTTCGTACCGGGCGAGGAGGTGGCGGTCGAGGCACTGGCGACCCCTGCGGGGGTCGAGGTCCTTGCAGTGTTCGACAAGCCGGACCCCCTCGTCGGCCCGTACTTCGAGGAGACGATCTATGTGACACCGTCACGACATCCATCCCGGGTGCTCGCCGGGGTCACCCGGGTTCTCGAGCAGGCGGTGGCAGCCCTGGGGCTGGTGCAGGGGCCGCTCCACGCCGAATTCCGGCTGACCGATAGAGGGCCCTGCGTACTCGAGGTTGCCTCGCGATCCATCGGAGGCCTGTGTGGTCGCTCACTCCGCTTCGGGATGCTCGGCCAGAGCCTGGAGTCGTTGCTCATTCGGGCGGCGCTCGGCATGCCGCGGCGCGGGATGGGCCGGGAGGAGGCGGCGAGCGGCGTGATGATGATCCCGATCCCACGGTCGGGGGTGCTGCGGGAGGTGCGGGGTCAGGCCGCGGTCGCCGAGGTGCCGGGGATCACCGATCTAGAGATCACCGTGCCCCCCGGCCGGGAGGTCCGGGCGCTCCCCGAGGGCGACCGCTATCTGGGGTTCCTGTTCGCCGCCGCCGACGAGCCCGCGAGCGTCGAAGCCGCGCTTCGCGAGGCGCACGGGTTGCTGGAAGTGGTGATGGAGTAGCAAGATTCAAGATTCAAGATTCAAGATTCAAGATTCAAGATTCAAGATTCAAGATTCAAGATTCAAGATTCAAGATTCAGGAATCACTCTCGGTGTCTTGGTTCTTGGTTCTTGGCTCTTGGCTCTTGGCTCTCCGCATTCATCGGCTCGCCGATCTGCGGGCGCGCTTGCGGAGCTTGGCGATGCCGTTGCGAAGGGCGCTGACCGGCCCGTCGGCGCCGT